>Ga0209427_10005207_pt1 | contig 14927 bp, 14 predicted proteins | sample DeeMarSWOR136_30_FD_187465 | JGI IMG/M metagenome (GOLD analysis project Ga0209427, IMG submission 187465) | Marine sediment microbial communities from White Oak River estuary, North Carolina - WOR-1-36_30 (SPAdes) (version 2) | ecosystem: Environmental > Aquatic > Marine > Intertidal zone >...
GGGGGGCTTCAGGTCTACGGCGTCTTTGCCGAACTGGATTTTGGTGGTGCCCAATACCTTTTTACTAACTTGGGAAACCATCTCTTCCAGCATCTTCATGACATCATTGTAATCAGCGTAGGCTTCATAACTTTCCAGCATGGTAAATTCGGGGTTATGCCTGGTGGAGATGCCCTCGTTGCGGAAGATACGACCCAGCTCGTAAACCCTGTCCAAGCCACCGACAATCAGTCGCTTGAGGTGGAGTTCGGGGGCAATGCGCAGGTAGAAATCCTGGTCGAGAGCCTGGTGGTGGGTGATAAAGGGGCGAGCTAGGGCGCCCCCAGCGGATGATTGCAGCACCGGCGTTTCGACTTCAAGAAAGCCGCGCTGGTCAAGAAATTGCCGTATGGCGTTGATAACCTGGCTGCGTATTCTAAAGGTCTCTTTAGCCTCAGGGTTGCTGATTAAGTCAAGGTAACGCTGCCGATACCTGATGTCAACGTCACTGAGTCCGTGCCATTTTTCGGGCAGGGGCTGAAGCGACTTAGCCAGCAAGGTAAAATTATTAACGCCAATGGTTGGTTCACCACTCTTGGTGCGGAACAAGTTACCCTCAACCCCGAGAATATCACCGATATCCAAATCCTTGATTAGCTCGTGAAGCTTCTCATCAAACCGGTCTATATCTTGGAATAATATTTGTATCTTCCCGGAGCCATCACGGATGTCAGCGAAGGTGCTCTTACCCATTCGTCTGATAGCCATTATCCGTCCAGCGAGGCTGACTTTCTCCTTCTTGGTCGAGCCTTCCTCATTCTGCTTGAGCAGGGCTACCGCTTCCTCTGCCGTGTGGCTGCGGTGATAGCGGTTAGGATAAGGATTAGTACCACGGGCACGGAGTCGTTCCAGCTTTTGCTGGCGTTGTTGGGTGATACGCTCTAATCTGGTTGTCATCGCTGTCCTAATAATATAGTAAAAAGACTGAGAGTTCCAGACCCTCAGCCATAGCATATATATTATTATAGGTGATTATTAACCTACGGTAAAGGGCTTCGGCCAGGGGCTGGTTGCTTCGTTTCTTCCCTTAAAGTATCCAGCCAGGCGGCTGACTTTACCTCCCGCTCCAGAAGGTATTTGAGGTAGCCACTCATCGTTTTTTCAAGCTCGCGGGATAACTCGGCATCTATTTTTAGTCGGCTGGCAGTATCATAATCGCTATTCTGCAGCATTCGCAGCACTTTCTGGGCATTAACCGAGAGGGGATAGCTGAAAGGCTGGTTGGGGCTACAGTTGGGGCACAGCATGCCACCAGAACCCGGGCAGAATGAGTTGGCGGTCGGTTCCAGCAGACGCTGGCAGGAGACGCACTGCTGAAGTTGCGGCCGGTAGCCAACCTCGTTGAGGAGATGCAGTTCAAAGTGACGCAGCATCAGTTCTTTGTTGCTCGCCTGACATAGCTGCTCCATTGTTTCCAGCAGTAATTGGAAGAGGGGGTAATTTTCAACATGGTCGGGAGTAAACTGGTTGACCAGCTCGGTGACATAAAGAGCACAGGAAGTAAGCCACAGGTCGCTCTTCAGTGGCAGGAAGCTGTTTATGGTCTGGCTGCCAGTAATGACATCCAGATTCCGACCTCTAGCCAGCGAAACCAGACTGTAGGTAAGCAGTTCCAGGTGTCCGGCGAGCTTGCTTCTGGGGCGACGCACTCCTCTGGCTTTTGCCTGAATCTTACCCAGATGTGGAGTGTAAAGGGTAAGGATTCTATCCGCCTCCCCCAGCTTGGTCTTCTTGATGATAATTGTTTCCGTCTGATAAGTTCGTGGCCTGGACATAGGCTACCTATTTCATTCTCTTCCCAACTCCATCCTAACCCATTCTATGCCATTTTCGATAAATATTTTAGTTTGCTTGAAGCCCGCTTTTTCATAAGCTCGAATAGCCCTGGGATTTTGTGTAACCGTCTCCAAGAAGCAAGTTTGAATGTTCATCTCTTGAAAAAGATATTCGGCTAATGTCTTGAGGGCATCACTACCATAGCCCTTGTTTTTGTCGCTATCGTTGGCAATGATAATATCCAACTCGACGGAGTTATTCTCTCTGTCGATCTTATTATAATTGATCTCTCCAATGGCTCGATTATCTACTATGATGGCTAAACTTTGGCCCTTTTCCGGCTGGCTGCCGTCAAAATAATATCCTGGGAATTCCTGGCTGAATTCTAGAAAAGTTGGGATTTGCTCGCCAACTAGTTCACCATACCAGAAAGGGGTCGCTTCCGATTGTGTCGCCCACTGGTAGAACAGAGAGAGCTCGTCAACTGTCATTGGCCGCAAAATGACCTTTTCCCCGCGAATAATCATGATAGCTGTTTCCGTGCCAGTATATAGCGCAGGACATGGGTATGCGGTCCTTCTCCGTGGTTCTCAGAGTCCTCGGTAATTCCTATCTCAAGTGTTTTGAAATCTTTGAAATAGTCGCGCAGAGTGTGCTCAGCGAAGTAATGAGCCGGTCTTCCCGGTCGGCTTTCAAAGGTGCTCTTTGCCGTTTCCTTTCCTTTGCCAAAGCTCGGGTCGCGGTCCGAAAACACGGTGAAAAACATCAGACCATTATCTTGCAGCTTATCAGCACACCCTCTCAAAAATAGCCTTCTTTCGTTTTCAGGGAAAAGATGTAACACGTTAAAGCAGTATATGGCATCATATTTACTATTATCAAAGGACATATTCAGAACCGAGCCATTATAATGCTTTGTTTGGGGGTCATATTCTTTGGCTAGGTCGCAGGCGACCTCTGAAATCTCGACTCCAGTGACGTCAAAACCAGATGCGGAAAAGAGTCTAGTATTCCGACCGTAGCCTGAGCCCGGCACCAGAATCTTCTGTACCTTATGCTGGCGGAATATTTCTAAGGCATGTACGGCGGTCTGGCTGGGGGAATTACCCCAGACATAGCCTTCGTCCTGGAATCTTTTGTCCCAATAGGCTTTGTTGTCCATGACTTGTTTGATTGAACCTCTCTAAGGAGTTTGTAGTTTGGGCATTTAAGCTACTTTCTTTCAATTTTGAGTGTATTTGAGTCCTTTTATAGGGCGGGATTCAGGTAGTCAACTATTTATTTTTCCGACAACATATGTTTTAGCTATACGATCTCCAAATCGCTGGCCTTTTGGAGAGCGACTAATCAGAATAATGCCCAGGATATTCAAGGCTGGTAAACCGTCCACTAACCTTAAGAGATTTCTTATTAACGACTTTGAAAAACCAATCTTATTCCCTGCTTCGTCGATTACTTTCATCCCTAATGTCCGCTTACCTGCCGTCCAGCCAACATACGCCTCCATAAGAATAAAATAAGCGAAAATTACGAATAAGAAAAAGAGACAAATAGGGTCAGATATTCCCCAAAGGTGCTCTTCGTAGGTCATTATCCATTTACCTGAATACAAGTAGGTAGCTGGAAAGAAGAAAATGGAAAAGAACAGGAAATCAAGAACCCAAGCAATACCCCTTCGTACCACCCCCGCTTTGTTCAGCATATTAGCTTCTTTCAATTGATTGTAACCTACGCTCCAAATTTTTAAATTTTTTCGTCACCCATACTATGAATCCTATTATATAAAGACTCATCATAGTAAATGAGAGAACAATAAGCTGTAAGCCGATTATTGGCTCATTGAGCCATACAATATATCCTACAAGCACTCCACCGATAACGGGGTTGAGGAATGCCAGTATTAATCCTATTATTACCAATATATTCATTTCCCCCATCTCCTTTTTCTAGTGGTTGGACGAAACGTGTAAGACGTATAGATGAACTCAGAGTTGTTCCTGTTTGAGTTGAACCTCCCACTGTATCCCCTTCTCCTTGAGAGGAGAGAGGGAAGGATTAGAAGAGGGGGCGAAGCCCCCTTCAAACTACCCTTTAAGAAAGTCTTGCTCTAAAATTCCTGCCTGCCTTCGATGGCGCGGGTGAGGGTAACATCATCGGCGTATTCCAGCTCGGTACCGAAGGGAAGTCCGCGGGCGAGGCGGGTGACTTTGATGCCTAGGGGTGAAATCAGCTGGCTGAGATACATGGCGGTTTGCTCTCCCTCAAGGGTGGGGTTGGTGGCTAAAATGACTTCTTTTACCGAGCCATCCTGCACCCGATTTAGCAGTTCTTTGATTCTGATATCCTCAGTACCGATTCCCTCAGTAGGTGAGATGGCGCCATGGAGCACATGGTACCGCCCGTGATAAATTCCGGTATGCTCCAGAGCCAAAATGTCTTGGGGCTGTTCCACGATGCAAATCTGATTGTGGTCGCGCTGGTCATTGCGACAAATGGGGCAGGGGTCGGACTCGGTAACATTAAAGCAGGTGGAGCACAGGGTAATTTTCTGTTTCAACGAGAGAATGACTTCGGCTAAAAGCCTGGATTGTTCATCAGAAGCACGCAGCAGGTAGAAAGCAATTCTCTGGGCACTTTTGGGGCCAATGCCAGGTAGCTTGTTGAACTCTTGAATGAGCTTATTAATGGCTTCGGCAGCGGGGATAACGCCTTGGTCCAATGGTGGTTCTCCTTGACATAAATTAGGTCAAGCCCGGGATTTTGAAGCCTCCGGTAAGCCCTCCGAGCTGTTTCGCAGCCGCTTCCTGAGCCTTGGCAATAGCTTCACTTACCGCCGTCAACACCAAATCTTCAAGAAGTTCAACATCATCAGGGTTTATCACTTCTGGTGATATTTTTACCGATAGTATTTTTTGTTGACCGTTAACGGTAACTTTAACGGCGCCTCCGCCCGAGCTAGCTTCTACCGTGAGGTTGCTTAACTCTTCCTGAGCTTTAGCCAGTTGTGCCTGAAGTTTCTGGGCCTGGTGCAGCATAAACTTGTTCATTTCTCCTCCGCATCAATAATCTGGGCGCCTATTTTTAATGCTTCCTCGATCAGGTGATTGTCTTCCGGTTCATGAACACAGCGAACGCGGCAGGAACGCCCCAGGAAGCTGCTGATAATTTTCTCGGCTATCTGCTGATTGTCTGGTTTCTCCATGTTCTCTTTGTGCAGAGGAAACTTAAAGGATAATACGATGGTGTTTTCCTCAATAGCTTTGGGTTTGGCGCTTCTGAGTAAAGCGGCCGCCGGAGTTCGACTCATGCCGGGTGGGGCATCTCTAATAAATTGTTTCCAGTTTAGCCTCAGATATTCGATTTCATTGCCTAGTTCTGGTGGGGTGGCGGGGGTAATTTCGGCGGGTGGTGATGTTGATGCTGTTGGTGCTGTCGCCTCAACCGGTTCCGGTTCAGGCTTGGCCTCTGCTTCTGGAGCGGTCACTGGTGGTTCTGGGGAAGGTGGTGGGATAGCCATCTTTGCTGGCGGGCGGGGTTCAGCTTTTATCTTACCCGGGGGTTCTGCCTCGGCTGGGGGTAGGGTACAGTCAACTAGGGCCAGTTCCAGGGGTAGCGTGGAATAGTTGTCAAAGCCGAGTTCAAGCTGACCAAAGAGTTTGACTGCCTTCAATATCTGTGGTAGTGAAGCCCTGGCGGCTAAATCCTTTAATTCAGTTATGTCCTCAGTGGGGAGGTCTATGGCTTCAGCGGAGCCAGTTTTGATTAGGAGAAGTCCCCTGAGATATTCTATCATTTCCCGATTGAATTGCTGTAAATCCAGTCCATCGCTGTTGACACTGTTTATGGTCGCCACTCCGGCGGAAGCATCATTATCAATAATTTGCCTTACCAGCTCTTTGGCTCGCCAGTCGCCAGTGATACCAAGAATGGTCTGGACCTGCTGAAGTTCAATCTCGGTGCCATAGTAAGTAGTCAGTTGTTCCAGCAGGTTTTCGGCATCTCGCAGGCTACCGGTGGCCGCCCTGGCAATAAGCCGCAGTGCTTCTGGCTCGATGTGAATGTCTTCGGTGCTGCTGATGCGGGTTAGTTTGGTCACGACATCGGCTTGAGCGATACGCCGGAAATCGAAGCGCTGACATCGGGACAGTATGGTGGGTAGGACTTTATGAGCTTCGGTGGTGGCCAGGACAAAGATAATATGGGGTGGTGGTTCTTCCAGCGTCTTGAGCAGTGCATTAGAGGCGCTGGTACTCAACATATGGACTTCATCTATGATATAGACCTTATATCGGGCTTCGCTCGGAGCGTAGTTGACCCTCTCACGGAGGTCGCGGATATTCTCTACACCGGTGTTACTGGCGGCGTCAATCTCGATGACATCTAGGGCTCTCCCCTCGGTTATTGCCTGACATATGGTGCAAGTGTTACACGGCTCATCCTTACCATCGTTGGTAAGGCAGTTTACTGCTTTGGCTAAAATGCGTCCGGTGCTGGTCTTACCGGTGCCACGAGGACCACAGAAAAGGTAGGCATGAGACACGTGACCACTAGTCAGGGCATTAAGTAGCGTCTGGGTTACTTGTTCCTGGCCGACGACATCAGCTAGAGTTTGGGGGCGCCACCTACGATAAAAGACCTGAGAAGTCATTTTCTTTATTATACCCTATATGTTGTACCGTTTCTAGAGAATCTTGGCGTGGATAGCGCCGAATTTTTGGTGTGGGATGTTGACCGTTTACCGCAGTGCACGGATAAAAAAAGTTTGACTGAATATTATAAAAAGCCAGCTTTACATCACTAGTATATGATGGTTGACATTACTAGAAGTAAAGCTGGCAACGTAAGCTTATACTGTTTAATTACAGTAGCGAAGGTATTTCTCTTGAGGAGTCTTCAATCGCTCTAAGCTTGATCTCCGTTTCTTCCTGTCTCTTCTTAAACTCAGGAATAAGACTGGTTGACCTGGAATAGTAGCTCCTGACCTTTTCCACGTCACTGAGTTCAGACAGGATTACGGTAACGTCCAGCATGCCTCTTTCCCTGGGGTAATCACCATTCCTGATTAAAGCCTCTGGAGCTATATCTCTCATATAATCTCCGAGCGCTTTAACCAAATCCATATTCATTTCCTTACTCGGCGCTGAGATGAGGTATAGAGCCCTCTTTGACTCAACGGGATTGCACTTGAGTGATAGCTCACTTATGGCTTCATCCATAGACTGGATGCCTTTCATGGTCTCGTTGCCCTTTTCTCGGAAATCTCGACTCCCGGGGCGCCGAAACCTGATTAACGGTATTTGTGATTTGCCGTAGCCAATTACCGTCCAGCCGATTAAGGTTTGTATGATATCACCGGCATCGAGCACCTTTGATGCGATGTATTTAGACTTTTTCTCCTCACCAGCGCAGAGCATGTTGTAAAATGGGTCAGCTATCATGGCATTAATTTTGGCCAGGTTGCCTTTGATTGACGAATCTTTCCGGACGAACCTTTGATTGTCAACCAGGAATACGGCATCAGCTACTGAGTAGCAAGACTTGAGGCAGGTGGCGGTGTTGTATACAGTCCTATCCTCGGTGGTTTCTTCATGCTCAAAGGGAAGGACAATCAGATTATAGACTGGCTTATCTATGTAACGCTCTTTTACCTGTTGCGTTAATATGGCTACTGACCCGGAGCCGGTACCGCCAGCGGCACTAGCGATAAACAAAAAGGCATCTGTCTCAAAGAATCGCTTGGTGGTTCTTATCGCATCGATGACCTTATCGCCGTCCTCTCTGGCTATCTCAGCTCCCAGCTCATTTATTTTGCCGACGCCGTGGCCACCAGTCTTGCGACTTCCAATGAGGATTCTATGCTGATAACCTTTTTTAATATTAGTCAGTCCACTCAGGTCAGCAGCATCAGTGTTAACGGCGTAGGTACCCGTAATTATCTCAATACCACGCTGGCTACGCGCTTTTTTATTCAGTCGGGCGAACTCATCGGCAATCCTGCCGCCACATTGTCCAAAACCAACTACTACTAGTTTCATTTCTCACCTCAAATGCTAAAGTCTTTTTATTTTAAACATACTTATAGACTAATGTCAATCCCTTTGTTGTTGCCAAGTAATATCATTCGTAGTAACATTGTCCGTAGTAATATTGTCCCTAGTAATATAGTAATAATGTCAGGTAAACTTGCCAAATTATCACTAATATTCCCTTTTTTCAAAGTCAGTGAGGTAGTGTTTTCAGCTGGGACGCCTAATAATAAATGGTCTTGAAAATTATTGAAAAACTAAACAACCTGTATTAGAATTGAGTAAAATAAATTGGTGTTAGGTAATGGTTAGAGAAGTATCACGCGAAATATTGGATGGTCCGGAACAGAATATTGGTGAATTTGAGAAAGCAGTCGCCAGGGCTGAGCAACTGAGCAGAGCAGCCAAGGAGGCGGCTGAGGCATCGACCAAGGTCTCCCAGGAGGCGATAAAACGGGCGGAGGCAATAAGTAAGGAGGCCAGGGAGGCAGCGGAAGCGTCGGCTAAAGCTGCCCAGGAAGCGGTCAAGCGGGCGGAGGCAATAAATAAGGAGTCCAGGGAGACAGCTGAGGCAGCAATCAAAGTTGCCCAGGAGGCGATAAGCCTAGCGGAGGCATCAGCCGAAGCACCTAAGGAAGCGTCTAGAGCGATAACCAAAGCCTTTCAGGAAGCCATAGAGCAAGCGGAGGCAATAAGTAAGGAGGCTATGGAGGCGGCGGAAGCTTCCTTTGTGGCGTCGCAGGAAGGCTTAGATCGGATCAGTGAGATAAGTAGTGAAGCCAAGAAGTTGGCTGAGACAGCGGCGAAAACCGCTCAGGAAGAGTTGGGTGATGCCGAGGAAGCCGGCAGGATAGCCAAGGAGGCGGCTGAAGCCTCAATCAAAGTAGCCAAGGAAGCGGCAAGCAAGGCGGAGCGGGTGAGCAGGGAAGCGAAGGAAGCCGCCGAGGCATCAACTAAAGAAGCGAAGGAAGCAACCAACAAGGCCGAGAGAGTAAGCAGAGCTACCAAGGAAATCGCTGATACGTCGGCAAAGGCTGCCCAGGAAGTGGCATTCAGAGCTGAGAAAGTAAGTAGGGAGGCTCAGGAGCTGGCTGAGACTTCACTAGAGGCTTCTCAGGAAGCGATAAGTCGAGCAGAGATAATCAGCAAAGATACTAAAGCGACCGCTGAACTAGCCGCCAGAGCCACTAAAGAAGCTACTGAAGCGGCGATAAGAGCTTCTAAGGAAGCGGCTGAAGCATCAGCCAAAGCTTCCTATGAAGCGATAAACCGGGCGGAGGAAATCAGCCGGGAGGCTAAGGAGGCTAGTGAAGCATTAATAAAAGCTACCAAAGAGGCTACTGAAGCATCAACAAGGGCTACCAAAGAGGCAATTGAAGAAACGATAAGAACCTCTCAGGTGGCTACCGAGGCGTCAAACAGAGCATCTGAGGAAGCGATAAACCGGGCTGAGGTAGTAAATGGAGAAGTGAAGGAAGCAACTGAGGCGTTAGCCAGAGCTTTTGAGGAAGCAATTGAACGTGTTGAGGCAATCAGTAGGGAAACTGTAGAGGTAGCTGAGACATCGGTAAGGGATATCCGGGTGGCGGTGGAGGCATCAGCTATAGCTTCGCAGGAAGCAATAAATCGAATTGAGGAAGTAAGTAAAGAAGCTAAGGGGAGCACTGAGGCATCGGCGAGAGCTGTCGAGGAGGCGGCTGAAGCGGCAATAACAACTTTCCAAGAGGCGGCCGAGGCGTCAACGGCGTTGTCTCAGGAAGCGATAAGTCGGGCGGAGGAAATCAGCCGGGAGGCTAGGGAGATTACTGAAGCCTCATCAAGAGCAGCCAGCGAAGCGATTGAAGAAGCGATAAGGGTCTCCAAGGAGGCAGGGGAGGCGTCAGCTAAGGCTTCGCAAGAAGCGATAAGTCGGGCGGAGGAAATAGGCAAGACGACTAAGGAAACGACCGAAGCATCAATAAAAGCGGTTAAGGAGGCAACTAAATTAGCCACCAGCGCTGCCAAGGAAGCATCCGAGGCTTCGGTGGTGGCCTTCGAGGAAGCGATAAGTCGGGCGGAGGCAATCAGTCGGCAGACTAAGGAGACTACTGAAGTAGCCGCCAGAGCAGCCAAGAAGGCTGCCGAGATGACAGTAAAAGCAGCCAAGGAGGCTACTGAGGCATCAACACGAGTTGCGAGAGAAGCGGCGGAAGCAGCCATAAGAGTCTTCGGGGAAGCAGTAAATCGGACTGAAGTAACCGGCAAAATGGCAAGAGAGGCGGCTGAAGCATCGTTGAGAACTTTTGTGGGAGCAGTAGGTGGGGTTGAGGAAATAAGTGGGGAGGCCGCTGAAGAAACTGGTAAAGCGGACAAGGAGATGGCTGAAGCATCGTTGAATGCCTTCGAGAAAGAGATAAGCAAGGATGAGGAGACTCATAAAAAAGTGAAATCAAAGGCTGGAGAAGCTAGAGATAAAGCTAAAATCGAGGCACGTTTGGATTTCTTGGCTAAAATGTACGAGACAAAGAAAACCAAACAAGCTGAAGAGGAGGCGGTAGTAGAAGATAGCGAGGAAGTTGAAGAATAGCTAAGTAAGAGACCAACGATGAAGTTGGGACATCAGTAAAATTTAAACAGGAGGTACTCGATGCCGAACCCAAGGGAGCAAACCAAAAAAATCAGCGAGGAAGCTGAAGAGCTAGCTGAGGAGGTAACTGAAGAGATGGCTACGGAATCACTTGAAGCGGTTCAAGAGAAGGTTGAGCAAGCTGGTAAGGAAGCCGAAGGACAAGCTATGAGGCCACTTGATGAAGTTCTAGGGCAAGCCGAGAGGGCATACGCAGCCTATATAGAGGCTCAACGGCAAGTGGCAAGCGCTTATCGGATGAATGAACAGCAAATAGCGAAAGCCTATAGGCGAGCGGAGCAACAGTCCAAAAATAATTGTGATGAGGGTATAAAGCAGGCCTTAAGAGTCCGTGAGGAATCTATAGCGCAAGCTTTGAAAGCCCGCGATGAAGCGCTAGCACAAGCCGAAAGAGCCTACAAGAAAGCGAAGGAGCAAGCGGAAAGGGCTTGCGAAGCGAGCATCGAGGAGGCCTGGAAAAAACGCGAAGAGTCGGTAGAGCAAGCCTGGCAACTCCGTGACGAGACCATAGAACAAGCTTGGAATATCTACGCTAAGCTCTCAAGGTAAGTAGGAAGAAAGCCCTGTACTCAGAGTACCTCACTGGGTTAGCTGATAAATTATTTTTTTAAGGTTAGACTGACTTATTATAATAAAGAAGGTATATCTTTTAAGGTAACTTCGATTCCTCTATATTGACTTTCAGCTCCTTCTTGTCTCTTTTTTAGCGCCGCGATTAGGCTGAGTGTTTTGGTAAAGTAGCTCCTGATCTTTTCTACATCGCTAAGTTCAGACAGGATTACGGTAACATCCAGCAGACCTTTCTCCCTGGGGTAATCGCCGCTTCTGATAACCGCCTCCGGGGCTAGAGTTTTGAGATAGGTACCGAGTTCCTTAATTAAGTCCACATTCATTTCCTTGGCGGGTGCTGAGACAAGATAGAGGGCTCTTTTTGAGTCTACAGGGTTGCACTTGAGTGATAATCCACTTACGGCTTCATCCATGGCTTGAGTTCCCTTTTGAGCTTCCGCAGCCTTATTTCTGAAGTCACGTGCCCGGCTGAGGAACTGTCTGGCAAATGAAATCGACTGTTTGCCATAGCCGATTACGGTCCATCCGGTCAGCGTCTGTATGATATCACCGGCATCGAGTATCTTTGCCCCGATGTATTTGTGTTTTTTCTCTTCGCCGGCACAGAGCAAGTTGTAAAATGGCTCAGTTATCATGGCATTAATCTTAGCCAGATTACTTCTAATCGGTGAATCTTTCATAACATATCTTTGATTATCGACGAGAAATACCGCATCAGCAACTAAGTAAGTAGATTTAAGACAGGTAGCGGCATTATATATGGTTCTTTCCTCGGTGGTTTCTTCGTGCTCAAAGGGAAGGACGATAAGGTTATAGACTGGCTTATCTACATAGCGCTCTTTTATGTGTTGGGCTATTACCGGTAGTGAGCCAGAACCAGTGCCACCCGCCGCACCAGCCACAAGTAAGAAAGCATCGGCCTCGACGAATCGTTTGCTGCTTCTTATGGTCTCGATAACCTTATCGCCGTCCTCTTTGGCTATCTCAGCCCCCAACTCGTTTATTTTGCCGACGCCGTGACCACCGGTCTTTCGACCTCCGATGAGAATTCGGTGCTGGTAATCAGGCCGTATGCCGGTTAACCCGCTCAGGTCGGCAACATCGGTGTTAACGGCGAAGGCGCCAGTAACGATATCGATGCCACGCTGAACACGGGCTCTTCTATTCAGTTTGGCAAATTCATCAGCAATTCTGCCGCCGCATTGTCCAAAACCAACGACTATTAGTTTCATTTCTTTCCTTAATGCTGTAATCGTGTTATTTTAGGCATTCTTACCCACCAATGTCAATTCTTACTGGTATGAAAGTTTTATTGGGGAATAGTCTGAGAAGGCTAGCTAGATAGAGTCTTTATAGATAAAAAGTCCCACCTCTAAAGTAATCTCTTTCCTTTTCTTAACAGAAAAAGAACAAACAGAATGAGGTATTACTCAGTAAATAATTCTTTTAATAAGTTCCAATTAGCGGCTATAGTCCCTTATCAGTAATATAGGCAGCCAAGTCAGACAAGCGGCAGCTATAGCCCCACTCGTTATCATACCAGGCAAGGACTTTGACCATATTGCCACCAATAACCATGGTGCTGAGAGCATCAACAATGGAGCTGGCCGGGTTGCCTTTGAAATCCATACTGACCAGCGGTTCCTGACAATACTCCAAGATTCCAGCTAAAGGTCCCTCTGCCGCCGTTTGGAAAGCCTGGTTGACCTGTTCCACGGTAACCTCTTTCTTCAGGTCAGCGACAAAGTCGATGACGGAAACGGTGGCTACCGGTATCCTGAAGGCGAGTCCATGAAGTCTGCCTTTGAGTTCAGGTATAACTATGGTTACGGCGGTGGCAGCGCCGGTAGTCGTCGGGATAATATTTATGGCGGCGGCTCGAGCACGGCGCAGGTCTTTGTGAAACACGTCAAGGATTCTCTGATCGTTGGTGTAGGCGTGAATGGTAGTCATTAACCCTTTATTTACCCCGAAGTTATCATGCAATACCTTGACCACCGGAGCAATACCGTTGGTCGTGCAGGAGGCATTAGAGATAACTTTATGTTTGGCCGGGTCATACATGTCTTCATTAACTCCGAGGACAATGGTGGCATCTTCATTTTTGGCCGGGGCGGAGATGATGACCTTTTTGGCACCACCCTGCAAATGAGCGGCTGCCTTAGCGGCGTCGGTGAATAGCCCGGTTGACTCTATTACGATGTCGACGCCGTAATCTCGCCAGGGGATGCTACCGGGGTCACGCTCGGAAAGAACCTTCACTTTTTTACCGTCAACGATAATCGTGTCCTCACTGGCTTCAACTTTGCCGGAGTAGGGACCATAAGTGCTGTCCCATTTCAGCAGGTGAGCGTTGGTTTCGCTATCAGTGAGGTCATTAACCGCCACTACTTCTAATTTGTCTTTCTGGTACTGGTTAATTGTCCTGAAGGTTAATCTGCCGATGCGCCCAAAGCCATTGATTCCGATTTTAGTCCTCATTTTGACTCTCCCCAGTAATTTTTCAATTTCATGTGGTTGAGTATAGCATTATCCTGAAAAATTTGTCTATCTGCTTCTCAAATTGACAAATGCCCGTGTGCCGGCAAAGCTGGCATTCCGCCCTAATTCCTCTTCGATTCTGAGGAGGCGGTTGTATTTAGTCGTGCGTTCGGAGCGGCAGGGGGCACCGGCTTTAATTTGCCCGGTATTCAGCCCTACGGCGAGGTCGGCAATGGTGGTATCTTCAGTCTCACCGGAGCGGTGACTGACGACTGTGGTCCAGCCTACCTGCTGTGCCATCTTAATGGCGGCAATCGTCTCAGTGAGCGTGCCAATCTGGTTAAGCTTGATGAGAATGGAATTGGATGCTTTCAAGCCAATACCTCGGCTGAGGCGGTCAACATTAGTCGTGTAAAGGTCATCACCAACCAGCTGGATTTTACCACCCAGTTTTTCAGTGATGAGCTGCCAGCCATCCCAGTCGTCCTCAGCCATGCCATCCTCGATGCTAATCAACGGGTAGCTTGATGCCCACTTGACATAATAGTTAACCATTTCGGCAGAGGTCAGGGTAGCACCATCTCTGGCTAGGATATACCGCCCGTCCTGATAAAATTCACTGGCCGCCGGGTCCAGGGCAATAAAACAGTCCTTACCGGGTTTGTAGCCGGCTTTTTCAATAGCAGCTAAAACCGCCTCTATCGCCTCTTTATTGGAGGGCAGGGAAGGAGCGAAGCCTCCCTCATCACCAACATTGGTGCTCAGTCCTTTATCTTTGAGGAGCTTTTTCAGGGACTGGTAGACCTCGGCACCCATTTGAAGCGCCATCCTGAAATTATCAGCCCCAGCCGGTACCACCATGAACTCCTGAAAATCGGTGGAATCGGCGGCGTGTTTGCCGCCGTTGAGAATATTCATCAGGGGCACCGGTAAAGTGTAGTTGTCGGCTTTGCCTAAATAACGGTAGAGTGGCATATCGAGGTGGTTAGCAGCGGCGTGAGCTACTGCCAGCGATGTTCCCAGAATGGCATTAGCCCCAAGGCGTGATTTATTGGGCGTACCATCAAGCTCAATTAGTTTGTGGTCAATGGTTTCCTGGTCGGTAGCGGGCATTCCAATGATGGCGGCAGCGATAGGTTTATTCACGTTAGCTACCGCCTGAAGAACACCTGAGCCGTTGAATCTGGTTTTATCTCCGTCGCGGAGCTCAACTGCTTCGTACTTACCGGTACTCGCCCCGGAAGGCACGGCTGCCCGGCCTTTGGCGCCATCTGACAGCGCTACCTCAACTTCGACGGTCGGATTGCCCCTGGAATCCAATATTTCTCTGGCTTTTATCTGCTTGATAATTGACATTTTTGCCTATTCTCCAGTCTGGTCAGATTATTCGTTTTTAATGGAACCGATGG
>Ga0209427_10005208_pt1 | contig 14926 bp, 11 predicted proteins | sample DeeMarSWOR136_30_FD_187465 | JGI IMG/M metagenome (GOLD analysis project Ga0209427, IMG submission 187465) | Marine sediment microbial communities from White Oak River estuary, North Carolina - WOR-1-36_30 (SPAdes) (version 2) | ecosystem: Environmental > Aquatic > Marine > Intertidal zone >...
GCCGAAGGTTTTGCCGATTACAGAGGAAAGGGCTGGCCAGCAATTGTAGACCTATTTGATGAAGTTGGAGGCTGGGACGGATTCATACTACCAGGATACAGTCTAACGCCAAATCCAAAACACCCAATAGCCAACCGAACAGGAAGAATGGAATATCCCGGCAAGCAACTCCCTCCCAACTCACCACCTCAATACATAGAGACGGAGTCTATGACTATAGATGATTATGACCAGATTATTAAACTTGGCTGGCACGCGTGGGGTGAGAAAGTATTAAAGGAGACCAGTCCTTTCCCGCTGGAAAAGACAATTGCCTGGGCAGAGAGACAGATAGCTCAATATAAAAAAGAGGCCGAGACATGGGAGGAACGCGGTATACCGACACTTGTAGGTGCCCACGTTAATTCGCCCTTAATGGCCCTTTCCACCTCCAGGTCTATGACCGCTTTCGCTATGGATATTCACCGTATTCCAGACAAGGTGCAGGCAGTTATGGATGCTATGATTGATTACTTTATTGAGAACGCCATAGAGGTAACCAAATTAACCGAGGTACCGGGTGTGTTCCTGGTACTGGAAAGAGGAGGAGGTTTCTATTTTCCGCTCAAGGTGTTCGAACGCTTTGAGTTTCCCTATATGAAGAAGATGACCGAGGCTTTTGCTGCCGAAGGTCTTATTACAGTTCTACACTTCGATCAGGACTGGACACTGAATCTGCCCTATCTTGTTGACCTTCCTAAAAAGATGTGCGTCTGCGAACTGGACAGTACCACCGATATCTTCAAGGCTAAGGAAATACTCAAAGACCACATGTGTATCGCGGGAGACGTACCGGCAGCACTATCGTCTCTTGGTACTCCAGAAGAAATGGAAGAATACTGCAAGAAACTCATCGATATTGTTGGCAAAGACACCGGCTTTATTCTGAGTTCTGGCTGTACTGTTCCGGCTGACTGCAAGTATGAAAACTTTAAAATGATGATTGATACAGCAAAGAATTACCCACCCTCTAATTCTTAGAGGGTACCTGTTTATAAAGGAAGTTTGGCCGCTTAAAGTGTTTCGAGAATCGCAAGATTCTTCTTGGTGCACTACAAAGTCTCTCAAGCAAGTTTACTTCTCTCCCAGCCAAATGTTGGAAAGGAGATAGCATGGCATCGACAGAAGAACTCAAGTCTATGGTCTGCCAGGAGATAGACCGCAGGAGTGAGGAAATTATCGGAGTAGCAAAAACCATCCTGGAGAACCCTGAGCCGGGTTTCCGTGAGGTAAAGACCGCTCGATTAGTGGCAGAGAAATTTAGTGAACTGGGGATACCTTACCGTGATAGCCTAGCTCTTACCGGCGTTAAAGGGATAGTGAAAGGTGATAGTGATGGCCCAACAGTAGGCGTATTAGGAGAGCTGGACTCACTGATAGTCCCAGACCATCCGAAAGCTGATCCCCAAACGGGTGCAGCTCATGCTTGCGGGCACCATGCGCAAATAGGGATGCTCATTGGGGTAGCGATCGCAATCATAAAGTCCGGGGTTCTGCCCTCTCTTACTGGAAGAGTAGCCTTTGTTGCCGTGCCTGCCGAGGAGTACATCGAGATTGAATTCAGGGAGAGTCTGCGCAAAGATAAGAAGCTCTCCTTTCTGGGAGGGAAGCCAGAACTGATAAAACTGGGAGAGTTTGATGATATCGACATGGCGATGATAACACACACAGGTCCCTTAAGGAACGGAAAACAACTTGGGCTGGGAGGCACAAGTAACGGGACGGTAGCAAAACAAATACAGTTTATCGGAAAAGGTGCCCATGCTGGAGGCTCACCCCATCAAGGTATAAATGCCCTAAATGCTGCCATGATTGCCCTCTCGGCAATTCATGCCCAGCGGGAGACTTTTAAGGATGCGGACACTATAAGAGTACATCCTATCATTACCAAGGGAGGAGAAGCGGTAAATATTGTCCCTGCGGATGTACATATGGAGACTTTCGTACGAGGCAAAACCCTAGAAGCTATAAAGGATGCCAACGATAAAGTTGACCGTGCTCTGCGGGCAGGGGCACTTGCTGTAGGTGGCAAAGTTCGTATCACCACACTTCCAGGATATTTACCCATGACAAACGACCGCACTCTGCAAGAGGTTTACAAAGCGAACGCTATCGCTGTTGTGGGAAAAGGGAAGGTGATTCCGGGAGGTCGTCACGGCACTGGTTCCACTGATATGGGTGACGTAAGTCATATCATGCCGGCAATTCACCCGTTTGCCGGAGGCGCTACCGGTATCAGTCACGGTAACGACTATCTCATCGAGGACTACCAGCTAGCTGTTATAAATCCCGCCAAGGCAATGGCTATGACAGTCGTTGACCTGCTCGCCGATGGGGCTGTTAAAGCAAACGAGGTGCTTGCCAAGTTCAAACCTCAAATGACCAGGCAAGAATACCTTGATACGATGGAAAGTCTGCTAAATGAAGAGGAGTACGAGGGCTAGAAAAACAACACAACGATAGCTTTCTCCGGATTGTAGAAAATTGAAACTCGATACCGACGCTACCAGAAGAGTAGACGAACCATCTGCGTTTAATGTGAGGCTAGCGAACCAATCAGTGCTTATAGAATCAGGGTTGGTAGAACTAACAGTATTTTTTGGCTTACAGGTCTTAAGAGTACTGGTGCCAGGTCTAACCTGGATACTGGGTGACCGCCTGGGTCTAGATGCAACAATGCTCGGGCTCATTGCCCTTGCATTATTTCTGCCCGCCTTTTTAGTTAGTACGCTGTCCCGATTTCTGGGCTACAGGTGGTCAATAATTATCACCGCTGGTGGACTGGGTCTACTAAGACTGCTTATGCAGATATGGCAGGGCGACCCACTGGTTGACCTTGGTCTGGCAATGGCAGGCACGGTACTGTTTGTTCTTTTCCTACCGATACACCTTGATAGGGTCCGGTCACAAGGTCAACCTGCTATGAGTTACTTTGCTATAGGACTGTTGGTCGGGCTTGGTATAGATACAACCATACACGGTGCGTTTTCTACCTATGATACAGTCTGGCAGACAGGGCTACTACCTCTACTGCTAACAGTGTTTCTAATGCTAGCCCAGTGGTTGTCAATATTCACCAGGGTATTCGCCAGAAACCAAGATAACACCAAGAACATCGGTTCCTCCGCGCGAAAATCTATGACCTGGCTGGCTATCGGACCGTTCCTTTTTCTTCAGCTGGTGGTGTTTCAGAACATAGCCCGGTTGACGGTACTAACCGGCTGGTCATTACCCGTCTCATTTGGCTGGACGCTTCTCGCACACCTCGTAGCTTTGGCTGCTGCAGTCTGGTTACTGCGCAGGGAAAGTACAATTCTATGGCCGATAGCACTAGCTTCTGGTGTGATTTTAATAGCAGTATCAGCACTGCCATACCCGGAGACCCGGCTGGCAGCCTTGACGCTGATTACAGGTCAGTTGTCTGTAACAATGCTAATAGTTATAGTATTGACCGGTATTACCGAGAATCCTGGTAATAGTGGCTTTTCTGGCATTACCACAGGTAATGGCATTGGCATGCTCTTGCTTCTATTTTTCCTCCTAGGCTATTACGTCGTTTATCAGATCAACCTTCCCTATAGCAATACCGTGCTAGAACCTGTAGCGGCATCTATTATGGGTGTCTGTGCTATAGTGTCGTGCATTAAATTAAGAAAACGGGTACGGTTAAGTCGCAGGTTGTGGCTGGTGCCTGGGCTGGTATTTATTCTTCTGGTCGTGCCACTAGTCGACATCATTACCTGGCAAGAAGCGGAAACAGTCACTGGCGACGGCTTTCCGGTTCGAATAATGACGTATAATCTGCATAATGGCTTCAATACTGATGGCGACCTGAACATGGAAGCTCTTGCCCAGGTTATTGAGGAGAGCCAATCTGATATTGTTGCCCTACAAGAAATAGCCAGGGGTTGGTTAGTGAGCGGACGACTTGATATGCTGATATGGCTTTCCCAACGATTAGGTATGACATATGTTTTCGGACCGACAGCAGACCCATTATGGGGCAATGCTATACTAAGCCGCTATCCAATAGTGGAATACAGCAATCATGACCTGCCACCCCGCAACCTATTCCTGTTACGTGGTTTTACTTCGGTGGTGATTGACTGTGGCGGTGGAGGTACTTTACAGGTCATCGTTACACACTTTCATCATATAACGGAGGACTCAGAAATTCGACAACTCCAATCCCCGGTTATTATTGACTTCTGGGGTGGTACAGAACGCACTGTGATTCTTGGAGACCTAAATGCAGAGCCTGATGCCTCTGAAACAGAGATGTTAAAACAGGCTGGCCTGGTGGACACACTGGCAGACACTGAACCTACATCAGCGTATACCTTCCACTCCTCCAAGCCATTTCAACAAATTGACTATATCTGGGTATCACCAGACTTAGACACACGGGATGAACATGTGATATCAAGTCAAGCCTCTGACCACCTCCCGATAATCGCCATTATTGAATAGATCGTCTGATATGTAATAATCTGTCTATTTCTGAACACCAAGCCGTCTTACAGCCTGCCTATAGACCTCCAAGGGAACAGCTGCCTCCAGCACAGCCAACTCGCCGACTACTACTGTGGGAACACCGATAACATTCACATTCTGTACGCCTTCTCCACGTTCAGCCAACGCTCTTTTAAGAGGCCATTCACTTTCCAGGTCAGAAATGAATTTCTTGACGTCCAGTCGAACCTCTTCAGCCAGCGAAATTAATACTTGGCGGTCGGCAATGTCCTCGCAATAAGAGGAATAGGCTTTCATCAGTGCTATCTGGTAACGTTCAAAGATTTCTTCTCCCTGAATTTGAGCACATTTGGCAGCTTTATGGGCCGGTATGCCGGAATTTGGCAACGGCTTGTTTTCGGGCCATGGCTCAAATCGCAGACTATTCTCTTCTCTTCCAGCCCTAAGCCGGCCCTCATTCAGACGTTCAACGGAGTATTTAGGCTGGAGCCCATAAGGGTCCAGTGGAAAGCTCCTCCAATCTATGGTGATTTTTTCCCTATACTCCTTTTTTAACATTAATAACCGTGTTGAAGCTACATAACACCACGGACAGATATAGTCCAGATATATGGTTATATTTAAGGGCTGTGCCATACCTCACCTCACAATGCCCTATGCCATGCGTAGCTAATGATATTCTCCAAGTGTTTGCCTGTCAAGGCTATTGATGAAATCCCGTACGAATGTGGGCAATTGTGAATTCGGTCAATAATATAGGAAAACAGTTTGACACCCTGCGGTTGAAGTTGTAGCATCAATACCAAAGAGCAGATACTAATAATAATTACCCGCTATAAAAACGAGGGAATTTCTATCGGTGAGAGTGTTATCTTGGTAACTCGAAGAAAAGGGCCACCAATCAGCGTTGATACCTCAAAATGCACCGGATGTCTCATTTGCGAACTGCGATGTTCCCTAAGGTTTGAAAAGGCATTCAATCCGGCAAAAGCAGCTATAGTAATTCGCAGGAAAGTCCGAGCAACTGATGAGTTCGAAATAGCCTTTAATAACAGGTGTGACAACTGCGGCATATGTGCCCGATATTGCAGTTATGGCGCTCTGACCCAAGATAGGAAGAGAAGGCAAATTTGATGACTATACCAGGATATACCGGCAGGATACTCCACGTTGACCTGACCAACAAAAAGACCCGAATAGAACCTCTTGATCAAGAGCTTGTCAACACGTTAATTGGCGGTTGGGGGATTAATAATAAGCTGGTATATGACCTTATGCCTCCGCGTATCGACCCTCTTTCGCCAGAGAACCTAGTTGTTATCGGGGCCGGTCCTTTTGCTGGCACAATGATCCCCGGAGCGGCAAAGGTTGTTGCTACGACGAGGTTCCCAATAAATGGTGCTTACGCCAGCGCGGCTGCCGGAGGTAGCTTCGCATTTATGCTGAAGTCAGCCGGGTACGACCATGTTGTTATCAGTGGACGAAGTGAGCGACCAGTCTTATTAAATATAAGCGAAGAAAAAGTGGAAATATGCGATGCTACAGAGCTCTGGGGTAGGGATAGCTTCGAAACGATAGATGAGTTGCGAAGTCGCTACGAACCATGCAGCGTTATTCCCATTGGTCAAGCAGGAGAGAACTTGGTTAAGATTTCCATCACCTCGGTTGATAAGGCTGGAACACTGGGCAGGGGCGGTCTCCCTGCAATCATGGGTTCAAAGAACCTGAAGGCGATAGTTGTCCAACAAGGAACTGTGGAAACAAGCGTCGCCCATCGATTAACACTTCAGAAAGTAGTCAATCATCTGCACGAGCGTATTATGAAGTGGCCCGGTCGACAACTTATCCAAGACAACGGCTTAATGCCGGCACCACCAGACATGGCCGAACTTCACCAAGAAACAAGGAGTCCCTTGGCCTGTCCAAGCTGCCCACTAGCCGACAAGGTAGTGGTCAGGTTGAAGGAAGGGCCATACGCTGGTCTCCAGACATATATGCCTCATTTGACCGTCAACCGGTTTGAAGCCAGAAACAGTTCTGAAGCATATGAGCAGTCGATTAAATACATTGACACGCTAAATCGATACGGTCTCTGTAACATGAATTTTTCCCACCTTCTCGGAGTGATCGTTAACCTTTATCGAGAAGGAGTGATAACCAAGGAGGACACAGGCGGAATCGAATTGAATGGCGATATCGAAACAGCTCTCCGATTAGCTGAGATGACAGCCTACCAGAAAGGATTTGGCAAAATTCTCGCGGAGGGTCTGGTAGGAACCATCCAAAAGATTGGAACAGGAGCAGAAGAATACATAGTTCATATCAAAGGGCACGCTATTGTCCGTGACCCAAGGCTGAGCAGCCTAGGTACCATGGAATTTGAACAAATAACCACGCCAAGAGGTGCCCATGTATCAGCGGCCGGTTCTCCTTCCTATGACCCAGGGCGAGACCTATCGGATTTTGCGAGACATGGAGAGCGGATGGGTATGCCCCAAGATGCCCTTAATAGAGTAGTAGGCTCCACGTCCTTCAATCCCGGACGTTACAGTAGATACAGTGAGGACTGGTATTCTCTCTTTAATTGCCTAAGCCTCTGTAACCGTGCCCAGGTCAACCGATTTTATCACGTAAAGACTATCACTGATTTATATTCAGCAGTTGCAGGTATCAATTTGACCCCAGCCCAAATCATGAAAATCAGCGAGCGAGCCTGGACTATAGGCAAGCTCCTCAATGTTAGAGAAGGCTTCAACCGCAAGGATGATAAGGCTCCCAAGGCATGGTTTCAGCCTCTGGTACGGGAAGGCAAAGAATACCACATTACTGACTATTACGAGACAGGTACGCTAACCAGGGATGATGTGGAAAGATATCTAGAAGACTATTACGATGAGAGGGGCTACGACAGGCAGAGCGGACTGCCTACTCGTGAGAAATTAGAGGAGCTCGGGTTGGAGAATATGGTAGCGGTATTGTAGTAGTAAAACACTGATAGTCAGAGAGCAAGACTTCCAAGATAACCAAATTGGTTAATGCAATAAAAGTCCAATCGTTATAGCCAACAATAAAGGGGAGCAGGTGTTTCGCCGAAGGGAATATAAACAAAGCCCCATTAATGCACTGCTGCCACGTCGGGAGTTTCTGAAGAGCATCACTGTTATGGGAGGACTGGCGCTGTTGTCGTCCTTCGTGCCTTCATGCCTGCGGAATGATGAGCCGGCAGTACAACCTGCTATTAAGGAGGCTAAAATGACCAAGGTAAGCCTTGTATGCACTCAGGACCGAGCGGAGGGGGTACGAAGGGCCATTGCATTGTTGCAATCCAACCCAGTACGGGGTAAGGCAGTGGTTCTCAAACCCAATTTCAATTCAGCTGATGCTACCCCGGGCTCCACACACAACGATACTCTGCGTGCTCTAATCCTGGCACTTCAGGAAATGGGCGCCAATCGAATCACAATAGCGGAGCGGAGTGGTCCAGGAGATTCCACCCGTCAAGTTATGGAGAAGAAGGGAATCTTCGAACTAGCCAAGGAACTAGATTTTGACGTAATTAACCTTGAAGAGATCGAACCAGAAGGATGGGTTCACCTTCATCCAAAGGATACTCACTGGCAGAATGGTTTCCATTTTCCACGGGTCTACCTCGAGGCAGAATCCATTGTACAAACTTGTTGTCTCAAGACACACGCCTTTGGCGGCCACTTTACGCTTTCATTGAAGTGCTCCGTAGGTATGGTACCCAGAGTTGACTATCCGTATATGCGCGAGCTGCACACCTCGCCTTACCAGCGGCAGATGATTGCCGAAATTAATACCGCTTATACGCCCGATATCGTTTTATTAGATGGCGTTGAGGCCTTTGTTGATGGTGGCCCAGCTACCGGTACACGGGTGACAGCCGGTGTGATAGTGGCCGGAAGCGACCGTGTAGCAATTGACGCTATAGGAGTAGCTATCTTACGCTCATTGGGTACCACTCCCGAGGTAAGTCAGGGCAAAGTCTTTGAGCAAGACCAGATTGCCAGAGCAGTGGAGCTAAAGCTGGGAATTAATTCACCTGACCAGATTGAGTTTGTTACTGACGAACCAGAAAGTCAATCCTTCGCCGAGAATATACGGGATATCCTACTAAAGAGCTAGCCGTTATGTCTGGGGGCGCTGTGGCCTCTTTACTTCCCGTATATACTGCCTTCGCTCTACCAGATTACGTAATTCGTTAAAGATAGAGAGGCACTCTTCAGGTGGTGGAACCGTCATCTTCAGGAAGACAGCCTGCTCTTCTGGGAAAACCAATGTGGGAGTACCAAAAACACCCAGGGTATCCACGGCATACGTATGGTCTTTAGCGAGCCTAGCCAGTAACTTTGGGTCCCTGATATCTTTTCGGAATCGGGGCATTTCCAGACCAACACCCTCAGCTATTTCAATCAGGGTGTCTATACTGGCGATATCTTTACGCTGTTCATGTCTTGCTTTCAGTAATGCCATATGGAAGGAATCGAAAGTAGCCTCACTTTGACGTCTGGCAGACTCGGCAGCTGAGAAAGCGAGTAATCCACGACTAGGATAATCTTCAGACTGCTCCCAGATTTTCCACTCGGGTCCTTGCTGGCTATTGACCTGCTCGAGGCTGAAATATTTCCAATTGATAGTTATCTCTGAGTCGATATCCTCTTTCACCTTCTGCAACCAAACTGCTGCATTGTAGACGTAAGGTCAGAGATAGTCGAAGTAGATATCCAGGGACACTTTATCACTTACCTGGCTCTTACCCATCTCATCCTCCCTTTGAATGATTATTAATCAGCCTAAAAGTAAGCCATAATCGGGATCATCACTACTCGTGCAGTATTAAGTATAATTTATCGACTATGCTAGCCTGAGGCTACGAACAATCTCCCTAAGTCCAGGGCTTTTTCCATACATCAATACAAAGGCTCTAAACACCTTGGCTGCTAATATCAGTCCCCCGACTATTGCTATAACGAGCAAGGTTATGCTTAAAGCCAGCTCCCAGACTGGGATTTCAGACAAGGCAAACCTAACGAATATCGTCATTGGTGCAGTGATGGGAATCATCGTAAAAACTGTACTGACAATATGATCAGGGTTATCCCTCATGAAGAAGAAAAGCACGTAGAATGGTAGAATAGATGGCATAATGAAGAGCATTGATAGCTGCTGGCTGTGTCTGGCACTAGTACCGACGGCACCGACAGCTGTCATAATTACAGCAAACAACAGGTAACCAAGAATGAAATAGACTATGCCTAAAACAAGCATGCTAACTGGTACCTGAATCCCGCTGAACATGCCCCCTATTGTGGTTGAAACCAAGCGCAGCAGAAACGTAGCCGATAGCAGCCAGATAACCATTTGTACCAATCCAGTAGCACCAAGCCCGAGTACTTTCCCAGTTAACAACTGCCGAGCAGAGATAGATGATAGCAGGATTTCCATTACCCGATTCTCTTTCTCCTCACCTAATCCCTGAAGTAGAGTGCCAGATGAACTGAATATAGCCATGAGTAATAGAACACTTAACATGAAAGGAATCATGAAAGCAGTAAATCCGCCCTGGTCACTGGCTATGTCGCCGGTCTTTTCAAGCCGTATGTTGTTTAACCACATAGGGTACTTAACCCGCTCTGCTATCTCGAGTGATGTCTGGCCTTGCAGAAGGTTGCTCAACAGGAAACTCTTCATAGCCCATTGAGTTTTTTCAGCCGGCTCCAGTTCCTTCTCAAGGGTATATCTATCAATCCTGCCTGTCGCCACGTAGTCTGAGGAAATAATAATAAACTCATTGATATCCTCAGCAAGCAGAGCGCTGGTAGCCTCCTCCTGTGTCCCATAAGCAGAAAAAGTGATATCTCCGGGCTGGTTCGTGAAATCGTCAAATTCACCTATTTCATCTATATAACCAATATTTACCGCTTCGATTGGCTCTCGCGAAGCACCCTGTACTATCTGATAGATACCGATGGCCAAAAGGGCTATTACAGGAAAAGCAAGGGTAAGAATAATAAATCCCTTCGTCTTTACCATATTCAGGAACTCGTGTTTCATTATCAGAAGCGTCTTATTCATGCTCCTCACCTACAATCTGAAGAAATATTTCGTTCAGGGAAGGAGTAGACACTTCAAAACGGTTAATCATGATACCGCGCGCCACTAATTGCTGCAGGACATCCCCGGCGGATGTTTCCCCATCGAGAAATAGCTCTACATATCCCCTGTTTTCTCGTCTCCCGATTACTCCTTCAATTTCACCCACGTCTCCTTCAGATTCCAAGAAAATAGAATTGTTCCTGTACCGAGACTTAATTTCAGCCAATTCTCCATAGAGTACGCATCGACCATCATCAATCATCAAAACGCGGTCGCAAAGTTCTTCAACTTCGTTCATTCTGTGTGTACTCAGGATGATTGCCGTACCCCGATTCCTCAGATCAAATATCATCTGTTTTAATAACTCAGTATTAACAGGGTCCAGACCGGCAAAAGGCTCATCCAGAATTACTAATTTGGGCTCGTGGATGATGGTAACGAGAAACTGGATAATCTGCCCCATACCACGACTCAACTCCTCTATCTTTTTCCCTTTGTGGGGCAGCATATCAACCCGTGCAAGCAGCTCATCAGCCCTCCTCGCCGCCAGCTGGCTATCCATACCTTTCAGAGAAGCCAGGTAGACAAGGGATTCGACAATTCTCATTTTGCGATACAGCCCTCTTTCTTCGGGCAGGTAACCAATCCGATTTTTGGTATCCTCCCCCAGGCTCTCGCCAAATATTTCGACTTTACCGGAGTCGGGCTTGGTGATGTCCATCATCATCCTTATGGTAGTCGTCTTGCCAGCACCGTTGGGGCCTATCAAGCCGAATATCTCACCCTGATCTACAGAAAAAGAGATATCGTCGACGACGCGTTTATGGTTGTATGATTTGACTATGTTATTGACCTCAACTGCAGACATAAAAACTCATCCTTACTTTATTGGATTTTCCAGCCAGAGACGGGGTACGGCTTTGCCAATTTCTTTGGCTACGCATTACTATCGCATCACCAAGAAATGCAGTTACACTAGATGACAACGTACCCTCGTTTATCCATTATACACAATTTACCAAGGTTCAGCATTTTATGAGTGGTGTGAAGACAGCTTTACCCAATACAATGCACCCAGATTGCCAATAACGATTCGTGAATATATAATTGTGGAGAATCTAACAACGGTACAGCTAACTGTAAATTCAGGAAGGAGGACTAGCAGATGGAGTGGGGAATGGTAAACCGCTTGGCACAATTAATACAATCAGACGGACATGCTCTATTCCTGCCGGTGGACCATGGATACTTTCAGGGTCCTACGAGAAAGCTCGAAGAACCACGCAAAACTATCGAGCCACTGCTACCCTACGCTGATGCACTCTTTATAACCAGAGGGGTACTGCGTACATCCGTTGATGCCGATAATAGCAAACCGGTTATTCTCCGGGTATCCGGCGGCACCAGCGTAGTAGGAAAAGACCTAGCCAACGAAGGGATAACCACCTCTATGGAGGAGGTTATCCGACTTAACGCCTCAGCAGTGGGCATTTCCATATTTGTCGGCACCGACTATGAGAAAGAGTCGTTATTGAACCTTTCAAAGCTTGTCGATGAGGGGGCAAGATACGGAATACCGGTAATGGCAGTTACCGCCGTTGGCAGAGAACTGGAGAAAAGAGACGCCCGATACCTTGCCCTAGCATGCCGCATCGCGGCTGAATTAGGAGCACGGGTGGTAAAGACCTACTGGTGCGAAGACTTTGAAAAGGTGACGACGGGCTGTCCTGTCCCGGTGATTATGGCCGGTGGTCCCCAGGTTGACACCGAGCTCGAGGTACTGGAGTTTGTTCACGACGGAATGCAAAAAGGTGCCATAGGAGTGAACCTGGGAAGAAACATATGGCAGAACGATTATCCAGTGGCGATGATAAAGGCTATCCGTGCCATTGTTCACCAGAACGCAACCGCAAAAGAGGCCAATGAGGTGTTCAACAGCGAAAAAAAGGCAGTGGCAAAGAAATCGTGACTAGCATAAGTAACAAAATGCGTGTCGCCATGTGGTATAACAACCGAGACGTGAGGATAGAGGAAAAGGCTATCCCGCAAATCGGTACAGGCGAGTTGCTTGTCCGAATAGAAGCCAGCGGTATCTGCGGTAGTGATGTTATGGAGTGGTACCGGCTTGACCGGGCACCTCTGGTGCTGGGACATGAGATTGCCGGGCAAGTTGTGACTGCAGGAGAAGGAGTGGAGCGATTCCACGAAGGCGATAGAGTATCAGTAGCTCATCATGTACCCTGCAATACCTGTCATTACTGCCTGACAGGTCACCATACAGCCTGTGAGACGCTGCACCACACCAATTTTGACCCCGGTGGCTTTGCAGAATATGTCCGGGTACCTGCTATCAACGTCGACCGCGGAACATTCATAATACCTGAAGAAGTGTCCTACGAAGAGGCAACATTTGTTGAACCTCTAGCTTGCGTATTACGGGGGCAGAGAATAGCCAGGATGCAACCGGGTAATAGTGTGCTGGTTATTGGCAGCGGCATTGCGGGGCTACTCCATATATTGCTAGCCCATGCTCTGGGGGCTGGCAGGGTCATAGCCACCGATATAAACGAGTACCGACTAGAAGCGGCAAAACGGCTCGGGGCTGACGCTACCTTCCATGCCGATGAGTACTCACCTGAACGACTGCGTGAGCATAATGCAGGTAGTTTAGCTGACCTGGTGATCGTTTGTGCCGGTGTGGTATCAGCCATTAAACAAGCATTGGAGTCAGTAGACCGCGGGGGAACAATTCTTCTCTTTGCACCAACCGACCCTGGTATTACCATTCCAATTTCAATAAATGAGCTTTTCTGGCGCCAGGATAGAACAGTCACCACTTCCTATGCTCACAGTCCGACTGACCACGAGGCGGCACTGGAACTAATTAGAGCCGGTACTGTTCCAGTGCGGCAGATGATTACACACCGATTGAGTCTGGCAGAAACAGGGCTGGGCTTCCAGCTTGTTGCCGAGGCTACAAACTCCATCAAGGTGATAATCGAGCCTCAGCGGTGATCCTAATCCTCAGACTATGAGTTACCTGGGTACGAGCCTAGGGAAGGTATTTATCCTGCCACCATCAACAACGAGAGTGTGCCCGCTAACGTAACTTGAAGCATCAGAGGCGAGGAATAGTGCGGCGGCGGCAAGCTCGCTTGCCTCGGTGAGACGTCCCAAAGGAAGCTGAGTCATGAATCCTTTGAGAAGCTCTTCATTGGTGCGCTCGGTTTTGACGACGGTGGGTGCCAGGGCATTGACCCGGATGTTGTACTCTGCAAGCTCTGCGGCCAGCAGCTTGGTCATCATTATTCCGCCAGCCTTTATGACGCTATAAGCACCCTGCCTTCCGGTGGGTCTTATTCCGGCGGTAGAAGACATATTGATGATACTGCCCTGCTTCTTTTCTATCATGACCGGAGCAACAGCCTGAGTGCACAGATAGTACCCTTTGAGTCCGATACCGACGGTATTGTCCCAGTCCTCCTCAGAGAGCTCAACAAGAGGGCCGGCGGCATACACCACGGCATTATTGACCAGTATATCGATGGTGCCGAACTCCTTGATAATACAGTCGACGAGGCTCTGCACCTCACTCTTAACAGTGACGTCGGTTTTAACGGCCAGAGAATTCCGGCCCAACGCCTTAATTTCTTCAGCCACGCTCTCCAGATCGGGAAGAGTACGGCCACAGACCACCACATCAGCCCCAGCCTCGGCAAAGGTCAGGGCAATTGCTTTGCCTATTCCCCGCTTGGCCCCGGTGACCAGGGCTACCTTGCCATCCAAGGAAAAGTCTGGAAGTGCCATCTTATCGCTCCTTTATTGAGACTACATCGGAAGGTTAGCACCGAAGAGGTCTTTGAGTCAAGGATACGAATGGCGTCTGTTTCTACTTCTGGCAAACCGGAAAAATCTAATAATTTTAAATATGGGAAACAATTCGAGGCTAGCCGAGCGTGAATTGTTTTTGTAGTTATGTTAAGTGATTGTGGACAGATGGCTATCTGGAGGACAGGAGGGGATTTTTTAATACAGGGGATGTTGGGGGTATGGGATTTGGTGAACCCATCCCCTTAGCCCCCTTCCCTTATTATTTCATAAAGGGAAGGGGGAATTAGTAAGAGAGGGGGCTCCGCCCCCTCTCTATAGATACTTACCCTGTTCATTGGTTAGTACCCTTTCTATATAATTTCTTCCCCTATTTATAGTTTATTACCATTTTTAAGATTAAAGAGATTCTTCGCTGCGTTCAGAATGACAGTAAGGGGCGCTCAGAATGATATGGGTGGGAAGAGAA
>Ga0209427_10005209_pt1 | contig 14925 bp, 13 predicted proteins | sample DeeMarSWOR136_30_FD_187465 | JGI IMG/M metagenome (GOLD analysis project Ga0209427, IMG submission 187465) | Marine sediment microbial communities from White Oak River estuary, North Carolina - WOR-1-36_30 (SPAdes) (version 2) | ecosystem: Environmental > Aquatic > Marine > Intertidal zone >...
CCACCACTACCCTGAAGGTGGTAACTATCTCCATACCCATCTAACCTTGTGACAGTCTTTTTCCTTGACATACAAACCCACAGTTTTCTATACTGAATTATCAGAACGCGGTTTCTTATCATTTCCTTTATCATTTCTATTAAACCTTTTCTTCTGCCGCAGGGCCGGATAGCCACATGCAACCTCAACATTATGGGAGGTGGACCATGAAAAAGTTTTTAATCCTGTTATTGATCGTTTTTATGGCGCCTTATGCTTACTCGGCAGAGCCGGATCTGCTCGAGAAAGCAAAGGAAGAGGGTAAGGTAACGTTCTATGCCAACATCACAGCCATCGAGCCCATCATGGAGGCTTTCACGAAAAAGTACGGCGTAAAGGGCGAATATACGCGGATTTCCACATCCAAATATTTCGCGACGGTCTCTACGGAGCACCGGGCCGGCAAGCTGCTGGCCGACGTACTACAGTCGCCGCTGCCGATCGTGGAGATGCTAAAAGACCAGGGTGTGCTGACGGCTTATAGTCCACCCGCGGCCGCCGCCTACCCGGAATGGACCAGGAAGGACGACCAGATCCAGATTTTCGGCATCGAGTACGTGGCACTGATCTACAACAAGGAACTTGTAAGCCCTGCGCAGGCTCCGCGGCGCTATGAAGACCTCACCGATCCAAAGTGGCGCGATCATATCGTCATGGCCAACCCCTCGGCCCATGCGACCACTATCTCGTGGCTGGTGGGGCTCAAGGAGAACGTCTTTGCCTCGGAAGCGGCCTGGATGAAGTTCCTCGAGGGACTGGCCGCCAACAAGCCGATGTTCGTCAGCTCGTTCGGTCCCACCCCTGCGCCAGTGGAAAGTGGTCAGAAGAAGATCGCCATCTCCATGCCCAAGTACATCATTACCAAGGCCCCCGCGCCCCTGGATTGGGCCAGGGTGGAGCAGCCGCTGCTGGGAACCCCCCGGGGGATCGGTATCAGCGCTAGGGCACCGCACCCCTCAGCCGCCCGGCTTTTCGTCGATTACTGGCTGTCGCGAGAGGCCATGCAGATGTTGGCCGACCAGGTCGGCGAGTACGTCTTACACCAGGGCGTCTATCCGCCCATCGACGGTATCGACCAGGCCAAGGTGCTGCCTATCCGCACGCTGTCGGATGACGAAATTCGCCAGTGGGGCGACAAGTTCAAGCAGATCTTCGAGGTGCGCTGAGGCCTGTCCCGCGTTCGTGCAACCGTCACGAGATCCCGGGGCGGCATCACAGTCGTCCCGGGGTCTTTCCGGCCCAGTCATGGAAATTCGCATCAAGAACCTCAGCAAGTATTTCTTCTCCGAGAGCAAGCGGATCACAGCCTTGGAAGACGTCGACCTGGAAATCCCCTCCAACCGCATCTTCACCCTCTTGGGCCCAAGCGGGTGCGGCAAGACCACCCTGCTGCGGTGCATCGTCGGCCTGGAGACGCCCGATAGTGGTGAAATCGCCATAGGCGACGAGATCGTTTGGTCCAAGGAAAAGGACATCTTAGTGCCGCCGGAAAAACGGGCGCTGAGCATGGTGTTCCAGACGTATGCCATCTGGCCCCACATGAACGTGTTCGACAACGTCGCCTATCCGCTGCAGACCCGCAAGGAGTCCAGGGAGGAGATCCGCCGCAAGGTCGAGCAGACGCTGCGTTTCGTGCAGCTTGAGGGCTTCGAAAAGCGCCCGGCGCCCAAGCTGAGCGGCGGCCAGCAGCAGCGCGTGGCCCTGGCCCGGGCCCTGGTGGCCGAGCCCAAGGTGATCCTCTTCGACGAACCGCTGAGCAACCTCGATGCCAAGTTAAGAGAAGAAACCCGCAAGGAGCTGCGCAGCTTCCTGACTCAGCTGGAGATTACCGCCGTGTACGTGACGCACGACCGCATCGAGGCCCTGTCGCTGTCCGACGTCCTGGCGGTGATGAAGGACGGCCGCATCGTGGAGATCGGAACGCCCCGGCAGATCTATTTCGAATCCAATCAGCGCTTCGTGGCGGATTTCATCGGGCGCGCCAACCTGATCGTGGATAACCTTCTGGCGGCGAACAAGGCCGAGCCGCTGATTATTGTCATGCCATACGGCCACACGCCAGCGGCGCCTCCCGTCATGAGCAGTATAGGAAGGTACCAGAGTTTCGAGCGGGACTTGACCGAGGACGTTATCGGTTACGTCCAGACAAACTATCGTGTCAGTACGGACCAGAAGGACCGGGCCATCGCGGGCTTATCCATGGGGGGCGGCCAATCGCTGACGATAGGGCTGGGCCACCTGGACCTGTTCGGCTGGGTCGGGGCGTTCAGCTCAGCCGTCCCGGAAGGTGAGAATCTCGAAAAACTGCTGGCCGAGCCGGAGGCGATCAACGACAAGCTCAAGCTGCTGTGGATCGGCTGTGGCAAGAACGATTTCCTTTTTGAGAGAAACCAGAAGTTCCTCGAACGGCTCAAGACAGACAAGATCAGTCACGTCGGCCACATTACCGAGGGCGCCCACGAATGGCGGTTATGGCGGATTTACCTGAGCGAATTTGTGCCGCTTCTGTTCAGGCCGGACATGTGATTGGCCAGGGCTTGTTTCTTCGATGGCCATGATCGCTTCGGTCGGCCCGATAGGCTGTTAGGCATGAATGTGCAAATTGTGTACTCGTGATTGGGTGGCAGCCTCAAGCACAGCTTGGGGATGGCTACCGGCCGAGATTATTACGTCAAAATTGACAGACGGAACATGTAGCGGAGAACCGGTTCGAGCCCAAATGAAGGACTCCATTGCCAATCATTATGAGCGAGCTTTTGAGAATTGGCTGATGGATCGTGGAATTGAGTACGTTGCGGCATATCAGCACGAGCGAGCAACCTTCGGCCATTTGGATATCAAGAGCTTCGATTTCCTGGTGTATCCTCACAGCCGGCCGATCATTGTCGAAGTCAAGGGCAGAAAGTTCAGAGGCACCAGCCTGGCCAAGATGGCAGGCTTTGAATGTTGGGTGACCGCCGAGGATGTCGATGGCCTTCTCACGTGGCAGCAGGCTTTGGGCGCAGGACACCAGGCCGTATTTGTTTTTGCCTACAAGATGGAGAATATCGACGTTGATTTTGACGGCAGAGACGTCTTCGATTTCGATGCAAATCGGTATCTGTTCTTTTGCGTCACGTTAGAGGACTATCGCAAGTTCATGAAGCGCCGCAGCCCGAAATGGCGGACGGTGACATTACCGGCGGATAAGTTCCGGCAATGCGCTAAGCAGCTCGGTGACTTTCTCCTCTAAACAACATGAACGTGATGATTATCACTGTCGGTTCACGCGGCGATACTCCAGCCTATGATTGTGCCGACGGCCGGTCGGCCGGTTCCCGTTCTGCACGCTTTCAGCCCACACGTTGTACCGCGTCCCGGTGATTGGCCTGACCATGCGCAGATAACAGGGTATTGGTTTTTGGACACACCGTATACCGGCATGATGGTATCCCACAGCGTTTTTCACTGGCATTTGGCATGGACGACGCCCGGCGTTCTGTGTAGAATCTGCGGACGTTGAAAGCGTGGAAGTCAATGGAATTGTGAATGGAGACTATAAATCATGATGAGAAAGTTTGTGTGTCTGGCGGTTGGGGTGGTTGTATTAGCAGGGTGCGTCAGCGTTCACGAGACCAGGCATGTCAAGGAGAGCAAGGCCGCCAAGGGGCCGGCTCGGGTGCTGCGTCACGTCGTGCTGTTCAAGTTCAAAGAGCAAACGACCGATGCGCAGGTCCGGCAAATCGAGAACGCCTTCTGCGCTCTGCCGGGCAAGGTCGATACGATACACGATCTCGAGTGGGGCACGGACATGAGCGTAGAGAACCTTCACCAGGGCTTCACGCACTGTTTTCTCGTGACCTTTCTCAGCGAGGCGGACAGGGCGGCGTACTTGCCGCATCCGGAGCACAAGGCGTTCGGCCAGCTCCTGGGCCCGCACCTGGACAAGGTCCTCGTGGTCGATTACTGGACGAAATAGCCAGGCCCAGGCCGATGGGGATCGATACCGCGTGCTCGACGCGCGATTTTGGGCGGATACCGGATTTTCCGCTGGCATTTTTGGTGTATTCTTGGTATCCTATTACTGCAAGGAGAACGGCAGCTTCAAGGATTTGTGGAAGGACGTATTGTCAAGAACAATGATCATGCTGGCTGTTTCTGCAGCGGTCTTGTTTCCTGCTGCCGGCTGTGGTCCGGGCCAGCCGTTTGAGATAGAAAGCCGGGATGCTCCGCAACCTGAGACCGCGACATGCGTGGCGGCCAGATGACTGATTGGTGTTGCCCGGCCCGACAGACTCAGAAGCGGGAGCTTGTTGCAAGGCAGTTGAGGAGTGATTCTCTCGTACGCACGCCTGCTCGCGAGATCGCTGCCGCGAAGACAGGCGTCCCCGCTGCGAAAGTGAGCGCCCGTGAATCAGGATGGCATGAGCCGATGGTCCTTTCAGGTGTGCGTTCGAGTCAGAAAGTGCGCACTCAGACGTTTCTTCCGGATCGCAGCGCAATAAACGCCGGAGCCGCGCGTCTATAGATATATGATTGACTATAGAACTCCGTATCGTATCGGATCTGCGGGCAGACATCGCCTCAGGGCCAGCATTCTGCGATATGTCGTCAAAATCACGAAAAGAGTACGAAACCGTAGCAGAATCGTCCCTGTAACGGAGCGGCAGAATCTTCGGTGGATAGGCGTTTGTTTGCCGGAAACGACAGAACAAATGCCGGCGTTGCGCGTTATATGTATAGTGCCGCCAGTTGAAACCTGTATTGCTCGTCATGGTCTTCCAGGAAAGGTCTTAGCGTGAAGAAGTCTCGCATCATTATTATTCTGATCGTGGTTCTCGTGGTCGTGGTAGTGATCGTTGGCATGGGCATGGTGGTCAGGACGAAAATGAAAGGAAACGTCGAGCCAACGACCGTCCGCGTCGAGCATGCTCAGGGTGGAAAGCTGATTGAGTTTGTCAGCGCCCCGGGCGAAATCGAGCCCCTGAGCAATGTGGAAATCAGCGCCAAAGTCTCCGCACGCGTCGTGGCGCTGCCGTACGATGAGGGAGCCACCGTCACCAAGGGCGCCCCGAACGCCGACCCGCCCGTGCTCCCCTCCGTACTGGTCCAGCTCGATTCGAAAGATTGGGAAAGCCAACTGGTTTCCGCGCAAGCCGGTCGTGCAGCTCAGGCGGCCCAGATAGAGGTTGAGAAGGCCAGAATTGCCAGTCAGCGGGCGAATCTGACCGGCCTTGATGCTTCCCTGAAGCAGGCCGAGCGCGATATGGAGCGCCAGAGGGGACTGCTCCAATCGAAAGATATCGCCCAGGCGACGTTCGACCAGACGAAGGCCCGATATGATGAGCTCAAGGCCCAGTATGCCGCCGCCGAGAGCACACTGCAAGCCGCGGAGTTGAATCTTATCGTTCTTCAGCACAATCTCGAAGCGGCCGATGCCCGCATCGACCAGGCTAAGGAGGCCCTCAGCTACACCACCATTGTCTCACCCATCGACGGAACCGTAACACGCCTCAATGCCGAGGTGGGTGAGCTGGTTATGACCGGCACGATGAACAATCCCGGTACGATCATCATGGAGATCGGTGACCTGTCCGAGATGCTTGTCGTCGCCCAGGTGGACGAGGCGGACGTTGGCAAACTCGAAGTGGGCCAGAAAGCCCGCGTGCACATACAGGCTTGGCCGGACAAGATCTTCGATGGCGAGGTCAGGACGGTTGCCCTCAGTCACAAGTTTAGCAACCAGGGCACGAAATACTACGAAGCCGAGGTGCTCCTGATAGATCCCAATGAGCAGGTGTTTACCGGGATGACCGCCGATGTCGATATCGCCGTGGCCGAGCATGGGGAGGTCTTGATCGTTCCCAGCCAAGCCGTCCTCGGCCGTAAAGTCGACGAGCTGCCCGTGAAGATCAGGGACACGCTCACCGAACAGGAAAAGAGGAAGGCTTTCGCTTCAGTGGTGTACGTTTACAAAGACGGCAAGGCCGCAGTGACGCCGGTCAGGATCGGGGCCAGCAACACGACGCAGACGGTCATTAAGTCCGGCCTCACGGCCGAAGACAAAATCGTCGTCGGACCGTACAAGGAGCTGGAGACGCTCAAGCACGAGCAGAGAATACAGGACGAGCGCGAAGTCCAGGCCAAGAAGGACGCCAAGGCCAAAGCCAAGACCGACGCCAATGAACCCAACGACGTCAACGCCATGAGCGATGCAAACGATGCCCCAGGAAAAGAATGACAGGTTAGTAATTCGGCTTCAGCACGTTAAGCGGATCTACAAGGTCGGTGTCGAACGCATCCATGCGCTTGACGGCATCGATCTTGACATCCGAGAGAACGAGTACGTCGCAGTGATGGGGCCGTCCGGCTCCGGCAAGAGCACTCTGATGAACATTCTGGGCTGCCTCGATCGGTGCACCAGCGGGACCTACGAGCTCAATGGCCGGAACACGACGCGTCTGAGTTCCGGCGGCCTGGCCCATGTGCGCAACACCCAGATTGGCTTCGTGTTCCAGTCATTCGAGCTGCTACCCCGTCTCAATGCACTCAAGAACGTCGAGCTGCCTTTGATTTATGCGGCGGGCACCACTTGGCTGGCCCGCCGAACGCGGGCCAGAGAAAAGCTGGTGCGCGTTGGGCTGTCCGAGCGGATCAAGCATCGCCCGAACCAGCTTTCCGGTGGAGAGAAGCAACGCGTCGCCATTGCCCGGGCGCTGAGCAACAACCCCAGCATTCTCTTGGCCGACGAACCCACGGGCAACCTCGACACCAAGACAAGCGAGGGCGTCATGAAGCTGTTCGACCAGCTTCATCGGGAAGGCCAGACCCTTATCATCGTGACGCACGAAGAGCACGTGGCGCGCCACGCCGAGCGCATTCTGCACATGCGGGATGGGCAGATCATCTCCGATGAGAGGACCGGATCGGACCGCGTGACTCCGCCTTCTCAGGAGGCCGGCGATGAATAAGCGCACGGCAATGTACGGCCGGACAGATGCATGGGCGCAGGTCGCCGGCGCAGGGAGGCGACCATGATACGACTGCTCGCGGCACCGTTGCTGTTTGTCGCTCTGCTTGTGCAGAGCATTCGCCTGGCACTGGGCCAGATCTGGGCCAATAAAATGCGTTCGACGTTGACCACGATCGGTATCGTGATCGGCGTCGCGTCGGTCACCGCGGTCATCGCCGCCCTGACCGGCCTGAAGGCGAAGGTGCTCAAAGATTTCGAGACGCTCGGCACTAACAAGATCTACATTGTTCCCCACTGGCCGCGGGAAGGGAAATTCAGGCATTTCAATTGGCGGCAGATCCGCTTCACGCCGAAACAGTTCGAGAATCTGCTGGAGCGCTGCCCGTCCATCGAAGACTACACGATGATGACCGACCGAAACCAGACCGTCTACCACGGGGTTCACAGTATCGACGGGGCGAACGTCAATGGCATCAATCCCTCATGGCATCGGATCGAGAACCGCTCCGTCCTCGTCGGCAGACCCTTCACGCTGATGGACGAAGAGAATGGGTGGCAGGTCTGCCTGATCACGCCGGACGTGCGGGACGAGCTGCGCTTGGAGCGCGACTGCATCGGCAAACGGATCGTCATCGATCGGCGCAGCTACGAGATTGTGGGCGTGGTCGAGGGCCGCGTGAAGGGCGGCATGTTCGGCGACATGGGATCGTCGAAGGAGGTCTTTATCCCCTTCGAGACCGCATGGCGGCTCTGGGAACCCTGGATCTACGCCATGGCCAGTTGCCGAAAACCGGAGCTATCCAAAGAGGCCCAGGCGGAACTGCGCTTCTATCTCAGGCAGGCACGTCGTCTCGAGCCGGGTGATCCGGATACCTTCCGCCTGCAGGTGATCGAGGAGTTTCAAAAGGCGTTCACGGGGTTTGCAGTGGCCGTCACAGCCGTGGCCGGCGGCATCGTCGGCATTTCCCTGGTCGTGGGCGGCGTCGGCATCATGAACATTATGCTCGTTTCAGTCTCCGAACGCACGCGCGAAATCGGTCTGCGCAAAGCGGTGGGCGCCAAACCCTCGGCGATTCTGCTGCAATTCCTCGTCGAGTCGATTGTGCTGTGTTTGTTTGGTGGGCTTATCGGAGTTGGATTTGGCCAATTCTTTACGATGATCATCGCCAACATCCCGGGAGCTGAATTTCTTGATATGGCGTATATCCCCCTGTGGGCAATCGGTCTTTCGTTCGGCTTTGCCGCCACGGTGGGCGTTTTCTTTGGCATGTTCCCGGCGATCAAAGCCTCCCGACTCGACCCTATTGAGGCGCTTAGACATGAGTAGACAGAAGTCAGAAGTCGGAAGACGGAAGGAGAATTTTCGATTGTCGATTGCCGGTTTCTGACCAAACGCATATCAAATTTAAAATCGCAAATCGTAAATCAAAAATCTGTCCCTCGTCCCTCAAGACTCCAGTCCTCTGTCTCTTGTTGTCTGTCCTCTGTCTTTTGGCCGGATGTGATCAGTTTAGTAAAAAGGATCCCTACGCCCTCAAGATTGCCCCTGAGAGGTCTCGAAAGATAGAGACGCTTGAGCTAAAAGAGGCCAAGGCCGAAGAGTAGGTTCGGGCCGATGTGAATGAGGTCCCACCAGCAGAGCTTGAACTTAGCCTGGAGCAGTGCCAGGCGCTCACGCGGGAAAATAGTCTTGATCTGAAAGTGCAGCTTATCAGTCCGGCCGTCGCCGCCGAGAGGGTCAGCGGGCAGGAGGCCCAGTTCGAGGCGGCGTCTACCTCCTATGCGAACTATGTCAAGGTGGATACGCCTACCGCCTCGCTTCTTGATGAAATCTCGGGCTCGCAAACCGATTATTTTGGGGTGGGTCTGGGTGTTCAGGTTTCTTTGCGAACCGGTGGAACGGTCAACTTTGACTTGGCTGACAATCGCATCAAGACCGGCTCGATCTACTCGGTATTCGATCCTTCTTATGCGGATTATATCCGATAATATGCCTTTATTTCTCTTGTGTATTTTTCCAATCCTCATTTTCTATTCAATCCCATCGAGTTTTATTCCGATACACTTTTACGATGCTGTCAGAGACTCATCTGGTCAATAGGATGAATGAATAATGGCAATACAAAAGCAAAATCTCTATCTGCCCTTAGGCCAAATCAGGGCCAATAAGACGCGGTGGGTCCTCACCACCATCCGTATTGTGATCGGCGTGGCGTCCGTGACCGCGGTGATTGCGGCCCTGGCCGGATGCGATCAATTCAGTAAGAAAGATCTCTATTCCCTCAAGATTACCCCTGAGAGGTTTCGGAAGATAGAAATGCTTAAGCTGCAAGAGGCCAAGGCCGAAGAGCAGGTTCGGGCGGACGTGAATGATGTCAATGAAGTACCGCCAGAAGAGCTTGCGCTCAGCCTGGAGCAGTGCCGAGTGCTGGCCCTTACGAATAATCTCGATCTGAAAGCGCAGCTTATTAATCCTGCCATTGCCGCCGAGAGTGTCAGCCAGGAGGAGGCCCGGTTCGAGGCGGCCTTTACCTCCAATGTGAATTATATCAAGACAGATACGCCGGTCGCATCATTTCTTGATGAAATTTCAGGCTCGCAAACCGAGTATTTCGGGGCGGGTCTGGGCGTTGAGCTTCCTTTGCTAACCGGCGGGACAGTCCGATTCGCTCTGTCTGGAAATAGCTTGGAGACCGGCTCTGCCTACTCGGTATTCGATCCTTCTTACTCATCAGATATGTCGTTCTCGATAAGCCAACCGTTGCTGCGAAATGCCGGAAAGCGCACGAACACCTATGCCATTCGCATCGCCGAATATGAGCGGTTGATCACCGACGCCCGAACAAAGCTTGAAGTGATACGCGTTATTGCCGCGGTGGATCGTGTGTACTGGCGTTTATATGCTGCCCGGCGGGAATTGGAGGTCCGCAAGCAACAATATGACCTGGCCGAGGCGTTATATCAACAAGCTCTACGTTTTGTGAGGGCCGGGGATAAAGCACAGGTGGAAGTCATTCGGACCGAGGCCGGCGTGGCCCAGCGGCTTGAGGCCATCATTGTCGCGGAGAACAATTTGCGCGATCGACAGCGTGAGCTTAAGCGGACGCTGAATAAGGCCGGTTTGGAGATGCAAACCCCAACCGTGCTCGTGCCCGCCTCCGAACCGGATCCCGTACGGTATGAGCTGGAGAGGAAGCGATTGGTGGCAACGGCTATGGACAATCGAACGGAAATGCTCGAGCTGGAGCTGCAAATCGCCGAGGATATCGCCAGTGTCGATTATATGCGGAACCAGGCGCTGCCTCTGGTTAACCTGGATTACACGTACAACCTCAACGGCCTGGGGGCGAGCAGAGACGACTCGTTTGATTTGCTTTTTGAAAAGGCATTCGAGGACCATCGGGTCGGTTTGCAGTTGCTGGTACCGATAGGAAATGAGGCGGCCAACAGCCGGTTGCGGCAGGCATTTTACCAACGCCGCCAGCGATTGGCCAGCCGGGATAGTCGCCAGGCCATGATTGAGTTTGAGGTGCTCAACGCCGTCGACCAGGTTGAGGCGAACTGGCAGCGCGTTTTGGCCAGCCGGCAAAGCACCATTCTGGATGGCCGGCTGTTCACCGCCGAGAAGCGTCAATTCGAGCTGGGTCTGGGTACGTCGACCGACGTGCTCCAGGCGCAGGCGACCTTCGCCAATTCCCAAAGCGCTGAGATTCTGGCCCTGACGGAGTATGAAATCGCCCTCGTCGATCTGGCCTATGCCACCGGTACCCTCCTCGGTGCGGCGAAGATCCGATGAGAACCTATTGTGCCGACCGACAATATCCCCTAAGATATGTCTGATCTCGATTTTGCGTAGGTCCATGAATCATTCGTGAAAGGACATATCATGGAAGGCCCGAGCGTCGAAGACCATCAAAGCGCCGAAGAGAAAAGCGATTCCAAACCTACAGGCCGGAAGAGAAAAATCATATTCCTGGTTTTGGCGCTCGTTGCAGTCATCGTTATCACGTGGATTTTCATTCGTTACCTCATTCCGAAGATGGCAGAGATTAGTTGGGTCTCGAATCAGATGATCGCGGCGTACGTGGCCATAGGCGTGGCCATAGCCGCGGCGGCGGCTTGGCTTATCCTGCGCAAGACGCTCAGGACCAGGTTGAGAATGCAGAAAGCAATGAGGGACGATCCGGACATCAACGACTGGCTCGTGGTCTTCAACTGGACACCGAAGATACTTTACGTTCCTACGATTGTCGCGTCGTTTCTGGCGTCGGCGCTGATGTTTCTCAAACAGGCCGATTGCTGGGGGTTTGGCTCTATTCCCGCCGTTGCGATAGGCGGCATCTGGCTGGCCATCTTCTTTCTGAACTTCCTTGTGGAGGAATACAACGTCAGTATCAAGATTCTGCTCATCGCGTTCGTCAGCCTGGGCTGTTTTTTCTTATGGCTGCACTTGCTTGGCTGGGTCGTGGGCTTCCTGAGACTTTTCAAGCATCTGGCTATAAGCGTCGACGCGACGGGTTTCCTTCTCATCGGTTTGATAGGTCTGCTGACGATTTTCATTTCCTGGTTCAAGGGGCTCTTCTACTACATGACGATCACGCCCAACTACATGAACCTGCAGGAAGGCCCGACCGAATCCGGCGAGCAAATAGGCAGGGAGGACTATAACAGCCGCGTCGATACGACCGACTTCCTCGAACGACTCATGGGCTTCGGACGGATCATCTTGACCTTCAAAGACAGAAAGAGGGAGCCCATTATCGTGCTCGTCTGGAGGATTCAGAAGAAGGCCCAGATGCTCGAGCGGGTGCGGGCCAAATTCGCGATTGACCATATGCAGCAGGCGCAGCCACCAGCAGAGTGAGCGAGCCGGTATGCTCAGACGTGCAGATAATCGGTCCTCCAGAACGAAAGGCGGATGGAATTGTTAGGGGAATCAATTATGGCACCTGAAGGTGACAATGTAACCAACCACAACAACAGATCCCGCAAGAGAGGATTGCTTGGCGTTGTCGTGATTGTCGCTTTGATCGGCGCGGGCATTCTCTGGCTCACGGTGTTCCGGGAGGGCAAGGCAGCGGGGCAGGATGTGCCGACCTTCACGGTGAAACGAGGGCCTCTGACGATCAGCGTCGTTGAGTCTGGCACCATCAAAGCCCGCGACCAGCGCATCATCAAAAACGAGGTCGAAGGCCGGACCTCCATCATCACGCTCGTACCTGAAGGGACACGGGTAAAAGAAGGAGACCTCCTCGTCGAGTTGGATGCCAGCGCGCTGCAGGACGCGAGGATCGAACAGGAGATCCGTGTGCAGAATAACGAGGCGACGTACATCAACGCCAAGGAGAACCTGGCCATCGTCACCAGCCAGGCGGAAAGCGACGTCAACGAGGCCGAGCTGGCCCTGGAGTTCGCCCGGCAGGATTTGGTCAAGTATGAGCAAGGCCAGTACCCCAAGGACGTCAATGAGGCGAACAAAAGGATTACCCTTGCGAAGGAGGAGCTAGAGCGGGCCCAGGAGACGCTGGACTGGTCGAACAGACTCTATGAGGAGAAGTATCTCTCCGAGAGCGAGCGGGCCGCTGATGAGATTACGGTCAAACGCAGGAGGTTGGAATATGAGCTTGCGCAGGCCGATCTCAAGCTCCTGCAGGATTTCACCTACCCTCGTCAGATCCGTCAACTTCAGAGCGATGTGCATCAGGCCGCCTCGGCTCTGGATCGCGCCAAGCGCAAGGCCGAGGCTGACAAAAGGCAGGCCCAGGCCGATCTGACGGCGAAGGAAGCCGAATACACCCGGCAGCAGGCCAAACTGCTGAAGATCCTGGATCAGCTCAAGAAGACGACGATCCTCGCACCGTGCGACGGGCTGGTCATCTACGCCACCAGCACCAAGGGCGGTTTTGCGAGCATGATGAAGGAGCCGCTGGCGGAGGGCCAGCAGGTGTTCGAGCGCCAGGAGCTGATCTACCTGCCCACGGACGCCTCGACAATGGCGGAGGTGGGCATTCATGAAGCGAGTTTGGCCAAGGTGCGGGCGGGCCAGCCTGCCATCGTCACAGTGGAGACTCTGCCCGGCAAGCGCTTCCTGGGAGCGGTGGGCCTGGTCGCCCCGCTGCCGGATTCGACGGGCATGTTCCTTAACCCCGATCTGAAAGTCTTCAATACGCAGGTCAACTTGGACACGGCCGACCCGGCGCTGCGCTCGGGGATGACGTGCAGAGCGGAGATCATCGTCGAACAATATGACGATGCGGTCTACGTGCCCCTTCAGGCCGTGACTCGCGTTTCCGGAGACGCGATGGTCTATATTCACGAGGGCAAGTCCTCCGTGCCGCGCAAGGTGGAGATTGGCTTGGACAACAACCGGATGGTGCGAATCATCAGCGGACTGGAGGAGGGCGAAGTCGTTTTGCTCGATCCACCCCTGAAGTCCTCCTCTGTCGATACCGTAGTGGCCGGCGGTGCGGAACCGAATGCCGTCGGCGACAAAGCGGATGGCATCGACCAGCAGGTTCGCGACCGGCTCGACGCCTCCCGGAAGACCGGCCCCGGAGGTACAGTTCCGGTTCCGACCGTCTCCGGCCCACAAGTGGCACAGCCAATGCCGCCTCAAGGCGGCCAGAAGCCGGCTATGCCAGGCCAGATGCCTGACTTCTCGACGGGTCAAATGCCCCCAGGAATGCCGAAGATGACCCCGGAACAGCAGAAAAAGATGCAGGAAGGTATGAAGAAAGCGATGGACGTGATGAAGAACCTGTCCGAGGAGGAAAAAGAGAAGCTCAAGAACATGTCCATGGATGAGCGGATCAAGTTCTTCCAGGAGAAAATGGGAGGGGATATGCCGAAGTGATCTTCGTCGGGATCAAATTCACCAGAAACATCCGGCTGGGTTTGGAGAACCTGCTGCTCCATAAACTCCGGTCGTTTCTGACGATGCTGGGCGTTGTCTTCGGTGTCGGCAGCGTCGTGGCCATGCTCTCGGTCGGCGAAGGCGCCGGCCGGGAGGCGCTGGAGCAGATCCGCAAGCTTGGCAGTAACAACATCATCGTATCCGCCGTGAAGCCGACCGAGGATCAGTCCACCGCCAGGAGCGCCACCTCGGCGGGCATGGCCATTTACGGGATGACGTACGAGGACCACCTGCGAATCGCCGAGAGCTTCGAGCACGTGGAGCAGACGGCCCCGGTGAAGCTGATGCGCCAGGATGCCCGGCTGGGCGAGCGGACCCTGGAGGTCCGCGTCGTGGGGACGTCGCCCGAATGGTTCAAACTGGTGAACCGAGAGGTCCTGGCCGGGCGGGTCCTATTGCCACTGAACCAGTCGGCCCCCGGCGCCGTTCTCACCGAGTTCGGCGCCAGGAGGCTGCTGGCTACGAAGCACAGCGTGGGCGAATGGGTGCGAATCGGCGGCAACTACTTCGAGATCGTCGGCATTGTCCAATGCGATGGCGGCACGGCAGGCGGCATCCAAATGCCCGATGACGAGGTGGATGCCTATGTCCCCATCGGCGTGGCCCGCCAATACTTCGGAGACGTCACGACGCGCTCGGCGTCCGGCTCGCGGGCCCTGGAGCGCGTTGAGCTGCATCAGATCATTGTGCAGGTCAACCGGCTCGAAAACGTGGAAGCGACCGCCAGAGGAATCGAACGCATGCTCGGCCAATTTCACAAGAAGAAGGACTATATCGTCAGTGTGCCTCTGACCCTGCTGCGCCAGGCGGAGGCCACCGAGCGACGCTCGAGCATCGTCCTGGGCTCCATCGCATGCATCAGCCTGCTCGTCGGCGGCATCGGGATCATGAATATCATGTTGGCCTCCGTGACCGAGCGGACGCGCGAGATTGGCATTCGCCGGGCCGGTTGGAGGCGAAGTAAAGTTCCAGATCGTCACTTGATAGGCATGCAAAACTCTCGAGATCACCAGTATTGATC
>Ga0209427_10005210_pt1 | contig 14924 bp, 12 predicted proteins | sample DeeMarSWOR136_30_FD_187465 | JGI IMG/M metagenome (GOLD analysis project Ga0209427, IMG submission 187465) | Marine sediment microbial communities from White Oak River estuary, North Carolina - WOR-1-36_30 (SPAdes) (version 2) | ecosystem: Environmental > Aquatic > Marine > Intertidal zone >...
AACTGATATGACCTCACCTACATATTACCGGAAGTACTGCCTGCCCATCTATGAAATATATAGCAAACAGCTCAAAGGAACCGATAAAATCCTGGGGGCACATATGGACGGCCGGCTCGGTAAATTAAAAAATGAGATTGCTGAATCTCCGCTTGATGTGGTAGAGTCCTTCTCCCTTCCACCTACCGGTGATATCTCCTTATCGGAAGCTAAAAAAATCTGGCCGGACAAGATGTTATTTATGAATACTGCCCCACACATGGCCTGGGCTAAGCCTGAAGAAGTAAGAAAATACTATGAGGATATTGCTAATGAATGGGGAGGCAAAAAAGGATTGCTCTTAGAGTTCTCCGAGTTATTGCCGCCGGAAACAGTGGAAGCTCACCTGTCCGCGGCCATGGATGCATTCGGATACTGACTAGATATGTTACAGATGAAAGGTAGGAATTAACTGAAGAAATTTAAGAATATCATAGACGCGGTGGTGGCCGGAAACATCGCTGGAACCAAAGAGGCGGTTAGTAAGGCGTTGACCAAAGGTATTGCTCCCCTGGATATAATCAACAATGGTATGGTGGCAGGACTGGATGTGGTCGGTGAGCAATTTGCTGCCGGAGAAATGTTCCTGCCCGAGATGATGCTGTCAGCCGTGGCAGCCAGGGAAGGCATGGCCATTGCCACTGAAGGCATAGATAAAGGACAGTTGAAACCAAAGGCGACCATGGTCATAGGGACGGTAAAAGGGGACCTGCATGACATCGGCAAGAACCTGGTAGCCCTTATCCTGAATAGCAGAGGCTTCGATGTAATTGATATAGGTGTCGATGTCCCCGAAGAACAGTTCGTTAACGCTGTTAGGGAACATAAGCCGGATATACTGGGAATGTCATGTTTGATGACTACTACAATGGTAGGGATGAAGGATGTGATCAACGCCTTAATTAAGGCTGGAGTAAGAGATAAGGTCAAAGTAATAGTCGGTGGCGCCCCGGTAAACCAGGAGTTCGCCTCCCAGATAGGAGCAGACTACTACAGCCGTGACGCGGGCTCAACAGGAGCTCTCCTAGAAAAAGTAGTAACCCAAATACAAGGGACGAGATAATGCATTCTTTCCAGACTGGTTTTATTGTTTGCCCTTTTAAATTTTGAAAATAATGGAGGGTAATATGAACGTTGAGGACATAGTAGCAATCCAGCAGATGATAGCACGTTATTCATATACATTCGATGCCGGTGACGCTGACGGGTGGGCGAACGTATTTACCAAGGATGCCGTCTGGGAATCATACGCGGCAGACTCTACGACACTCACTAACCGGCTAAAGGGCCACGATGAACTGCGCGAATTCGCGGCTATGCGATTCAGAGAAAAAGCCCCCGGGTTGGTCTACTATCACCATCAATCAGGCATCCTGTTTGATGAACTTACTGCTGATACCGCCAAAACACGGGTGATGGTCATCATCACCATCCATAAAAGCCCAGACCCGCCCCGTATCATTTTTACCGGGGTCTACACCGACGTATGGAAGAAAACAAGTGACGGGTGGCTTCTCACACACCGTGTCCTAAGACCTTAGTCATGCATCGTGTAACACGACCCCTTCCCTTTTAGTTTCGGAGGGTGATCTTAGCTAGTTAATACAGTCGTAATAATGGTATAATCTCCCAATTACTTTGAGACTACTCTAATAGAGGCAAATTTTTATTCATGATGTCCAGTTTGAAATGGTGGCAGAAGGCCGTCTTTTATCAGATATACCCACGCAGCTTTGCCGATGGAAATGGTGACGGCATAGGTGATTTGCCGGGCATCATATCAAAGCTCGATTACTTAGAGAAGCTGGGTATTGATGCTATCTGGCTCTCTCCACATTATCCTTCACCCCAATTTGATTGTGGATATGATATTGCAGATTACACCGCTGTGAACCCTGAGTACGGAACTCTAGAGGAATTCAAGCAGTTCTTAAACGGTGCTCATCAACGTGGCATTCGAGTCATTCTTGACCTGGTGCTAAATCATACATCTGACCAGCATAAATGGTTCATTGAGTCGCGCTCCAATCGGCTAAGTTCTAAGCGTAGCTGGTATATCTGGAAAGATAGCAGAAATGGCGGCCCACCAAATAACTGGGAGAGTGTTTTTGGTGGTTCGGCCTGGGAACTCGACCAAAACACCGGCCAATATTATTATCACTACTTCTTCAAGGAACAGCCTGACCTGAACTGGCGCAACCCGGAGGTCAAGCAGGCCATGTTTAACTCTGTCCGCTTCTGGCTCAAGCTTGGTGTAGATGGTTTTCGCCTTGATGCCCTTGATACTATCTTCGAGGACCCGGCTTTGCCTGACCATACTGCTCAAGTGCCCCAAGCGGAGCTACGGAGGGTATTACAAACAACCAGAAGTGCCGATGAGCGCAAATACTTACAGGAGCAAGGGGCAGCTATGTTCCAATACCAGCTTAACCAGCCTGGTGTCCACCAACTGATGCAGGAACTGCGAGCGGTTGTAGATGAATATCCCGACCGTGTACTGGTGGGCGAAGCTTGGATTAATGATATTGCCTATTATGGCAATGGTGACAATGAACTGCACCTCATTTTCAACTTTCCATTGATGCGTACGAGTCGGCTTACGCCTACCTGGGTCCGTGCTAACCAGAGGGAACGGTTGGCTTCTTTGCCATCCATTGCCTGGCCCTGCAATACCCTGGGCAACCATGACCAGCCCAGGATATTCAACCGGTTCGGTGATGGACAAAATGACAATGCTCTGGCTCGAATCTCCCTGGCCCTGATGTTGGCCTTAAGGGGAACCCCCTTCCTCTACAACGGTGAGGAAATCGGAATGACTGATATGTATCTGAAGGAAATCAAGCAGTTCAGGGATAGTAAGGCAATTTGGTACTACAATACAGCTATTGCCCGGCCTGGAGCCACATTAGAAGAGGCACTCGCCTACACCAACCAGGCCAGTCGTGACAAGAGCCGAACACCCATGCAGTGGCACAATAACCCCAACGCCGGTTTCTGTCCACCCGATATCGAGCCCTGGTTGCCAGTCAATCCTAACTATACTTCTGGCATCAATGTGGCTGACCAATTAAACAACCCGGACTCATTGCTAGCCTTCTACCAGCGAATGTTACAGCTGCGCAGACAAACACCTGCACTTATTGCCGGAGACTATATTCCATTGCACCAGGATTCTGAAGACTATCTGGCCTTCCTGCGAAGAAGCGAGGCCGATAATCAGACCTGCCTTGTAGTATTAAATATGTTTGAGCAAAGGTATAGAATTAGCTTCGATTTGCCGTATTCTTCAGCGCGGGTATTGTTTTCTAGCCATACTCGAGATAGTGATACTGACAGCTTGAACACGATTTCTGTGGCTCCGTTTGAAATATACATTGCTGAACTGAGATGATGAAGTACTGAGGTTGAGTCAACTAGAAAGGAGGACATAAATGAAGTTACAGGGAAAGGTAGCCATCGTTGCTGGCGGTGGAGAAGGTATAGGAGAAGGAATCGTACGCTGCCTGGCGGAGGAAGGGGCGGACATTGCCGTAGCAGATATCAATGATGATATTGCTGAGCACACTGCAGAACGGGTAAAAGCAATGGGACGAAAAGCACTGGCAATCATAGCCGACCTCACTGACGAGAAACAAGTTGGAAAAACAGTCAAAGATACCATGGATTTCTTCGGTAAGGTGGATATCCTGGTAAACAATGTCGGGGGTACCATTAAAGATACGTCAAAGCTTATAGATGAATATGTTGCATCCCAAGGTGATGCTGCATCGTTCACGTCATATACGCGCTTCGGCCCTGACGCCTGGGACTACCTGTATAGGCTGAATCTAAAAACTCATGTCATGATGAGTAATGCAGTAACACCCTACTTCATAAAGCAACTAAGCGGGAAAATAGTCAACGTGTCCTCAATCTCGGCACGTATGGCTGACCCGTATAATATGCCGTATAGTGCTATGAAAGCGGCTGATATCTCGATTACATGGTCGCTGGCAAGGGCGCTAGCTCCTTATAACATAACCGTCAACTGTATCTGCCCAGGATTCGTTTATACTCCAATGGCCGAGAGAGGGGTGATCACCAGGTTGAGTGCACTCCGTGAAGCGCAGCGCAAGGGAGAAAAGCTACCGCCGCCTTTCAACCATTATGCTAAAGCAGATTTAAAAAACATGTCATACAAAGATTTCTGGGTGAAGTATATTGCCACTCCAGGCACTCCCCTTGGGAGAGAGCAGACACCTGAGGATATGGGTAAAGCCGTGGTCTTCTTTGTATCCGAAGATGCTAAAAACATAACCGGTCAGGTACTGCATATTGATGGCGGTGTGGTAATGCGGTAAAGAGGCCTTGTAAATCGCGGCTTTTCACTTGAGACGAATTGGTTAAGACAGCCAAAGATCTACATTTAATTGTCCCTGAGCAAATCACGGTAACCAAACGGAGTGGTAGCCTCCAAGAAACAGTGGTAGAATGTTCAACAGATGCTGGAGACAATCAATTGCCGTCTGATTACCCTCCAGCAAAAAGAGCTTTTTGATAGCCTGACAACAAATACTATGAGGCATTGATATTGTCCAAGATTAGACACGATAACTTTCAACCGGGAAAATATAAATACATATTACCTATAAAGGCCAAAGAAGCCTCACTGGAAATGGTTGGTGGTAAAGGAAGGTCACTGGCCAAGATGGCAATTACAGGATTGCCGGTGCCCCCAGGATTTCACCTGACGACATCTGCATATAACCGCTTTGTCGAAGAGAACAACTTGCAGGATACAATTATTAGTCTGGCAAAACCAGAAATCACCGGTAAAACAGTCTCATTTGAAACGGCAGCGCAGCGGATCCAGGAACTAATCAGGAAACCGGAACTGTCCGATGAAATGAAAGAGGAAATCCGGCAGGTTTACAAATCACTGGGTGGAAAAAACCCGGCAGTAGCGGTTCGTTCTTCCGCCAATGCTGAAGACCTGCCAGAACTGTCCTTTGCCGGACAACAGGAAACCTATCTGAATGTGTGTGGCGCTGATGCCCTAATAGCAGCAGTACGTAACTGCTGGGCGTCTCTCTGGACACCCCGAGCTATCAGTTACCGACACCAGATGGGAATACCTCAGGATGCAGTAGCTATGGCAGTTGTTGTCCAGGTCATGATACCGGCAGAAGTGTCAGGAATCTTGTTCACAGCCAACCCGGCAACAGGAGAGAGGACTGAAATAGTTATCAATGCTAGCTTCGGACTTGGAGAGGCGGTCGTAGGTGGGCATGTAACTCCTGACACCTTCATTGTGGACCGGAAGTATTTAACTATTAAAGAAACTACACTGGGTGCCAAGGAACAGATGATAGTGTCCTCTGGCGAACAGGGTACGACTACAGAACCCGTGGCCAAATCCCGTCGTACCGAGTCATCATTGCCAGCCTCACTTCTCGGTGAGTTATCCTCTTTGGCCATCAAAGTGGAACAACTATTTGATGGTTTACCACAGGATATCGAATGGGCTATCGCCAACGAAAAGCTCTGGCTTCTACAGGCGCGGCCCATCACTAACTTGCCTTCGCAACCGCTGAAGGATGTCCGCTGGGATCCACCCGAACCGGGAGCGTTTCTCGCACGGTCGCAACTCGTTGAACACATCCCGGGGCCTGTCTCCACGCTGTTTGAAGATATGTATATGAAAAAATATCTCCAAGAGGAATGGGGACGCAATCTCGCTAAAAACAAGAAGCACCGTTTGGAAGATACCCAACCACCTTCATCATTTATTGTAAGTACGACCGTTAATGGGTTTGCTTATCGGCATATTGGTGAGCCACCCAGGTCATACGGCATGAAAGAAATTAAGCGCCGCCGTCCTACACTCTTTGCGCGAATCTCTATGCAAATACGGATATATGTTGGATGGGTAATCAAATGGCGTTTCTGGACTTTACCTTCTTACCTTAACATCATAGATAGGTGGCGGCAGGTCAATCCTGCTACTGCATCAGTTGGGCAGCTATGGGCCGGGATACGCGAGCTTGCCCATGCCGATGCCAACTACTGGTACCAGGGGACATATTGGCCTTTCGCTGTAGCCAGGGGAATGGAATCGCTTTTAATTAACTTTCTGCAAAAGCATGCCCCGGGACGTTTTACAAGCGGACAGTTTCTCAGCGGTCTTAAGTCCAGAGCAATGCAGGCCCAGATGGATTTATGTTCCATAGCCCAACTCATACGTTCAAATGAAACGATATGGAAATTAATCGTCACAATCCCTCCCCAGCGTTTGTTAGATGAATTAAGGCATCAATGCAAAGGCACTCCAGTGCTGGAAGCTATCGAGAGATATTTCAAAACGTATGGCCACCAGATATATACGCTCGATTTTGTCGAACCGACCATGGCTGAAGACCCGCAGCAAGTCCTACGCAATTTAAAAATACTGGTTCAGGATAGCAATTATAACCCTATTGTCCAACATCAAGAATTAATACGTAAGCGTGAAGCAGCAATCAAGGAGGCAAAGCAGATTTTTCGTGGAATATTGTGGTGGAAATTTCGGTGGCGCCTCTGGCTGGCACAACACTATTATCCTGGTCGTGAAGAAGCGATGTTCTACTTTGGAGCAGCCTGGTCCGTATTGCGGCCATTAGCGCTGGAGCTGGGGCGTCGCCTGGTTGAGGTTGGTACACTGGAGAAATCCAGCGATATATTTTTCCTGACCAGTAACGAATTAGGCAAAGCCGTCAGGGCGCTGGTGGGGAATTGGATGGTACCTGTAAAAAGCATACTAGAACAACAGGGCAACAAGCCCGTGCCCGGACTTCTACAGAAAGCCAGGAGCAGGCGCGAATTAAGGAACGCTCGGAAGCTATTATCTCCCCCAGAGCATATTCCCCCACTACCTGAGGATCATACCCCATCCATCACCGATAACTTCGCTGAAAAATATGGCGATGCGCTGAAGGGATCGCCAGTCAGCCCGGGAAAAGTCACGGCCATAGCCAGCTTGATCCTCTCCCCGGCTGATTTTGAGAAAATGGTTCCAGGTACCATCTTGGTTTGCCCAACCACTACACCGGCCTGGACGCCATTATTCACTCAGGCAAAAGGCCTGGTTACGGATATTGGCGGCATTCTCGCTCACGGCGCCATCGTGGCCAGGGAGTACGGCATTCCTGCAGTATTGGGAACGAGCGACGCCACGAAAAGAATCGTCAGCGGGCAACAGATTACAGTTGATGGAAACAAGGGCATTGTTACGCTCGGCGATTCTTCTAACTCGATAGAAACCAGCACTAGCGATATTCATTCGCCACAATAGACAAGCTGACACCTTGGGGCTTGCATATTTTGTCGTTCAGTCCCCTAGTTGCGGTACTATACATACCGACTATGCTTTCTTATTGATTGCGTCCTGCGCTTTCTTCAGTGCGGTTCTGGCACCCATTATTAAAAAAGACTCCGCGCCATCTATCGATGGCAAAGTGAATCCCTTTTCTATTGCCCACTCGATATTTCGGGATGTGGCATAAATACCGGCTGGTTTACCGGCTTTTTTCGCCGCATTGACAACGGTTTCGATGGCTGCCGTATACGCAGGATCTTCCCACTTTGCCGGTACACCGAACATACTCATCGCAAGATCGACCGGCCCTATATAGACCACATCTACTCCTTCAACTGCCAGGATGTCATCGATGTTTTTAACAGCGGTAGCGGTCTCTATCTGGACAATGGTGAGTAGATTGGCATTGGCGGTCATAATGTAGTCATTATTTATTAACCCAGCGCGGCGTGGTGCACAGCCCCGGATACCCTGCGGTGGGTACTTGCAGGCTGCTACAGCAGCTTCTGCCTCTTCTTTCGTATTTACCCAGGGAATGAGTACGCCGTAAGCACCGATATCAAGGGCGCGCTTGATTATTACCGGGTCATTCCATTCCACCCGGATAATGGGTACGCAGGCATCGGTGTTGCGCATCGATTGCATCATCCCCTGCATAGTTTCCAGACCTAACGGCCCGTGCTCGCCATCAAGCAGGAGCCAATCAAATCCGAGCACGGATAGGAATTCCGTTATTTCGGGATGTCCAATTCCTATAAACGTGCCAACGGCTACTTCGCCACTTTGTAATTTTTCTTTTAGTGGATTTTTCATTTCTTTCCCTCCATTAATACAATGAATAGCTTTTTTGCTTTATTCAAGACCATTTCGCAATCCTATTTACACTTAAATCTTATGCCCCACAACATGCTCACGGGAATCTATTGTTGGGGTTACAAAGGGGCGCAGCTACCTTTTTAGCCAAGAGCGTAGTCAATACCCGTCCTCGTAGCGGGGCACCTGCAAAATCAACATTTTTATGTGATTTATTTGACTTTTTCATATTCCTCTTCTGATTCTGCGATTATGGCGATTAATTCGCCTGCTTTGACCTTCTCATCCGAGGCCTGTTTAACGATATGCAAAATACCTTCGAACTCGGATTCTAGATCATAGGAGCTTTTCTCTGTCTCGAGCACTGCTATTACCTGATGTTCTGCTACTTTATCTCCCTCAGCAGCCACCCATTCGATGATTTCGGCATCCACAATCTGGTCTCCAAGTTTGGGAAGTCTTACTTCATGCATAATTTGATGTCCCCCTTGTCCAAAATTTTTCTCTATCGAGTCATAACAAGAGTCGGGAAAATTCTCACTATAGTTTATATATTGTTACTGCCAGTCTGCTTTCTTGAAACCTGCTTATGGAACCTGAGAGGAAAATGGTCTTACGATTTTAGAAATCCTACCGCTTTGTAATTTACTGTAGAATGTTTTAGGTATTCATCATATCCTTAACAGTGTCAGCTATCATATCCACCGAAGGGACTAACCTTGGGCCATAGTGAGCATTGAGTGGTAGGTTTTTAGCGGCCAGCCGCTTGAATGATTTCAATGATCTGACCAGGTCTGGCGACTCTTCATGTACTCGCCACAAAATTTCGCCAGCGGAACCACCACGTTTCATAGCCTCATGTACAATCAACAAGCGTCCCGTCTTCTTAGCCGATATTACAATCGCCTCAACATCAAGTGGCACAATGGTGCGTAGGTCTACCACTTCAACGCTTATACCCTCTTTAGCTAGATTGTAGCTTGCCGCAAGCGCTACATGCACCATGAATGAATAGGTAACCAAAGTCACATCAATACCCTGGCGCTTTATATCTGCCTTGCCAAACGGGATAAGGTACTCTTTCTCTGGTACTTCCTGTAACACAGCCTCCTGAGAGCGTACGATCTCGCCATCTTTATGAGCCATGAAGAAACACCAGGCGTGATCCCAAAAGACCACCGGATAGTCGTCCCTGATAGATGTCTTCATCAAACCTTTGACATCGTAGGGAGTTGACGGCATGACAATCTTCAGGTATGGCGCATGCATATAGAGTGCTTCAGGAGACATGCCGTGATCATTATCATCCCTCTGCCCACCGACAACACCGTATATCACTACTGGCATGGAGGTTCTGTATCCGTGCACTCCAGTATTAGACGAACCACCCCCTAGCGACCCACCTATGCAGCCTAATTTAAGAAATACAGTATCAAAGGCACAGAGGCTAAAACCAGCATTCATGAAGATACCTATTGGCCTCAGCCCACGATAGGCTGCTCCCATCGCCATACCAGCAATCGCCTGCTCGCAGATAGGAGTGTCCTTAATCCTGTCCCCGCCAAACTCGTCGTATATGTCCTTGGTCTGACCAAAAACACCATTCATCGATATTAGGTCTTCCCCCCATATAACAACACGCTCGTCCTGACGCATCTCCTCCCTCAGTGCCTGGTTAATCGCTTCAATATAGTTAATTACAGCCATTTTCCCTCCTGGACAATCAGTCGATTCACAGTTCGGCAATAGCAGTCTTCTGATATAATTCGAATAAGTCTTCTTTAGCCGGCATCTTATCAACCTCGGTAAATATTGTCTTAATTTCGTCTTTTACCTCACCTTCGATCCGCTCAACGTCTTCGTCCGTCAATACGCCTAATTCCATAAGTTCCTTCTGGTAACGTGCCAGTGGTTCTTTCTTCCACCAATCCTGAGCCTCGCCTTTAGGCCGGTACATCTGACTATCACCTTCATAGTGTCCGCGCAACCGCCAGGTGTCAGCCGCGATCAGGCTGGGACCGCCACCAGCCCGACACCTATCGACATGTTTCTTGGCAACCGTGTACATTGTAATCATGTCGTTACCGTCCACTCTCTCACTGGGGAAGCCGTAACCAACACCCCTCAGGGACAGATCTTCAATATTGTAGGACTTATCCACAGAGGTACCCATCCCATAACGGTTATTCTGGATAACAAAGACGACCGGAAGATGCCAAGCTCCGGCTAGCGCCATCGCTTCATGAGTAGCACCGTGGTTTGACGCACCATCCCCCTGAATGAAGACAGTTATGTCTTTAGTGTGCTTCAGTGACGCCGCTACCGCTGCGCCTACATACCGTACACTTGACTCGCCCAGCGTGCCACAGCCTCCAAGTAAGCCATTCTCCGGTGTATAGAAGCCTTCTCCTCTGGCAACCTTACTCATACTAAAAGCAACCATATCCCTGAGAGTGATTCCTGGTTTAGTGAACAAACAGAAAAATGTTCTGAAGTTGACCTGGATACAGTCAGTTTCGGTCAGATTGTTGCAGAAGGCGATTGGTATTACCTCTTCACCTATCCCTCTGTGGGAACCCCCACCCCTTCCAGCTAAAATGCCTTGTCTTGACCAAATTTCAGCCTCTACTCGCCTTGCCGTCAGCAGGTCTCGGTATAACTTGACCAGAATTTTTTGAGATGGAAGTTTCATGTTTTCCTTACCTCCTAACCTGTCTTTACCCTGCAGCAGCGCCAATTCAACTGGACAGACCCAACTAATTCCTCATGAAAAAGTCACTCCAGTTCCTTTTCAGGAGGGAAGTCATTATAACGGTTTCAGACGATAGAGAGCAAGCTTTTATGCTGGCTGCCCACATAGGTAACACTGGACTATGGATTTTAGTAACTTCTTTTTAAATATAATCTACAAGGGCAAGATAGGCAAGAGATTATGCGGGCGTTTAAAGTTATATTCTATAAGCCATTCAGTCAGCCGGCGATTGATCTCTTAATGAATTGCCCCTTTTAAAGGAGTAAAGAGCCAGGAAAGATGGTAAATTTCTGATTATATCTCGTTTAAGATACTTTACGGCTTTAAAAGAACGACTATATTCTCACCGCTCAACATCGAATCAAAAGCTTTCTGCACATCCTCAAGAGGCATAACAGCTGAAATCATCGGCTTCACATCGATTTTCTTGTGGGTTATCAGGCGTAAAGAAGTCGCGCATGAGCCACTATAATGCGATTTCAACGTAAGGTTCTTTCTTAGCCAAAGATGGGGTGTTACTTTACATGGTCTCAGTACTCCCGTTACTATTATGGTCCCACCACGCCTCACCATTTTAGCAGCTTGGTCCAGGACATCGCTCTCCCGAACACAGACCAGGACGGCATCAGTACCAACCTCAGTTAATTTTAATACTTCAGGAACAACATCTACTTCGGTGGGGTTAAGCACCACATCAGCGCCCATTTCCAAAGCTTTGTCCAAACGTGACTTTCTTATATCGATGACAATTACTGGGGTTGCACCAGCCAGTTTGGCACACAGCATCGCTCCAAGTCCGATCTTTCCTGCTCCTATTATTGTGACTGAGTCTCCAGGTTTCAGGCCAGCGTTTTCAACCGATGCTACGCCATTGGCTAATGGCTCGATCAATGTTGCTTCTTCATCGGATACTCCTTCTGGCACTTTCAGCAAACCAGGCACACCATTCGGATTCATAACAAAATACTCCGCCATTGCCCCATTCATTGGGTCCCACCCTCGTGGGGGGTTAGTTCCACCTATACATAGGCGATATAGTCCGCGCCGACAATAATAACAGCTTCCACATACTCTTGGTGCACTATTGATTGTTCCTCGTTCACCAACTGACCATCCGTCAACTCCTTGACCAACAGCCACTACTTCAGCTGAGAATTCATGCCCCATGATAGTCCCTTCGCGAAGATATGATTCGCCATATTGGATAACGCCAGTGATATATTCCAGGTCACTCCCACAAATAGAGCAATACTTGGTCTTTAACAAGAGTTGTTCTGGTTGTACTTCAGGTTTTGGTATCTCCTTTACAGTAATTTGTCCTTTTTCCCCTGTAGTAACCGCAGCTTTCATAAGCGCATCTCCTTAAAATCTATCATCTACAATACATTACTAAGGACTACGATCGCCAACCTTATCGTTGTGTGAGCCTTGTGATATCAAGCATTAAAAATATCGAGGCCAGTCGTAGTTCATATTACCCTCATGCAACTAATCCTCAGTTATTAGTATTGTCTTTGCTCCAGATTTAATTACTGTTTAGTATTCATGAATCTACCAGCTATGGTAAACGGAAGCTGAAAATAGGTACCTATCTTAACTTCTCATGCCAGACACTCGTAAAGCCATTGATAATCCTGACTCCCATTAGAGGTACACAACCATGTGATAACATATCAATTGTATGAAAAAATGATATTTTAATTTGTCAACACATACGTTGTACTGTTTTATTCTACTCATTCAGTCGACATTATTAAATGAGGTTTTTGGCAATACTGATAATCAGCTGGAGCTACTTAGCCTGTCTCTCCTTCAACTTAGCCTCGAGAAATCCATGCAGTCCCTTTTCTTTAATCAGATCATAACTAGCTCGTCGCATAAGCTCGAAGATTGTGCTTCCAGGTCCACCGCTCAAGAAATATGCCCATTCCGATCCTCCCTGTGCGAGCAGTTTAACCCCATTAGCGATAAGCTTTGAAGCTTCTGCCTGTACATCATCAACCATGAAAGCGATGTGGTGGACCCCATCACCCCATTTGTTGAGAAAATCGATGATCGACTTCCCTGCATCTCCCTGCGGCTCTCCTTCAACAGGTTGCACGAGCTCAAACTCGATTGGGCCAACGAAAACAGCAGCATATCTCATATGTGGCATTTCAAGAAAGCTCCAAGGGCCAAAACCAAAATTCTCGGTCCAGTCCTTGACCACCTGGTCCAGATCCTTGACCACAACGCCCACCTGGCAGACTGTTTTTACCTGAAACTTTTGCTTATCCTGTGCGCTCACTATACTTTCTCCTCGTATTCATATCTTCGACGACATCCCGATTCAATGACCTGTTCACGGTTGAATTCTATCATATTTGCCTTGATCAATTTCTATATTTTACTCGTTGTAGAAATCCTTTGGGCCAAACTCGACGAAGCGATTGTGGGGTTATTTATTGTGGGTTTACATACATTCCAAAATTATACGTGTGCGTAGATACATTTCCCCGCTCACTCAAGATTCAATTGATTTTGTGTGCTTATTTCTTTAAAAGGTAGTTGAAGAACTTTCTGCATATCAACCGCATTCCTGGGCGCATATGCTTGCCAATGATTATTGAAGAAAACGAATGCGAGCTTTGCCTGTTTAGTAAGAGACATTACCCTATCCGCTAACTCATTCACTTCGTCCTGAGAGTATAGGTACTTATATCTAGTCTCAGTATCCCCTTTCCACCACATTTCAGCATTCCTTCCATGGAAACGAAAATAAATCATATCGGACGTTATGGGAAGGTTTTCTGCTACCGAAGTCTTGAATTTGGGTTCATCAATTTGCACCCAGGAGGCACAGTTATCTCTTAGCAATGTAGCTGTTGCTTCATCATCACTCCAACTACGATGCCTCAATTCTACAGCCAGACGATACTGGCCGAAGATCCTGATAACTGCATTTAGGATTTGCTTGCCGTAATAATCATTCTTGAAACTGGGCGGGAATTGAGCAAGCAATGCTCCCAGTTTCCCATATTTCACCAGAGGTTCAATACTTCGTTTGAATATATCAACGTCCACCTGTGATATAACAGCCTCTTCACCGGTGGCCTCTTTATACATTTTAGGATGGGTAAACTTCTGCCATAGCTTAACAGTAAAGAGAAATCCTTCTGGAACACGCTTTGCCCAGTTATAAACATAGCCGGTATTAGGTGGCCTGTAGAATGAGCTATTGATCTCAACGGTATTAAAGAACTGACTATAGTATTCAAGTTCATTGATTTTACCAGACGGGTAGAAATAGCCAGTCCAGGTCCCTTCACCTTTAGGATAAGACCAACCGGAAGTTCCTATATACAATTTTACTTGATCAACCACATCCATATTATTTCCCAACAAGGATTATACGACAAAATCCAAATCTACGACAGAAAGCTCTTGACAAAAGTATATTACAAATGTAATATAAATGTCAATGAAAAGACTTTCTAGTGTGCAAAAGCGGGTTATTGATTTTATTGAGGAATTTATTGAGAGGCATGATTACTCCCCTTCAGTGAGGGATGTAGCCAGTGGCTGCAGTATTGCTTCCTCAACTGTGGCTCAATATCATCTGAAGATTTTAGAGCGAGAGGGATATATTAGTCGTGATCGTAAAGTGTCACGAAGTATCTCACTACCTAAGAGGCAATCTGATTTCGTTACTGTACCACTCCTGGGCACTATTTCAGCCGGTTTACCAATTCCAGTGCTAAACGACAACGCATGGATTCAGACAGCTGACGAAAACCTGTCAGTACCCAGGGAAATCACTGGTGGGTTGGATAATATATATGCGCTTAAAATTAAGGGGACTTCTATGATTGATGCGTTGATAGATGATGGAGACATCATCCTTGTGCAACAAACCCATACGGCAGAAGACGGTGATACGGTGGCAGTCTGGTTAAGAGACAGGCAAGAGGTGACTTTGAAAAAAATCTACCGCAAAGGCAGCAATAT
>Ga0209427_10005211_pt1 | contig 14924 bp, 15 predicted proteins | sample DeeMarSWOR136_30_FD_187465 | JGI IMG/M metagenome (GOLD analysis project Ga0209427, IMG submission 187465) | Marine sediment microbial communities from White Oak River estuary, North Carolina - WOR-1-36_30 (SPAdes) (version 2) | ecosystem: Environmental > Aquatic > Marine > Intertidal zone >...
CCTGTTGTGGGACAGAGACTCCGCGAGCCGGAGCCGCTGTTTGCCAAGCTGGATGACAGCGTCATTGAGGTTGAGACCAGTCACCTCGGGCATTGGCCGGGGTAGCGAAATGGCTTCGGCCTGCTCTATACGGGTCGCCTGCCGACGCCGCGCTGCGACGCAGGCAGGGCAGCGTGCTAGCCGGACGCAGGCTGTGGAGTCAGTCCTTCAAAGAGCTTGTTGAGCTCGTCTTCCTCGAGGGTCTCGTGGAGTATGAGCTGTTCAGCGATTTCTTTCAGTTTCGCCTTGTTCTCAGTCAGGATCTTCTTGGCAGCGTCGTGGGCCCGCTGGATGATGTTCCGCACCTCTTCGTCGATCTCTCGAGCTGTCTTGTCGCTATAGTCTTTCTGCTCGCTGATCTCGCGGCCCAGAAAAACGAGCTCCTGCTTCTGCCCAAATGTTCGTGGACCCAGCTTGCTGCTCATTCCGTAGTCGGTCACCATTTTGCGGGCTAGTCTGGTCGCCTGCTCCAGGTCCTGTTGTGCTCCTGTGGTTATGTCTCCGAAGACGATTTCCTCCGCGGCGCGGCCTCCCAGGCTTACGGTGAGGTTGTCATCGAGTTGTGCACGTGTCCACAAATGGCGGTCTTCGGTAGGCAGCAGATGCGTCCATCCCAGCCCCATTCCCCGCCCCACGATGGAGATCTTGTGCACCTTATCGGCGTTGGGCAGCGCCTTGGCTGTCAGTGCATGCCCGGTCTCGTGATGGGCGATTATCTCCTTCTCCCGCTTATTGATCACGCGGGTCCTCTTTTCAGGGCCGGCGATGATCCGGTCGGTGGCATCCTCCAGTTCTTGATCGGTGATCTCCTTGAGATTGCGCCTGGCGGCGAGAATAGCTGCCTCGTTAAGCACGTTCGCCAGGTCGGCTCCGCTGAAGCCCGGTGTGCCCTTGGCTATTGTCTCCAGGTCGACTTCTTTCGCCAGTGGCTTACCTTTGGCGTGCACCTCGAGGATGGCTTTGCGGCCGTTAATGTCTGGAGATTCAACCATGATGTGGCGGTCAAAACGTCCCGGACGCAGCAGGGCTGGGTCGAGGATGTCAGGGCGATTGGTGGCGGCTATGACTATGATACTGGTGTTGGTGTCAAAGCCGTCCATCTCGGAGAGTATTTGATTCAGCGTTTGCTCTCTCTCGTCGTGTCCTCCGCCCAGGCCGGCGCCGCGGTGTCGTCCCACAGCGTCAATCTCATCCACAAACACTATACATGGTGCGTTGCGCTTGGCTTGCTCAAAGAGGTCTCTGACTCTGGCAGCTCCGACACCTACAAACATCTCCACGAATTCGCTGCCGCTAATAGAGTAGAAGGGTACCTTCGCCTCGCCAGCTATGGCTTTGGCCAACAGGGTCTTGCCTGTCCCCGGTGGCCCCACCAGAAGCACGCCCCTGGGTATGCGGCCTCCCAGGGCGCTGAACTTGTCCGGTGCCTTGAGGAACTCAACTACCTCTTGTACCTCTTCCTTTGCCTCGTCGGCTCCAGCAACGTCGGCAAACGTCACTTCCGGCTTGTTGTCGGGACTCAGGCGGGCACGGCTCTTGCCGAAATTGAAGGCCTGCGTACCGGCCCCGCGGGCCGAACGGAAGAAGAAGAAGAACAGTACGCCGAGCAATGCCATGGGCAAGACAACCTGTAGAAGTATCATGGTCCAGTCACGGCCTCCTGCTTCAACGTCGAGGCCTATCCCACCCTCGCCAACGGTGATTCCATTGTCGTTGAGCAGAGATACTAGATCATTGGTGCCGCCGTAGTAGTCGGCGGTGTATCGTTCCTCCTCTCCGTATGAGCCAACGATAGTCTGTTCCTGTTGCGAAACGTGGTCAACATCCCCCTGCTTGATGTGCGTGATGAGCTCTGTTATTCCCACTTTTTCAGGGCCAGCCTCCTGTGGCATGAAGACAAACAGGAGAGCCGCTGCCACCACAAAGATTAGCAGGTAGAGGAAACCACTGCGGGACCATTCAGGTTTCATCTGTACTCGAGACTATTATAGCAGAGTTGCCGTAGCACAGGGAATTCTGGCATCCGGGCGTGTGTTGTGTGGACGCAGTTGAGAAACGCGGAGTACGATGGTAGGATATCGCGAAGTCCGGCACCCGTCCCTGGCGGCGCGCGCTCTGGGGGGCGGTGCAGTCCGGAAGGAGGCAATGAAATGACCGAAATCAGAAGGGATGATCCACGACTGCCGGTCGTGGAGAGAGAGCAGCCGCGGTTGCCTGACGAATGGCCTGAACTGAGGAAGGCCAAAGCATCGGCCAAGACTGGCTGGGCGTACTACAGAGACCTGGTGAAGTTGCTGCACAGAGAAATAGGCGAGGAAAGAACCGCCGAGATCTTGTGCAAGCTGATGAAGGAGAATGCCAGGAAGTACTTCGGGCCAAGTATGGAGAAGTTCGGCATCAAAGGCAGCGACGCCTGGGCGCTGGCCAGCTATTTCAAGCTGGCAACGGGCGACGTCATCGGGTACAAGGCTGAGTTGATTCAAGAGGGCCCCAACAAAGTGGTATACAGGTTGTATCCTCCGTGCCTCTGGTTTCCTGAGCTGGACATTCCACCGAGCTTCTGTCTGGCTGAGGACTGTTTTGAGGAGGAAGTGGTGAGGATGGTGAATCCCAAGGTTAAGGTCTATTGCAGATCCCTGCTGACCTGGGGAGACCCGTATTGTGAGACGGTGTTCGAAGAGCTTGATTGAGCGAGGGGCGTGGCCGCCTCGGTAGGGAAGGGTATCGTCAAGAGGATGACTAGTGCGACAGGAAGAGTGGGATGCTATCGAATAGGTGCTTTCTCTATGGGTCCGCGGGTGCAAATGCTATAATCCGGGTTGAGGGGGGCTAGTCCTTTCTGAAAGCTGAAGACATTGCTCGGCTGGCTACAGAGGCTGCTTCTGGCAAGCAAGCAGGCGATGTGGTAATGCTGGACGTCAGCAGGATATGCTCATTCGCCGACTATTTCGTCATCTGCAGCGGGGACAACCAGCGCCAGATGGAAGCTATCTGGGAAGGGATTGTCCATGAACTGAAGCAAAGCGCCGTGCTGTCCCATCACAGCGAAGGTAGCTCGGGTTCAGGATGGATGCTGGTGGACTTCGGCTCCGTTATCGTTCACATATTCGCTCCGGCAGAGCGGGCGTACTATCAACTGGACCAGCTCTGGAACGAAGCGATTCCAGTGGTGAGAATCCAATAAGCGGCACGTTTCAGCCAAGCCATTTGTCGATATCCCTGCGGTACTCAAGAATCTCATCTGGAGAGAAGAAGAGACTTATCTCCTTGACGGCGTTCTCTGCTGAGTCGGAGCCGTGGATCAGGTTGCATTCCAGGTCCAGAGCTAGGTCACCTCTAATAGTGCCGGGCTTGGCCTTGGCGGGGTCGGTTTCGCCCATTAGCTGCCTTATCACCTCAACAGCGTCTTTGCCCTGGAATACGATGGCGATGATCGGGCTGGAAGTAATGAAATCAACGAGGCTGCCGAAGAAAGGCTTAGCCTCATGGACGGCATAGTGGCGTTGGGCCAGCTGCTTGTCCATCTGCAGCATTTTCATGGCCACGATTCTGAGCCCTTTCCCTTCCAGCCGCGAGATGATTTCGCCTGCCAGGCCTCTTTGAATGGCATCGGGCTTTACCAGCACCAGGCTTAAGTCAGGTCTGAGGTCGTTCTGCTTCATTTGAGGCGCGTACTCCTTCTCATATCCATCGGATCAGGGTGATCAAATCGACCTCTTCCAGTGAGTCGACTACTTTGTCAGCTCCCCGGAGGACCTGCTCGGGGTGGGTGTTGGTTACGGCCAGGCATTTCATGCCGGCGGCTTTGGCTCCGGTCACGCCGAGAGGGGAGTCTTCAATTACCAGGCAATGTCTCGGTTCGGCCCCCAGTTTCTCAGCGGCGAGAAGGTATATCTGGGGGCTTGGTTTGCTTTCGGCTACCTGCGTGCCCGAGACGATCACGTCGAAGTACTTGTCCAGCTCGAGCTCGGCGCTGGCTAGCTCTATATTCTCTGTGGGGGCTGAAGAGGCGAGGGCGAGTCTGAAATTACCCTTCTTGATTGCCTCCAACAGCTTGATTACCCCGGGTAGAGGCCTGATGTGTCCTCTTGCCTTTTCCCGGTAGCACGCCTCTTTCTCTTGCACCATAGCCGTGACCTGGTCTTCGGCCAGCCTCTCTCCCATGACTTCCCGGATGATGAAATCGTTTCTGCTGCCAAAGAGCTTGGCAAAATCCTCCTGGTTGAATTCTACCCCTCTCCTGCCGAACGTGTCCTGCCAGGCGGCGAAGTGAAACTGGCCCGAATCACTGATGACGCCATCCATGTCCCAGAGGAAAGCCTTGCTACAGTACTTCCAGGAATAGAAGAGCGACTCACCCTCCGCCACTACCGTTCCGTCCTTGAGACAAATCTGCCCCCGAGTTTCGACCAGCCTCCTGGCTACTTTGGTAGCCCAGGCAGAGACTTGCAGCGGCTGTCCGACGGGCGCCACATGTTTGAATCTCACTGTACTCCTGGCAGTGACGCCGAACTCTATTCCGTGGCACAGGATGGTGTAGGCGGTGACTTCGTCAAGAAGGGTGTAGAGGATGCCCCCATGAGTGATGTTCAGCCATCCCTGGTGCTGTTCCGTCGGAGTGAACTCGGCGGTTACTCTCTGCCCGTCGTATGCCGGTTTCAACCGTAGCCCTATGGGGTTGTCTTCGCCACAGGCGAAGCAGAGCCTGAAGTCCATATCATCCTGCACTTCGATTCTTGGGACCTGCACTCATGACCTCCTCTGGGATGGTTGGGTAATGTGTGGGGCACGGAGATAGAGCGGCTGCAGAGTAGCCGGGTCATCTTCTTCCTGGCGGATTAGCCTCTCCCACGCCAACATGACCAGGGAGACCACGCGGGGTGGGCTTGGGGTGTCCGCTGTCCTGGCGAGTCTTCCCAGGTCCCGCTCTATCTGGCCTATCATCTCCGGCAGTCCTTCGCCGCAGAAAAGCGTTTCCTGCCGGGTTTGACGGCATAGGGCGTCGAGTGTAGTCAAGTGCTCGGCTTCCAGGCGAAGCCACTCATTGTGCACCCTCTGATAGAGCGCGGTGGCTATCTCTTCGCGGCCGGCCTTATGCACGGGCCGCAGTGGCAAGCCAGTGTAAGCGAAGGGGTAGGCCTCCGCCTCGAATGTGCTTATGCCGAGCAGGCGGATGCCCATGGCGAATGCCAGCCCCTTGGCCACGCTAATTCCCACGCGCAGGCCGTTGAAGCTACCCGGTCCCTTAGCCACGACTACCGTATTCAGGGTGGCTGGCCCTGCGTCGGCTTGCTCAAGCAGGTGGATAATGTTCGGCATCAGTTCCACTGTGTGGTTGTGAACCGATTGCCAGTTCAGGCTGGTCAGGAGCCTGCCTTCATGCGACAAAGCGAGGCCTGCGGCGTCGGACGACGTGTCGATGGCTAGCTCCAACTGTGACCTCCGTTCAAGGCTGACTGGAGCTGCTTCGCCAGTTCTGAATAGCGCTGGCCCTCAGACCTGAGGCTGATGCTACGTTGCGTCTCGTGGCCAGGGACGTATGACAGCGTGATGAGCAGGTTGTCCTCAGGTAGCACTTCCAGCGCCTTCTCCGCCCACTCGATCACCGAGATTCCATCGCGGTAGAGATACTCTTCGAGTCCCAGTTCGGCGATTTCACTCGTATCGTCAAGGCGATAGAGGTCCATGTGGTACAGGGGGAGTCTGCCGTGATACTCTCTTACGATGACAAAGGACGGGCTAAAAGCGTACTCCTTTATGCCGAGGCCGCGGGCGATTCCCTGGACGAGACATGTCTTGCCGGTTCCCAGCTCGCCGGTGAGAAGAACGATGTCGCTTTGCTGAGCCAGCTCGCCCAAGCGGTTCCCCAGGAACTGAGTCTGCCGGGGGCTATAGGACCTTAGCTCCAGTGATCTCATTGGTGAAGTGTTCCCAGCCTTTCCTCGCGTGTGGGACGACGTCTCCTCTGCTATCTACCAGGGTCACTCGATTTGGCGCGCCGCCCTGCTCAACAATATTCCCAATCACGGTTACCGGGCAGCTCAGCGCTTCTCTGGCCCTGTTGACGATGCTGCTATCCCCGGTGAAAAGGAGTTCATAGTCCTCGCCGCCGAATAGAGCCAGCTCAACATGGTCCGCGAAATGGGTCCTCACTGCCCGATGTATGGGGACTCGGTCTATCTCCACCCTGGCACTGACCATGCTGGCTTCACAAACGTGGTCAAGGTCGGCTATCAGTCCGTCACTGATGTCTATGGCAGTGGTGACCCCGCTCTCGACTAAGGTCTGTCCCTCTCTGATCCGAGGGACCGGCTGCATATGGGCTTTCCTCAGCATGGCGCTGGTCTCGGCATCCAGCCTGATGGCCTGGCGCAGCATTTCCAGGCCGGCCGATGACAGGCCCAGGTGGCCGGTAACGGCTATCTGCTCCCCTGTCGTAGCAGTCGAGCGCTTGAGCAGCGCGTTGCCCTTCGAGCAGCCGAGGACCGTGACGGTGATAACCAGGCTAGGACCAGCAGCTAGGTTGCCGCCCACTATAGCCGTTCCGAACTCGGCGCCCAGGGATGCCATGCTGTGGCAGAACGTGGAGATGCTGTCCACTTCGATGTCGCCGGGGCAGGAGAGAGAGACCAGGGCATACCGGGGTTCACCCCCCATTGCGGCTATGTCGCTCAGGTTGACTGCCAGTGCCTTCCAGCCCAGTTCCTCCCAGGTGATGGTGCCGAGGTCGAAGTGTACGTCTTGAACCAGGCTATCCGTGGTGGCCAGTTGAATATGGTTGTTGCTCTGCCAGGCAGCCGCATCGTCGCCGATACCGAGCAGAAGGCGTTGCCAGGATGGCTGTTCCGAGTTGCTGAATCTTTCGTTTACGGTGTGGATGATGTCGATCAGGCCGAATTCTCCCAGCTCCGATATCTTCATCCTTGCCGATTATAGCACCGGCTTCGTTCAGGCCTCAACTTTGCAGGCCGTCCTTTGGGTGCTATATTCTCTGGACTATGAAGCTGGCCATTCTGGGCGACATTCATGCCAACCTGGCTGCGTTCGAGGCGGTGCTGGAGGACGTGGAAGCCAGAGGTGGATTCGATGAACTCTGGTGTCTGGGGGATGTGGTGGGGTACGGCCCCGACCCTCATGCCTGTATCCAGCTCCTGCGTGGTTGCCAGCATATCTGCGTGGCGGGCAACCATGACCTGGCTGCTGTTGGCAGCATCGACACGTCAGATTTCAACCGCGAGGCCGCCCTGGCTTGCGAATGGACGGCGCGCCAGTTGAGCGCAGACGACGTGGAGTACCTGCAGGGGCTTCCCCTTAGACTGGAACGAAGTGGTTTCACCATGGTTCACGGCAGCCCCCGTGAACCTGTCTGGGAGTATGTAACGTCGGTGGCCGCTGCGCGTGACAACTTCAGCCATTTTGGCACCGATTTCTGTCTGGTAGGCCATTCTCATATACCGTTGGTCTTTCGTCAGAGTGGAGACGGCAGATGTTACGGTCAGCAGATCAGCGGCGAGACGAGCTTGGCTTCGGGACGGGATCGCCTGATCATAAACCCCGGTGCTGTGGGACAGCCTCGCGATGGTGACCCTCGGGCCAGCTATGCGTTGTACGACAGCAGTCGCCACGTCGTACATCACTATCGGGTGAGCTACGATGTGACTGCAACCCAGAAGAGGATGGTGGAGAACGAACTGCCGTTGCCTCTGGTTCTACGCTTATATTATGGTTGTTGACGTGCTATAATAGGCGCCGATGAGCGATTACGAGTTGGTGACCATAATTAGCCCCGAAGTCGATGGCGAGGAAGTGTCTCAGGTTGTTGATAAGGTGAACCAGTTCATCACTGTCAGAGAGGGTACCGTGGAGGGGACAGAGCAGTGGGGGAGGAAGAGGCTGGCTTATCCCGTCAGGCGATTCCTTGAAGGCAGTTATGTGTTGACCCGTTTCAAGCTGGCGCCGAGATTGATAAGGGAACTGGAGGTTGATCTTGGTGCTGCGCAAGAGGTCGTGCGGTACTTGGTGGTGAAGGTGGGTGACTGATATATGGCTAGTCTGGCTCGGGTGATACTGATCGGCAATCTGGGCTCTGATCCCGAGATGAGATATACGCCCGATGGGAAGTCGGTGACCTCCTTTCGGATGGCCACCAACCGTCGCTTCAGCACTTCTGCCGGTGAGACCAAGGAGGAAACGGACTGGTTCAGGGTGACTGTCTGGGGCAAACAGGCCGAGCAATGCAACCAGTTTCTAAGCAAGGGACGTCAGGTCTATGTAGATGGCAGGCTGCATGCTCGCGACTGGCAAGGGCAGGACGGGCAAACGCGTACCAGCCTGGAGGTGACTGCGGACCGGGTGGTCTTTCTTGGCAGGCCGGGGACTACGGCTTCTCTGCCAGAAGAAGGTGAGATTGAGCCCGGTGACCTGGCTTTTGAATAGGGAGTGACGCTTGAACAATCGTAGAGGAATGAGCCGTCGAGCACCTAGAAGGTCGAGGACCTACACGCCCAAGCCAAGGGTGTGCCCGTTTTGCGCCGAGGGTGTGAACATAGACTATAAGGATGTGTCCACGTTGTCCAGATATATCTTAAGTGGCGGCAAGATTGGGTCACGCCGCAAGACGAGGGCTTGTGCCAGACACCAGCGCAAGTTGGCGCAGGCCATAAAAAGGGCTCGGTTCCTGGCGCTGCTGCCCTATGCACCAAGCCAGGTCTGGAAGATGAGTGTTGTTGGAGTGTCCCAGCCGACGCCCTCGGGAGATTGAATGCCGAAGCGCACCTATCAACCAAAGAAACTGCGCCGCAAGCGCAGATTGGGCTTTCGGGCCAGAATGGCTAGTCCAGGTGGAGTTAAGGTGCTCAAGGCAAGACGCCTTAAGGGGCGTTGGAAGCTGACGCCTGTGTAGCCGCGCTCTTATGAAGAGACCCTGGACCTTGACCAGGAGAGCACAATACGTTTCCGTTAGCCAGCGCGGTAGCATATATGCGGACAGCCTGATTGTCGCGAAGGTATTGCCAAACGGCCTAGATGTGAATAGGTATGGCTTCTCGGTAGCCAAGAGGGTGGGGACAGCAGTATGCCGCAATCGGCTGAGGAGGCAGCTCAGAGAGATAGTCAGGTCTCACAGTATCAAGCAAGGGTGGGATATTGTACTGATCGTCCGTCCGAAGGCAGCCGCGGCGGACTATCACCAACTGGATAAGGTTGTAGCGAGGTTGTTGTCCCGGGGGAAGCTGTTACAAGTAGATAATGAAGCGATTGGCGCTAAGCCTAATTAGTCTGTATCAGACGACGATATCGCAGGTCACTCTTCACTCCTGCTGTTTTCAGCCGACCTGTTCTCACTACGCCTTGGAGGCAATTGAGAGATATGGTCTTGTCCGGGGCACTTGGCTCGCGATCATTAGGCTGGCCCGCTGCCACCCCCTCTCCAAAGGCGGTTATGATCCGGTGCCCTAGCTTCGCTTTCGCCGTGGTGAAATGAGTAAGAGAGTTCTGGTCTGCCTGGTCTTCTTCTGTGTTCTTGCCTTGAGTGCCGCCGGATGTAGTGCGCCGCCACAAGGCTATTCTGGGGTCGTGTCTTCTGATGATATGCTGTATCTAGGTGCCACAGACGGCAAGGTAAGGGCTGTCGATCCCACGGCGCGAGGTGAGGGGTTGCCGTTTCCCTCTTCTGAGGGGGAATGGTCCTTTGCTATCACCATGCCGTCGAAGTCCTTTCTGTCTTGTGGAAGCTCCACTACCCCGGCAACCATATACAGCACCCCCGTCGTAGTCGATGAGCGGGTTTGTGTTGGCTTATACGATGGAAAGGTAATGATGTTGGCCTCCTCAGCTAGGATCGACGACCTGAATTTTCCTCACCGAAAGAGCGGGGAATGGGTGTACCCTGAGGGAGATGATGTGATTGGGGCCGTAGTAGGCAGCCCAGCCGTAGTCGGGAAGATGGTATACGTTTGTAGTTCAGATGGTGTGGTCTATGCCCTGGATGTGGACTCCGGTGATGAGGAATGGAGATCTGAGCTATCAGTTGAAAAGCTGTGGACTTCACCCGTGGTGTCAGAGGGAGCCCTATACGTGAGCACCTTTGACGGTCATATATATGCCCTCTCGATTGATGATGGCAGGCTGCTGCCGTGGAGCTTCGAGGCGGAGGTAGGATTCGCCTCCTCTCCGCTACTCTACGGAGACACCATACTGGCGGGCTCCTTTGACAACGGCCTCTACGCTGTCAGGATAGGTGATGATGAACCGCTGTGGAAGTTTGAAGGGGGGAACTGGTTTTGGGCGCTTCCCGTTGTGAGGGACGATGTCGTCTATGCGGCTTGTCTTGATGGCAAGGTCTATGCACTGGATGCTGGCAGTGGGAGGGCGAAGTGGGATGAGCCTTTCGATGCTGGGAGCCCCATTGTGGCTTCGCCCGTAACCGTAGACGACTCGCTGGTCATAGCCGCTGAGTCGGGCGATGTGTATGTCATCGACATGCAGACGGGGGTTGGCACGCGGATTGAGAACCCGGAGGGCGATGAGAAGCCATCCATTGATGGTACCACTATTTTGGCGTCTCTCTGTACCCAGGACGGCATCGTCTACATTCGGGCTCAGAACAACTCCCTCTATCCCGTTGATGTGGCCGGGGGAGAAAGAAAGGCGAGAATCTCCCTGGACTAGATAGGGTTTGCGACCATGGTAAATCTGTGGAATCTGGTCATACTCCGCCCGATGCTTAATGGCTTGCTTGCCCTCGCGAGTATCCTGCCTGAAGAAGTGGAGTTCGGACTTGCCATCATCATTCTCACCCTTGTTGTTCGTGTGGCGTCGACGCCTCTCGTCATGCGACAACTGAAGTCTACCAAGGCGATGCAGGAGATGCAGCCCAAGGTTCAAGAGCTGCAGAAGAAGTATGGGAAGAATAAGCAGAAGCTACAGCAAGAGATGATGAAGGTCTACAAGGAGGCTGGGGTCAATCCCATCGGCTGCATGTGGCCGATGCTGGTTCAGTTCCCCATCTGGATCGCTCTCTACCAATCCATTATGAGAGCCCTCGCCACTACTCCGGAGAACTTGTTGGGTCTGGCCCAGCATCTCTATTCGTCAGAGAGGATAGCTCAGGCAATACCGGTGAACAGCCATTTTCTGTGGCTGGACCTGGGCCAGCCTGATCGCACTCTGATCTTGGCCATTCTCGTTGGCGGTACGATGTGGGTGCAACAGAAGATGACTACGGCGCCGTCTGCTGACCCAAGGCAACAGTCGACGAGCAGCACCATGTTACTGATGATGCCGCTGATGTTTGGCATGTTCACCATGATGTTCCCCAGTGGCCTACCTCTCTTCTGGCTGGTCTCCAATCTGATTGGCATTGCTACGCAGTACTTCGTTACCGGGGGTTGGGGTTACCTGAAGCCCCCTGCTGTTTCTTCCTCAGCACGCACGGCTCCAAGAAAGAGGCACTAGAGGGCCACGCCTACAGGGCACGTCAGACCTCTGGATAGGTTGCGAAGAATGGGAGGCGAAAGCATGGAAGAACTGGAAATCAGTGGGAAGACCGTGGAAGAAGCGACGCACAAAGCAGAAGAGCAACTTGCCATGAGTCGGGACCAATTCGAGGTAGTGGTCGTTAAGGAAGGAAGGTCGGGAGTGTTCGGCATAGGGAGCGAGGAGTCGGTGATCAAAGTGAAGCCGCTGGTCACGTCTGAGGAGGATGTGGTGGAGGTTGCCAAGGAAGTCATCGAAACCTTGCTGCGGCTGATGGGAGTGACAGGCGTAGTTGAAACCTCTTCAGACGAGATGCCGGTGTCCTTCAATATTGAAGGAGAAGATCTGGGCATACTGATCGGGCGGAGAGGCCAGGCCCTGTCCTGCCTGCAGTACATAGTCAGGTTGGTGGTGGCCGGGCGACTGAAAGCATGGCTGCCGCTGAACGTCGATGTCTGTGGATACAAGGCGCGCCGGCGTGAATCGTTGCAGAGGCTAGCCATGCGTTTGGCGGAGCAAGTGGGGCTCAGGCGCCGTGCTATCACCTTGGAACCAATGCCTCCTGATGAACGCCGCATTGTCCACCTCGCCCTGGCCAATCATCCTGATGTTGTCACCAATAGCATAGGTGAAGGGGAAGATAGGAAGGTCGTGATCCTGCTGAGGCGAGAGTAGTTGGTGTTTCGCAAAGTAAGCAGCAAGCTTGACCTTCCTCAACTCGAACTAAGGCGAGAGTAGTTGGTGTTTCGCAAAGTAAGCAGTAAGCTTGACCTTCCTCAACTCGAACTAAGGCGAGAGTAGTTGGTGTTTCGCAAAGTAAGCAGTAAGCTTGACCTTCCTCAACTCGAGGAAGGTGTCCTTCGCTTCTGGAAGGACCATTTGATTTTTGAAAAAAGCGTCGCTGCGAGAAGTGGCCGGCAGCGTTATACTTTCTATGACGGGCCTCCTACGACCAACGGAAGCCCTGGGATTCATCACGTGCTATCTCGGCTATTCAAGGATATTCCCTGTCGCTACATGACGATGAAGGGCTATCAGGTGCTGCGCAAGGCGGGTTGGGACACTCATGGCTTACCTGTGGAGCTGGAGGTGGAGAATCTGCTGAGTCTTACAAGCAAGACTCAGATCGAGGAATATGGGGTTGCTCGGTTCAACCAACGTTGTAGAGAGAACGTATTCAAGTACATTGGGGAGTGGGAGGCTATGGTGGAGCGTATCGGCCACTGGATAGACATGAAACACCCCTACGTGACGCTGGAGAACAACTACATCGAATCTTGCTGGTGGGCCATCAAGCAGTTGTGGGACAGGAACCTGATGTATAGGGGCTACAAGACCGCTCCCCACTGTCCCAGGTGCGGCACCTCCCTGAGTTCACATGAGGTAGCGCTGGGTTACCGCGACGACGCAGTAGATCCGTCTGTGTACATAAAGTTTCGAATCTCGGCTTCTTCTCTGGCTAAGCGTGATTCCCCTGTTAGGTCCGTCCTTGAGCCGTCGTCGTTGACTGAGCAACCGCTGTACTTCCTTGCCTGGACGACCACCCCTTGGACCTTGCCCGGCAACACTGCCCTGGCGGTATCCTCCGAGGCCAGCTACAGTGTGATGGCAGGGAATGGGGAGTATCTCATTCTAGCCACGCAACTCGTTGCAGGCCTCAAACTGGAAGGGTATGAACAAGTCGGCGTCGTAGGAGGCGAAGCTCTTGTGGGTCTTCAGTACCAGCCCCTGTTTGATCCAGGTAGCTACGGGGTTCCTCGTCTGAGCCTCCCTGGCTTTGAGGCGCAGGAGGATAGGGACGACCTGACCTATCCGGTAATAGACGCTGACTTTGTGTCAATGGAGGAGGGCACCGGCATTGTCCATGTTGCTCCTGCCTTCGGAGAAGTCGATTTCGATGCGGGCATGGCCAAGGGGCTTGACTTCGTGCAGCCGGTGGATCTGGTGGGGAACATGACCGGCTGCTACTCATTCGCCGGCAAGTTTGTCAAGGAGGCTGATTCCCTCGTCCTCCGCGATCTTGCGTCATGCGGGTTGCTGTTTCGCAGTGAAAAGATCGTTCACACCTACCCCTTCTGCTGGAGGTGTGAGGCGCCTCTTCTGTACTACGTTAAGAGGACATGGTACATCAGAACCACGGCGGTGAAAGATAGGCTTGTCTCGGGGAATGATGAGGTGAACTGGTACCCGGACTACATCAAGCATGGTCGTTTCGGCGATTGGCTGGAGAACAACGTGGATTGGGCATTCTCCCGGGAGAGATACTGGGGGACTCCGCTCAACGTATGGCATTGCTCCTCCTGTGGGTGCTACGAGTGTGCAGGCGGTATTGAGGACTTGAACAAGAAGCCCAATGTGAAGGGCCTGGAACCGTCCATGGATCTACATCGCCCGTATGTCGATGAGATAACCTTCTCTTGCGTCCAGTGTGGTGGGGAGATGCGGCGTGTCCCCGAAGTGATCGACTGCTGGTTTGACTCAGGAGCTATGATTCTGGCCCAGTGGCATTATCCGTTTGAGAATAGCGAGAAGTTCAAGGAGAACTTTCCTGCGGACTTCGTTTGCGAGGCCATTGACCAGACGAGAGGCTGGTTCTATAGCCTGCACGCGGTATCGACTCTGCTGTTCGGACAGCCCTGTTTCAAGAATGTGCTTTGTTTGGGCCATGTTGTTGACGCCAAGGGCGACAAGATGAGCAAGAGCAGGGGCAACATCGTAGATCCTTGGGAAGTAATTGGGGATCATGGGGCCGATGCGCTGCGGTGGTACATGTTGGTGTCTGTGCCTAGTGAGAATACCCATCGGTTCTCCACGCAGATGCTGGCGGAGACACTTAAAAGGGATCTGTTGACTCTGTGGAATACCTACTCCTTCTTTGTTCTGTACGCGAACATCGATCGGTTCGTTCCACAGATGGGAGGGGAGCTGCCTTTGGCTGATCTCGACAGATGGATTACCTCCGAGCTCAATCAATTGATAGCCGATGTGACCAGAGCTATGGATGGCTACGACCACACTGCAGCGGCGCGTCACATTGAGGCGTTCGTGGATAGCCTGTCCAACTGGTATGTCAGGCGAAGTCGGCGTCGGTTCTGGAAAAGCGAGAGCGACGCTGACAAACTGGCAGCACACAACACATTGTACCAGTGCCTGGTGACATTGGCTCAGCTCATGGCTCCGCTCACGCCATTCATAGCTGAGGAGATGTACCAGAATCTGGTTCGTTCTGTTAACTCGACGGCCGGAGAGAGTGTGCACCTCACGGACTACCCGGTTGCTGATCAGACCAAGATCAACCGTGAGTTGGACGATGACGTCAGGCTGGCTATGAAGATCTCCAGTCTGGGTCGGGCAGCTCGGGCCAAGGCAAAAGTGAGAGTCCGGCAGCCGCTGGCCAAGGTGCTGGTGAA
>Ga0209427_10005216_pt1 | contig 14912 bp, 9 predicted proteins | sample DeeMarSWOR136_30_FD_187465 | JGI IMG/M metagenome (GOLD analysis project Ga0209427, IMG submission 187465) | Marine sediment microbial communities from White Oak River estuary, North Carolina - WOR-1-36_30 (SPAdes) (version 2) | ecosystem: Environmental > Aquatic > Marine > Intertidal zone >...
CATAGCTGCTGGCGTCAGTTTACTATCAATTATTTTGGTTATTATATTTTTACCGGAATCTTTAACTGATAAAAATGGCAAATTAAGTTTAAGATTTGAGGATGTTATTCCAATAAAGGAAGCAAATCGTTTCTTCAAGTCCTCAATGATCCGAAGTCTTTTATTAATTTTTTTTATCTATAATTTCGCATTTTTTATCTTCATGTCATCTTTTGCCTTATTTGCTGAGGAACAATTGGCTATCACTGCACATGAGTTAGGGTTCTATTTAACATGGGTTGGATTAACACGAGTATTATTTCAAAGTTTTTTAATAGACCCTTTATTAAAAAGAATTAGCGAAAATGCTCTTTTATTGTCTGGGGTGATTAGTTTGATTTTTTCAATGGTATTTTTAGCATTTACTACAAATTTTATTATCGTATTTATCCCATTATTCTTCTTATCTTATGGAACTGGGGTGGGTCGACCTATTTTAACTAGTAAACTTACTTTAGCTGTTAAAAAGGAAGAAACAGGAAGCATCTTGGGTGTGAATAATTCTCTAACTAGCATAGGTCAAATATTTTGTCCAATTCTTGGAGGTTTGATTATTCAATATCTCCCATCTGCTCTTTTACCATTAACATCTGGTACAATTTTTCTATTAATATTTCTTTTATGGAGGAAAGCATTCAAAAAACCAAAATTTGAGGTAAAAGATAAAATTAAATCAGAAATCCTTCAAACTGAAATCGAATAATCTTCAGATCTGAATATAAGTAAAATAACCAAAATAGAAAATATAAAAAGTATATTGCTAAAAAATTTATATTCCTTTTATCAAGGATATAAAGAATTATAAAAAAAAAAGAAATATTATAAAAGCTCTTAATATTTAGTTTTTAAAATATTCTACTACTTGCTTTATGCATCCAAATGAACTTTTTACTTTGCTAATATCGCAATTATAAGTTATATTATAAAGAACAATATGTTTTAATCCAACTTTAGCATATTCTTCCAGTTTAGATATAATTTCATCTGGTGTACCATGTAAAAAGCTTTCATTACACAATTTTGCTGGTATTTTATTCAATGCTTCAACCATAGTTTCTCGGTCGTAATTTGTAGGGATAAAATTAAGGAGCCCATAGAAATCTTTACCAAAAGGGTGTGAAATTCCAAATTTTTCAAAGGATTCATTTGATTGAAGTAATATATAATTTTTCGCGTAAGCGGATTCCAATAATTTATCACAAACACTATGATCCTCATCAATAATTATATTACACCACAACCCAGGTGTAATATCGTCGGGATTGCGACCTGCTTTTTTTGCTGAATTCTGAATAAGATCAAGCTTTTCTTTGTATGTTTTTGGATCAAAATTTGAAGGCAACCAACCGTCTCCTAGCCTTCCTGTCAACTCACACATTTTAGGTCCATGTGCTGCGATCCATATGGGAGGAAATTTACCTTCTTCATATGGTTTTATAGAAAGAACAGCATTTTTTAATTTCCAAAAATCTCCATCATAACTAACTTTTTCCGTATTTTCCCAAAGAAGCTTAATAATTTTTATTGCTTCTTCCAATCTACTAACAGGTTTTTCCCACTTTATTCCATAAGGAATTATATTTTCTCCTTCACCTGTACCAATACCCAGAATTGTTCGTCCTTTTGATATATGATCTAAAGTTAGAAAGGTTTGAGCTAAAAGAGCTGGATGTCTTCTAAATGTTTCGGTCACACTAGTACCTAATGTAATATTTTGAGTATTCCAAGCCGCAACTGACATTACAGAATAAACATCATAAAAATCATGAGGACTATTTTGAATTTGTGCCATTTGAATAAGATCTGGGGTCCAAATTGATTCTGGAATCCATCCCATTAAGTGATCCGCAAACCATACTGAATCGTAACCACTATTCTCTATTCTTTTTATCGTTTCTATACCTCGATCAAAGGGAGGAATAAATGTGCCTTCTGTGCCAATTTTTATATTCATATCCATAATATCACTTTATTCTATTTTCTAATTATATAAATGAAATTCTAAAAATTTTATAAATCTCTTGAATTTTTTAATTTATTAAAAGAATTGAATGAGATATTAATTTTAATATATTTTATTCAAAAATGAATAATTAATTTTAGAGGAGTTTGATTGAATTAATGAGGTTTAGTTTCCATATCCCCGTACCTACACCTCGGCTTGAATATATGTTTAAAGGAACAAAAATGGCCGAAGAGTGTGGGTTTTTTGGTGTTTTTTATGCGGACCATACCGTAATGTTACCTCCAGGTCCAGGAACGTGTTATGACGCCTATTGCTTTTTAACTTCTTTAGCAATGATAACAAAAAAAATAAGATTATGTACAGGTGTTTCTGATTGTCATAGATTTCATCCAGCATTAATGGCACACAAAGTTGCAACTTTAGACCAAATATCTAATGGGAGAGGTATGATCGGGCTTGGAGCTGGGGAAGCAATGAATATTGACATGTATGGTATCGAAAGAAAGAATTCTGTATCAAAATTACGAGAGTACATTATCTTATTGAGAGAATTCTGGACAAAGAAAAAAGTTAGTAAAAATAGCGAATTTTGGGGAGATATAAAAAAAGCTTATATCCAAATAAAGCCTATTCAAAAAAATCCACCTATTTATGTCGCTGCTAATGGCCCCAAGACCCGTAAATTAGCCGGAGAATTAGCTGATGGCTGGTATCCACTTTATCAACCACCATGGCTCTATAAAGAGAAAAAAAAAGAAGTTTTTGATGCCGCAAAAGCAGTTGGACGAGATCCAACCAATATTGATTATGTGTATGATTGTTTTGTAGCTATTGACAATGATGATCCTGATAATGCTATAAAAAGATGTGAATTCTTTAAGTCTTCTTATCTTTTAAATTCGTTTATTACAAATGAAGCATATCCTAACTTAGATTTACCAGAAGATGTTAATGTTCATGATTTTGAAATGAGCAGTATTAATTCATTAGATTATTTAAGTAACTTAGACAAATTACCTGAAACAATTCTGCAAGATACTAACTGTTTAGGTACTGTTGATGATGTTATTTCAAGCATAGAAAAATATAAAGACGCGGGCGCTACACATATGAGTTTGATGAATAGAGGTCCTGATACCAATCAAGTTTATGAAATATTTCGAGATACAATTATTCCATATTTTAAAGAATTAGACTAAGTAGATTTCCTCCTTTTCCATACTTTAGCTAAAAATCCCAAGATTATTTGACAAATTTCAGGATAGTTAAACCATTTGAGAAAAGATTTTATATTCTCTCTTTTTATCAGCCCTAGTTTGATTATCTAGTTTTTTAAGATATAATAAAAGAAATCAAGGTCAAAATAATTAATTATTCGTTTACTTAGATTTTAACCGAAATTATTTCAAAATACTATATTCTTAGTACGAGCTACGAATTTTATTACTTCGAATGAGACAATACAAATCAAAGATACTAAGAAACAAATTAGCCAATCAAGTGCATTTAGATACATAAACATAAAATTGATCCCCGCAGATGATAGTCCTATTTGAGCACCCGGAATATACATTAGCATCAAAAAAACTGCAAATAAAAATCCAATTATTAAATACATTCTTTTATTACTATCTTCTCTCAAGCTTTTAAGCAATGATTTGTTAGGACGTCTAATTTGGAATACTAAAAAAGATTCACAGAAAAAAAGGGTAACCATCAACATAGTAAGAGTTTTTGCAATTACTCTTATTTCTTCAGCTGTAAAATTATTTGTTAGTTCGGATGGTAATGAAGTGATTGTTTCTGGAGAATATAAGTATGCATCGTTAAAAGCCCCAAAATCCCAATTTTCGGGAAAAACAGGATAAGCACCAGAAAGTGTTATAAAATAAACGACAAGCATGCTAATTGCTAATAAAATTCCAAAAGCAAATAATAGATAAATAATATTTTTTGTGAGAATCTCTTCTGAATCTCTTGGTTTTTCTTTCATTACTTCTTTAGAAGTCGTATCAAAAGTGAGTATTAAACCTGGAAATACATGAAGAGTGATTGATAAGAATATCCATTGTAAGTAGAACCATTCTGAAGCAGGGTTAGTTCCTAAGAAATAGGGGAACCCTAAAATTATAGCTAAAATAAATTGGACTATTCCTTCAAAAACATTAATAACAATATAGAAAAATACAACTGCGCGAATTCTGGCAAAGATTCCTCTTCCATGCTCTATACCAGTGACAATAGAATTAAAAGAATCATCCGATATTACCATATCTGATGCCTCCTTAGCAACATCCGTGCCAGTGATACCCATGGCTACCCCTACATCTGCCATATTCAATGCTAAGGCATCATTTACTCCATCTCCCGTCATTGCAACCACTTTCTTTTTTTCTTGATATCTTTCAACAATATCTTGTTTATGTTCAGGAGAGACTCTAGCGAATACTTTAATTGAAGAAAAATCTTCATAGGACTTAAGCTCGTCAATCTCTTGACCCTCAATTGCCTTTTCATTTTCTTTTGAAATAATATCAATTTGTGAAGCAATGGCTCTAGCTGTTGAAGGAGAATCACCAGTAATCATTATTACATCCACTCCTGCTTCATGGCATTGATTTACAGACTCTTTAACTCCTTCTCTAGGTGGATCTAAAATTGTTACAAATCCAAGATAAATCAAATTTGATTCACTAACTTCCCTTCCTTTATCTCCTTCGGGCGGAATTTCATCCATTTCCTTATAACAGAGACTTAAGATTCGATAGCCTTGATTTGCATATAAATTGACAATCTCCATAATTTTCTCTTTCATCTCTTGGTTTAATTCTCTTTCTTCATTATTGTAGATTATTTTTGAACACAAGGGAAGTAAAATTTCACTAGCTCCTTTTGTAAATGAAGAGATAATAGAATCTGTTTTATATACTTTAGTCATCCTCTTTAAAGATGAATCAAAAGGATATTCTTTAATAGATTCATAATCATCTAAAACATAATCACCCATAATTTTCTGAAATAGAACTACTAATGCACCTTCTGTAGGTGACCCGATAACGCTCCATTTAGGAATCAATTTTCCAGAAATTTCAATTTCATTTTTAATTAATGCAGAATTATTATTTAAAAATCCTGCGATTAATAACTTTTTTAAAAGAGGATAATCATCAATATGTTTCACATATTTAGGATTTTTTTCATCCATTAAAATAATTTCTCCTTCTGGATTGTACCCAATACCTGTCACTTTAAAGATTGAGCCATTAGTCCAAACATGTTGAATAGACATCTGATTTTTTGTTAAAGTACCTGTTTTATCCGAACATACTACACTAACACGCCCTAGGCTGTCAACAGAAGCAAGATTTCTTATTATTACTCCATGATGTGCCATTGCTAGAACCCCAGTAATTAAAACAATAGTTACTAATAAAGGAATATTTATTGGCATCAAATCTAATGCAGAATTTAGACTTTCAACCACTGGTAATTCTGTAAAATTGCTAGCAATCCACATAATTATTAAAATTATAAACCAAACTCCAAAAATGATTAAACCTAACCACTTACCAAAATTATTCATTTTCTGTCGTATAGGGATTTCGCTTGTACCTGCCTCTTCTAAACCATGTGAAATCCTCCCAATTTCTGTATCTCCTCCAGATTTAACCACAATTGATTTTCCATTCCCAGTTGTTACATAAGTTCCATAAAAAACCATATTATTTCGTTCTCCAATAGCAACTTCATTTTTAGTAATAGCTATACCTTTTTCATATTTTCTTACAGGTTCACTTTCCCCTGTCAATGAAGCTTCATTTACCACGAGATTGCTCGAGTTAATTATTCTTGCATCAGCAGGGATTTTATCTCCTTGATCTAATACTAATAAGTCTCCTATAACGATTTCTTTAGTTGGAACTTCTAATTTTTGGCCATCTCTTATTAATGTTGATGTTGGAGCAGATAGCTCTCTTAATGCTTTTAATTTCTTTGTTGCTCTATATTGTTGGATTATCGCAACCATACAGTTTAGAAGAACAATAAATAGAGTTAAAAAAATAACTAATAAATTTCCCTCTCCACCAAAAATAGCTGCTAAAAATAATATTAAAGCTCCAATTAAATAAATTACAATTAACCAATTAAACAACGGAGCTAGATATATCTTAATAAACCCTTTAGATACTTTAGGAATTTCATTTGGTCCATATTTTTCTAATCTACTTTTAGCTTCATCCTTAGATAAGCCTTTTTTGGGATCGGTTTGGAGTTTCTTATAGATCTTTTCTAATTCAAGGTTATAAAAATGCTCTTCTATATTTTCCATAATGATCCAACTATAATTTTTCTTTAGTTATAAGTTTATAAATTTGATATTCTAATAAATATAATAAATAGACTATAACAATTATAATTTTTAACTTATTACTTTTTTAAAAAAATTCTAAAAAAAATTTTCATATTTCAAATTTAAAATTGAATAATCCTCTTTCGTGCAAAATATTTGTAAATCTCAATGCCAACTATTCCAGGCAAAGCAAATATTATGCATATTAGCCAGTCTGTCGCACTTAGGAACATAAAATTTATCTGCAAATTCAATCCATACACATCATTAATAAAAGTATTTACTATAAAGGAAAAGCAAATATAAAGTACATGTAAAATTAATGTAAAAGTACAAATAATCAGTAATGATAAGGAAAATTCTTCTCTAATACTTTTATACAAGGATTTATTTGGTCTTCTGAATGTCCATATAAAAGTGGTTTCTACAATATAAATTGTTGTTATAAACATTGTTCTTGCTTTTTGGGCAAGAAGTTCTGATTGAGATGCACTTAGATCTATATAGCTAATATGTGGATTTAAATTCCAATCGTTTAGAGGAATAAAACCCCCCAAAGTAAGTTGTAAAACTAAAATTAATCCTATTCCCATTAGCAAAGCTTGAAATAATAACATCAACCACATATTCTTATTTAATATTTCTTGTTCGTCTCTGGGAGGTTCTTTCATTATATCTTTAGGGTGAGTATCAATTACTAGTGCTAAAGATGGTAGTGAATGAACTATCCCAAATATATAAATATGTTGCCATTCTGAGCTAAATAAGTCAAAAAATGGCAAGAATTCATAAGTAAAGAATATTGTAGCTTCCATTATGTTTAAACAGATGAAAAAGTAGATTATAGTTCTTATTTTTGAAAATAATCCACGGCCTATCTTTACTCCTTTTTGGATCGAAGTAAAATTATCGTCGGAAATAACCATATCAGCTGTTTCTTTAGCCACATCTGTCCCTGTAATTCCCATTGCAATCCCTGCATTAGCTAATTTTAGAGCAAGTGAATCGTTAATTCCATCTCCCGTCATTGCCACTACGCGCCCTTTATCTTGATATCGCTTAACGATAATTTCTTTATCAGAAGGTTGTACACGAGCAAATACAGATATCTTATCAAAATCTATTGATTTCACTTCCATTAAATTAGAACCTTCAATAACCAAATCACCCTGATTATAAATCCCTACTTGTGAAGCAATAGTTTCTGCAGTAGCGGGATGATCCCCAGTAATCATTACAACTTTAATATCACCAGTCTTACACTCCTCAACAGAATCTTTTACTCCTGGTCTTGGAGGATCCATAATTGATAAAAAACCCAAATAAATTAATTCTCTCTCAATTTCTTCTCTTAAAGGTTTATTATTAATATTATTAATTTCTTTATATGCTACGGCTAGAGTTCTAAATCCTTCTTTCGCTCTCTCTTGAATTTTTTCTAAAAGTTGTGTCTTTAATTCATCATCAAATGATTGAATCAATTCATTTGTTTCGATTTGAGATGAGATACTTATAATCTTCTCAGGAGCTCCTTTGGTAAATACAAATCTTTTCGGATTATTAGTATTTGATTCATATATGGAACTCATTTGTTTTAATTCTGAACTGAAAGAAAATTCGGCTATTAAACTATAATTCCTTTTAATATCATATAGGGTATATCCTGCCTTTTCTGCCAATACTAATAATGCTGCTTCTGTAGGAGATCCCAGAGCCCGCCTAACAGCCATTTCTTTTCTGTCTGGAGATCTAATTTTAAAATCTTCATAAATAAGTTTAGCATTATTGTTTAAAACTATTGCATCTATAAATTTCTGGAAAGTGCTATTACTAGTGATATCCTTTAAATTACCCTTTAAGGTAATTTTCCCTTCAGCATCATACCCTGCACCACTAACATCGTATTCTTCATTATTAATCCAAAATTTCTCAACCGTCATTTCATTTCTTGTTATAGTTCCTGTTTTGTCTGAACAGATTATAGAAACACGTCCAAGAGATTCGATGGAAGAAAGATTTTTAATAATTACTCCACTTTGAGCCATATTAAGTACTCCTGTTATAAGAACAAGTGTTGTCAATATAGGTAAATTGATAGGCATGATATTCATTGCTCTTAATATAGAGCTTACTAATGCAGTACTTATTTCTGATTGAATAAAATTTCCTTCATATGCTAAAAGTATAAATTTGTAGATTATCAAAATACATAGATTAATAACTACAATTGTACCTAATATGTAGCCTAATTTATTTAATTTCCTAGTCAACGGAATGTCTTCGATACTTCCCATCTCATTAAGAGTTTGTGAAATTTTTCCTATTTCTGTGTTTATTCCTGTTGTTGTTATTAATGTTTTTGCTCTACCAGTATGCACATACGTTCCCATAAACACCATGTTAATTTGTTTTTGGATTGGCACATCATCTTTTTCAATAAATATATTAGCCTTTTCAACAGGCTCACTTTCACCAGTTAAAGGAGCCTCATCTATTGTTAAATTTATTTGAGATAATACTCTTCCATCTGCTGGAATTTTATCTCCTTGGTTTAGTACTACAATATCTCCTGGAACTAATTCTCTACTAGGTATTTCAAGTTGTTCTCCATTTCTTATTGTTTTTGCTTTTAAAGCGGAGATCTTTTTTAAGGATTCTAATGCTTTTTGTGCTCTGTATTGTTGAATGATCACGGTAGCAGAATTCATAAAAACTACTGTGAATGTTATAATAGTTTCATCAGGCGAACCTAAAATTACTATTACAATACTCGATATAATGAGTATTACTATTAAGAAATTAAAAATTGGTGCAAGGTATATCTTCCAAATTGACTTTTTTATTTTAGGTAATTCATTATAACCTGATTTCTGATATCTTTCTTCTAATTCAGAAGTTTTTAAACCATAATCTAAATCAGTTTTAAATATATTAGTTAATTCCTCAATCGATTGATGATAATAAGTGTCATTGGAAGGATTATATTTCATTTTAGGCTAACAAATCTTTCAAATTAATTGCAAATAATAATTAATATTCATTCAAAACCTTTTAAGATTTTATATTACTAAAGTTCTTTAACCTTATTTATTTAAATTTCAAAATTGTGCGGAGACCCTAAAATATCTTTGAGGACATGATATTTTTTTCTAATAGTGGTGCTTGAGAATTTAGTTGATTGCTCTATAAGACTTTGAGTAAATATTTTTCGGTTTTCCAAGGTTTGTCCGATATAATAAATCAATCCTGCTGTAAATGCCTTATAATTTAGACTCTGAATTTGACTATATGGAATAGTATTAAGTATTTTATCTACTAATAATATCATTTTGATCTTAGTTTGTTCAAATTGAGATTTAGTGGGAATAAATTCTTGAACTTTCTCATAAGGTATGTTGTTTAGATCTTTCTGAAAAACAATTTTAATTCGATTTTTAATTTCATTTTCGATATCTTGAGCACTCTTTTTTTCTTTAAGCATTTTTTCCGTTCTTTTCACTTTTAACATAGCATTATTGAGCATTTTTTTATTTATTTTGTGCCCTAATTCTCTCGTCACCCCAATGAATGCTTCAAGTCTTACATTAGTAGTATCCTTTATTTCCATCCATAATATAGCAAGGAAAATAATTACCATGTTTTGATAATTATGGCGATGATATTTATTATAACGTAAGTATCTGTCTTTTATTTCTTGATATTTAACACTGTCAATATTTAATCCGATTCTATGGCTTTTTAACAACTCTATTGTCTTTTTCTGTTCAGAGAAATCTGATTGATAATCACGAAACCATTTTTCAAGAGTCTTTATTCTTTCATATTTTTCTCGTATCACTGGATCTTGTATTGCCTTTGAATCACCTATTTTTATTCTCCTTTCGTAATCTCTCTGATCATCTCTATAGTAATTACTAATAGGTGCTGTTTTCTCAAAAGCTATTTTTTCCTCTAAAATTAACCCACAATCTCTACATATTAGCGAACCACCTTCTTCCTTAACATTACTATGGTTGCATTCTGAGATATCTGGTTCTATTTTTGCCCTTCTTTTCAATAAAATTCCAATTATATAATTTAATTTGTAATGAAATAGAACTTAATTAAAAAACAATAATATTAATAATTTTTATAAATTTCAAAAACAATAATAAGTAAAAAAATAATACAATAAAAAATTTTCTTGAATTTTCATAAACAAAAGGGATCATAATTATGGAACATAAAAAAGTAGTAAAATTTCTTGAAATTAAAGGTTTATTATACATTATTCTTTCAATTATCGAACTTGTATTACTTATTATAATGAATTTTGTAGAATTTAATATTGACACAGATCCAATATTTTTACATGAATTCATTTACTCAGCAGATATTATTCCTCTATCTGGTACATTTTTATGGCTATTTGTTATTATTTCTGTAGTTTTTTATTTATTTCTTGGTTTATTTTTAAATAGAAAAGTCACAAAAGAAAATATCGAAAGCGAAGCATTAGCCAAATTTATCATCGTTATGGGTATGATCCTATTAATAGGTGGTTTTGTTAAAATGAACTATTTAGTTTTATTAGGAAAAACTAAAATATCCACAATTTCTGGATCCATCCGTTTACAAGCTGCACTCTATGATTTTGATGTTACTGAATTTTATCCTGCTGTATTTTGGGTTTTATTCATTTCTGTAAATACCTATATCATAATATCAGGATTGGTAGTAACCGCAGTGGGAATAAAATATACACTTCTTTTGGAGCAAGAAAAAACTCTTAAAGAGAAAAGTATAAGAAAATAATAAAAAAGCAAATTAATCTTATTGTGACAATTTACTTTTTATCTGTTTTGCTCGACTTCGGAGAGTTACTTCTGTGATCTTTGCTATATCTGCCACAAGCGATTGTGTTTTCCTGATTGAACAATTTTTAGCTGCAATATAGATACACGCTGCCGCAAGACCCTTAGGATCTTTTCCAGTTCTTTTTAATCCATTTCTGGAAGCATCCTTTAACATATTTATCGCTTGTTTCTGTATTCCAATAGGTAAATCTAATTCATTTCCAAAGCGAAATACTAAACTTTCAGCGGTAATTGGTTGATAACGCAAATTTAGTTCAGGTAAAACTTCTCTGATTATCATTGCTAAACTTCTGTGAACTGTGCGTCTGGGCGTTAATGAAGCCTCACATACTTCATCTAATAATCGTGGAAAATCATGAACTCTAATTGCAGCATACAATGAGCCTGATATAAATCCATTAATAGATCTTCCCATTGTTAATTTCTTTTTTGCTACAATACTATATATTTTCCATGCTGTTTCAGCTATATATTCTGGAATGTTAAGCTTAGATGTTAGCATTTTTAATTTAGGTTTAGCTTCCCAGAAGTTTCTTTCAATACTTGAGATTAATGAATTTTGAATTTTTGATAAGCGAGAAAATAACGCACTTTCTTTTGCCCCTATAGGTTTTCCTTTTGAATCCGTTTTAGTGCACGGCAACATAGTTCGTGGCCCAAAGTCCCTCCAACGAGGTTCAGTCCTTCTACGGTTTTGGATTTCTTCTACAGTATATGCTCTGCGTTCATTTCCTACAAATGTTCTTTCAAAAATAACTCCGCAGTTAAGACAGACTTTATTCCCATCTCGAGACTCAATAAAAGGATTATCACAACAATTTGATTGAGGTAAATTATTTTCATCAATTCGGTTTGATTCAATTCGGTTCAAAAAACTGCGGTATTGCTCATTCATAGTTAATCACAAAATATTAAACTGTAAGAAATAAAGAAATGATGTCATAGACACATATTATTTGAAATAATATGTTGATATATTACTTGATCCTAGTTGTATATTTAAAACTTTGTACGAAAAATGATCTAATTCAGTATCAATCTTAATTTTTCTGAATTTTTTTTTAACAAATTAAATAGGCTTATCTTTTTCTCCTCACTATTTTCATAAAAAATTGAATATTTTATTAAAACGTTTAATCTAATGATAATTATTTGAGATTCATGCCTTTTGATTAAATTTTTTTAGATTGTTTTTTTGTTTAATATTTTCTTCATTATCGGAGTCTCTGGATTCTTCAAAAGATATCTTTTCTTCTTTCTCTTTTTGAAAGGGTTTAGAAGGCTTAGAAGTTTCAAATGGAGTGTTACATGCCCAACATGCGTTCTCTAACTCAGATATAGCTCGAGAACATCGTTCACAATAAAAAGCTTCACACCCTCTGCAAATAAAAGTAAAACCTTCAACTCTTCCTTTGCATATTAAGCATATCTTCTTTTCCTTTGAAATTGAAATTTCTTCTTCGGTAATCTGTTGAGGTTTTGTAAATAATCGCAAAAAATCAACTTGCGCTTTTTGTTCCTCAGTTTTTATTCCTATATCACTTTTAATCATTTTAATCATGCGATAAAAAGTATATGAGAATAGAATGAGATTAACTAATCCAACTATTGAATAGTAATGTGAGATTCCTAAATATAATATTAGAAATATTACATAAACGCTACCTATGATAAAAGTTATAATACCATTTAATTGCCACGAGATCGAAGCGCTAGAAAAATATTTAGGATTGATGAGTAACGGCGAGATAGCAATGATAGTGCCTAAAATCAATAATAAAGGGCTCATCATTAAAGGGAAAACATTCAGACTCTTCACATCCTGACTAGTAGAAATATCACCGATTAGAAAAATTAAATAACCAAGTACAATGTAAGAGGAGATTGCTTTAAACTCAATCCTTGACCTCATTGTAACTATATACATTATTATTAACATTAAACCTATTTTAAAGATTAAATATATAGAATGATGTACGATTCTTGATAAATTGTAAGGTAAAATTATTATAAATGTAGTTATGAAAACTAAAATGATCGTGAGAATATATTTCGTGCGTTTTGTACTCATTTCAAACCCTAATATGAAAAGTACAAAGCATATGGAGTCAGAACAATACATTAATTTGGAGAGGATTTTATAAAGTAAATTAGGATTATCCAAATCGCCATAAAACACATAATTAGAATAAATCCCAGAAACTACAAATTCTCTCATATATTGAAAAAAAATGCCAAACGCGTGACTCATGAAAAAAAACGCAAAACCCCACATTAAGACTTTTTCACTGAAATTATGTCTTTTTTTCCCTCTTAAGATGTAGAGGAAGGCAGACATAAATAATAATATTATTGCCATTCCTTTTAAAAATCGTTCAACAGGATCCCAAATAATTATTTCCGCCATTTTCTTCCTCTCATATTATATTTAAAATGAATAATAAAATAACGAAAAGTGCCAAATGGATTCAATTATATAATTCTTCAATTTATCTTTAATAAAGATTTATTTTAATTAATGAATATAGATTTATTTTGGTCCTTTAATTAAAAAATAGATATAAAAAAAATAGAATTTATTTATTTATGTAAGTTCTTAATATTGGTCTCTTTTCAATAACTTTGTTATATTGTCTTTTAAAATATTTTATTAGTTTTATTAGTAAGACTGTCCCTACTACTGTCATAGCGAATAATATTAATGTACTATATGGAGTAAAAGAACAATGTGCATAATATCCCAAATAACATGGTTTTTTCGCCTCATCTGGAATTAAGGTCATGATTCCTGCAACTATTCCTCCAATTATTAAAGTCCCTACGAAAATCACATAAAATATTACCAAGAATGATTTTAAAGTGATTTTCAGTACTTTTTTTATTGTTGTTTTATTAAATTCCAACTTTTTTTCACCAATTAAAATTTTGATTTAATTAATTAGACACGATTATCGCCATATATTTCCATGTACGATAAGGAAGGAAAGAAATTATGAAATTCAACATTCAAATAGACAAAATTTAATATTAGAAAGACAAAAAAATGTAACCTTTACAACTCAATTTTCAACCAATTGGTTGAAAAATCAACTAAGTATAACTATAAAACTAATTAATTTCATTGCTCTCACTTGAACGTAGAATTAAATCTAGATGAATTCCATTCATAAATTAACAATTTTATGAGGTGATATTAATTAATTTTAATTGTCCTTGTCCTAAAACAGGATGTTCTAATCATGGAAAATGTGAAGATTGCACCAACTATCATTCAATTTCAAATGGTTTACCTTTCTGTAAGCGGAAACATGGCTTTTTTACAAAAATCTTCTATCGTAAATATTATGAAATGGTTCAAACACTAAAAAGAGAGGGAAAAGTATGAAAAAAGCATTAATTCTATATGATTCTGTATATGGAAATACTAAAAAAGTTGCAATGTCATTGAGTCGTGGATTAGAAGCAGGTGGAATTTATGTAGATTGTAGTCCAATCCAAGATTTTAACATAAGAGAATTAAATAACTATAATATTATAGGAATTGGAGGTCCAACACATTTTCATGGGACTTCGAAATATATGAAATCATTCCTAGACAAGATTAAACGCGTCAAAATGGAAGATAAATATGGATTTGCTTTTCAAACTAAAGGAGAATTTCGAATGGCTCGATCTGCGGCTAAACGGATAACAAGATACT
>Ga0209427_10005222_pt1 | contig 14906 bp, 18 predicted proteins | sample DeeMarSWOR136_30_FD_187465 | JGI IMG/M metagenome (GOLD analysis project Ga0209427, IMG submission 187465) | Marine sediment microbial communities from White Oak River estuary, North Carolina - WOR-1-36_30 (SPAdes) (version 2) | ecosystem: Environmental > Aquatic > Marine > Intertidal zone >...
TGGGGGCCTGATAATCTCCCAGCGGGTCCTGAAATTGAGGATAGCGAGGATCTTATTATTGTGGAAGGCCGTGCTGATGTTTTAAATTTATTAAGAATAGGTATTAAAAATACTGTAGCAGTTCAAGGAACTCAAGTTCCAAAATCAATAATTGATTTGATTGAAAAGAAATCGAGCGTAACAGCTTTTTTAGATGGTGATCGAGGTGGAACCATAATTTTAAATGAATTACTTCAACTTGCAAAACTAGATTTTATAGCCCGAGCTCCCGAGGGCTATGAGGTAGAGGAATTGACTCGAAAACAGATGATAAAGGCATTACAAAATAAAAAACCATTAAATGAATTGAATGGTTCTGAAAAGTCTATAGAGACGATAGAAGTCGATTCTAAGGTTAAGAATCTAAATAAAATATTAAAAAAGTTTAAAATAAAGGATGGTACTAATATTATTGAAGCTGTAAATACCATAGAAAGTGGCTTGAGTATAGGGTTTGATAAAAAACTTAATAAAACATTTGAAATGCCAGTTGGAGAATTATTCGAAAAAATTAGAGATCATAAAGACACAAAATTCTTAATTATTGATGGGATTCTTACAAATCGACTTCTTTCTATTTCAATTAATATGAAAATTCAATTTATTGCCTGTAAGAATAAGGAAGAGAAATTAAAAATTCCAGATCAAATCTCAGTATATATTTTCTAAAATCTCATATTTTTTATTTTCTTGTAATGTTAACACTTAAGGGAATTCTCTGAGTTATTACATCTGATATTGGGCAATATATCTGAAATGTTTTACAGCATAAATCAAATTTCTCAAGGGAGACTCCTTCTTTTAGAGCAACTAATATTTCGACTTCAATTTTTACTAATTTCAGCCTTCTATTAGAACCAATATGTTTTAAAGTGCCGTCAACCACTAGTTTAAGACTTTTAATTGAAATATTATTTTTTTGCAAACAATAAGTAAATGTACTGCCAATACAGCTGCCTGTACCGATTAAGAAATATTCAATAGGACTTGGAGCTAAATCAGTTCCCTGAAACGAATCCGGCTCATCTATATGAATATTGCTGAAATGCCGAGCAGATGCAATAAAATGCATTTCTTCTAAATAATTTAAAGTAATCTTCATAATATATCCTCACATTATGAAAAATTAAAATAAGTAATTTTTTAATCTTTAATGGAAAAATATTATTTTCCAAGTGGAATTGCAACGGAAAATATCAATTGAATAATATATGAAAGAACACCTAACACTACTAAACCAATCCCGCATATTTTAAATACTAACCAATACTCTTTGCGGTCTGGCTTATTAGCTATTTTTAATATACGCTTGGAATTTTTTAGAAAAGCCATAAGTCGCTGATATATACTTTCCTTTTGTTTCTGCTGATATTTTGCGTACTTCTCGTATTTTGGATATTTAGTCGACATGCTGATCTCTTAAATTCACGTTCTTTAAAAAATTTATCTATGAAATAATATCAAGGATATACTCAAAATCAAGGTTTAATCTGAATCTAAAATATTTGAGATAAACAGTTCTCGATTAAAAGGGAGTAAATCATCATAGCCCTGCCCAACTCCCACAAATATTATTGGTTTATTTGTTTCATGTGAAATTGAGAGGGCAGCCCCTCCTTTTGCATCAGCATCTAGCTTAGTTAAAATATTTGCGTCTATACCAACGTTCTTTTTAAACTCTTTTGCTTGAAATAAAGCGTCATTTCCAGCCAGACTATCACCAACAAATATTATTAAATCTGGTTGGGCAATCCTTACAATTTTCTGCATTTCAATCATTAAATTCTTATCAGTTACTTGTCTGCCAGCGGTATCAATAAGAACGACATTAACCCCTTTTGCTTTAGCGTGTTCTATAGCATCGAAACATACGCTCGCAGGATCAGATTTATAGTCATGTTTAATAACTCTAATATTAACATTACTCATATGATACGATAATTGTTCTATAGCACCTGCTCTAAATGTATCAGCCGCAGCTGCTACAGAGGATACTTTATTTTTTTTTAAATAATGAGCTATTTTTGCCATTGTAGTAGTTTTACCCGTTCCGTTAACTCCTAAAAATACGATAACATAAGGTAAATTTTCTGCATTTTTTTTTTTAATCTCTTTTAGTAAATCAATCTGTTGATCTGGAGTTAATATATCAGTTATAATTTCTTTTAGTGTATCAAATAGCATACTCTTTGTTGATGATAATCGTCCTATTTGTTCACCTTTAAATGATTTAATCAAATTATCACAAATTTCATCAGCAGTGTCCATTGCCACATCATTACTTAAAAGAAGGAGTTTTAAATCTCTGATTGAATTCTCTAATTTCTTTTCTGTTAAAGTTTTGTTTATAAAACTAGAAAATGCAGATTTTAATTTATCTAACATTTTTTTATTCACGGAAAATGAGGTTATTTAAAATGGAGTTTATAAAATTGGGTCATAATATAAAAGAAGTTATGGTGTAGGCCTGCTTCTTTGAAATTGTTGAGACATCGATTGCAAATTAGCATCCAAATTCTGGATTTGGGTACTTATAAAATTTATTTGTTCATTATGTTGTGCTATAATTTTATCAAGGAATTCTATAGAACTATCTAAATCTTTTTCTATGGCTACATCTTGGTTTATGTATAAAATTATTTTTTGAGGATCTTTTATAATAGCTTTAATATTAGCTAATCCTCTAATAGGTACTAAAATTTCTTCATTGTCTTTTACATTTTTTAAATTTTCTAAGGTAGTTTTAGTATTTAAGATATTTCCTAAAGATGCGTTTAAAAGATCCAACTGACCAAGGAACATGTCGCGTTGGTCTTTTAAATATTTAAATCTATATACTAATTCTTGAGCTTGTTGATTAGATTCCATATTTCTTTTCCTATTAACTTATGATTATAGAGATAATTCTCTGATTAGATAATCTTGACACTCATCAGCAGAAATTTCTTTAATTTCTTGAATTTTAATTTGCCGTCGAAGAAGTCCGATACTGGTGATTTGAGACAACGCTTTCTCCAACGCGTCCTCCTTTCTTAATGCTCGTACTTCTTTTCGAAATAAATACTTCTTATAATTTCTGGTATATGTTCCTTGAATCCTGAATATTTTAATCTCCGATGACATTTTTTTTCAAATCATATAATTCTAAGATTCTAAAAAATAGTGATTGTTAAACTAAATTTTGCTTTGTAAATTAAATTTTCTATTTTATTTTCATGAGAGGTACTGTTTTAATTAAAATTGTAAAGACAGGGCATTTCTATAAAGAAAGTACATTAGTAAGTCTCATCATTTCTGGACCTGTGCTTGCTTGTCCAAAAACTCCACTGTGATCATTAACAATCGCCCCTGCGCTTAAATATGGGATACCGCGATTAATTGTTGATACATCCGTCTCATTAACCTTTAAAATTGATTTAATTTGCTCGATTTCATCATCTTTTGTTAGAGGATGTACAACACAACCATTATTATTGGCTAACGAAATTGATCCTGGAAGATAAGAATCTGCAAATTCATAAACTACAACCTCAACATTTAATATATCCTCAATTTCTTTTCTGTTTTTTTTCAAGAGGGAGCTGATTATCGCTCCCTTATCATTACAGAGAATTAAATTTCCAAAGGCATTGTCAATTGAGTTGAGAACTCCTATCCTTGCAGAACCACCGATATTTGTCTTTAATTTGTCTATTTCTTCCTCTTTCATGATGTTAGGAACAATAATACCATATTTATTAGATGCGGTATATACTCCTATGAGATTTGAATTATTAATAGTTATGGGATATAGAGGTTCATCAAATACTGATTTCAATTTTTTTAACATCGAATTGAGTATTAATCTCGGATATAGGATATAAGAATTATTGGCTGCTAAGTAAATTCCTATTAAACTTCCACCAAAGATTTGGGATTTTAAAATAGTCAATTATTAAGGTTTCACCAAAAGTTCTTTTAAAGTGTAATAATTCCTCTAAAAGACATTAAAATAAATAATTAATTAAGCTAAATAGACAACTACTAAACCATCAATATTCTTAGTAGCCCTTACTTTTAACTTTCTAGGAGGTTTTTTGATTCCCCTTTTCCAAATTCTTTCATTAACTTCTTGTGAAATAACTAAAGATTCTGGTTTAAAATGACGCTCCATATATTCTCTAAGAAATCTAATTGACTTTTTTGCCCATTTATTTCTAGGCCCTCGTCTTGCTTTTGTTAAAGGGACAATATAAATCCTTTCATCGATAATCTCCTCTTTAGGAACTTCAATTGCTTCTGGTTCTTCGAATTCCTCAACTTCCTCTTCGAAAATTTCACCAACTTCTTGTTCTTCAGAGATCTTATCTAAACTGAATTCTTCGATTTCTTCAATCTCCTCTTCAATTTCTTTCTCAACTTCACTTTCTTCTTCGATCTCTTCTAATTCCGATTCTAAATCGTCTAAACTTATTTCCTTACTTTTTTTTTTTGCCATTAATTATCAATTTAGTATATCAATTTAGTATATATTTATTAATAGGTTTTAATCTCTTTTTAACCGTCTATTCCTCCATTCTCGTCGGGTATAGGGACTTGATCTCACTTTGCCCCCGGTTCTCAAAATAATCCAGCTCGGGATTGATTTACTCTGGTTTAATTTCTTAGCCCTTCTTAATTTTGAGGGTAAGTTTTTATTTCTAGCCATTTAATATCATCTTTGGTATAGATAACTTAAAAATTCTTGATTTTGAACTCCTTTTTCTTATCTGCTATTTGTTCTAATAATTTTTTGAATGCTGCATCCGATAATTGTCCTCTTAAACGTCCTGATTGGGCTAATTGAATTAATTGTAATTCTATTTGTTCTGCGAATTCGGGTTTAACCATTCTAATATTTTCTAATCTCTGACGTCCTTCTTGCGAAAGAATTTTTCGCATAATTTGATATTTTTGTGTTTCAAATTCTTTTTGTTGTGCTTGTGCTATTTCTTGCTGTGCTGCCTGCTGCTGTAATTGTGCAAGTTTTCTTCTTCTTAACTCTTCTAATTCTTCATCATCACTCAAAATTTATCACATCAGAGGTTTTTTTAAATATTTTTAAATTTATTTTCTTAAAATAGCATAAGATGTACGATCTAAGAGACTTTTTCCCTCGGAAGAGAGTTTTCTTCCATTTTTCTCAGTTTTTGTAATTAACCGAGCATTTTCCAATTGTTGTAAGCAAACTCTGACAATTTTTCCGCTTCCTTTTGCGCTATGACTTAAACCAGATCCCTTCCTATTTCTCCCCCCATAAAATTTCCGTAATCGATTCACACCTATTGGACCAAACTTATTTACCTTTCTTAGTAATGAAGCACATCTTATATACCAAAAGTTTTCAGAATCAAGAGGTGCTAATTCTTTAAAAAATGCTGTTTTCCAAAACTCACTTCCTTTAGGAGGTTTAATTTCTGGATACTCTTTTAATTTTTCTGCCACTGTTCGAATCAAAGTTCCAGGTTCGACGACATATATCGACATGCTAATATCTTTAATTCAATAGTTCTTTAATTTAATTATAATATTATATATTACTTTTAATTTTAAAAGTAAAGATAAATTAAAAATTTTTGGTATTTTGCTATTCTAGGTATGGTTTATCAAAAAGAATTTAAAAAAGTATTGATATCGCAACCCCATTGCACATTAGGGAAGAGAGGAATCACAGATGAGTTCATAAATCACGTAATTCAGCTATTAAAGAAATATAAAATCGTAAAAATCAAAGCATTAAAATCAGCGGCAAATAAAAATAATATAAGTGAAATTGCTAGCAAAATCGCAAATGCAACGAATTCTCATTTACTAGATGTGAGAGGAAAAATATTTATCATTTCTAAATATCCTATTAAGAGACAACTTTAAGAAAATGTCCCCTAAAAATATTATCAAAAGCATTGCCATATCTCGTATGATTTTTCTATTCGAAAGGGCTCATGAAATATTTCCTGAAAACAAAGAATTGGCAAATAGATATGTATACTTAGCAAGAAGATATGCTCAAAGAGCAAAAATTCAAATACCTCCTATTTGGAAAAAACGAATTTGTCATAAATGCAAAAAATTTCTTTATCCTGGCATAAATTGCCAAATAAGGATGCAATCCCGAAAAGGCAAGGGTTCCCATGTTTCTATGACTTGTTTAGAGTGTAATAAAATTACAAGATATTATATTAAAACAAAAACATAATTAGATTTGTAAAGAATGCCTTTAATTATGATTTTAGTTGATTGTGGTTTAGAATTAATCCCAAATCAAATCAGAAATCATCCCGCTGTAAAAAACAATATAAATAATAAATTATATTCTTCTCAACTATTAGATAATGCCATTCATCATTCTGCAATGAAAAACCTAAAGAATTTCCAAAAAAGAGGTCGACCGGATATTGCTCATATATGCATACTTAATGCCCTAGGATCTCCATTAAATAAAAGTGGATATCTCGATTTATTTATCCATACTGCAAATAATAAAATTTTTAATATCAAACCTGAAATTAGAATAAATAGAAATTTTAATAGATTTAAAGGATTAATGGCAAAATTATTGATAGATGGACAAATTAAATTAGCAAAAAATTCATCAATAATACCATTTGACGGCAACTTAAAAGATCTTAGAGAAAGATTTAATGATGCTCAGGTAATTTTATTTTCAAGCAAGGGTGAGTTAGTAAAAAATTATCGAGATTTATTTTCTGCGGATCTTTCTAAAAATTATATCGTTATCATTGGAGGATTCCAGAAAGGAACTTTTTCAAGTGAAATTCTACAACTATCTGATATTATCATTTCAATTTCTAAAAATTCATTAGATGCTAGTATCGTAGTAAACCGAATTATTACGTATTACGAATTAATAAATAATATTCTCTAATCTTACCAAAATCAGTAAAATTAAAAGAAATGTTATATTAGTATAATTAGTAATTTTTTCCTATCTTTATGCGTTCGTAGTGTAGTTGGTAAGCATATTGGCCTTCCAAGCCAGCGACCCGGGTTCAAATCCCGGCGGACGCATTTTAATCAAATATTAGATTTTTACATTTTTAAATTTTCATTTTTAAACTAATCATTAATTTTTGCAAACAAAAAAGTATAAATATCAATTCTTTTATGATTTTATCAGAAAAAAACGCTCTCTAATAAATATTGCTTCATCAACCATTTGCTTTCATCCTTTTAATATGAGCGTTTTTTTTTATTTATTCTTATTTGAAATCACATTATATTTAGCTTTTATTTGTTATTACGGTGAGAACGTCTATATCTTATAATAAAAACAATTAAATTTTCCTCATTTTTCCATTAATTGGGAAAAAATGCCCGTTCATTTTGCTTTCATCCTAAGAATTTTCGCGCTTATTTAACGGGTATTTTTTTCTTTTTAATTAATCAGAAAAAAGATTGCTTACATTTTCGTCATTTTAATCTATTAAAAATAAAAAACAACTCTGCTTCATTGATTTTAATAGACTAATTAAAAAAATTTCTACTAAATTTAACATATCTATTGCTCAATAATGGTTATATATAAGGAAAAAGCATTTAAAACCGCAATTAATAAGCTAAAATTTCCAGATTCGTGGTTTTGGGCTCGCTATACTATAAATCCCTACTCTGGGTGTGAACATGCATGCATTTATTGCGATGCGAGAAGCCAGCGTTATTATTTAGAAGATTTTGAAAATGAGGTTATTATAAAAAAAAACATCGACAAAATATTAAATAATAAAATAAATAACGCACGAAAATTCTTGCCTGATGTCATTGCGGCTGGTGGAGTAAATGATGCGTACCAACCGATTGAGAAAGAAGTTGGAAACACTCGAAAAATATTAAAAATTTTAGCAAAATATAAATTACCGGTAAATATCGCAACCAAATCTCATTTAATTACCAGAGATATTGATCTTTTTAGAAAAATTGCAAAGGATACGTGGTGTACCATTGGTTTCTCAATTACTACTATGGATGAAGCTCTAGCAAAATTTTTGGAACCTTTCTCTTCGACTCCTGCTGAACGACTAGAAGCTTTAAAAGCCATCAAAAATCAAGCACCTAACGTTCAAGTTGGTACCTATTTTATGCCAATAATACCTTTTTTAGAAGATAATGAAGAGAATCTCGAAGCTGTAATAAAGAAATCTAAAGAAGCAGGCGCAGATTTTGTGTTATTTTCTCCAGGATTGACGATAAGGGATTTACAAGCAGAATATTTCATTAAGAGACTTAGGGGTAGTAAATACAAAAAAATTGTTCAACCTCTATTAGACCTGTATAAAGGTCAAATATATCCTCCTGCAGATTATAATCGAAAAATACATACATTTTTATTTAGCTATTGTGAAAAATACAAATTATCTATTAGAGTAAAAAGATGGATTCCATCCGATTATCGCAAATGGAACTACAAAATTTCAGAACTTCTACTTAATAAGGAATATATTGATGCAATTCGAACGGGCAAATCTAATAAAATAATGATGTGGGCAGGATTAAATTTAAACAATATTGACGAATCAATTTTAGATATTTATAGAAGGGGGGATTTGCCAAAATTAAAGAATTTTAATAAGAAGATTATCGAATTTATTGAACCTTATCTTGTAAAAAGTAAAGATTTAAAGCGAAAAACTGGATTAGATCAATTTTTATAATTAAGGAGTCATTTATCGAAATGGTTGAGAATATATGGATAAAACCAAAGTCTATGTCATAAAAAGAAAATCTAAAGAAACAAACCAGGAAGTAGTCGTAAGAACACTTAATATAGTGCCCTTAAAGAAATATCTTAGCAATTCTGAGAGCACCATATTGATTAAACCGAACTATGTGACATCAGATCATTCTAACACAGGGAATGTTACATCAACAGACACTCTGGAGGGTATTATATTGTATTTAATTGAAGAAGCAAAAATATCACCGAATAAATTAATCGTGGCTGATGGTGGAAGCTATTCAACGGACAAAACTATGAAAATTAATAATGTGTTCAAATTAGAACAATATGGCATAAAGATTTCCAATCTAAACAACGATAGTCTGGTAAATAATGTGAAAATTCCGAATTATTTTGCCTTAGATTCCGTAAATATAGCTAAAACTGCTATGGATGCGACATGTATAATTTCTGTTCCATCTCTGAAAACACATAATATGGCTAAAACGACGTTAAGTCTTAAAAATATGATGGGAACGATTTCACCAAAGGGTATTATGCATTCTAACCTCCATCAGAAAATCGCAGATTTAGTCTCAGTTTTACGCCCCAAAATGAAATTTCAATTAATTGATGGAATTATCGGTTCAAACGGTTCCGAACTAAGTGGTAAGCCAATAATTATGGATTTAATTATAGCTGGAGAAGATCCTGTTGCTGTTGATAGAATAGGAAGCGAAATAATTGGATATAGTATAGATAAAGTCAAATATCTAAAATATTGTGAGAAAAAAGGGCTGGGAACAACAGACTTAGATAAAATTGAAATTATTGGAAATTCTATTGAAGAAGTCTATTATAAATTCTAATGCCAAATTAAACAAACTTATCCTTTTAGAAATATTTATATTTTTCCAACATGCTACTCAATAAAGGTTACTAATATTTTCTCTATTTATTTGGTAAGACGTTTATTTAAAAAAGAAGTAAGTGGGATTTATAGAAAGTATTAAAATAGATGATCATGTCTATTCTGTTTTGTTGCGTTTACTAAAAAATAAGGCAGGAATCAACTTTGAATATTATAGAAAGAATTTCATCGAAAAAAGAATAAAATCTAGAATGATTAGAATTCCTTGTAAAAAACTAGAAGAGTATTATGATTATTTGTTTTCTCACGACGAAGAGATCAAAAATTTTATTGAAAATTTTACTATAAATTATACTCACTTCTTCAGAGACTGGGAGGTATATAAAACTTTTCAAGATTTATTTCTCGCATGCTTAAATAAGAAAACAGAAGAATTCACACGATTTATCAAACCTAGCTCTTCTAAATTAGAGAAATTTCGCAGTAAGGATAACTACAAGAAAAATCAGAAAAAACAGAAAAATCGCGATAATGATATGGATCCCTTTGCCTTAAATGTGTTAACAATTTTAAGTCCACTTTCCCTATTCCGTAAAATAAAAGACCCTAATACTTCGAAAAATAAAATAAATATTTGGAGTGCGCCGTGTGCTTCTGGAGAAGAACCTTATACAATAGCAATGATTCTTGATAATCTCGAGCGTATAATACATAATTTTCCGGATTTCAGAATATTAGCTTTAGATATAGATAAAGATGCTTTAACCAAAGCAAAATTGGGGATATATGAAGAAATGGCAATGAAAGAGATCCCGGAATATTTTAAAAGAAACTATTTCAAGAAAAAGGAAACACACTTCGGATTTAAATATGTTATCAATGAAGAAATTAAGAGAAAAGTAGAATTTATTGATGAAGATCTTACTAAGGGTCATATGAAATCATTCAAGTATGATATTCTTTTTTGTCGCTACTTATTAATTTACTTTAACCGAATTAATCGTGACAAATTTCTTAAAAATATTGAAAATCAGTTAAATGTAGGAGGTTTATTAGTACTAGGGAAAACAGAAACTCTATTTAATAACCATCCTGTTTTGAGATTAGTGGATGAGAAAAATCATATTTATATAAAGTCCTATTAAAAGTTTAGTTTTCAAATTTCTAAAGTTAAATTAAAAACCATTACCTAAAAAGGTAGAATTCACTTAGAAAATAAATCATTTGCAATGATTTCAGTAGGATTGAATATATTTGTATCCCCAGCCCAATCTTTTAAAATATTCCGATAAAGAGTTTCGAATTTATCAACGAATTCCTTTAAAACAATCTTGGCAAAATTTAATTCTTCAGAAGTATATAATACACCTGAAACTATACTGCCAGGATAAATTATTACATTTTCACCTTTCTTTTTGATAACTGAAATTTCTTTACTTGCTCCACCCGTTTCAGTTAATCCTTGAAGCATTATATTGATACTAGCAATAGCCGCAGATATTAAGTGTTCGTCCATCAACTCTTTTTTTTCGCTGAATATTTTATAGTACAAGCAAATTCCAGCGGAATTCACCAAATAAATAGCTTCAATTTTATCCTGCCAGTCAAATTCATTAAAAGGAGGTAAACTAAAGAAAAAGTAAGAAAGAATTACCACAGAAATCAACTGGAGAACAGCACCAATCATTCTACCCTCAAATCCATAAAGCCTTATTAGCGCATCAGTAGTTAGTAAAAAACCAATCAACATGAAAGCAAGTCCACTGAATAAGAGCATTCCTTTCTTTTTTAACTTCTTCATGAATTTGACTAAGTACACCATGAAATATGAGAGGAAGACAGGCCAAAAAATATATGTTACGGTCTGTGTTATTGTAATATCGATAAGAAATAAAATTAGAAATAGTAAAGCGCAAATAAAAAATACGATAGTAAATAAAAATTTTTTAAACAGAAAGACTTCATACTTTTCCACACAATAGAGTAAAAAAAAAGTTGCTATCATCATTGTAAAATAACCAAAATTTAGAAATAACATTCTGACACTACCTTGATTCCAAATAAGAAAGGGTGATACAATTTCATCTGAAGAATAATAATCTCCTATAATAAAAAAGAACCACATAAGTGAAAAACCAAAAAAAACAAAGAAATATCCAAGATCCTGCAAATTTCTAAACTTTTTTTCCTGTCTAAAATATCGAAATAAAAAAATAAGACTAAATTCAAACCCTGTAATAATAAAAATCCATTCCATTATTAGCAATGGCAATCTTAATTGTCCAGAAATGGGAAATTCAAGAAATATCATTTTAACCTCTACTATTTTAGTATATTTTCAATTAAAACATCAAAACTGCCAAAAAGTTGTTCTTCGCTCCCTTTCAAATTGTCTAACTCTTTCAAAATTTCTTTATAAAAAGATTCAAACTGGTTCTTTATTAATTTTAGTATATAACTATTAGATTTTAGATCTTTTTTAACGATTAGAGCGTAAATTATATGAGAGGAGATACCAGAACCATATTCTAATAATATTAATGAATCTGGTTGCTGAATTTTATTAATTGCCTCTCCTTTAGTATTCGTTATTTCAGAAAGAACCATATCGATGCCGATAATTCCAACAGAAAAGAGCTGTTCATAACTTTTTTCCTTCTGCTCTGACTTAATTTTAGAAAAATCGCGGCTATATAAACAAATATTATTTTTTTGGTTAATTATAAATAATTTCAATATATTTCCCTCCCACTTAAAACCAAATAAAGCGGGAAATGTATATAAACCCACTAATGTTAATAGGAAACCAATGATTAATAGTGAAATTCCCACAAAAAATATTATAATCGTGTACTCTGAGCTAATAAAAAGTATTATCATCTCTAAAATAGAAAATATTAATATTATACTCAGTATATTTCCAATAAATATCTGGAATATTCCAGTTCTGAAAAATAATTTATTTAAAGGAAGTCCCTCATGCTTTATTTTTAAATAACGATAAAAAATATAGAAAATTAATTGAATGCCTAAAATAAATGCCGTTAAATATATCAAAAATTGTAGTTCTTCAATAATAGTTAATTGATAAAGCATGCCTTATACCAAAATCCATACTGTATATAAAATTTAAAAATTCTTACATATACCAGTTTTAAAAAAGGAATAATTAAAAGGATATTTAAAATTTTAGTTTTTAACTTTAAAGTGCTGAATCAAAATGTTTTTGTCCCCTCAAAAAGATAAATCATTTACTTATAACACGCGGAAAATTTTATATGATATTTCTTACTTTACAAAATATCTTATTTCGAAATAAATTTATTATTTCTAAGATAAGATAAAAAGTTTTATCATCGATGCCAAGGTGGCGTAGCCCGGGAAGTTCAAGAGGTTTTCTCTACTTGGGTAAGAACGCACCAGATTAATCGGAATTGCCGATAAAGGTGAAACTGAAGATCTGGGTATCGAGCAAATCTGAGAAATTCTCTCGATTTCGACAAGGTTCAAAAAAAAGTCTTATAAAAGCCTTTTGGAAACTCCCTCTCTTGGCATACTAATTTTCGCCCGATCTTAATTTTAATGATCTTATAATGTTCTCTAATTTAATTTTAATACCTTGAACTATTATCCATTTTAATTTAATTTATATCAAATTTCTGTTAAAAACAAAAAATTTGAAGATTGTCCTAATCAAAATTGAAAAAATGAGAGGAAATTACTTTGTTCAGTGAAAAAACTTGTCAACGATGTGGGATATGTCTTGAGCAGTGTCCTTTTTTGCAATTGCCAATAGAGAAAGCTAAGGAGGAGATTTCTCATATGATTGAAACGAGAAAGTCCAGATTAATAATTCAAAACTGCGCAGGTTGCTCTTATTGTAATATGATATGTCCTACTCAATCAAATCCATGGGCACTTAGAAGGGAAATTCGGATGAGAAAAATCCAAGAAAGAGGTGTGCTAAGTTTAACGCTTATTACTGAGGAAATCCCTCATAATCTTATGACAATCGGTTTAGAGATTGATTCTGAGGAGAAAAGCGGGGATTTAGAGAAATACATAAATCCTCCAAAAAGTAAGGAGATGTTTTATTTAGGTTGTGGAATTCCATATATTTTTCCAGATCTGGCCAAGACCAAATTATTGGAAAGTTTACCTATTGTAGGAGGAATGAAATATTGCTGCAACGGGTATGCTTATGATCAATTTGGGGATATTGAAGCCCAAATAAAGGGGGCGGAACTTTTTGACAAATTTAGAAAACAAGAAGTAGAAAAACTCATTTCTTTCTGTCCTGGTTGTGAACATATGATTAAAGGTGTTTATCCTTCAATTGTCGAAGGATTCAATATAGAATGTCAAAATATTATTGATTATTTTATAGAAAAGTATCATAAAGGTATAATAACATTCAAAAACAAGGTAAATCAGAGAATAACTTTTCATGATCCTTGTCCTTGGAGAAATATGGACAAGAAAATATACGAGGGTCCAAGGGAATTTCTCGAAATCATAGGAGCGGAAGTCGTGGAAATGAAACATAATAAGGAAAAATCACTATGTTGTGGAGCCCCAGTTGCTGCAATTAATCGAGTATTAGGAAAGAAAATTGCAAAAATGAGAATAACAGAAGCAAAAAATGTGGGTGCGGATTATATTGCTTCTATCTGTACTGGCTGTCTTTCTAGACTTTCCAGATTTGCATTATCGAAAAACATCGAATCATATTACATTACTGAATTAGCACAAATGGCAATTGGAGAAAAGCCATACCACAAAATTTTAGAAACTTCAAATCAATTTGAAAGTTATCTTGTCAGAAAAATACGTGAAAATCCAAATTTAATTAGGAAAAGATATATCATTAAAAATGGAAAGATAACACGTATCTAATCATCATTTCTACATTTTTAGGTTGAAATTTTAATTCCCTTATTTTTTCCAATTTGAATAAACATAGGGATAATTTATTAATGTTTCTTTCTCGTGAAACAGACCTTTCACGATTTTTTATACATATCTAAATAATAAAATACTCAAAATGAATTATTTATTGCATAATAAAAAGTATAATTAAAATTCTAAAAATTAATTAAATTATATCAAATTTTATTAGAGGTACTAATAATGGTTGATGAAATTGTTTATGTTAATGCAGAAACTTTAGAAAATTTTATGAAGGATGTGTATGCTGGACTCGGAGTTCCAAAAGAAGATGCCGAAATTATCGCTAATGTTTTAATCACCTCAGATATAAGAGGAATCGATTCTCATGGTGTACAAAGATGTAAAATGTACTAT
>Ga0209427_10005223_pt1 | contig 14901 bp, 12 predicted proteins | sample DeeMarSWOR136_30_FD_187465 | JGI IMG/M metagenome (GOLD analysis project Ga0209427, IMG submission 187465) | Marine sediment microbial communities from White Oak River estuary, North Carolina - WOR-1-36_30 (SPAdes) (version 2) | ecosystem: Environmental > Aquatic > Marine > Intertidal zone >...
TTGAAGACCTGAAAGATATTGATACCCTTCAGGGTAAATGGGCTAAAATCCTTCAAATAGCTCTCAGCCTTAATTAATCTGCTTTTCAAAAAACATATCGACCGTTTTAATATCCTATAAGTTTTAGTTAACTGCTCTTTCTACTTCTCTCTTTTATAAAAGTTAGTAGTAGTATTGTAGAGAGTGTGGGCAACTGCCAAGAAGTTGTCCAAGCGATGTGGGTAACTCGAAGAGTTATCCACAGAGCTTCACTATCCACAATTTATTCGTTATCTCTCCTCATCCGTGTTCTCATTACTTATTCTATATTCTTTCATGTGTTATTTGACAATACCTTTTTTTGTTAAAATAAAATTTAACTTTTATAACATTTTATATTTATTACTCCTTCTCCAAGGTAAGGGCATGGGTTGGACACCACTCCACACATTTACCACACATATCGCATCTTAGAGGCATATTGGTTATGGGATCTTTAAACAAAGTTCTTGATGGGCAGGCAGCATTACAGATGTCGCATCTATAATATTCATTTTCACCTATAACAAGTATAGATTTATTAACACATTCTGTTTCAGTATATGGCCCTGCCATTACCGGGAAAAAGAGCCCATGCTCTTCGTCCCTGAATACTCGAATCCTTGATTTTTCAGGATTTATTATATTTCCAGTGTGAGAAAGAGAACAAATCACTTCGCAGGTTTGACAGCCTGTACATTTATTAAAGTCTATTTTTACTACCTTCATGATACAATAATCCTTTAAAGTTCATCTTTTGGCCTTTTCTATCTCAATAAACACCTTTCAACATATATCGTGTGTTAAAGATATAAAGATACTTTTAGGTAAATCTTGGTCCCAATTTCCGTTAAATGGGTTTTTCCTCCAAACCATTTATCAGTCCTTTTATCGAAAGGAGCTTCTTCGCCTCCGGAAAAGATATCCAGTATTCTTTTTTCTTCTTGAGCAATCAAGATATTTAAGCAGCATAAAAGGGAGAAAATCCCTCCTACAAAAATCGATAATATCATATAATTAATTTATATTTCATATAATATCCCCTCCTATTTTAGCTTTATGTATTGTATTAAATACCAATAAAATTTCTTCATATCAAAAATATCATTTTACCTTTCCCATTGCTTCCAATTCACTAGCAACATCATCCAGCCCCAGTGCCTCTAATTTTGATCCAGTAGGAATGCCGCTCTTTCTATCCCAGCCTCGAAGTGTATACCAATTGTCTAAAAGCTTGTTAAACTTCTCATGATCAATCCCCTCTCCTTTCAGAGGACCACTGGCTATACGTTCTCTACCCCACTTACCCATTAACATGTCATCCTTTCTAGTAATTCCTTCTCTCACTAGGAATGCCCTTTCCAGGGTGTAAATCCTTTCTGCAATTTCCCTCACCCCCTTTTCATCCATCGGTATTCCCGTCGCAGCGGAATAGAATCGCGACATATCCTTTAGGTCCATACCTGTCATAGTATACTCTGTTGCAAACTTACATATTCCTAAGGCATCTGCTAATGTACATATATCCTGATAATAAGCCGTAGGTATAGATTTATCATAGGAGGTAGTATTCAAAACCTCTGTGTTTCCAAACCTTGCTTCAGCCTCCTTAGGCGACATTAGGGCTTCCCCTGCAAGCTCAATGTAAACAGATCCTCTTAAGTGATCGGCTCCCCTAGTAGATACAGCATGGCTCAAGGCAGTTCCCTTCATGGCCCTGATATCATTAAGCGAAAAGGTTAAGCCCTTACAATGGCTGACATATTTTTCTGCTCCTCTTCCAATCGCTTTAGCTGATCTTAATGGTCCCTCAGCTAGAATATTTCCGAAGCCTTCGCGTTTTACTATCTTATGAAGCATCTCTATCATCGCCTCATAGTTGCCCCAATTCAATTGAATCCCCTCAGTCTCCTCACTGCTTATGATTCCCTTCTCATACCATTCCATGGCAATACTCATCAGAATACCATATTCTAGCACATCGATCCCATATTGATTTGCAAGGTTATTTATCTTGATAATTGAGGGGACATATGTATTTCCACAAGCTGGACCACAAGATCCTATACATCCATACTCCACCTTGCCGGATCTTTCCCCTGCATAAGGACCATCTTTAATCTCATAGCTATGTCCGCAATGAATGGGGCAGGAGAAACATGCATTAGCACCGGTAATAAATTGCTTGGCTAAGGTTTCTGGGAGTATGCTTCCTATCTTTTCATACTCTCCAGACTGCTGATAATTTTTTACAACTAATATACCTGTCTGATTATCCATAGCAGCCAAACTTGGTGTTCCATAGGTTGAAAATGGTTGGAGAAGAGGATCTTCAACAAGTTTTTTCTGTAATTTTTCTACCATTTTAATAAGCGCTGTAGGTTCAGCTATTTTTATACCTTTGGTTCCCCTCACCGCTATAGCCTTGAGATGCTTGGAACCCATTACAGCACCCAAACCTGTTCTTCCAGCAGCATCCATACCCTGGTGCATTATACAGGCAAACTTCACCAAATTTTCCCCTGCAGGACCTATGGCAATGATTTGTATCCTTGAATTTGATAACTCCTTGTGTATTGTTCTTACAGTCTCTAAAGTGTCGTTACCCCAGAGGTGAGTAGCATCTCTTAGCTCCACGTCATCATCATCTATCCAGATATAGACCGGTTTATCTGACTTCCCTTTAATTATGATATGGTCATATCCTGCAAACTTAAGCTCTGGACCGAAACGTCCCCCCACATTGCTATCGCCAAGGATTCCCGTAAGTGGTGATTTTGAGGTTATGGTTAATCTAGAGGATGAAGGGACCAGCGTTCCAGTTAATGGTCCAGCGCCAAATATGATTCGATTTTCAGGGGAAAGAGGCTCAATACCAGGCGTTACTTCATCATAGAGCATTTTAGAATTAATGCCTCTTCCCCCTATAAAACTTGTCATTAAGGCCTTGCTAAGGGGTTCTTTCGAAATCTTTCCTGAGGAAAGATCCACCCGTAGTATGGTTCCTGCCCACCCAAAGGTGGATTTAGGACTCTTCCTAGATTGAGTTTTCATCCTTCACCTCTTTTCTCCTATTCACTGTTTGTTTTAGCAGGTATGGGATAGGGAGGATTGGAAAGATTGTTTGGATCTAATAAATTTTTGATTTTCCTTAGTATTTTATGATAATTCAATTCTGCAGGTCCTGCAATATCATGGAGTTCTCCTTCCACAAACCCGGGATGAATGTTATCTCTTAAATTATATTTTAGTGTTTTTACAATATACTCACCAATACGCTTGGCGATCTGTCTGTTTACCTCCATGGCAAAGACGCTTTCACACTCGCTGTAGTGAGCAAAATCAAAGGAGTTAATCCAATCACTAGCCTCAGCATCACCTCCCAATATCTCTCCCGTTTCTAAATATTCCTTCTTGGCCTCTTCCGCAACTCTTCCATATTTTAAGGAGTGATCCAGAGAATCTATTGAAAGTCCCACCTCGAAGAAAGTCCCAGCGGAGCGGAATAGACGCGTTGAAAACCCGAAACGTATCAAATCTCCACTAATTACTTTGCCCATCTCATATACCTTATCTGGAGCAAATTCCCCTCCAGTCTCTTTGATGATCTCTTTTAGAACTTTTTCCTCGTAGACAAGCTCCCTCTCTGAGGAGTGACCTACTAGTAAAACTCCAATCAGACAGGTAGCCTCTTTTTGAAAGTAGCCACTTTGCAGTTCTCTCCAAAGATCTTCTTTAGAATTAGTAGCCAATATAGGAAAGGCTATAGAAGGCCATTTATGTAATGCATATCCGATCTCGGCTTTTCCGATTTCATACATGGCATCGATCAATTTCTCATAATTAGGAAATCTGATCCAGTACATTTTAAACCTTTCTGGAGGAAATTCAGCTTCAAGTAAGGGAGAAGTTCCTGCGCAGGGAAAGGTGCGCGGCCCTGACCAGGGATGGAGCTTGACTGCTATTTTGGTAACCATCCCCAATCCACCACAATGGCCACAATCTGCCCTAATAAGACCTTTGAGATTGATGCCAGGACCATCGCCCCAAAACCACTTTGATCCAGACATACCCAGGGAACCCAGTCTCAGTACCTCCCCTCCAGGAAGCACCCACTCTGCGGCTAAGATCGACCGATTGTACCCATGTCGGTGCGTAGTTCCGGCAATCCCTTGAAACAACTGATTGGCCAGTACAGAGACCTGGCTTCCTGCCCCGGGGGTCTGGATGGTGAGCCCCCTTTTAATAGCCTCGGCATGGAGCTGGGTGTAAGTGACGTAAGGTTCGATCACCGCATACATATTCTTCACATCAATCTCAATAATCCTGTTCATCCTTTTAGGATCGATAATAATAGTATTTGCCTGAGTAGGAATGGTTGTGGCAAGCAACATCGTTCCTGTCGGGATATATTGAAACTTGAACCTATTGGCAATTCTGATGATGTCCTGTACCTCTTCAGTGCTTCCCGGGAGAACTATTGCCTCCGGTCTGCACCGCTGGGGGCAATGGATATCGACATTCCACATGTAGCTATATGCTTGGGTCATCGCTGGATCATCACTGATGTATTCAGCTCCTAATACATTCTCTAAAGCCTTGCATGCATCATTAGGTAAACTCATCTCTCAACCTCCTAATTAGATGACCTGTAAAACCAGGTCGACTAAATCATAAAGCTTAATCTCCCCACTTTGCTCCTCTTCATTAGCATCCATAAAATTCGCCTCACACCAAGGGCAGCTTGTCACCAAGGCGTCGGCTCCAGTAGATTTTGCTTCATTTATCCTCTCTCTTGCTGACCATATTGCAAAATCTGGAAAGGCCGATTTAACCCCACCACCTGAGGCACAGCACCAGGAGAACTCTTTTATTCTTTCCATCTCAATCAAATCGATTCCCGGAATACTCCTTAAAACGTTTCTTGGGGGTTCATAGACCCCATTGGTACCACGGTTGAGCTTTTTTGGAGGGTCGTAAAGCCCATATTTTGCCCTTTTCCCTTCCCAGGGAACATAAGGCTCACCCAATCTTCCAATATGGCAGGGGTCATGCCAGGTTACGGCCAGAGGCAACTCTTTGCTAAATGTTATCTTTCCCTCCTCGATCAGTTGCTCAATATACTCTGTTATATGTAATACCTCAAACCCCATCTTCCCCACAGCTGGGTAATGGGCCTTAAAAAGACCATAGCAACCTGCACAGGAAGTGACCACCTTCTTTACCCCTAGTCTATTGAAGGCCTCTATATTTTTTTGGGCATAACTCTCATACAACTTTCTATCCCCTATTTTAAGGATGGGACTCCCACAGCAAAATTCCTTGTTTCCAAGAATACCAAAGTCAACACCTGCCTTTTTCAGGAGATTAGCAGTGTTTTGGGGGACTTTCTGGAGCCTTGGTTCATAGGCATAGGTGCACCCAACGTAGTAGAGGACCTCTGCCTTTTCTTTATTCAGATCCTTAATGTTTAAGCCCTTTGCCCATGCATTTCTCCTGCCTCTTGGCTGCATCCACACATTATCGTAGCTCTTGACACTATCTATGATAGGCTTATGGGCAGGTAAGGGACCTTGGCCGTCCTCTACACACTTTACCCTAAGCTCCTGGAGTATCTCTAATGGTTCCATATCTCGATAAACCTTGCAGGTAACATCACAAGCACCGCATAGACTGCATCGGTAAATAATATCTAATACCCTATCTGAATACTTGATCTCACCATCCATAAGGCCCCTGGCGATGTCAAACCTCCCTTGGCAGGAGTAGGCAGCGAAAAGGTACCTCTCATTACTGGGGCAGATCTTGGCATATTTTGCATCTTTTACTCGCCAAGGATGGTCCCACAAACAGTTATTGCATCTCTCGCAATTGATTAAGTCCCACCTATATTTTTCTAAGCTCATTTTGATATCTCCTTAATTATTATTTCGATCCGATCATAACTGTCCATATCCAGACGAATAACTCTATAAAGAACAGCATCAACCTTAATAATTGAGATTGACACTAAGATTCTTATCTATTAGTCAATGGGATTAAAATTTTGCCCAAATTAAAAAGATTACTTATGATTTTATCTTTATAAAATGAGATATCCATTTTTCTTCTTATTAGATTCCTTATCAGACCTGCATCTTCTATCCTTCCTAAAAGAACTGTACCCATTATTTTATTATTATCAAGTAACAATTTCCTATATACCTTTCTTTTATGATCCGAGAATTTGAGCACCTCGAATTTATTACCATTGGATCTACTAAAACCAACTGCAGCAATATTTAGACCAAATATAGTGCTAATATTTTCATTGAGTCCTCCTCTGTAACTCTCTTTGCAACCTACCATATTTAATCCCGCTACCCTTCCCTGTTCACAAGCATTAAGCCAACCTAGGAAGACATCGCTTTCATCGATGAGGAGACTATTAACTTCAGCTACATCACCAGCAGCAAAAATGTTTTCAATATTTGTTCTCATAGAATCATTAACTAAAATTCCTTTATTTATTTTAATGCTAGTATTTTGCCCCAATTGAGTATTCGACGTCACTCCCTTTCCAATAATGACCATATCTGCTTTCAAATCTTTACCAGAATTTGTAATTAAACAGGCTTTGTCTTTTATCTTTTTTATTTCTTTCACCTCATTCTCAAAGTAAATTGAAATCCCTCGAGACTCAATCTTTTTCTTGACAATTGAAGCACATTCAACATCGATATTCCGAGATAGTACCTGTTTAGAACTAATGATAAAAGTAATCCTAGCCTTCTTTTTAGATAAGGCATCAGCAATCTGTAAGCTTACTAATCCACCACCAATAATAACTATTTCCCCTGCTTTATTGCTTAACTTTAAAATCCTTTCCATATCTTTTATGTTTCTTAAGGTAAAAACATTTTGAAAATTTTTCCTTAATTCATTTGGGTAATTTGCAGAGGCACCTGTAGCGATAAGAAGGTTATCATATAATATCTTTCTCCCATCTTCTAAATAGACCATCTGCTTTTTGGGGTCTAATTCCAATGCTTTATTTCCAAATATTCGCTCAACCTCATTATCATTATAGAAGTGGTCATCTACTATAAATAGGTCTTTTCTAGAAATTTTACCAGAGAGATAATAAGTAATTAATACTGGTGAATAGGCATTACAGTTTTCTGCTGAAATCAAAAAAATAGAGCTTGAATGGTCAGTTTCACGAATAGATTTTATGGCACTTAACGCTGCTGCACTATTTCCAATGACGACATGCCTAATATGTTTTGCCACACTATAATCCTTTTTAATATAAGAGATTTTAGAATATACTCATGCCCAAAAAGATTTATCTTACTAATTCCAAATCCTCCTTAAAACTTATTCCTTTATAAATTTCCTTTAACCTATCAGATAGGGCCCTTTTTTTGAATTTCACAGCTATTTCTGCCTCCTTAAATTCTAATGCACCTGTTGCACAAAATGCTACACATTCAGGTTCACCATCACAGAGATCACATTTTATAGCCTTCTCTTCTTTACTATCAAAGGTGATGCTTCCAAATGGACAAGCTAAAAGACACATCTTACAACCCACGCAACGTTTTTCCAAAATCTTAACAATACCTGTTATCTCATCCCGTGTAATTGCACCATTAGGACAAATCTGGACACAAAAGGGTTCACTACATTGGAGGCATGCTACCGGTAGATAGAAGCCCTCTTCCGGCGAGGAAATATTATGAATTCTAGATCTAGCTGGATTAAATTCTCCTGCGTGTTTTAAAGAACAGGCAATTTCACAAGTTCTGCAGCCTGTACACTTCTCTACATTAATGGTTAGTATTTTACTCATTATCTCTTCCTTTTAAGAAATTATACCTTACTATTATTTTTCTCTCTTAATAGTACAATCTTTTTACCTTTTTGATTTTTTCTTAGTTGACGAAAGTATCCCACGATTTGACAAGTCTTCAGCAATCTCCTTTAATCCAAGTTTTTCTAACGTTTGCCCGGTTGGAATACCTGTTTTAGTATCCCAACCTCTTAATGTGTAAAATTCTTCTTTCATCTTTTCAAACTTGCTACGGTCTAACCTTTCGCCTTTAAACTTCCCATCTGGTAAGGGTTCAAACAATCTATCAGGTAAGGTATCATCAAATTGGGTAAGTCCTTCTCTCACATCAAAGGCTCTCTCTAAACATCGAATTCTCTTAGCTGCTTTGAAGAGCTCATCAGCTTCTATGCTTATCCCTAATCCTGCAGATAGGATATTAGCTTGCATTTCTGGAGTTATAGGTATGTCCAGATAAGAACTAATCCATTTGCAATTACCCAACATATCATTTATAGTAATTATATCCTCATAATATCCAACGAGAGCTGATTTTCCCTCATATTCTGTGGAAATTGCTGCTTTCCTTTTACCGGTTATCTTTTCAGCTAAATCATCATAATATTCCTCGTACATCTTAAGAGTAGCCTCATCAAACCCGTATGCGCTAATCAGGACCCGATTCAATTCAAGTAATGGAATACTTCTCATAAGGTCTCCCCTTGATCCCACGGCAGTAGCTAATGCAGAACCTCTAAATGGCGCAATATTAGATCCATAGAGGGGGTTACCCTTTGTATGCATAATATATTTGTCAGCTCCCTTTCCTATTTGATTGGCTGCTGTTTTGACATCCTGACCAAGAATATCACCAATCCCCTCTCTATTAATAATCTTTTTTAACATTGGAATTATGGTTTCCCTGCTTCCCCACTTTAGAGGTATACCTTCGGTATCTTTTTCTGTAATTACTCCCTTTTCAAACATCTCAATTGCCCAGGATATAATACCTGCAACTGATATCTGATCTATACCATTATTTTGACATAGTGAAGCAATTTCCAAAAATAGCTTCATATCAGAATTCTTAAGTCTCCAAATGAAATCACTATAAAAATTACAGGATAATACAACATCGCCCCCATCAGGAACTTTATAAAATTCCTTACATCGCATTGGGCAACCAAAGCATCCAACTTTCTTGTAAAGATATTTTTTAAGAAAATCCTCACAACTTATTTCTTTGCCTTCATCCCATGTATATTTCTGAAAATTTTCTAAAGGTATGTAGTTTATTTTCCCAAAAAGGTCAGTAAGACGAGTTGCTCCTACCTGTGAAAGTTCTTGATAAGAGGGATGTTCCTTAAGTAGGTTATATACCTCTTTACATAATTCTGAATATTTATTAGGATCAGCTATTTTTATACCTCCGGTCCCTCGAACAGCAATTGCTTTTAAATTTTTGGAACCCATGACGGCACCCATTCCAGTTCTTCCAGCAGCATCACCCATACAAGTCTGGATAGTTGCATAACAAACTAATTTTTCTCCTGCTGGTCCAATACACATTACTTGAGTATCTAAATCGCCTAATTCTGCTTTGATAAGGCTTTGTGTCTCCCAGGTGTCCTTACCCCATAGATTGCCGGCATCTCTAATATCCACATTTTTATTATTAATTGAGATATAGACTGGTTTTTCGGCCTTACCTTGGATTACTATGTGATCATATCCTGCAAATTTAACTTCTGGTGACCAGTGTCCACCCACATTAGAATTACCCAAAAGATTGGTAACTGGAGATTTTGCCATTATATCTGTTCTGGATGAACCTGGAAACTCAGTTCCAGTTAATGGGCCTGCACCAAAAGTTATAATATTATCTGGATCTAAAGGTTTAAGCTCAGGGGTTACTCCATCGTAAATAATTTTTGCATTAATACCTCTTCCCCCAATAAATTGCTCAAAATATGCATTTGTTGGCTCCTCACTTATCTTTTGATTTGTTAGGTCTACTCTAAGAATTTTTCCTGCTATTAAATAATGCCCCATTTTTTAACCTTTCTTTTACTGAAATTGAGTTTTAAATATCTCTAATCTATTGATTTCTCGCAAATGTTCCACTTATCTAATTTTCAAAACTTCTAACCAAATCATGGTTTAAATTCTTCAATATGATATTTTTGGGGCCAAATCTACCCTTAAAATTTTTCCAACCCAACCATCTATAGTCATCTTTATCTCTTGTAGTTCCTCTTTTCCTTAAAAGCATAGTCGACCAGGGTTCATGATATTGTTGGGATCAAACAATCTTTTAAGCTCTTTGGTGACAGCAGTATATTCCGCATTCCTGCTGTATGCCATTTCTGCCCATACACCATAGGGTCTGGTGAATAATGCACCCATTTCTATCATTATCCCGCTGGCCTCAGTATAAAGTCTCTTGACGAGTTCCACCTCATTTGGATCTTCTGGGTCGTATGAAAAGCTGAATTCAAAATGGCAAATCCTCCCGTACTCTATAGGCTGCAGGTACTCTCCTATGTCTGAAGTGGGATATCTATATTTGGCTGTAAGTTTATACATCTTCGTTATAAAATCGGGAAGATGATCCATAGGAATATAGAAAAAGATGTCAAAGTGATTACCTTTAAGTCTATCCTTCCAGTAGGGCTCTTTTGTCCATGGTCTTTGCAACAGTTCCAAGATCACCCTTTTTGAGTTCCCCACACCTGGAATAATAGGTTGGGGGTCTATCCCTAGCTCTTGAGAAACCTCCATCAGATCTTTTTCCTGGTATTCCACCTTCTCCCTTGGGAGTCGATGAGTTCCTGCCAGACAATGGATGAGTGTCCAGGGCGGTAGGATTTCTTTTAAGGTCTTGAAATCATCAGGCCATTTTTCTGCTAGGATCATGGCTAGGTTATGACTATTTAAGGCAAAACATTCATAACCCAGCATCCTTTTCTGGATCTTGTATATGTTGTTTACAAGATCCTCAATTTTATAGAAACAGGTAAAAAACAGTTTTTGAAATCTAGGAAGAGGTTCAGCCTTAATATTCATCCATGTTACTATACCTAAAGTACCTTGAGCCCCTTGGAAGAGTCTAAAAAAATCTACACCAGGTCCATAGGGACCCACCAAATCTGTCTGTGTTTCCTCTGGATCTCCTGGCCCGGATGCAGAGCCTGTTCTAAACAGATCCCCATTAGGCAAAATTATTTCCATAGTACATATAGGCTCTCCATACTCGAACTTAGGAATGAGCATAGGCTCAACCTCAAGGTGGCTGGTTAACACTGATTTGGAGGAATGAGGAAGTAAAGGATTTAATGCCCTTAGATTTTGCTTTTTCAATTCATCCTGGAGTTGCCCCCAGGTTACCCCCGGTTCAATTCTCACAGCTCTGTTTCGCTCATCTACTTTCAGGATCTTGTTCATCCTTCTGAGGTCAACCACAATGCCCCCTTGAGCTGGTATAGTAGCACCATTAAAATGGATGCCTGAACTGGAAGGAACTAAATGTAACTTATATTCATTTGCTAGTCTGACTATATCCTTTACTTCATTACTATTTTTTGGCTTAACCACATAGTCAGGTCTTTTACTTGGAAAGAAACTTCGATCCCTTGAATACTGATCTAAGATTTCATTATCATCAAAGACGTATTCAGCCCCTAAAATTTTTATCAATTCTTTTCTAACCATAATAACCCCTCTCTCTCATTTTCTGCCTTTATATATAATTACACCTTTGTAATCTAAGTCTAACAAATAATTCTCTTAAAATTAGCTCTCTGATAGTATCAATGAATATCTCATGGTAGATATGATCTATGAACAGAGTTTTGCTCCTAAGTCAAAGGCCTCTTTCAAGACATCCTTCCTCTTTTTTATATCACCTTCATCAAGGACATTATTACAATAGAGTTTCCCAACAACCTCCATCCCAAACTGTTTAATGATACCCTCCATAGCCTTAATGGGGATATCTGCATAAAATGACTCCTCCTCCCCATGAACAATTGCTACAACAGCCTTTTTACCCTCTACCAATATTTTTACAGGTTTTCTTTCCTTAACATCATACACAGCAACAGGAAGCAAGCGCTCAAAGAAGGCAGCCATTTTTGAGGTGAAATTACCCGAATAGACAGGTGAGCCAAATATGTATAGGTCGCTTTTAATTAATCTCTCCAGAACCCTATTCATCTCATCATCCCACCTTGTACATACCCCCTCCTCTAAAAAACATTCTTTGTAGCAGCCTTGGCATAAGTTTATTTCAGTTTCATAAAGATACACCTTTTCTGTTTCAGCCCCTTTACTTTGAGCACCTTCAAGAAAACTATCCAGAAGTATATCGGTATTTCCCCCTTTTCTTGGACTTCCCACAAACGCCATCACTTTCATCTTAGATTCTCCTTATTTTAAATTTTTTAGAGCCCTTCACAAAACTCAAAAAACTAATAATATTAATTACTTACAAGTGTCTATTTTTTACATTTTCCTCCTGCTAAAAACTACCGTAGTTTCAAATAATTAGAAACTTCTCTCAGCAAAATGCCCTACTTTTCTAACCAACATTTGCCCTTCAAAAGGGGGGTGGAGGGCAAAAAATCTTCACTTCATAGTGCACTTATAGTTTTGTGAAACCCTCACTTTTTTGCCTCTCATACATGAAATTAATTCAATAATTAGAAAAAGTTAGATTCACCTCCTTTTTTCCTCCTCCCCCATTATACTTAATCTACATTTAATGTATTATTACTTCTGTTTTATCGACCTTCACAAAACTAAGGGGGCGATTATGAATGATCAACCTTTTCTCTTTTCTATAGAATCTATGCTTGACATCCATCCCCTGGAAAACTTTAAAATACTTTTCCGTAACCTGAATGCCACACACCTTAACCAAAACTATATTACTGGTAGAAAACCTTTCTCCGGTGAAAGTCTGTTGCGTGGAATCATCTTTAAAAACCTTAAAGGCATCCCTACCTTAACCGAATTAAAAACAACTTTCGAAGGCAACCCCAGTGCCGCCATTCGCTGTGGCTTTAATATCCTAAAACCATTACCCAGTGTGGAAAGATTCTCCTCCTTCCTAAGAGATACCCCCAATAAAGAGCTTCAAAAAATCCGCATCAGCCTGGTTCATGAACTTATTGAACTTAAAATCATTTCAGGTAACTATCTCTCTACCGATTCGTGTCCCATCATCTCAAAGATAAAAGAAAATAATCTTAAAACTAATGTCAAAGATAGGTTTAATAAAAATCGGATTTGTAAGGGCGATAAAGATGCTAGACTTGGTATAATGGTCACATTCTCTAAATCAAGAAAAGGGGTCTCCTACTTCTGGGGCTACCGCGACCACGTAGTTATTGACGCTCAAGAAGAACTGCCCCTCTGGCAGATTACAAAACCAGCCAATGTCCATGACTCGGTAATGTTTATCCCTATGTTTGAACTGCTTCAAAATGAATTCCACTTCGATATAAAAGCTGTACTGGCTGATGCTATCTATGATACTTCTTCAATACTCAAATATATTATGGAAACACTTAAGGCTAAACCCCGTATTGCTCAAAATCCACGTAATACCCAAAATCAACCAGAAGAACGTAAATTCTCAAAAGATGCAAATCCATTCTGTGACGCTCAAATAGAGATGTTACCCCGGGGTACATTCTATGACAAAGAACAAAACAGATGGAGACGTAAATGGGTATGTCCAATCCATCATTCTAAAAAGAGAGTCCTCACCTACTTCATCTGTCCTATCTTTCATCCAAAATTCTTTGAACAAAAAGGCTGTTATGCCTATATCCGTGTCGATAAGGATGTCCGAACCAATATCGATTATGGCTCTGAATCCTTTAAAAAAGACTCCAACATGCGTACTGGTTCAGAAAGAGTCTTCTCAAGATTATTGAATGTATGTATGCAAAATCCACCTGTTGTTGGCCTTAAAGCTACTGCTAATTATGTTACAATTGCTCATATCACTGTGCTTCTCATTGCCTTAACTGCTGCAAAACAGGGTATGAAAGATAAAATCCGTTTTATTAAATCTTTTCTCCCTAATTTTAATCCCTAAAACTCCGAGTTTTGTGAAGCCCTATAAATTTTTTATATTTTCTTCTCCGTTTTCTATCAAAAGGAAAATGAATTTCCGAAGGTTTTATTAATCAAGGGTTGAATTTCTTTTCATAATGAAACAGGAGTGTATAAGAAAAAGTAAAGGTCATGGCCGTGTGTTCATAACCAGGGTTCATTCCATGTCTTTGGACCAATTCCAGGAGCGATCCAAAGTGCTCTCTTAATCCCCTTAATCATATTAAAATACTGCATCATCTCAGGAATGATTTTGATAACAACCAAAAAGTCAGGTATCTCGGAATGATCAAAATCAGCCAGGGTTCGTTTTACCTTGAGAAGTTCGCAACCCCGCTCCCAATCCTCATCGCCCTTATGGAATACTTGGGCCCTCCCCCATATCTGAAGACCCCGAACTGTACTAATTTCAAAATAGGGGGAAGCAATTCCAATACAGCAACGCTGGTTCCTTTCGAGGAACATCAACTTCCACTCTCTCACCTTATCTCTTTCACCCTTCCTATAATGCTGATAACTTAAACCTTCAGATACAACATAGATTGTTGCCCTATCATTTCGATATTCAACAGGAGTAGCACGAGGCACGTTATCATAGGCAAAGGCAAGGGTACAAACGTTATTTGAGGTGATATATTCAACGATCTCATTAAAGAGTTCTTCCTGGGTTAATTTCCCCTTTTCCATGTCAAACATATCACTAGAAAATTCAATATGTTCTGTCATAATTTCTCCCGATTACTAACTAATAAATACTAAATATCATAAAATCACTAGCCCTATTTATAGTAAACGCAATAATTAAGCTGACTCCCTTATGTCATTACGAGCGCCAGCCAAGCAATCTCAGAGGATTGCTTCGTTGCTAAAGCTCCTTGCAATGATAGTTTATATATGCATATAACATCGATAAGCGAGGAATTACTCCTCTTAGATGGCAAAAGGAA
>Ga0209427_10005227_pt1 | contig 14896 bp, 11 predicted proteins | sample DeeMarSWOR136_30_FD_187465 | JGI IMG/M metagenome (GOLD analysis project Ga0209427, IMG submission 187465) | Marine sediment microbial communities from White Oak River estuary, North Carolina - WOR-1-36_30 (SPAdes) (version 2) | ecosystem: Environmental > Aquatic > Marine > Intertidal zone >...
ACCTTGCTTGGTTTCATGTTCAACTTCTGCGTCTGCTATGGCTGTTTCGCAGCTTGTGCACCAACTGATCGGGTAGGTTCCCTTGTAGATTAAGCCTTTATTGTAGAGTTGAATGAAGCTGAGTTGGGTGCGTCTCCAGTAATCTGGGTCCATGGTTCTGTATTCTGTGGTCCAGTCTACTGAGCAGCCGAGGCGGATGACCGCTCTTTTCATTATGTCTATGTATTTGCCCACGAATTCTTTGCAGAGTTTGATGAATTCTGCTGGGGGCAGATCTGTTTTTTTGATTTTATATATTTCTTCGGCTTTCACTTCTGTGGGTAATCCGTGGCAATCCCATCCTTGAGGAAAGAGAACATTATAGCCTCGCATTCGTTTGTATCGGGCCAGGGCGTCTATGTAGGTCCAGTTGAGGACGTTTCCCATATGAAAGTCGCCTGAAGGGTAGGGGGGAGGAGTGTCAATTGTGAAGACTGGGCGGCTGCTGTCTTTTCGGTCAAAACGGTAGATGCCCATCTCTTCCCAGTTCTGCTGCCACTTCTCCTCGATCTCAATTAAATTGAATTTTTTGGGGAAAGACTTCATCACGCAGCCTCTACAATACTGTTTTATCGTAAAATTAACAGGGAAGTAATTTAGCTTTTAGGTAAAATATCAAACATTTAGTATAACTTTCATTTGATTTTCCACACTTGCAAAAGGAATCATTTTTTGAAGTGCATGAGTGTTTGGGTTTGGGATTAAAATTTAACCCCAAACTTTAGAAAAAAGGCTTTTCTCGACAATTTTCTGCTATTAGACTATCTGATTTGATTGGTGTTTCGGTTTTTTGGGCTGTTTCTTTCTGAGGATTGTGGCTATCAGAGTAACTGTTAGGAACAATGGCAGAATAATCCATGATGTGAATTCCGGAAGGACTTGGTATTGGTTTGGTTGCCCAAACAAATCTTCACTTCTGATTGTGTTCCCGACCATGTCTTCTGCTATTATGGTGTAGGTTACGTTTGTGCCGTGTGGAGACTCTGGTATTGTCCCGGTCCAAATGTCTCCTTCCAACTTTGCCATTTCAGCAATTACCCATGTTTCGTTATCGACAGTATAATTCAAAACAACCTGATTTACCCCGCTTATGGCGTCAGTTACTGTTGCGTTAATTTTAACTCCATCTTCCATGGTTCCATTAACGTTTACAGGTAATTGAGTGATGTCCGTTATGCTTGGGAGAGTAGTGTCAACAGTAAACCAAACTGTAGCAGATTCAATAATGTTGCTATCCCTGAAATTAACAGTAACAGTCAACTCATGCACTCCATCAGCAAGCCCAGACAGAGTTGTGTTGTCGACAATTTTAACGTTTTCCTGTCCATCCACGCTGTATGTTATCGTATAGAAGTCACTGTTCACAGTGTATTCTAGGGGGACATCTGTTATCGAATATGTTTTGTTTTCGGGAGAAAGCACCGAAAATACTGGTGGTTCATATTCTTGAGTAAATATGGCAGTTAAAACTGTGTATTTGTTCACGTTGACTGTTCTTGTTCTGTCGGTGTTTCCGTCGTCCCATCCGGTCCAAGCATAGTGTTTTCCTTCATAAGAGTGTGACTCGGGCATCGTCAACGTTACTGAAGTGGTTTCGTTATAGGTTTCTGACCAGGGACCTACGCATGAAATGTTTCCAGCTGTAAATGTTACTCCGATGGGAATAGTATGCACTACTAACGTGTAGGAGCTGGGGAGATTTGCATTATATGGTTTCATTAGGGGATAGTTGTCTTGGTTGTTTTCATCAAAGACATATGGTGTATCACCTATTCCGTCTTCGTCACTGTCTATTCCAACATACGTACTCCAGTAGTTGCCCCCTGAAGGATAGCCATCATCCCATATGTTGCTGGAGTTGACGATGCTGATTAGGTACGTGTTTCCTATGATGTCGTTATGGTAAAAGGTGTTGTCACTGGACTGGGAGAGCCCGAAACCAACTCTGTTGCTGGTTATAATATTTCCAGAAACAGTGACATAAGAAGATCTGTAGAGTTGGACAGCGGCAGAGTTGCTTGTCAACGTGTTTTCGGAAATAGTGTTACTAGAAGAACTGGAGAGGAGAATACCTTGCATTGTGCTATCAGTAACATTGTTTCCAGAAACAATGCTATTAGAAGAATTGCTCAGACAAATGCCACGGGCGGCACTATCTGTTATAGAGTTTCCCGAAAGCTTGCAATCAGATGAACGTATGAGGCTTATGCCATTGTTTGCACTTTCTGTTATACTGTTTCCAGAAACAGTGGTATACGAGCAGTTCCAGATATAGAAGCCATCCTTGCTGTCTGTCAACATGTTTCCAGAAAAAGTGTTACCAGAAGAATCGGACATGCCGATGCCAAATCGACTGTTTGTAATAGTGTTTTCAGAAACAATGCAATTTGAAGATTTCCAGAGTTCGATGCCGTCATAGTTGTTTGTTAATGTGTTTCCAGAAATTGTGTTACTGGAACAACAAGCTAGAATAATACCACGTGATGCACAATTTGTTATAGTGTTTCCAGAAACAGTGACATCCGAAGAGTTGTAAATGTAGATGCCATCATTACTGTTTTGTATCGTGAATCCGGTGATTTCAACATTATCTGCGCTGTAAATGCTAACAATTGGATAAGTGTCTCCGCTGCCATCAAGTATTGTTGTAGCCTTATTTTCTCCAGTCAGCACCAAATTGTTTTTGAAAATTGTGACTGTTTCTAGGTAGGTTCCTGCTCTAACGTAGATGGTATCTCCAGGATTTGCTGCACCTACCGCTTCTTGTATTGTGGAAAAATCTTCAGGGACTATTATCATCGTAGATTGAGCAAAGGCAACTGGAATGTTAAATGCCCCAATCAACATAACGACTAAGAGTAATGATATTTTTCTCAGCTTAACATCTCCTTGAAAGTTTGTTTCTGACAGCAAAAAAACAAATAGTTAGAATAAATAACGACTTTTCAAACACAGTCATTTTATTCAATAAATTATATTAATGATAAGTCAATAAATAGATTTTTGTCAAGAAATATTGACTAAGTTGCCATAAATTTCCCAGTTCTAGGTCAAGAAATTTTGACTAAGACAAATAGTCATGTCAAATCTGCTTTTAACTATGAACGTTTACGGTTCTTGGTAATCAAAAGAGGGGGAGTTTTATAACCGTCACGAGGTGATATGTTAAATTAGCCCTTCTGGTAAAATACCGACTGTTTAGTTGAATTTTTATTGGTTTTGCGCGCGCATGGGTGTTAGCCTCTTCGGAGTGCCTCAATATTGGACCTTGAGGTTGGTCTCTTCGTTTCATCTTATGGATTTGCAGAAAAAATTATATGAAGCCAGTTGATACAGCGGGTTTATCTCTGATCAATGGTACGGGTTTGGAACCAGTATGAGAAAAATTTCTTATCTAAAGGCAATTCTATTCGTTTTTGTTGTTTTACTTTGCATATCTTCGTTTATAGTTAATGTGCAAGCTGCAAGCTGGAGCAAAGTATCAAGCCCAACCGAGGCATATTTAGAGGATGTTGATATGGTCAGCTCGACTGATGGATGGGCAGTAGGCGCTGATGGATGTATAATCCGATGGGACGGAACAAGCTGGAACAATGTAACAGGCCCAACCACTGCATGGTTAAAGTCAGTGCATATGGTCAGCTCAACTGAAGGATGGATAGTAGGAGCTGACGGAACCATATATCATTGGCAAGAAGAAGCTCCTGATTTTCCTATCGAATACCCAATTATCATAGGCGCAGTTGTGGTTGTTGTGGTTGTTTGGTTTTTCCTTAGGAAAAGAAGTGCGCCCACACAATCACTAAAAGAGTAGCTCGTGTGAGCTGAAGTGCAATCCAGAAGGGGGGAGTTTAGAGCCGTCACCATGTGAGAGAATAATTTGGCTTTTAGGTATCATCATCTTTTTGTTGCTTGGTTTTCCAGAAAAAAGTTGTTTTCAACAATGCACTGTTATTAGGAGCCTAATATGATTGCTGGTTTGGTGTTTTGGGTAATCTCTGTTTGCAGATTATGATCAGCAAGGTTGCGGCAATGAGCAAAGGCAGAATAGCCCATGATGGAAACTCTGGGATTATGATTGGTTCCATGATCGGATAGTTGTCTCGGTTATTCTCATCTATTTCGTAGGCTGTATCAGCTATTCCGTCACCGTTATTGTCTGTGCCTGTGTAGTCACTCCAGTAGTTCCCCACAGTGCCATTATCCCACAAGACAATGTCTGTGCCACTGCTTCCCATGCGGATGTTCTCAAACTCTATTTCGTTTGGGAGCACCTGTTCAGAATTGTCAATAAAGACGTTGCCAAAAACTATGTTGCCCACTCCACTGACAGCAACATCTCCGCTGTTTGGAAAGTTGAGCAATACAACACCAACGCTGTTTTGTGTGATATTATTTCCGTATACAATGGCGTTGTTGCAGCCTTCCGCAAACCTTATTCCCCAATCGTTTTTTGTTATGTTATTTCCATAAACAAAGTAAGGTCCATAATATACAAGGTTTAAACCACGTCTGTTGTTGGAAATGTTGTTTCCGCTAACAGTTATGTTTCTGGATATACCTATGTTTATGCCATATCCGTTCTCGGCTATGTTGTTTCCAGTAATAATGATGTTTTCTGTATTCCAACCCGTGATGCCGCCGCCTTGATTTCTTGTTATGTTATTTCCAGAAATGAAAAGGTCACTTCTTTGCGACCTGATACCTTCGCCGTTATCCACAATGTTGTTGCCAATTATTCTGCATCCTGAAGGATAAGATTCTGCGTAATAGTTTGCTATTGCTATGCCGGTCGTGCAATTTGTTATTGTGAAGCCTGAGATAGTTACGTTTGGAGCGGCAACTCGGATTGCAGCGGTACTCCCAGAAGAATGGATGCTGAACAATCCAAGAATTACGGTGTTTTCGGGGTCTTCACCAATTAAGGATAACGTTTCATCAATAACTATTAATGTGTTCTCATCCACGTGGTAAATTCCATTTTTTATAAACACTGTGTCCCCCTCAGCAGCGTTATCTATAGCTGCCTGAATTGTGGAAAAATCATCTGGAACAACAATCGTTCTAGCTTCTGCTTCCACTGTCATAACGTTTGGAAATATAACTAAGATAGAAGAGAGAACAAGTAAACCAACTAGTGTTGATGTGACTTTCCTCATTTTATGCCTAAATACTACTCCCTCGCATGGGTGAAAAGGGTTTTTGTCAAGGTTTCTTGACCAAATAAATGATACAAAATGATTCTATTGGTCAAAGTTTATTGACAAATCATTTAATCAGCTCATAATTGTTTATGATCGTGGTTTTGGATTGGGACAGCGTAACTTATAAGAAAATTTCGCCAAATGGTCAGTTGTGGATACTATGCCAAAGAAACTTACTTACTCGGAGGCGGGCGTGGACAGGGAAACAAGAGCAAAATCCAAGCAGGCACTCTCAATGCTGAAACAAACCTACACTTTAGGCAGGTACGGAAAAGTTGTTCAACTGCCCTACGGCAACATCTTCCTTGCCGGCGACCGATACCTAGACCTTGTTATTGAAGGGGTTGGAACCAAAGTTCTCTTGGCGCAGCTAGCAGACAAGTACGACACCATTGGAGTAGACGGGGTTGCCATGGCAGTCAACGATGTGATACGATCCGGCGCAACTCCCCTAGCATTAGTTGACAACTTTCACGCTCACGTTTCTGATCCTCATATGGTACGGGAGTGGCTGAAGGGCATAGTGAAAGGCGCAGAAGAATCGGATTGTCCAGTTCCCGGAGGCGAAATCGGAGACGTAGCAGCCATCATAAAAGGACTAACACAAGAAAAAGGCTTTGATCTGATCGTGGCCAGCGTAGGCGAGGTGCATGAAAAGAACATAATCTCTGGGCGAGACATCAAGCCGGGTGACATTGTTGTGGGTTTAAGAAGCTCAGGAGTTCACAGCAACGGAATATCTCTGGTAAGGAAAGTTCTTTTCAAGGAGTGGGGCGGCAAATATGAGCCCTTCGACGTTCCCGACGGATTCAACAGAGAAATCGTCTACGAGGCATTAGAGCCCACAAAAATTTATGTTAAGCCCTTCCTGAACGTCGCCAAAGCGGTTAAGATTAAGGGTGCTGTTCACGTTACCGGAGACGCCTACATGAAATTCGATAGATTCATGAAGTATTCAAAAGGGATCGGATTCGAATTCACCAACTTCAAGCCACAACCCATTTTCGAGTTGATCCAACAGACAGCTCCCGAGGTTGGAGGCGAAATAACAGACAAGGAGATGCTGAAAACCTTCAACATGGGATGGGGCTTCGCTGTAATCATAGACAAAAACGCTGAGGATGAAGTCATCACAATCTTTGAGAAGAACAAAGTTGAAGCTGAACGAATCGGTGAAGCAACAGAAACAGGAAAAATTGTTGCCTACTACAAAGAAAGAAAGCTGAAATTGAGGTAACGGGTTTAACTGTTCATTTAAATTTTTAAATAAATAACATTTAAATTTTGATTTTTTCACTAACAATCACAATGTATCGCGCAAGAATCGAAGTCAGTCTCAAAGCGGGACATTCAGACCCAGAGGGAGAAATGACTGGACAATCACTAAGGGAACTGAAGTACTCCGTAAAAAAAGTCAACGTAAGCAAAGTCTACACCGTAGTTTTTGAGGCAGAATCCAGAGAAAAAGCCGAGGAAGCGGTGGAGGAAATGTGCAGAAGACTCCTCGCTAACCCAACCAAAGACAACTACAGCTACGAAATCGAGGAAGCAAAATGAGCCACTACGTCAAAAGAGACGTACCCTTCGAACTTGTAGAAATAGACCTCAAAGACGCTGATGACAATCAGCTCATCCAAATCAGCAGGGAACTGGGAATCGCCCTGAACCTAACCGAAATGAAACTGATCCAAAACTACTTCTCCAGAAAAAAACGGAACCCAACGGATGTGGAGCTTCAAACCATCGGGCAAACATGGTCTGAACACTGCTACCACAAAACCTTCAAAGGAGACATAACAACAGCTGAAGGCGAAATCCGCAGCCTCTTCAAAACTTTCATCGCCAAAGTAACCGAAGAACTGGCTCCTTCATGGTGCGTTTCAGTATTCGAAGACAACGCTGGAATCATCGAATTTGAAGGAAACCACGTCATCGCAGCAAAAGTTGAAACCCACAACCACCCATCTGCCATCGAGCCTTTCGGAGGAGCAGCCACAGGAACAGGCGGCGTCATACGAGACATACTGGGGGTTTGGGCTGACCCCATAGCCTGCACAGACGTACTTTGTTTCGGTCCACTAGACTACGATTATGGCAAACTTCCTGCCGGAACGAAACATCCAAAATATGTTTACCGCGGAGTTGTCGCAGGCATAGGACACTACGGAAACAACATGGGAATCCCAACTGTCAACGGCGCCATACACTTCGACGAAAGCTACGCCGGCAACGTAGTAGTCTACTGCGGATGCATAGGAATTCTTCCAAAGAACAAGTTTGTGAAAGACACAAAACCCGGAGACATTGCACTTCTTGTGGGCGGAGAAACTGGAAGAGACGGAATCCATGGCGTCACCTTCGCCTCAGCAGAATTAACCAAAGAATCTGAAGAAATTTCCAGACCCGCAGTTCAGATCGCAAACCCCATAGAAGAGGAGAAAGTAAAGCGGGCAATAGTAAAGCTAAGAGATGAAGACTTAGCGTCAGCCATAACCGACATAGGCGGTGGCGGAATCTCCTGCGGTACCGGAGAAATGGCTGAAAGGTCAAACTGCGGAATTCACGTTTACCTCGAAAGGATTCCCTTAAAGTATCAGGGCTTGGCTCCTTGGGAAATCTACGTCTCCGAGTCGCAAGAGAGGATGCTCCTGTCGGTTCCGGAGAAGAATCTGGAGAAAGCCTTGGAGATTTTTGAGAACGAAAATGTTAAGGCAACTCCCATAGGCACATTCACAACTGACGGAATCCTCAGAGTTACTTATCTGGGACAGAAAGTCGCGGAGCTAGACATTGATTTTATGTTTAATCCTCCAAAGTTCAGGGGAACCGCAGAGTGGCAGCCGCCCATTCTGGAAGAGCCAAGTTTTCCAGAACCAACCGACCTAACAGATGAACTCTTCCAACTATTCTCCTTACCGAACATCGCCAGCAAAGAATCAGTGATAAGAACCTATGACCATGAAGTGAAAGGAAACACGGTTCTGAAGCCATTACAGAGCAGGTACGGCGGACCAAACGATGCTGCTGTCCTGAAGCCTCTCCCAGACTCTTGGAGGGGAGTTGTCATCTCTTGTGGAATGAACATCAACTACGGTAAAATCGACCCCTACTGGATGGTAGCTTCAGGAATAGACGAGGCAATAAGAAACAACATTGCCGTTGGCGGAAGAAGAATCGCCTTGCTTGACAACTTCACATGGGGAAACCCCGAAAAACCCGACCGCCTAGGCTCCTTGGTGAGAGCATGCCGAGCCTGCTACGACTTCGCCAAAGCATTCCAAACACCATTCATTTCAGGAAAAGACAGCCTCTACAACGAATCCCCTCTGGGGCCAGTCACGCCCACACTCCTGATCACAGCCATCGGAGTAACCCCGGACATACGCAAAACAGTCTCCATGGAACTGAAACAGCCCAGAAACATCCTTTACCTAGTTGGCGAAACATACCCCGAGCTAGGAGGCTCCCACTACTACCAACTCAAAGGTTACCTAGGAAAATCTGTTCCAAAAGTGAGACTAGAACAGGCAAAGAAAACAATGGATTTGATGACAGAAGCCATCGACTCAGGGTACATAAGATCATGCCACGACCTTTCTGAAGGAGGCTTGGCTGTTGCTTCGGCGGAGATGGCTTTCAGCAGCGGACACGGGATAGAACTGGACCTCAAGAAGGTTCCAAGAGCCAATGACGTTCGTAGAAACGATTCGGTTCTCTTCTCAGAATCAAACAGCAGATTTCTAGTTGAAGTAACAGAGAAACACAGAGAAAACTTCGAAGCCCTAATGAAGGGCAACGCTTGTGCTGAGATTGGCAGAGTCAAGAAAGACGATTATCTCTCAGTTTATGGTCTGGATGGTAAACAAGTGGTTTACACCGGGTTAACAGAATTGAGGAGACGCTGGAAGGGCGTTCTGGGAGGATAATGCAATGAAGGTAGAGGATATTCGCGTCTGCGTAATGAGGGTCGGCGGAACAAACTGCGACGCGGAAACCAAAAGAGCCTTCACTGAACTGGGAGCCAACGCGGAAGTTGTACATCTCGATGAAGTAGTGAAAAACAGAAGCCTACTCGACTACAACGCCCTCGTGTTTCCGGGAGGATTCTCGTACGGCGATTACGTGCGGGCTGGAGCCATCTGGGCTACGGGAACCCTGACAAAACTTCGCAGCGACCTGAAAAGTTTCGTTGATGAGGGAAGACCCATTTTGGGAATCTGCAACGGTTTTCAGGTTCTGGTTGAAGCAGGCTTACTCCCCGCCTTCAAAGGAATCAGCGAGTATCCGGAGGCAACATTGGCAACCAACATTCCGATTGGATATAATTGCAGATGGGCCTACCTGAAGCATGAAAACTCTGGCAGATGCCTCTTCACACAAAAGATTCCTAAAGGTAAGGTGTTGCGGATACCCGTTGCTCACGCTGAAGGATGTTTCCTCTTTTCGAAAGAGAAGGAGAACCGCTTTCTGAAACAGTTGTATGACAATGATCAACTTGTCTTCAGATACTGCAACAAGGAAGGAGAATACGCTAACGGTGAATTTCCCGTGAATCCTAACGGTGCCTTCCACGACATAGCGGGAATCTGCGACCCTAATGGAACAGTTTTTGGTTTGATGCCGCATCCTGAACGAGCCTTTTACGGTTGGCAGCTGCCTGACTGGACAAAAACAGAAAAACTGCCCATTTATGGGGACGGAAAACAGGTCTTCGAGTCTATGGTTGAGTGTCTGAAGAAGCGTTTCTAGAGGTTTTTCAGGTCTGTTTGCTTGGGTAATCCTGTTCTGGCGCCCATCTTTGATATGCAGCGGGATGCAACAAAGTTTCCCAGTTTTCCACATTCATACAGGTCTTTTTGCTTGATTAATCCGTAGAGGAAACCGGCGCAGAAGGCGTCTCCGGCACCAGTCGTATCAACAGCTTCCACGTTGTATGCCTCAATCAGGTGGCTCTCCTTTCCGTCAGTGATGTAGCAGCCCCCTTCGCCAAGCTTAACCGCAACAAGGTCCGCGCCCAATTCTATGAAAGTTTCAGCGCCTTCTCTGTAATCCTGTCCTGTAAGCAGTTTCACTTCTATGCCGTTGGGAAACATGACATAACTTTTTTTGATTATCGGCTTTAAGGCATTCAAGCCTTTTCTTGCGTAGATGGCTCCGGGATCAAAACTTATCTTGACGCTGGAAAGCTGTTCTAAGAGCTGTTTTTGGGCTTTGAAGGGTTTTTCTCCAACAAACGATGACAAATGCAGAAATTCAGTGCCAGCAACGTAATCTAAATTGATATCCTTGAATTCTATCTGGTCATTAACTCCCGGGTCAACATATAATGCTCTGTCTCCCTTTGGGTCGATGAATCCCATGACCGTGCCGCTTCTGCCCCTCTCAGAAACCGCTATGCCTTTGACGTCAACCTTTTCTTTTCTAAAGTCATCCAACAGAAAATTTCCTTCACGGTCTGCAGCAACCTTCCCAATGAAACCCGTTTTTAGCTCCAGTCTAGCCAAGCCCACAACTGTGTTGGCTGCTGAGCCTCCAGCAGATTCCTTGAAGTCTAATACAGAGCCTTCTTCCTCTTCCTTGGCAATCATGCTCACTTTATACAGCTTGTCCAAGTTGAGGGCGCCAAAGCCTACAACATCGAAGGTCACGGGAACAGCTCCTGCAGGTATATTCTGTGTTTTCCCAGTTTTCCTCCATAATTTCCAGCCGAGATCTTAACAACGCCGTTCACGCCTGCAGCGCTTTCGATACCCGCTTTCATGGCTTCCTTAACTGCTTCAAGAGATGTGCCGTTGATCACGATCTCTGGAATGTAATTAACACCATCAGGAACCTTCGATTTTTCCCCCAACCTTTCCTTCAACATGGGACAGTATGGATGATTAGTAGTGGGACCAATCAACGGAAATTTCGTCTCGGGCTTTGAGCCCGCTGAGCAGACATCAAATGGCGTTATGATACCCGGAACCTGATGTATGGCATCCAATGCTTTTCTTCCGCCTTCCATGACCGCCTGCTTGGTTTTGCACATGAACCAGAAGTTGGCTCCCATAACTCCCCTTGCATAACCCAGTTCACGTTCTATCAAAAAGTTAGAAACCATCAAGGGAACAACAATCATTTTTCGCCCATAACGTTGTTCTTCCCATTCAAATCCGTCTCCGCAGTGACCAACCCGCTCCATCATACCGATCTTTCCTTCAGGGTTAGGTAGGGCGTCAAAGAGGGCGGTGAAGGGCTTCACGAGGATGTCCTGCCGTATCCGAAATGAGAGTTCTGTCTCAAACTTTTTCACCGCTTCCTCCAGAGGCTTATTTTCGTCGAGTCCTCCCCAGAACTGCAGAATAACCCCGTTGCGTCCATCCGGGGTTTCCTGTTTGTCTAGATATTTTTCGATACCGCCTTCGATTCTGCCGATGACTATTGACGGTGTGGCTGTGGCGTCTTCTGCGGCTCTCCGTAGCACTTCAGGATGGTCTGCGGTGACTATGACTCTGGAAATTATTCCGTCGAAAGCTTCTGCGTACGTGTCTTCTATTTCAGCTTTCATAGAATCCCCTGTCTAATGTTTATCCTAACTTTCCTATAGCCTCTCCCCTCACAGTCTTCCTGAAAATGCTGCTCTCCCTCTTCAATCTCTCCATATTCTCAGCAGTTACCTGCTCAACCTGAGGAAAACCCTCTGGAAATAACCGTAACATCTGCTTCCGTAGTTCTGGAGAGACACAATATTTCGTCAGTCCCGAAGGACCCCACTCTTCAACCAGCCTAAATGCCTTTTTCTTTCCTAGTCTGCTGAAGGTTTCTGCTAGAACAGAAGTTACAGTGGTGTTGCCTGAAAGCACAGCAATCTCCGACTCTCGAACTGCATAATCGTTCCCATTGAAAGAGATTGTTAATCCTCCATTTTCTCTAATCAACCGCAGGGGTGGGGCGTCGGTTATGCTGTCGCCTACATACATCACCCTGTCAAGGCTGCATTCCAGCTTCTCAACAATGTCCTGCACAGCCTTTGCCTTCTCTGAGCCGCCAACAGGATTAACTTCCCTCAGCATTCTGCCTGATTCCATTCTTGGAATTTCCTGCCAAAATATCTCATCCAGCCTCTGTATAGTTGCTTGATCTCTCTGGGAAAAATCGTTGACGGAATTGGCGTTTTTGGGGATTTCAATCATGGGCAGCGTCGCTATCTCTCTTTGAAGTTCTCGTAACCTCTTCGTCTCTTCTATGGTTATGTCGTATTTGTCTATTTTTAGGCGTGTGCAGTAGGTGTTCTCAGAAGGAAAATCGGTCAGCTCGCATAAAGAAGATATATACTGTTCGTAGCTGGTGCTGACAATAAAAGAGGGCATAAGCTTCCTGACAAAGGTTAACGTGTCCTTGGCACCGGGAACCAGCAGGACGTTTCTAGCGGAAAAATCTCTTATCTTATTATCGGTTGCTTCGTAAGCCTTCAAGAATGGAAGAATCAACCGCAATGTGTCCCCAGCCTTGTATCCGGGCTTTTTGACAACATCAGCGAGAACATCATCATACTTGCTCACAAGAGCAAAGAAGCTGTCTCCGTCTGGAACAAAACTGCTTGTCAACTCGAAGGCGTTGTCGTTCTTTGAGATGGGTCCCTCACAGTCGGTAACGAATATTCTCGGATTCTTTTGGGACGCTTCTGCTGGCATCAGCGCCTCCTCAACTTCTCCATATGCCTCACGCTTTGTTCAATATGCTCCTTTGCTGCGATGTCGTTTCGGTTCCAGAGCGCACCACCCTCAATCGCTCCTATACCCTCCAGGGACTTTTCTCTTGCCTCATTGATGTCATCTCCTATGCCCACAACGCAGACAGTGCGGGAACCAAGCGCAAAGTTTTCTCCCTCCCTCAGCTCCATGGAGCCAGGATAAACCCGCATGTTGCCTCCGTATTTTTCAGCCAGTTTTTGTGCTCCAGCCAAATCCACAGCTGTATCGACTTTCGTCTTCTCCACTCGGTCAGGAAACACGGTTGCGTAGCCACCATAATTTGGCGGAACCTTGTATGTCACGACAGTTGCCTTGTCCATAAAGTTGACTTTCCTCAGGTTTCCATCCAGCATGTTGTAGCATACCTCAACGAAGTCATCCTTCAGTATGGGCAGCAGATTCATTATCTCCGGGTCTCCTGGTCGACTGTTAACCTCCAAGATTTTGGGTCCCTTGTCTGTGTGGATGAAAGCGACATAGAAAGGGATTCCTCGCAACTCAGGATTGCTTCCTTTTCCCTTCAACTCCATGAAAACCCTGTTAACAAGTTCGATTTCTTTCTCCATGTCCCTCACAGTCATGAACGGCAGTATATCCCCTGCATTTTTGTAGGAGCCCATTCCTCCAGTGTTGGGACCCTTATCCTCATCAAAGGCTCGTTTGTAGTCTCTGGTTTCAGGCAAGGGAATCAAACGTTTTCCGTCGCAGAATGCTTGGAAGCTGGATTCTTCACCCTCAACCTTCTCCTCAATTATCACTGGACCATGCTCATAATTGGAGAGAAAATGCTCGAAAACCTCTTCGCGGGTGTTGAAGTGGTCACCCCACACTCCGACTCCCTTTCCTGCAGTTGCCTTGTCAGGCTTCACCGCAACTTGGTTGCCGAGTTCTTTCAGCCAAGCGTACACGCTTTTTTTGACCTGTATTGTACTGCTGTAATCTTTTGGGTCGAAAACCTTGAATTTCGGATTAACTTCTGGGGCAACTTTTTGGAATAGCTGCCGTTGAACTATTTTGCTTGCCTCGATGGCGCATCTTCTGGTTGGGCAGATCATCTGTATGCGCGTTTCTTTCTCAATGATGTCTCGTACGCCCGCGATAATCGGCTTTTCTGGACCAACTATTCCGAAGTCTATATGGTCTTCATGTCTTTTGGCGAACCTAAGGATTTCCTTTACGTTGAGGTCTGGAATAACCGTGTGTTTCTCAGCCCGTTTCACGTTGAAGGGGTTCTTCTGTTTATCTGCAACGTAGATTTTTGGGGCGTATTCTTCGCTGCGAACAAAAGCGTCTATCATGGCGGCTGCTCTTGAACCGTACGAAATTACTAGGATGCCGACTTTTTCCATCAAGGCTCACCTACATACTGGATACAAACTTGTTATGTGGTTAGTTGATGGCAGTCTCGTATATTCTCCCTTTTTCTTTGTATCCGTTCTCAAATCTTTTCTTCATTTCGTCTGCCAATTTTTGAGCCAGGGGCGTGGGATACTTGCCTGTGATGCAAGCCAAACACAGGTCGTCTCTGCTTAGACCAGTGGCTTTGACAAGCCCATCCACTGACTGGTAGTTCACAGCGTCGGCGCCCACTATCTCCGCAATCTCTTCAGAATCGTATCGTGATCCTATCAGCTCGTGGTATGTTGCCATGTCAACTCCATAGAAGCATGGACCAATTATTCTGGGAAAGGTGATGAAGAGATAGATTTTGTTTGCGCCCATTTTGCGCAGTTTGTTCACTACAACCTTGGTGGTGTCGCCTCTGACGATGCTGTCATCTACCACTGCAACGTTTTTTCCAGCCAGTTTATGGTCTACAATGTTGATTTTTCTGTCTATCGTGCTGTATCGTTCATCCTGAAGCAGAATAAAGGCTCTCTCTGCTACGTACCTGTGTCTTCTGGAGGCTCTTTCCCA
>Ga0209427_10005229_pt1 | contig 14896 bp, 13 predicted proteins | sample DeeMarSWOR136_30_FD_187465 | JGI IMG/M metagenome (GOLD analysis project Ga0209427, IMG submission 187465) | Marine sediment microbial communities from White Oak River estuary, North Carolina - WOR-1-36_30 (SPAdes) (version 2) | ecosystem: Environmental > Aquatic > Marine > Intertidal zone >...
ATGAGTCAGAATCTCAGCTATTCTCGATATTTCAGAAGAGAACTGCTCGTTCTCTATGGCAAGGGCGATCCTTTGACCCAAATCCATAAACAAATAGAGATCGTCCTCTCGAAAGCCATGGGGTCTTCTCCTGGAATCGACATAAATGGCGCCGATGATTTGTGATCTCAAAACCATCGGCACACACAAGACGCACTCAATTTTCAATACTTCCAGGGTATCGACAAGTTCAGTATTTTCCTCTGTGCGAACATTGGAAATGACTATCGGGTTTCCGGTTTCAATGACTCGATTGGCAATACGCCGAGAGTAGCCCCGTGTCCTCTTACCACTGGGTTTATCCGATTTAGATATGACCTCGGTAATCTGCCTTGTGTGAGGATCGACCAGAATGAACGCCCCCCGCTCAATTCTTTTGAGGAGATCAAAGATCTGGCCGAGTATCTTTTCCAGAGTCTTCTTTGTCGGCAATCCCCGGGACAGGATATTGGAAACCTCATAGAGGAATTGCAATTTTTCCCGATCGGTTTCGGCTCGCTCCTCCGAAAGGGTACTGTCTTTCACGACAGCCTCTCGGCGCAGTTCCATGGTGTCCATGAAAGTGTTGGCTTTGTTGAGGTCCCCTTTGCCAATACACAGCAAGCACTTTCCAATGCCTATGGGCACCCCCTCTTCCACCTCTATTGGGTGACCAGGCTCTACGGAGACGCCATCAAGGAAGGTGCCGTTTCGGCTTTTCAAGTCCGTGATGAAATAATTATCCCCTTTGAGCATAATCCTCAAATGTTTGCGGGAAACGGTCTTTTCCTCTATCTGGATGTCGTTATCAAGAGACCTACCTACAAAACTGATACCCTCTCTGAGCTTGAAGGATCGGCCTTTTTCAGGTCCATTCAACAGGAATAGCTTGGCCATGAGTTGCGTCCTTTTCTGCTGATAAAGGAATTATTTTACAACAAAATCCCGCATTGAATCAAGTGTTACGCAAGCTTCGAGAAGCGGCGGAGGGGCGGGGCGAGTCGTTTTGACTCTTTTGAATCATTCCAAATTCATTTGCACAGAAATATGGTTCAACTTCCACGCACGCGAGTATGCCAAGCAAGGCATTCACGTGCTGGTTTGCCCGCGCGCCGCGCCGCATCCCTCCGTAGATAAATGGATTGCCGGTGGACGGACCGCCGCGGTAGTTTCAGGAGCGTTCTGTTTATCCTCTAATTTCAACGGCAGCGCAGGCGGAAAATGGGAATGGGGCGGTTGTGGTTGGATTTTTGAGCCCGAAGAGGGGGAGGTGTTGGGGACTACTTCACGTGAAAAGCCTTTCTTGACAATGAAGATTGACCTGAAGATCGCCGAAACAGCCAAGGAAACTTACCCGCGGTATGTGACTGACTGAATAACGCGAGGCTATTCGCCGTGGGAGCGATAACATGGCGTTCAATAGAATCGTGTAAAGATTTGGACCTCACCCCCCTGTCCGCCCAAGTCGGACCTCGAGACTGGGAGAACACAGAGAAGATCTTGCAGGCATGTTGAGCGAGTTTCCTGAAGGCCGTGCCCGAATTCTGTGGGAGTCTGGGAAGGTCTAGGGTGAAATCCTAAGAATGTATTCTGAGTTTTTCCACCGTCTTGGTCAATGACTCTAGGTCTTCAACATTCGTGGTCTCCACAGACGGATCTATATCTTTCAACATGTGGCATAGGACCTGCTTCGGCCCGATTTCTATGAAGAGATTCCCTTCATTGCCAATGGCTTTTTCCATGGAGTGTCTCCATTTGACCACGTGAAACACCTGCTCATAAAGCTCGCCCCTGATGTGAGTCGGGTCCACGATAACATCGGTGGAAACATTGGCGATAATGGGTTTTGCGGCCATGGAGATGTCGCACCTCTCCAGTTCCTTTCTCAACTTTTCAGCCGCGGGTTTCATCATCGGCGTATGAAAAGGGCCTTCCACGTTCAGCATCTTCACCACCGTTTCTTTTTTCCTGAGCTGCCTGGACATCTTCGCCAAACGGGATCTTAACCCGCCTACGACAATCTGTCTTTTCGTGTTGTTCAAGGTGATATGAACTTCGAAGGTTTTACACAGACTCTTTATTCTGTTGAAGTCCAACCCCCCATTGCGATCAATGATGGCCATCAGGCCCGCGTCCGGAAACTCTTCTCCAGATTCTGTCATGTATGTGGCCCTCTTTAGGACGAGCCTGAGACATGTTTCAAATTCTATGGCTCCTGATACGAGCAGAGCCGTATATTCTCCCAGACTATGTCCTGCGAGCAATGCTGTATTGCAAGCCACATTGTTCTCCTCACACGTCTCTTCAAAAGCCCTAAAGCAAGCATAACTCGTTGTGAGGACAGCCGGTTGGGTGTAAATGGTTTTGTTCAAGTCCCCTCCGTTTCCGGAATCCGGTTTCTTGAAGCACAACTCGGCCATGTCATAGCCGACGACCTGACTTGCTTTCTCGTAGAGTTTTTTCACAGAATCGAAATGATCATAGAGTTCCTTTGCCATACCCGGGTATTGCGATCCTTGTCCCGGGAAGACCAGTATCGTTTCATTACTTTCTGACATCGCTGATTACCTCTCCTTTAAAAGCCATGGTGTTTCTCTTCATGGCAACAGGCCATATTTCAGGTGACCCTTTGAATCTCCCGATTGCCAAGGACTAACTTTTTCGTTGTAATCAGATGTGTGACCACATGCCCAGAGCAAAACACATGGCAACGAGCAACAAGACAAAGTTGAGGAGCCTTCTGTACCCCCTTCCTGCATTCCACAACATTGAACACCTCCCATCCTTATTGGCTCGACCGATCAGTAAGCGTAGAGTTGAGCAATATTTGTGCCAGGTAACCACTGGTTTTTGAATAGAGAGTGAAAGCGAAGAGTTAGATGAACTGGACCCCTGAAGATTTCTTTTTTCCCAGTGTCAAGTGTGGTTTTTCTAACACAGTTAGCCCTTCACAACGCGCCACAGGCAGCAAAATTCCGGCACGCGACGGAACCATGAGATGAAGGATATCTCTTGCCCAATCCACCCAGGGGGGCCTAAAGAGGACCCAGTGGAAGAGGGCCTAGCGATATTCATCCCACCCATTTCATTGGATGGGTGCCGCTTGGTTTCGACACGGCCCAAATGGGGGTATTTCACGGATCGGGCAGAGTAGACGGGGCGGCCTTGTAAAGGGTAGAGGGGAGGGGCTGGGGAAGATTACAGCGGACGGCCGAGCTGGAAAACAAAAACAGGACCATCTTCGTCCAGGTAGTCGGGCTGCACCACGGGCCAAGCAATCCCAATCCGCAATGCCGAAAAATTCCCCCATGCAATTTCCATGGAAGTCACCAGCTCAATGCCCGCTCCGACGAGCAGATCGTCCCCGGATATGCTTTCGCCGGCAAAGCCGGCATCGACAAATGTACCCAGCCGTAGCCGATGAAGATACACGGGGAAGGTCTTGTATCCGGTTTGAAGGTTGGCCAGGGGCCAGAAAACTTCAAGCCCCGCGGCTGCGGCCTTTGATGCTTCTAACAGGTTTGAATCAAAGCCCCTGATAGGAAATAACCGGGTTGGTCTCCGAGTGAAGTAGCCTTCGGGAACGTTCCCCCCGATGCGAAAGGTATCGTGGCCGAGGACGGGTTCCCCCCATGTTCTGCCGCCCATCACGTCAAGCAGTGTGAAGATCTTATCCCCAAACAGGAGGCGAAAACCGCCGGACAAAGCCTGCCGGTCTTCAGAGAAAAGTTCGAAGTTTGCCCACGCACTGAAAATCCCGGTTTGTTTCATGAAAGTGGCCGAAGCCCAGATTTCGTCCTCGGTCGGGCCTTCCTCTTCAAGGGGCTTGTAGTTGCGCCAGTTGACGGAAAGCTCGAAGCCTTTATAGAGGTCCATACCTTCCCCCGGCCGAAGCACCTCCGCAGTCACGGTTTCTTTCTTCTCAAAGGGCCGCCAGAACAGCTTGATTTCATTCCTGGCCTCATCGACTTCTTCAACCAGGTTGGTCTCGTAAGACAGGGGATATCTTGTGGCCTGAAAGCCCAGGTTGAGGACTTGTGCCCCTGCCCGTAGAGCGAAAAAATCGGTGTCGAATGAATAGCGGATGCCTGCATCCATAAGATACTTGCCCGTGACATCTCTGCCCTTGGTGGCAAGGCCGATTTGGAGATCCGTGACAGCTGCAAAGACATCGGGTCGAATGTAGTTGGGCCAGATACTTTTGAAGGGGGTGTAGGGTTTGGTTTTGACCTCCGGCGTGCTGCGCTCGGCTTGGTGTTCTTCCCCGAGGGGTTCTCCAATCGGGGCATCTGGCGATCGGCCAACGTCATAGCTCTCAAGCCTCCATCCGTGGGCTGTAAGGTCTAAGTATTTGCCCTGCCTCGGGAGAATCGCAACGTGATCCGCCCTTGTGATTTGGGATTGGTCTGCCCTATGAATCTGAAATTTGCCCGACAGATTCGAGGCGTAGACAAGCGTCTCATTCTCCCACCAGGGGTCGAGTTCAATGGATGGCGTTTTTGTTAAACGGCGCCACTGGCCATCGTGGATCCAGATGTCCCAGTTTCCTCCCAGGTTTGCAGCAACGGCAATGCGGCCCTGCTCGCTCCGCACGGGCCCTGACATTTGAATGACCCCAGGAGGGCCCGGTATCACGGTTGCCTGTTTCAGGTCGGATTTTCCGCTGCGTCGAAAGCCGCCTTTCCCATCGTCCGGGAAGACAATGACGAGGGGGAGGCGGCCCTTGCGTGTAACGGCCACACCCCCCGGACCAGGATCCCAGACATGCTTCATGCGGGTCGGCAGCGCCGTGCCCCTCGCGTATTTATAAATCCTAGACGCTCCCGCATCGTATTGAGAAATCCAAAGGGTCCCGTCAGGTTCGGCCACACCGTATCTGCCCCGGCGGCGAAGTTGAATTTTGCCGGGATAAACGCCGGAGCGGTTCCAATAGAGGAAGGGTTCTCCCCAGTACCCGGTGATGAGAAGCCCCTGCTTCTCTAAAGCTTTGGTGCCATAGGCTTTCTGAAAATCGTTCCATAAGCCGACCCCGGTTTTTCCGAAAACTTTGCGAGCTTTCAAATCGACTTCTATTGGAATGATGCCCTTTCCATGGACTTCCAAAAACTCCAGTATCTTATCCCAGCCATATTCCTGACAGAGCCAGAACATAAAGGGCTTGCCGTAGATTCTGTACCCGTGGTGTCCCGGCCAGATTTGGGGATGGTTGCTGATGCTGTCCAGGTCGGGCGGTGGAGAGGCTTGGTAAATCGCTGCTTCCATCGGATCCTGGATTTCCCTTTGACGGTACTGGGCATACAGCAGATTGCAGATGCCGTCCTCAACCCAGGGAGGAATGATGACATTGGGTGAGATGACTTCTCCGAATCCCCGGTACAAGAGACCGGGAATCCCGGAACGAATGCCGTAGATCGCTTGAAGGCAGAGCCCCTTGAAAAGAAAATAAGACCAGGGATCCTCTTCCGTATAGCCGTCTTCCAGAACCCCCGGGGCGCGAAGGGGAATCCGGATTTCCCTGTGGGGAATCACGCGCGCTTCAACTTCAGGGACATCGAGCTGTTCATCCAGGACAATATGCAATTCCGGTTTAATCGACAGCCCTCGAATTGAGAGGAAAGAAAGCATATCAGGAAGCTGTTCAGCCAGTCTCGATCCGATCTGCTCTTCACTTTTCGGAAAGTAGAGATAAGAACCCTCTATTTCAGCATATACCAGGGCCCATGCGCTTTTAGCCAGGACAAGGAAAATGAAGACGGCACCCAGGACAAATCGTATTTTCTTCAATGGCCTACAGTACTCCGTTGGAAAAACAGGATTAAGTTGCCCCGCGGCTTGGCGCAGGGAGCTTCACTTCCGATCCGATCGTCCAAAGAAGCGCTGCGCGCCCGAATGCTTTGCCAAGTGGGCCATTGCAACTGGTATCTGACGATATCAAAGGAATCGAAAGAAAATATTTTGAAGAGGGAAGACAGGGTCCAAGGATTCTAACAGTTCCAGCAGAAATATCAAAACATTCTTTTTTGTCACTGGGGATGATCCTTGCGAACTCGGTCTTTTTGTAATATGCAGAAAGCTGTTTTAGAATCTTCGCATATTCTGTAAAGACGTCTGGTTCTTCGATGTGCATAAGGTGGGCTGAAATGTTGCAACGGGGTCGGGAATTCTGTGCTGCGTGATGAAGGCGATAGATTGACGCGCGTGGTGGTCTGCTCGCCCAGAGAGGAGTATTTTCTCGTCAGTGATCTTGAGGAGCACAATATCGCCCAGGTTGCCGATCGCAATCTTGCGGTCCAGCAGCACGATACAATAAAATCAAAGATCATGGAATTTGGGAGCGAAGTGATTGACATCCCCGAACTGGCCAACCATCCAAATTCCGTGTTCACTCGCGACACCGCATTGTGCAGCCCTCATGGCTATATCCAACTGAGACTCGGATTAGAGTCCAGACGAGGCGAAGAAGAGTGGATGGCGCACGCGTTGGACGCGACAGGAGAACCCTGTGTCGGCACCATTAGAGCGCCTGGAACAGTGGAAGGGGGAGATGTCATTTTGACGGGTTCCGTTGCCTTTGTGGGGCGCTCTATAAGGACCAATGATGAGGGTGTGAGGCAGCTTTCCGCCCTTTTAATCGCCATGGACTACGACGTACGAACCATATGTGTCCCTGACCCCATATTGCACTTAGATAAAGTCTTAATGGTTGTTGGCCCGAACCGAGTGCTCTCCTGTAGTGACTGGATACCCCATGAGAGCCTAAAAGGTTTTGACGTCATTGGGGTTTCTTGTGGTGGCCGCACAACGGCCAATATTATCTGTTTGGGCAATAACGAGGTCATTGTCGAGCGTTCAAATCGCGAGGTGATTGAACGACTTGACGCCAATGGTTTGATCGTCCACGCTGTTGAGTTGTCCGAGTTTGCAAAAGGAACAGGTGGTCCCAATTGCCTTGTCATGCCTGTAGAACGGAAAAACTCCGTGGAGAGGAAAATGAAGATCGCGCGCGCTGAAACGGAAAGCCAGATTTCTGGGATTTGCGCCCTGTTTCGGGAATACGAACAATTCCTGAACGTTGACCTGTGTTTCCAAGAGTTCGAAAAGGAACTTGTTGAATTGCCCGGTCGATACGCGCCCCCTGACGGTGAATTGCTGGTGGCTGAAGATGAGGGGCAATTCGCCGGATGTGTCGGCCTGAGGAAAATCGGGGATGGCATATGCGAGATGAAGCGGCTTTTCGTGAGGCCGCAATACAGAGGTCTCGGTCTGGGTCGGGCGCTGGCGGAGAAAATCATCCACCAAGCCAAGGTGAGGAACTATGCCATGATGCGCCTGGACACGTTGGGTTTTCTTGAAAGGGCCATGCGGCTTTACGAGTCACTGGGATTCAAAAGGACCGAGCCTTACTACACCAACCCTCTGCCTGGTGTGGTGTACTGGGAACTGGACTTGGCCGTGAAAAAGAAGGGCTAACCAAAGGCTCAGATCTTTCGATTCCACAACGAAAGGTTCTCCGGCAAATGAGTGCGCGTCGCTTCGAGTACTTGTCATGAACGACGCATAAAGAAGGCCATGAAAAAATTTTTTCGATTCCAAGGCTCACGGCCTTGCCCGCCTCGGGCGGGCTGGTCATTTCAAGGAGTTAAGGACGGGTGAGGCCCTCCAAAAATCAAGGCGGGCGAGCCTCCCCCCTCCCTGTTCCCGGTCCTCACTTCAAGGAGTTCACTTCGTGGCAGCAACAACGACCTCGGAGGACATTTAGAATTGCTCAACTGCCTCTATTAGTGAGGACCGGGCCAGGGGGTCCCCCATTCCGTAATTCGCTGAAATGACGAAGGCCTTCCGCCAGTCACTAAAAAAACTTTCACGGCCTTCTTGTGTGGTAAACTTCTTTCCTCTCTAATAACCCGCAGTCATTTGCCAGAAGACCTTGACAGAAGGGGGCCCCAATTGGCATAGATGATGGGGAGAGTAATTCAAGGGAAAAAAGGAGAAAAACCATGCCGGAATTCGCAAACCCGTTTTCAGGATTGGCCCATGACCGCAAGCTGACCCATGAGGAATTGGTCAGGGCGATTCGATACATGGTGGCTGCTGAGTATGAGGCGGTTCAGCTTTACATGCAGCTGGCCGAGTCCACTGATCATGAACTGGCAAAAGAGGTTCTCAAAGACATTGCCGACGAAGAGAGGGTTCATGCAGGAGAATTCCTCCGCCTCTTGAAGCAGCTGGCTCCCGATGAAGACAAGCTCTACCAGGAGGGGGCCGAAGAGGTGGAAGAAATGATTCAGAAAATAAAGAAGTGAAGATCAAATCTTTGCTCTTTGGTGCTGCGCGCAGCATGTCTTGGGTCTGGGACTGAGAATTTGCAAGATTTCGCAGCTGCTATCCCCTATTGACCATCGCTCCAGGGACGGCCGTACCCATTCAGGTATATGAACTCTTCAGGAGCCTTCCGGCCCTTGGGAAAAGCCCTTCCGCTAGGCTTACCGAAGGTCATGCAAATCACCACCTTCTTACCGTGAGGCACCTCCAAAAGCGCTTTGACCTTGCTTTCATCAAAAGCGCCCAGCCAGCAAGTTCCATAGCCCAACGCAACAGCCTGAAGGGTAAAGTTGGTGAGTGAAATGGTGATATCCACTTGGTGCCATTTTAAGGCTGGGTCGGCAACGCCTGCGATGAAATAAGCACATTCGCCTACGAAGCTTTGGTGAAAGCAGGCGGCTATAAGACGGTGCTTCAGATCCGCGTCCCTGACAAAGATAAACTCCCAATTCTGTCTATTGCTGGCCGAGGCAGCCAATTGGAGGGCCCTGAAAAGGGTGTCCATGTGCTCACGGGGAATGGGTGTTTCAGCATATTGGCGAATACTGAGGCGGGAAGCGATGGCTTCTCTAACTTCCATTGGGATATCCTCCTTTTCCGGGAGTGAATACCATGAGCTGGACCGAGGGTTTGCTTAAAAGTAGCCTACCCAAAGGAGCGCTGAATTTCAATATTCTGGACAGGTTGAGAGGGGCGTTTCGGCCGGTTTTTCGGGGTGCTGCGTAACATGCGAAAATTCTTGATAAAAGCAGGGTTTCGTGCTATCATTTCCCGAAATTGCACAGAATTGGATCTTTTTTGGTGCCCCGAGCTCCTATCAAACCCCATTTCTCGACTGAGAAGTGGGGTTTCTATCCTTTCCTAAGTTGGGGTGATGAAAAAAGCCGTTACCCTGCTTCACATCCACCCCAGAGGAATGGGCGCCGCCCCGGTTAAAGGCGCCCCTCGTTCAGAAGAGCAGGCATTCCAAGGGATAAGCTGGGCCTGCCGGCTTGCAGCAAAGCCTTGACGGCGAGATAGCTTACAGGAGATAATTTTATAGCATGCATTGATCGAGAGCATAGGCTGATCCAGGGTTGCTGATGGTACAGACGAATTTGCAGGCGCAGGAGGACGTGGTATGATTCGTGCGAAAGACGTGATGAGCAACAGGGTGATGACTGTAAAGCCGGAATCCCGGGTCATCGATGTCATCCGGGTTCTGGCAGAGCACAAAGTCACCGGGGCTCCCGTTGTCTCGGATGAAATGGGCTTATTGGGTATGGTGACAGAAAAGGACATATTGATGATGCTCTTGTACGACAAGGACATCAAAACAAAAACCGTGGCCGATTTGATGACAAAGGAAGTCATCGCCTTTTCCGAAGACGATGATTTGATGGAGATTTTTAAAACCCTGGTGGAGAGCAATTTCAGAAGGGTCCCGATACTTTCCAATGGGAAACTGTCAGGGATTGTGAGCCGGAGGGATATTATTCATTTTCTCTCTGAAAGAGCGAAGGCCCAGCAACAGGATAATGATGAATGAGCTGAAAGACCCGACAACAGTCCTTCAGGATGTTAGAAAGTCTACAGAGCCCTCTCTAAGAATTCCACAATATCAAACCTTGAATTCCGCATTAATTTAGGACCACCAAACCCCGCAAACTTCAGCCTCAAAAGGCGCTGTCGCTACCTGAAATCCCCCGAAGATTGGTTTCTGAAAACAGCCAGATCTGCCAACTCAATGAAGTGATCAAACCGCCAACCTTGATTTGCCATCCTGTTGAGAAGTTCTTCATAGGCGGCTCCCGTCTTTATCGTTTTCGTAGAAACCACTTTGTATTGAGTCTTCTCTGTGGCCCCAACATCTGAGGAAGCCAAGAACAGCCTGCTGCCTATATCTACGGTTAAGAGAAACATGAGAATGACCAGAGCCCATTTTGTAAATGCACTCTTCTCCATTTCAAACCCTCCAAAAGCTTCTTTCCTCCACAAACCGTGGAGTAAACCGCCTTTGAAATAGCACATGTGCACCGAAAAGAATATCCTTGAATGGGGATAATCCCCAACAGCACGAGGTTGCTCTCAAAAGTTCTTGAAGATTTAAGCTCTTGCATCATGGAAAGCTCTCCAGTAGATTAGGTCCAAGGAGCAGGGTGGGTTTTTGGAATAGTCATTTTCCCGATATCTTTATGAAATCACTGCGCGAGTTCATGTAACGTCCCGCTTCGCGGAACTTTCAAAACAGGGCGGCCAGAATACCCCGTGCTGTGCACGGGGATGAATGGCTTATTCCTGGGGGTTTGGGGGATAAGTTCCCCCAAAGTAGAATTGGGTTTCCTTTTTGATGCTCCGCCTTGTAGGCGGGGAGGTTCACTCCTTTAGATTGAGGCGAGATGGAAATGAAAGACAGATTGCCTTCCGTTAAAGTCGCGGTTATTCAGGCAGCACCTGTGCTTTTCAAGCGTGAGGCCACGCTGGAAAAGGCCTGCAGGCTCGTCCATGAGGCGGAAAGAAACGGTGCAAAAATCGTCCTTTTCCCTGAAGCCTTTGTCCCGGCCTATCCAAGGGGTTTGAGCTTCGGCATGGTCGTGGGAAGTCGCAGCAAAGAGGGGCGGCGTCAGTGGCAAAGGTACTGGGAGAATGCCGTTGATGTCCCGGGTCCGGCCACCCAGGTTCTGGCCGAGGCCGCCCGTGAGGCGGGCGTCTATTTGGCCATGGGTGTGATCGAGCGGGATAGCGAATTCAGTCGGGGGACACTTTATTGCACGCTCCTTTACTTTGGCCCGAACGGGCAGCTCTTGGGCAAACACCGAAAACTCAAGCCTACCGGTTCGGAACGCATGATCTGGGGTGAAGGTGACGGGAGCACGTTGACCGTTGTCAATACGGAATACGGCAAAATAGGGGGCTTGATCTGCTGGGAAAACTATATGCCCTTAGCCCGTGTGGCCATGTACAGCAAAGGGGTGGACATTTACTTGGCGCCCACAGCAGATGCCCGGGATACGTGGCAGGCCACACTGCGGCATATCGCCTGCGAAGGCCGCTGCTTTGTCTTGGGGTGCAATCAATATGTGAGAAAAGACATGTATCCACCCGACTTAAAGGCTTTCAGCGAGATGGACCGTCAACCAGAGGTGGTGTGCCGCGGCGGGAGTCTCGTTGTCTCCCCCTTCGGCCAGATTCTAGCGGGCCCTCTGTACAATGAAGAGGGTATCTTGTATGTGGAACTGGACCTGGCTGAAGTTGTGCGGGGAAAGCTGGATTTCGATGTGGTGGGTCACTATTCCCGGCCCGATGTTTTTCAGCTCACGGTCAACGAAAAACCCATGCCACCTGTCCAGTGAGATATGACTTGGTCGCCCATTAGCGCTAATAATCCATAAGGGAGAAGCATCGCACCTAATATAAACGCACTTAACGGAGTGACATCTGCTCCCCCTCATCCCATCCCCTGGTCGCCTCTGGCGCCGCCGAAGGCGGGTAAACCTCTCCCCCACTGGAGACTGTGTCGTAATAGGGTGAGGGGGCTCGATGAAGTGTCAAGCGAATTAATGCGCTCCTATTCATATCTTGTCCCGGAAATACCTTGAAAAAGTTCTCGTTCAGATGAGATGCTTTGTTCTGGAAAGGAGATGTCATGGAAGAAAAAGGGAGCCCCTCCAACGTGGCCCGTGTCCTTCTTACGGCGACATGTTTCGTTATCCTCGTAGCCGGGATGCGAGCCGCTGGATCCATCTTGGTGCCATTCCTGCTATCCTTGTTTATCGCCATCATCTGCGCCCCATCGCTCTTCTGGATGGAGCGCAAGGGGGTTCCCATGGTGGTGGCTGTTCTGTCCATTATCGTCGGCATCATAGGCCTTGGTCTGCTCCTCACCGTCGTTGTAGGGACATCCGTCACTGACTTTTCCAGAACTTTGCCATTTTATCAAGAGCGCCTGTCAACCAAGACTGCGGGTTTGATATCTTTTCTGCAAGGCCTGGGTCTGGATGTTTCCAAGGAGCTGATCACCGACTACTTTGATCCAGGAAAACTGATGAAAGTGGCTGGCGATACCCTCACGGGTTTGAGCGGGCTCTTGTCAAACATTTTGTTTATCATGCTCACCGTCATCTTTATTCTCCTTGAAGCCTCGGGCTTCCCACAAAAGCTGCGTGCAGCAGTGAAAGATCCTGAAGAGTCCTTAGGCCGCTTGAGCACGTTCACAGAGAGCGTCAATCGATACCTGGCCATAAAAACGTTTACCAGCCTCATGACGGGGGTCCTAATCTGGATCTGGTTGTGGATCCTCGGCGTCAATTATGCCTTGCTGTGGGGTTTGCTCGCTTTTCTATTCAATTATGTGCCAAATATCGGTTCCTTCATAGCCGCCATTCCGGCGATACTCATGGCATTCATACAACTCGACGCACGTGCCGGCCTCTTGGCCAGCCTGGGCTACATCGCGGTCAATGTCGCGGTCGGCAGCGTTATTGAACCAAGATTCATGGGCCGCGGGCTGGGCCTGTCCACTTTGGTCGTTTTCCTTTCCCTTGTTTTCTGGGGCTGGGTCCTCGGCCCTGTGGGCATGGTCCTTTCTGTTCCCTTGACCATGATCGTCAAAATCGCTCTGGAAAGCAGTGAAGAAACCCGGTGGGTCGCTGTTATCCTGGGACCGGCACCGGGTGATGTGGGAAAAAAAGCGGAAAATGATCCGAAGGATGGTTAAAGAGGGCTCAGAAAAGCACCTCGAAAGGAATGTCTCTTTCTGCCAAGGCTGCTATGAGTCGCTGTTTGTGTTCGTGGAAGAAAGTGTCTGAAGTTTCTTTCCCGAAGCCTGCCTGGTGATAGAACTTCCTCATGGAGGATATGTAATTCATCCGGTCGATGAGAACCTTGTCCACCTTTTCGGACAGGCTTTTCACAAGCCTTTCCGGGTTTCCAGGAAGAATCGGTCCGATGAAGGCAAAGGTCCCTATGCCGGCATCGTGAATTCTCTCCAATGCCGCCAATCTTTCCTTCACGGAGGAAGCATGACGCTCAAACAGTCTCGCCACCCGCTCGTCATCTGTGGTTACGGTGAATCCCACCTCAACGGTTTCGATCGCTTTTAATAAATCCAGATCCCGCAAAACGAGTTTTGATTTTGTCTGAATGTTGACCGGGAACTGCTTTTTCACGAGTTCCTCCAAACAGCGCCTTGTAAGCGCGTACTTGGCTTCCAAAGGCTGATAGGGATCGCACACAGAGGAAATCCAAACCGTTCCCTTTTTTGCCCTCCCCAACTGTTTTCTGAGGACCTCAGGGGCATTGACCTTTACGTCCACGAATTCACCCCACGCCTCGGTGTGACCGGAATACCGGCGCATAAACAGGCGGGCATAGCAATAAGCGCAGTTGATCTGGCAACCTGTGTAGGGGTTCAAACAATAGTCAAAAACCTTCGATCTATTCAGCATGCTCTTGGCTTTTATTTCTCGGACTTTCAACACGGGCTTGGATCACCCCCCTGCTCTGCAGAAACCCCTTGTAAAGTCAGGATGTTAACATAGTGAAAAATACAGTCTACAATTTTGTGGGCTTATTCTGCACCCCAAAGTCTTTTGCCCCGCCCTGTCCAAGCCTTCAAGAAATCCAGACATGCGAGCTCTAGAGAACTCAATACGCGCCGAATTTCGACTAAATTACGGGGTTTTTTGGCTGAAAATAGGGGTTTCACCCTATTTATATCCTATGAATTTTATAGGAGTTTGAAAGGGAAAGACAGGGAAGGCCATTTGGAAAGGTCTTCCAGAATACTCCGAAAGGAACCTTTTTTATGGAACAAGCCGTGATCGTTAATCTGGATGATGACCCTATCAGATTCACCCCAGATGGAAAAATGTCTATCCTGGACGCCATACAGGCTTTGGGTGAGCCGGACAAGCCCCAAGTCGTGTGGAAAAGCTTGAAAGCGGAACATCCTGAAGTTTTGGCCTATTGCGAAGAATACGATTTTGAGGAAGGGGATACCCTTCCGGTTACGGGCAGTGAAGGGTGGGACAAGATTTTGCTGCTGCTCCCCTACTATCTGTTGTATCAAGCCTCGTTTTAAGCCAGCGGATTGAGGATGTTCAGAAGTAAGGCGCTGGTTTCAGGGCACTGACGCCGGCGCATTGGAGGGAGGTGCGATGGGGGATCTAACCTTCATGGAGTACGATGCGCTTTCTCCAAAAGAAATCGTGAACTTACTGGCGAGCGAGAAGCGGGCCATTTTCGGTACCGGTGACGCGGATACCTCTCTGAGAAAGAAAGCTCGTGTTTTGCACCCCCGCTTGTCCCGGAAACTCAAAAGGTTATACCTCGTAATAAAGAGGTCGAACCTTGAATTGTAAATGAAGCGACCCCATCCTAGCATCCCACCCTTGTTCCTGAGCCTGTCTTTGATTCAAGCCTTTGACTGTTTAGTATCATGTCCCAAAAATAACTTGAAGAAGTTCTCGCTTGCTCGAGGGGCCGTCAGGGGGTGGTCGTCCCTTGTCCCGCCCTAGCCTCTTGATCACCATAGCTTCAGCGGCGGCGGTTAGCGAAGGTGGACTTGTCCCGACGT
>Ga0209427_10005230_pt1 | contig 14894 bp, 12 predicted proteins | sample DeeMarSWOR136_30_FD_187465 | JGI IMG/M metagenome (GOLD analysis project Ga0209427, IMG submission 187465) | Marine sediment microbial communities from White Oak River estuary, North Carolina - WOR-1-36_30 (SPAdes) (version 2) | ecosystem: Environmental > Aquatic > Marine > Intertidal zone >...
GGCTACACCTCCGGTCCCTACACACATCTATCACAATTGTTCAGATACCGTGGCAGGCCACCAAATGCTCGTCTCCGACATCGACTAAATCCGGGTATACTTCTGTACATATACTTTTCCTCACAGGGCACCGAGGGTGAAAAAAGCATCCTGGAGGGAGGTTAATAGGACTTGGAACGTCTCCCTCGAGGATAAATCGCTCTTTTTTTAGCCTTGGGTTTGGAAGCGGGGTCGCTGATAACAGGGCTTTGGTGTAGGGGTGGAGCGGATTCTCATAGAGATCGAAGCAGCTTGCAATCTCCACCATCTTGCCCAGATACATGACTCCTACACGCCCACTGATGTGCTCCACCATGGTTAGGTCGTGGGAAATTATGATATATGACAGATCGAAGTCCTCCTTGAGCTTCTCGAGAAGGTTTATGATTTGAGCCCTGATGGAGACATCCAGGGCCGAGACGGGCTCGTCGCCGATTACGAGCTTTGGGTTCATTACGAGCGCTCGTGCAATCCCAACCCGCTGCCTCTGCCCCCCGCTAAATTCAACGGGGTACTTTGATTTCTGATCTTGCCGCAGCCCAACTTTCTCGATGATGTCTGCTACGAGCTCCCTTTTTTCGGCTCCGCTCACAATGGTGTGTGCTTCCAGAGGTTCGCGGATTATGTATTCAATGGTCATTCGGGGATTTAGGGAGGCAAAGGGATCCTGGAAAATGATTTGCATCTCCCTTCGCATAGATCTCATTTCCTCCGGATCCAGATGGCACAGGTCTTTCCCCTCGAAGAGTATCTCTCCATCCGTGGGCTCAATAAGCCTCAGAATTGCCCTTGCCAGGGTCGTTTTACCGCAACCGCTTTCCCCGACGATTCCGAACGTCTCCCCCTTTTTCACCGTGAAGCCCACGTCATTCACTGCATGGACATAGCCTTTAACGCGATTCAGGAATCCCCCCCGCAGCGGAAAGAATTTCTTTAGGTGTCTTACGTGCAAGAGTTCATTCATTCAGATCACCAATTCCCAATTCATCCGGACGAGATATGTTTCTGCACATTGAGCGCTGATTGAGGAGAAGTCCCATTAATCGAACCGAACACGGGTCTGAATTTCCCCAGCCTCATCTAGGCCTCCCCTTTCATCAACCAACAGGAAACGAAGTGGTTCGTTTCCACTTCTTCCAGCTGGGGTTCCCCATCTCTACAGAGTGAAACGGTTCTCGGGCAACGCGGCCAAAAGTGGCAGCCCTTCGGTAAATCGAGAGGGCTCGGCACAACGCCCGGAATCTCGTGGAGAGGGTCCGCCTTTTCCCCCGGTTTTTTTCCCCTATCAATACGGGGCAAGGACTCGTACAACCCCTGCGTATATGGATGAAACGGGTTGTTGAAGATTTCATCCACATCCGCTATTTCTACTATCTTCCCCGCGTACATCACGATCACACGCTGGGCAATTTCCGCCACTATCCCCAAATCATGGGTGATGAGTATGATGGACATCTGGCGATCGATTTTGAGCCTTAGCATTAAGTCCAAGATTTGCGCCTGAATTGTCACGTCCAGAGCCGTTGTTGGCTCATCGGCGATGAGGAGCTTGGGTTCACAAGAAAGGGCCATGGCAATCATAACCCGTTGGCGCATTCCCCCTGAAAGATTGTGGGGGTAGTCATGGATTTTCTTTTCCGGGTCCGGTATTCTCACTAGCCGAAGCATTTCGATGGACCGGTTACGCGCCTCTCCCTTGCTCAGTCCCTGGTGTTGTATAATGGCTTCCGATAACTGGAATCCAATGGTGAAGACGGGGTTCAAGCTCGTCATCGGCTCCTGAAAGATCATGGAGATTTCATTTCCCCTGATCCTCCGCATTTCCTCCAGGGGAATAGTGGTTAAATTCAGGTCTTCGAAATGAATCTTACCGCCGACAATTTTCCCTGGGGCCTGGATTAATCCGAGAATGGAGAGGGCCGATACGCTCTTCCCGCACCCTGATTCACCCACTATTCCGAGGGTTTCGTTCTTCTGGATGGAGTACGATATGCCGTCGACGGCCTTACATACCCCTTCCGGCATGAAGAAATAGGTTTTGAGGTCTTCGATATGAAGCAAACGCCCCATTCCCAGGTCTCATCCCACATGCGGATAGGAATAACGGGATCAAACACGCAAACTGGGATCTAAAGCATCCCGGATGCCGTCACCAAAGAGGTTAAAACCCATGACCGTTATGAAAATGGCAAACCCCGGAAAAGTAGGATACCACCAGAAATCCAGCAGATAAGCCCTTCCCATGGTAATTAAGGTCCCCAACTCCGGTATGGGAGGTGGGGCGCCCAATCCCAGGAAACTGAGCGATGCTGTGTAGAGAATTGCATATCCTATGTCCAAGGTACTCTTTACGATCACCGGTCCCAGGCAATTGGGTAAAATATGGACGAACATGATTTTGGAAGTCTTGGTGCCCCCGGCACGAGCTGCTTCAACATACAAGAAGTTCTTGGCACTTGATACTTGAGCAAAGGTCAAACGGGTATACTGCGGCCACCAGACGACTCCGAGCGCAAGGCTTGCATGGGCGAGGCTGGGACCAATGGCAGCCACAATGGCCATGGCCATAACCAGTGGAGGAAAGGCGAGGAAAATATCAGCGACTCGCATAATCACATTGGAAAACCACCTTCCTCCGAAGAAGCCCGCTATCGTCCCGAGAAACGTGCCGAACACCGTGGCGATCAAGACTGCGGTCATCCCCGCCTGGAGGGACAGGCCTATTCCATGGACGATCCGGCTAAACATGTCGCGACCCATCTCATCCGTTCCGAAAAGGTTGGCATTACTAGGTGGCAGAAGACGCCCGCCCCGTATCATTTCGTACGGATCGTGAGTAGCGATCAAGTCGGGCACGAGCGCCACTGAGATAATGGTACAGATGAGAATTGCCCCGAACAGGGAGATGGGGCGCTTCAAAATTTGCCTTACTATGGTGAGGAGGTGCGTCATGTTAGGTCTGAGGCCTCATGCGTGGATCCAAAACCATATAGAGAATGTCCAGTAAAAGGTTTATAAATGCGTAGAGAAAGGAGACAATGATGGCAAATCCCATGAGGACGGGAAAATCCATGCTCTCTATAGCCTTGAATGCATACCGGCCTATTCCCGGCCACGCAAAGACCGTTTCGGTTAAGACGGCTCCCCCCAGAAGAGTACCCACCCGGAGGCCTACTACTGTGGCGACCGGTATGAGGGCATTCCTCAACCCATGAACATACACGACATCCCTTTCGACCAGTCCTTTAGCCCGTGCCGTGCGAATATAATCCTCCCGCAGAACGTCTAACAAGCTGGACCTCGTCATCCGGGTGGTGAGGGCCAGGGTGATATTGCTCATGGTTATTGCAGGGAGGATGAGATGCTTGAGCGAATTGAGGAAGACGGAGAAGTTGCCCGTAATGAGACTGTCAATCGTGTAGAGTCCTGTGATGGTTGCGGGAGGACTGAGCTGCAAATCTAACCTCCCCCCAAAGGGCAGTATCCCGAGATGCTTGTAAAAGAGGAGCTGAAACATCAATCCCATCCAGAAGACCGGAGAACAGATGCCGATAAGCGAAATGATGCGACTCACATTATCGGCCGTCTTCCCCTGCCTCACTGCGGAAATTACCCCCAGGGGGATACCCAACACAACGCTGAAGAGAATGCTCGCCAGCACCAGCTCCACGGTTGCCGGCATGTAATCCAGGATATCATCCAGCACGCGCCTCCTCGATTCAATGGATTTGCCGAGATCCCCCTTGCAGAGCGATTTCATGTAGATGAAGTATTGCACGACGAGGGGCTTATCAAGGTGCATTTCCCTTCTGATATTCTCAACCATCTCCGGAGTGGCCTCCGGCCCGGCGACGGCGAGGGCAGGATCCGTTGGGACGGCACGCGAGATAACGAACATAACCACTGACATCCCCAGGACAACGAGGAAAAGGCCCGGGAGGCGTCGCAAGAAATAGACAAACATGGGATATCCCCTTTACAAAATCACCGAATAATTACGGGGTCCAGGAGAGTTCTCAATGGCACAATATGATATTCGGGTTGGAAATAGCTTCAAAGGAATCCCCTGCGGGAAAAGGCCTTAACAGGGTTTTGACTCCTCACCTGAGCCTGTTCGTAGCCCTCGGTAATCCGAGAATACCAAGTCCATTGATGGGGGTCAAGGCGTTAGCGATCTCCCCTGGCTGATTGGACCACGACCAACAGAGATTTGGGGAAGGCCGAATATTCCATGAAAAAATTGGCAACTCCTCCATGGGGTTGGAAATGCTTTGCCCGTATCTCCGTTCCAACACCATAGAGGAGCTGCCCACAAATCTCACCATCAGGTCATTTATGGCCCAACCTTGTACATATCGAAGTACCCCAGGGCATGGGGATAGAGGAGATCAAAGTAGAATCCCTTCACCACGTTACGGACGACCGCCCTGTCGACCAGTTTCTGGATAAAGACGTCCGGACAATCATCCGTAATCATCTGGATCGCCTCCCGGTACATCCTGATACGTTCCTCGGGGTCGGTGGATTTTACTGCCTTCTCGGCCACCTCATCGACCTTGGGATTTGAGTAGAGCATCCAATTCCTCCCTTTCCCCGTTTGAGCTTCGGAGTGGTATCCCATGAAGATGTAGCCGTAGGGATCTGCAAGACGTGCACCCAGGAACTGAATATAGCAGTTGGGACCAGTGGCTGGGTCCCTGGTCTGTCTCCATTTGGCCAGTGTAGAGCGAATGGCCGGCCATGGGAGAACCCTGATATTCAACTTCACCCCTGCCTTGGCCAACCCGGCTTGCCACACCTCCGCAAGGACTCTATCCCCCGGCTCCCCCTTCTTGATGATTACCGACATGTCAAATCCATTGGGGTAACCAGCCTCTGCAAGGAGCTTCTTCGCCTTCTCCGGGTTGTATTCCGTGATGACGTTTTCGGGGGCCCATCCACCCAGGAGCTCCTTCGGGCACGGGCCGTCGGATGGTATCACCTTCGTTCCCAACATCTCCTCATAGAGCTTCCGGTTTAGGCAGTAGGACACCGCCTTTCTCACCCTCACATCCTTGGTGGGGCCGGTGGCACAATTGAGTCGAATGTAGTTGGGCGCCATGGAGGGTTTTTCAAGGCAGGCCAGATCCGGGTTCTTCTTCAGCCTTTCGAAGTCGTCGATGGTGAAGATTTGAATCAGGTCCAGTTCCCCTTTCTCCACCATCATCCTCTGCGTGCCCGCCTCCGGAATGATCCAATTTATTACCCTGCTGCAGTGGTTTCCCTTCCAGCCTCCCCAATAGCCATCGTACTTCTCCATGACGATCTTCACACCGTGCTGCCATTCCTTGAATAGGTAGGGACCGGTTCCCACACCGTGATCCACATAGTATGTTGCAGCGTAATCCCCCTGCTTCTCCTCGTGCTTGCGGACATCCGTCGGGCTCACCATGGGAAAATATTCCATGATCCCCAGAAACAGGCTGAAGGGCTCCGCCAGTACGAAGCGGACTGTGTAATCATCGACCACTTCGACTTTCTCCAGTTTGGACAGGCTCAACAACCAGTGGAACCCCTTTTTCAGGTGGTTTATGCGGTCGAAATTGAACTTGACGGCTTCCGCATTAAAGGGGGTTCCGTCATGAAATTTCACGCCCTTCCTCAGGTGGAAGGTGAAAACCCTGGCGTCCTGGGAGACCTCCCAGGAGGTGGCCAACGCAGGCCTCAGCTTCAACGTATCCTTGTACCTGTGAAGCAAGGATTCATACGTCATGTAACATATGTTCTTCTCAGTGGAATTTTGAACATGGGGATCCAGGGTCGAAACACGGGCATGATAGAAGGCAACGTTGAGGGTATTGATGTCCCCCGCGTGCCCCTGAATTCCCAAACCGTGCAGACACCAAATTGAGAAAATCGACATGAGTATTATCGTGACAACACGCTTCATTTCCTTTTTCCCCCTTTCTTTACTCGATTATTCACGTTGTCCATCACCTTGAGTAACGGAAATCCCTTTTGTTGAGCTGCCTCACCTCCTTTCAATCGTTAGGTAGGGGAAACTTCTCCGTCAGCTGCCTCACCTCCTTTCGGGCATTTTGCAGAACTCTCTTGTCCCGCGGATTTTTGAGAACGGCATCCATGATCGAGGCCACCTGCTCCATCTCCCGTTCCTTCATACCCCGGGTCGTCACCGCCGGCGTTCCCACCCGTATCCCACCAGGGTGCGCGGATTCAGCGGTATCAAAGGGAATCCTGCTCTTGTTCACGGTGATGCCCACCCCCTCCAAGACCCTCTCCGCTCTGTCTCCCGTTATCCCCTTATCCAGGAGCCTGAGGAGCATCACATGGGTGTCGGTCCCATCGGAGAACAGCTTGAATCCTCGGTCCATCAAGCAGGAGGCCAGCGTCTTCGCGTTTTTCACGATCTGACGCTGATAAGCCTTGAACCGGGGAGACATGGCTTCTTTGAAGAGAACCGCACGGGAGGCTATCACATCCATCATGGGGGCTGCCTGTAATCCGGGGCTGAGGGCCCTATCTATCTTTTCTCCATACTCCTTTCTGCAGAGAATGACCCCACCTCCGCGAGGTCCCCCGAACGTTTTATGGGTGGAGGTCGTTACAACATCGGCATAGGGAATTGGATCGGGATGAATACCCGCGATCACGAGTCCCACGAAGTGAGCCATGTCAACCATGACGTATGCCCCGACCTCATCGGCGATTTCCCGAAAGGTCGAGAAGTCTATGGTTCGGGCATAATTGGTAAATCCGGCTATTACCATACGTGGCCTGTGGAAACGTGCAACCTCCCTGATGGCATCGTAGTTGAGCCTTTCCGTTACCGGATCGAGCTCGTAGAATACAAAGCGATAGATTTTGCCCGAAAGATTAACCGGAGTACCGTGAGTATTATGTCCCCCATGCTCACGCCTCAAGGCGAGAACGGTTTCCCCAGGATTTAGCATGGCGTGGTAGACGGCCAGGTTGGCAATCGAAGCCGTAGCGGCTTGAACGTTGACGTGTTCGACACCAAAGAGCTGCTTCGCCCGCTTTATGGCCAGCTCCTCTATCTGATCCACATACTGGCATCCTCCGCAGATACGGGTTCCCACATATCCCTGGCTGAGCTTATTGGAGAGGATGGACCCTTGTGCTTCCAGGGTAGCCCGGCTCGCGTAATTCTCGGAAGCAATGAGGGATAAGGTGGAGTTTTGCCTTTTTCCCTCTCGCTTGATGAGATTGGCTATTTCCGGATCAAAGGATTGCAACCGAGCCATGAGCGCTTTCCTCCCTTAGGGTATTCATCCACCCCGACGGGGTGCTCTTATGGCTCCTCGAGGGAGCCCCCGCAAAACTCCAAAATGAAAGCGGCATAACACTTAGCCACGTCCACGATGTTCCTGACCTCGACACGTTCATTGGGAGCATGAGCACACCCCAAATCCCCTGGGCCAAAGTAAATTCCAGGTATCCCCATATTCTTCCAGAGGAAATAGAGATCCCCTCCTGCGGAACCGGTCCTTCCAAGCTCCAACTTCTTCCCTATAGCCTTTTGACTCGCCCCTTGGATTACATCGAAAACGGGATCTTTGGGGGAAATCTCCATGGGATCTTTTCCGTCTATAATCCTCACACTCGCATCAAGGGCTGGATCCTTTTTCCCGAGGTCGCTTATGTAGGTATGTATCTGCTCCATGACCCCTTCGCCCGTCTGTCCCGGGACGGTTCTCACCTCTAATCTCGACTTACAGAGATCGGGAATGGATTTGACGCTCGTCCCCCCCTCAATGGTCCCGAAGCTTATGGTACAATCGCCGACCAGTGGATGTTTTTCATATTCGAAACCGTCATTTTTGATCTTATGGATAATATCCACCATATGATGGATTGCATTTATCCCTTTGGTCGGGCTGCTGGAATGAGCGGATTTCCCCCTGGCCTCTATCTCATACCACGTTCTTCCCTTAAACCATCCCTGAACACACATGCCTGTGGGTTCAGCTTCCATCGCCAAAGCCCCTTTAACCAGCTTCCTTTCACCGATGTATTTCATGCCGTCTATGCTGCCACCTTCCTCGTCGACACAAAAAACAACGGTTACCCCCTTTTTTAGCTTGACGTTCGAACTCAGGATTGCTTTCACTGCGAGGAAGATGGAAGCGATCCCTCCCTTCATGTCCGAGGACCCGAGGCCGTAGATAAGTCCATTCCGCACATCGCCATCAAAGGGATCCATCTCCCAGGCTTCACCAGTTCCCACCCCAACGGGAACCGTGTCGGTATGGCCAACCAAAATGAGCCCGACATCGTCCGTTTGTCCTTTGATATGAGAAATTACGTTGGGCCTTCCCCTCTTGGCTTCTATGCTTTCTGCCGAGATTCCCAGTTTGTTCAGCTCTCTTGACAGATAGTCTGCTATTGCCTGCTCATCTCCGATGATGCTGGGGATCTCGATCAACGATCGGGTGAAATTAACCGCTTCCCCTTCTTGGATCCCATGCATTACCCGGTTCAGTACTTCCATACTATCTCCTCACCCTTCGGCATTGATTCCTTTTGACGAAAATCGGCCGTTCGATCCTCGTCACCCGCACATCTGGGTCCTTGGGCATTCAGCTGGACCGTGGAATATGGATTCTGATTCTCCCTCCGTCTCTTATAAAACGCGTATTGAACTGCTTTGAGATTTTGCTTAATAGCCGCACTACCCTTTTTCCCTCCGGTGAGTCGGGGTGGAAAATCATTGGTGCCCACGTCTCCCTAATGTCTATGAGGGATGGATAGAGGGAGACCTCCGTGATCCTCTTGTTCGAGACTTTGCACCTCACGATAATGGTAGGCTCCTGTCTTTTGAAATAGATGTCCCTCGTTATCCCATGCGAAGCCAGGTATAAGTCCAACCCCTTGGCATAATCCGGGTCCTTCAAGAGGCCCGCTCTATCGAAGGCGAAATTGCCCAAGCTGTAGAAAATCACGCGGCCCTTGTAAACCTCGATTGCTTGCAAGACGTGAGGATGAGAGCCTATGACAAGGTCAGCACCGGCATCGATTGCCGCATGGCCAAGGGTCGGCTGATACATGGCCAGGGGATAATCGAAATGCACCCCCCAATGAAAATAGGGTATGACGATGTCTGCCCTGGATTTCGCCTTTCTGATGTCTTCCTGCATAGCTGCTTGTTCTTCCGAATTGGGGATGGTAACAATCCTCGCAGGTGTTCCCGGCTGTTCCCTGAGGTTTTCCACCGGCTCGTAGAAGGTTGATACCTTTATGGGGTTTACCCCTGGGCGTTCCTTTCCCGCATCGTACCCGTATTGGAGAAGTGAGCAGTAGCCCAGGAAGGCCACCCGGGTACCTTTCCGTTCGATAATCACGGGTTCCCGAGCATCAGCCACATTTCGCCCCGCCCCAATGACAGCAATCTTTTCCTTCTTCAGTAGGTCAATCGTCTCGAAGAACGCGTCGTATCCGAAGTCCAATGCGTTGTTGCCTCCAAAACCCAACACATCGAATCCGGCAAACGTGTAGGCTCTTACGGTCTTTGGGTCGGACCGGAAATGGGTGAGGCTTCCAATCCGGCCGGTACCCCGGTTCGAGAGGGATGTTTCCAGCTGTCCGAATGTGATGTCCGCATTCCTCAGCACTGGGGCGGTCTGCTCAAAAATCGATTCAGGGTCATCCCGTTTAACCACGCAGTCCCCCACCATAACTATCTCGACTGCCTCTCGTTCCCCCATGGTGCTTTGGCTTTTCTTATCCATGGCTCACCTCTCCTCGATGATTCCTTTGGCCCTTATTCCTGGTCAACTTGCCTTATATCTCCACAAAACTCTCCCTGCCCCCGTTTCTGATAATAGAGGTCTGTGTTAACATAGGAAAAATAATTTGTCAACACCCTTCACGATGAGGGTGTTAACCAGGGGGACTATCTCCCTATTGTGGAGGACAAACTTACTTTGAGGTAAGCCGATGTCATCTGCATAGGATGGTACAAGAGAGGCGGGATAACGTTACGGGGAGCCTCTGGCACAGGATGGGGAAAGGGGATCATCGATGGGTCGTATCAAAGAGGCTCTCATACGAAACCACTGATTTTGTCAAGGCCCATGGAGGAGGGATGTGATGGCAATACTCTATTTTGTACGTACGTTTCTGGTATACTCAGGATTAACCACATTTTGGGGGGACTCACCCTTAAGAACCCTCACCACCTCTTCTGCAGCCCAAACGGGTTCCCGGCCGACGCTCTCATGGGTAATTCCGGCCATATGCGGGGTATGGAGAACGTTGTCCAAGGAGAACAGGGGATTGTTTCGTTCCGTGGGCTCTTCCTCAAACACATCTAATGCCGCACCAGCGATTAAAGCCTCTTTCAGCGCTTGATAGAGTGCCTTTGTGTCAATCAATTCCCCTCTCGCAGTATTCACAAGGTAGGCGCCTTTCTTCATCCGTTTAAGTTGTTCCTCGCCGATGAGATGCCTGGTCTCTTGCGTAAGATCGCAATGAAGGCTCACGATATCGGAGATCTCGAGGAGTTCCTTTAAGCCCACCATCTTCACGTTGAGCTGTACCGCTCGTTCTCTCGGCACATAGGGGTCATAGGCGACCATGTCAACAGCGAAACAAGAGAGCCGCTTTGCCAGCTCGGATCCCGCTTGTCCCAACCCGATGATACCAACGGTCTTGCCTGAGAGTTCATTGCCCGGAACGAGATCACCCCGCCATTCGCCGTCTTTCTGACCACTCATGCTCCGGATTAACCTCTTCATCTGGGCCAAGATCATCATGAGGGCATGCTCAGCCACACTCACGGCGTTGGAGCCAGGGGTCCACGTAACAGGGATTCCCCTTTCCGTTGCGGATTGTATATCGACATTAGATGGTTTAGCTCCTCGCTTGGAAATTATCTTCAACTTCGGGCACGCTTCGATGATTCTCCTTGAAATAGCATCGCGGGAACTGATAATGAGCGCATCTGCATTTCGGGCCTCCTCAAGCAATTCATCTTCAGAATACTTCCTACGGCTGTCCCCCAATTTGACCTCGGCAACCTCTCGTAACACATCGAGGGACTTGGTCTCAGCCCTTGGCTCGGGTATGAAGACCGTCGGCCTGGGCTGCGAACTACCCGTCGTCTTCCCAGGATTCATCTCTCTGAAACTCCTCCCTTCTGTTCACCACTTGGCCCCTGGCTTTGCGGGTATGGCCAGGTCTTCAGCCCCAGGCTTGGACTGTTTTGCGGAAGGATTGTATTGGTTTATCATCCTCACAACCTGCATCCCGTATTTGCACCGCTCCTCGGGAGGGAGCTGCGCGCCAAAGGCATTCTTCAAGTAGACGGGTGAACCAACCCTCACAATCTCCGGGGCTTCCATAATCCTCGCTATCTTGCCACGCCACAGTATATGGAGATCGAGGGGAATGCCCGTGACCTCCCTCATCGCGGATATCATGGGCAATGTCAAATCCCTAATGGGGTTGATACCATCGTGCGGCCCCAGCGAATCGGCCCAGAATTTGAGCGCCGCTGGATTTGAAATACAGAGATTGGACGACACCTTGAACTTGGTTTCCGGCGCAAGCTTCCCGTCTCTTCTCATCTTAAGGGCAAGGGCCAAGAGCCCCTCGTCATACAGTATGAAGCCCCTGCATCCGAGTTCTGCGGCCCGCACCATGCTTCGCACAGCGAGAAAGAGCTGGTCCATGCCCCGCAATTTGCCCGCCGTGAGCTTTCCCATCTCAGCCTGTTGGCTTATGTCAAAAGAGCTCTCGGACGCACCGGGACCCAAGATGAGCTCACACCCATGTTCCCTTGCCAGCTCGCACTTTCTCACGATCTCCTCATCGCTATCATACATGACACCTCTGATGTCCGTAACCTTGTTGACTACATACCCGTGCTCATCGGCGAAGGAGAACATCCGTTCGTATTGTTCCACCGTCTGTGGAAGTTCCTCCGTTCTGAAGTGGGCCCCATCGGGAAATGTTTTCCCGGATGTGGGAAGTTCATAGCCATCCCCACTGGGCAAACCGAGCCCCTTTACGTACGTTCTTATCTCTTCGCTCTCCATCATTCCTCAATCCTCCCTGGTCCTCGATTTTGGGTCTTACCCACGGAGTCCTTCCCCGCGGAAGAACTTTCAAAGACTACTATCCCTTATTATCCAGGTTGCTGAGGGCTACTTTCACTCGCTCAACCCCTTCTTCTATTTCCGGTATTGGGCTGAGAAAGAGGAAGCGGAGGTGGCCCTCCCCATTTTCCCCAAAGGCATCACCGGGTGTGGTGGCTACCCTCGCCGTCTCCAACAGGTAATGAGCCATTTCCCTCGATGTCTTCCCGAAGCTCTTGATGTTGGGAAACGCGAAGTAACCCCCGTTGGATTTCACACAGGTTACGCCGGGAATGCTCCTCAGTCCATCAATCATAGCATCCCTGTTCCTTTGATATTTCTGGGCAATCTCCGAAAGGGGAACCTCTCCCATGCCTATGGATTCCCGTAAAGCGGAGACGGCTCCAGCCTGGGCAAAGGACGTTGGGCTGGTTATCAAGTGGGAATGAATGGCCAACATCCGTTCGATGATTTCCTCATTCGCCACTATCCAGCCCACCCTCCAACCGTGCATGTTGTACACCTTGCTCGTAGTCTGAACGGTAATGGTCCGTTCTTTCATCTTGGGGAGGGAGGCCATGCTTATATGCCCGTACCCATCATACGTGAAGTGTTCGTAGGCCTCGTCCACGAGTACGAGGAAACGGTGCTTCCGTGCGATCTCCGCGATGGCCATGAGATCGGATTGTTCGAGCAGTGTCCCTGTGGGGTTGTGGGGATTACACAGGACGAGCATCTTGGTCTTGGGAGTGATCCTCTCCTTCAGGTCGTGGATGCTCATCTTGAATGCATTTTCCTCTTTCAAGGGTATAAAGGCCGGAATCCCTCCGGCCAGTCGAATAGCGGGTTCGTAGCTGACCCAACTGGGGTCACCCAGCAGGACTTCCTCTCCTCGATCTACCAGTGCGAGGAAAGTCATAAATAGGGCTTGCTTTGATCCCGCTGTGATGATGATCTCAGATTGAGGATTTGCTTGAATACTGTTTTCGCCCTGAAGTTTCTCCGCCACGGCTTCTCTCAACTCGGCCAGTCCTCGTGCATCGGTACAACTCGCCGCATCCGGGCTATCCAACATTCTCTTCGCCGCATCCTTGACATGCTTGGGAGTGTCAGGTCTTCCTGATCCGAAGTCGATGACTTCGATACCCTCTTGCCGCAATTGTCGAGCTTTCCTGATAATGCCGATAGTGCCCGAGAAGTTAACCCCCCGCATCCTCTCAGCAAAAAAATGAGTCTCCCTCACGTGCCGTCCCTCCTTTTACGGAGATCATTTCCCCAGCTTATTGCGCACTATCATGTGGAGCAGTGTGATAATGGCCCTCTGGCACTCATCCGAGGTGCCGTCCACCCAGGGAATCCGCCGGTTCAGTATCCCATCCTCCGCTCCCGCTCTGGCGCATTCTTCGATCATGCGAATCTCTTCCTGGGGGGAGTGGAGCAAGCTGGGGTCCTCCTTCAGCAGTGCTATTGCCGCCGATATACCGTAGGCTCCCCAGTTTGAGATTGCCGAGGGCACGAGCACGTCGGCGCCAGTGACAGTGGCCATGCCCGCTCCGCAAGGACACTGACATTTTGCCCCATATGGTTGTATTCCCTTAATATCCTCCAGGATATTCCCAAATCCCATCTCATTGCCGTTGTCCCCAACTCCAATGGTGAGAATACCCTCCTTTTGAGCTACCGCAAAGAAGTGATGAGCTTTGCCCTTCCCTGCGGTAGTATCTACCCCTTTGGATGTATGCATAACTCCCTTCTCGTTGGGCCCCGATTTCTCAATTGCGATCAGTGCTGAGGGTTTGTATCGAGCTATCATTTCCCCTGCTTTTTTCTTGGCTTCTCCGTCATCAAGGGGTAAAAACTCTATGGCTGCTGCACTGGTTCTGTCCTTTACCTTTTCGTACTCCGTCACCACAATGCCCAAAGCTCCCAGCGCAGCTACGAGGGGTTCTGAAAAGGCTTCCTCTATGATGTAAATCGGCTTGGCTTCCAGCCCGAGGGCCAATGTTCTCCCGATGGCAGCCCCACCTGGTGGGCCGTCGGTTTCCCCCTTTGGCAACCAGAGCCCCCCAGCCCTTCCGGCTCCGGTAAGGATGAAGACGGTATCCCCTTTCTTGACTGACTCGAGGAGACGTTTTGCAGCCGACAGGGTGAAGGGCTCGTCGACCTTACCCCGAGCAGCATCATAAATTCTCGTTGTAATGTCGTGAAGGGAATTACCACCTCTTCGCATCTCAACATTGCATAAACGGTCAATGGCATCGGTTGCCGCCAACAGGTGTGATTCGCCTATCATTTTTCTCGCCCCCCTGCGAAAAGGTTACCATCTCGTAGGTCCTTCATTCGAATTATCGGGCTTGCGTTGAAATCACTTCCTCGCCTCCAGGCGACGGGAAAGAGCCGATCCGGAATAACAGATAGCCAGGTACACGAGGGCTGCAAAGATGTAGAGCTCAAATGACCTTAAGGTCGTTTCGGTGAGCAAGGATATTCGATGGAGGAATTCCTTGAGCCCGATAATAAAGGCAACCGTAGTCCCTTGGAAAAGGATGATACTCTGGGTAACCAGGAGTGGTACCATATGTCTCAGCGCGGGGGGAAGAACGATATACCGCATAGTTTGGAAATACGTCAACCCAGTGGAGTATCCAGCCATTATCTGTCCTTTTCCCACGGACTGAATCCCCGCCCTGATTATTTCCGAAAAATAGGCAGCATAGAAAACCACGAAGGCAATGAGGACAGATACAAAATCGCCTAATG
>Ga0209427_10005232_pt1 | contig 14887 bp, 11 predicted proteins | sample DeeMarSWOR136_30_FD_187465 | JGI IMG/M metagenome (GOLD analysis project Ga0209427, IMG submission 187465) | Marine sediment microbial communities from White Oak River estuary, North Carolina - WOR-1-36_30 (SPAdes) (version 2) | ecosystem: Environmental > Aquatic > Marine > Intertidal zone >...
ATATAGATAAGGCTGTTTTTAGTAAAAATTTATGACCCTCATGAAGATGATCAAAAGTTCCACCTAACCCAACCTTCTTAAGAATCTAAAAAACCCCCTCCTAAGTTGAAAAAGATAGTAATTAAATTTGTTTTTTTATTTTTAAACTTTCTTTCTTATTTTCTCGCAATTTGGTTTTTTCAGTAGGGCTTTTTAATCTAACCGAATAGATTTGCTTTATTTCCATTAAATCCTCACATTTTTCACATTTATCTAACCTTTTGAATACAAAATCTCCCTTTTCATAATTTCTAACTTTAGTAAGTCCACATAATTTGCATATCAAAATTGTGAGAGTTTGTCTAATAGGTTCAGAAGGACTTTTTTGAAATTGGATTAATGTAGCTCCAAAGCAAATTAACATAAAACCAATGGACCAACTTGTTAATTGGTCAAATCCAAAATCCATATATATAAATAATATACCAATAACAATAAGAATAATTAAAACAATGTTTTTTAAAACACTTTTAAGGGTGATCCCTTTTTTTAAAATTTCTTCATCGTCTTCTTCGTCAATCATAGAGCATGTCGTAATATCTTCTTTTCTATGCTTTATAATCGAAAAGAATAAATAAATTTTTTTATTATAAAAATTTAGAAGGTTAATAATTTCGAATAACCCTTAATTTTAACAAAGAGATGAATATTATTTATCAAACAGCCACTAGCACAGATCCGATTTCTCTTATTATATCTTTATTATGGTTTTTGCTTATATTTATTTCAATGTTTTATGGACAAAAATTGCAAGCATGGAAGGCATCTAAGGAAATTCAATCAGCTTTGGAGAAACTAAAAAAATGGAATGATGAATGCAAGGAAATTTTGATCACAAATTTTAAAGAATTTGCTGACAAAAAGAAAACTCAAAAAGATTTAACATTTCAACTTGAAGATTTCCTTACTTTCGTAACTATATCTCCTGTTTCTCTCGATCCATACGGAATTATTCCTAAGTTTGATCATATTGTTGATGTAAGAGATAACAGGTTCAAAGAAGAAGTTGAGCTATTAGCTCCAAATGCGAGTAATGTTCAAAGATCCAATTTAGAAAATCTATTAGAAGCGACTATGGCAATTGATTTTATTTATAGACTTATTCGACACTACCTTATATTAGGAAAGAAATCAAAGTCAATGATTTTATTGCTTCAGATTTCATATCAATTAGGATTAATTATGACTATGGCAAAAGCATATTATCATGCAGCTAAAGCTTTCTCAGAAGGAAGTCCAATAGGAGATGGACTTGGGCCCTTAGTTGCAGCAAGTTTTATAAGAGCGGTATCGAATAATGATATTTCTGCTATTGAAGTTGCTAGAGATACAATTGTTCAAGAATTAGAGTTTGAAGGAAGAAAAATTTATATTATTCGAGCCAAGGGACCGGGGGGTACTGTTGGAAAACCTGGTAAAGCCATCAAGAATTTAATTGAACAGCATGGAGATTCAATATCAAGGATAATTATGATTGATGCTGGTTTGAAACTTACAGGAGATAAAACAGGTTCAATGGCAATTGGAGTAGGAGCTGCGATTGGAGGTATAGGAATTGAAAAACATTATATAGAAGAATCATCAACAGGCAAATCAATTCCTATTGATGCTCTAATTTGTAAACAATCCTTAGAAGACGCGATAACAACAATGAAACGGCCTATCACTCAATCAGTTCCAAAATTTATAGAAAATATAAAATTTGCTATTCGAAAACGTACGCAAAAAGGCTCAATAATTATTATTGCTGGTATTGGAAATACCATTGGAATCGGTGTTTAATGTATATTTGTTTTTTTATTATAATATCTTTTTCTTTTGACTTTTTAAATTCATGTTTTAAATCTAAAAGTTTGTTTTAATAACTAGTTTCTTTGAAAAATAGAAATCATTTTATAATTTTAGTAATAAAATTAATTAATTAAATTATTTAATTATTTGAAAATAAAAAAAGTAAATTAATAAATAATTTGTATTGAGGTGTAAAGAAAATTTACGGTTATATGGGAAAGATTCTAAGAGTAAATTTAACAAATGGTGAAATTAGTGAAGAATTTCCTAATGAAGAAACATTAAAATTATATTTAGGAGGAGCAGGATTAGCAACAAAATTTTTGTTAGAAGAGGTACCAAAAGGAATAGATCCATTAGGACCTGAAAATAAATTGATTTTTATGACAGGACCATTAACAGGAACACCTTCACCTAGTACTGGAAGATATGCTGTTGTTACAAAATCTCCGCTTACTGGTATTTGGGGAGAAGCAAATTCTGCGGGTTTTTGGGGGCGTGATCTAAAAAGATCTGGTTTTGATGGAGTTATTTTCGAAGGTATCTCTCCAAAACCTGTTTATCTGGTTACAGAAGATGGAAAAGCAGAACTCAGAGACGCGTCACATCTATGGGGTAAAAATACTTCAGATACAACCAAAACTATAAAAGAAGAATTAGGAGATAAATTTAATGTCTCTTGTATAGGCATTTCAGGGGAAAATCTAGTTAAATACGCTGCAATAATGAATGATTGTGATAAACCTTATTGGGGACGTGCTGCGGGAAGATGTGGTGTTGGGGCTGTAATGGGGTCTAAAAAAGTAAAGGCTCTTGCTGCTAAAGGGAATGCTAAGATTCAAGTAGCAAATCCAGAAGAATATAAACAAGAAGCTAAACAAAGGTACGATTGGGTTAATCAAAGCCTATTAAAAATGACTCTTGAAGTATATGGGACAGCTACTATGGTTGACTTAGTTGGAATTAAAGGTGGTTTACCAACAAAAAATTGGCAAACGGGTGTTTTTCCTAATATTGAAAAAGTAAATGGAACAGCAATTAATGAGACAATTCTTACAGATCGAAAACCTTGTTTTGCATGTCCAATTGCTTGTGGACGCCTTGCTGAAATTAAAGAAGGTAAATATAAAAGCGAAGGAGAAGGGCCAGAATATGAGTCAATAGGGTCTCTTGGAACTATGTGTGGTATTGATAATCTTGAGGCGATTACGTTCTCTCATTTCTTATGTAATGAATATGGACTTGATACAATTTCAGCTGGAAATGTAATAGGTTTTGCAATGGAATGTTATGAAAAAGGGATATTAACTAATGAACAAACTGAAGGAATTGAATTAAAATTTGGTGATGCAGATCTAGTAATTGATCTTCTCCCCAAAATTAGTAAAAGAGAAGGCATTGGCGATTTATTGGCCGAAGGAACAAGGAAAATGGCAGAAAGATTAGACAAGGATTCAATAAAATTTGCAATGCAAGTTAAAGGTTTAGAGCTTCCCGCATATGACAGTAGAGCCGCTAAAATCACGGGATTAGCATATGCCACAGCAAATCGAGGTGGTGATCATATTACTGCATGGATTGAAGGGCCTGCTTTCTTATCAATGCCTTTTATGCTTATTGATGATGCTGATGTAGGTGATCCTCTTCAGGAAATCCCAGAAAAAACCTTTATCCTTAAGGATTTGGAAGATGGTTTTGGAATATTTGATGCTATAGGTGGTTGTAAATTTATGGGTATAGTTTTAAGCGCTGATGATTGGGCTTCATTGATATCAAAATTATTAGGTTATGAATTCACAACATCAGATTTTAGAAAAACTGGTGAGAGACTTTATAATCTTGCGAGAGTTTTTAATGTAAGAGAAGGAATAACAAGAAAAGATGATACTCTTCCGGCCCGATTATTAGAGGAACCTCTTCCTGAAGGTCCCGCTGAAGGACAAATAGTAAATTTAGACCCGCTTCTAGATGCTTACTATGAATTTCGTGGTTGGGATAAAAACGGTGTTCCTACTAAGGAAAAACTTAAAGAACTTGATTTAGATTGGACTATTGATTTAATATATTAATTAAATATCATAAATTTTTTTTTCTCAACGGTGAGAATAATGGGTGAAGAAAAAAAAAATTCTTATGCAAATAAACCTTGGTTAAAATCTTATTTTGTAGGACCTTTTAAGCTCAAACATTCAATGGAACCATACCCTAAAATTAATTTATATCAATTTCTTGAAGATAGTGCTAAAAATTATCCTGATAATATATCATGTGTCTATGTTGACGATGAAATCACATATAAAGAACTAAAATTAAAAGTTGATAAGTTAGCAAATGCATTTTTAGATCTGGGTTTAAAAAAAGGAGATAAAGTTGCATCTGTTCTACCTTCTTGCCCGGAATTTATTTTAGTAGATTATGCTGCGCTTAAAATTGGAGCAATACATGTACCATTAAGTATTTTACATAAAACTGATGATTTAGTCCATGAGATAAAAGAAAGTGGAGCAAAAACAGTAGTTTGTTCCTATAGACGTATTGAACGTATTGATGAGGTAAAATCTAAAGTTGAAATTAATACTGTAATTTACACTCCAACAAGGATATTTCCTGATTATAAACTCCCTGAAATGACAGAAATATCTACTGAAGGTTATTATTCTCTTTATGATTTATTAAAGAAATATGATCCTCTTGAAAAAACAGTTGAGGTAAACCCTATGGAAGATATTGCTCTCTTACCTTTTACAGGGGGAACAACAGGACTTCCTAAGGGTACTATGTTAACTCATTATAATATTACAACAAATGTAATTCAAGTCATACATTGGATGATGGATCCAATAAAAGCAGGGATTATTGGGAAAGCTGCTGTCGTAGTTTGTGTTCCTGTTTTTCATGCTTATGGACATATTGCTATTCACGCCAGCATATCATGGGGACTCAAAATATTTTTAATGGATCCAAGAGATATGATTAGGATTGTTGAATCAATAAAGAAAAATCGTCCTTTTATGGTAACTGCCGTTCCTGCTCATTATATAAGATTTTTGCAGTTAGATATCCCTAAAGCCCCCATTTTTTATCTATCTGGGGCTGCACCAATACCTGAGGACGTTGTAGGACAATTTGAGAATAAAACCGGCATTCCAATGGGAGAAGGATACGGTGCCACAGAAACTACTGCTGTGGCAACAGTCAATATTTCACCACTTTCTAAAGTAACTGGAATTATGTTAAAAAAGAAAACTGGTGTAGGTGTACCATTACCTGACACAGAAGTAAAAATAGTCGATCCAGAAACAGAAGAAGAGGTTCCATTTGGGGAATCCGGCGAAATTTGGGTACGTGGTCCGCAACTTATGAAGGGTTACTGGCCTACACCAAATAAGGGTTTAACTGAGGATGGGTGGCTCAGAATGGGTGATATTGGTAGAATGGATGAAGATGGCTATTTCTACATTGAAGATCGTATTAAAGATATGATTAATGTATCTGGTAATAAAGTTTATTCCAGAGTCCTTGATGATCTTTTGCATGAACATCCAGCCGTAAGAGTTGCAGGGGTAATTGGGATTCCAGATCCAGAACGCCCTGGTAGTGAAAGAGTAAAGGCGTTCATATCCCTCAATAAAGAATATGAAGGAAAAGTATCCGAACAAGATATAATCGATTACTTGAAAGATAAAGTTAAACCTTACGCAGTACCCAAAAGTGTAGAATTTAAAAACGATCTACCCTTAACAATGGTTATGAAGCTTTTTAAGAGAAAGCTTAGAGATGAAGAAATTGCTAAGATGAAAGAAAGAGGAGAAATTAAGTAATAATTAAAATTTATACAATATTTTTTGTTTTTAATAGAAAAATGAAATATTTATTGAAATCTTAATTTAATAAAACATAAAATAAAAACCAAATAAAATAATAAGTAAATTATATGTTTCATAAGTGATAAAAATGAAATTTGGAACACCAGAATGGGCTAAGGCATATTGTAAGGCAATCAATGATAATCCAAACTATAAAGATGCAGCTGGACCAGAGGGATTTCCACCTAATGGATGGGAAGGTGATTTTCTTTTTATTGTAGAACCTTCTGGGAACTTAGACCATGAAATTAGGATGTTTGTAGGACTTTACCATGGAGAATGTACAGGTGCTAAAATAGTTGAAAAAGGAGAAGAAGTTGATGTAGAATATGTGTATTCAGGACCTTATGATGCCTGGGTTCAAGTTTTAAAAAAGGAATTAGATCCAATCCGAGGTCTGCTCGCTGGAAAATTTAAACTTAAAGGTGACATGGCTAAAGTTTTAAGAGCAACGAGGGCAGCACAAGAACTTGTTGTTTCTACTACAATGATAGACACCGAATTTTATTAAAATAATGAACTCTAATTATTTTTTTTCTTTTTAATTTAATCTTAAATATTAAACAAATTCTACAATGGTTAGTAATATTGGTAATTTATCCAAGTTAACGAATAAACAAATTTATTTTTTTGATTTAGATGGTACAGTTTATTTAGGAAATTCACTATTTCAAGGAGTCCCTAAATTAATTGACGTATTAAGAAAACTTAAAAAAACATTTTTTTTCCTTTCAAATAATTCAAGTATATCAACCAAAGACTACCTTAAAAAGTTAAATAAATTCAACCTTGATATACATCGAGAAAATCTTATTTTATCTCAACATCCAACAATAGATTATCTTAAAAAAAACAATTTCAAAAAAATATTTCTATTAGGCACTCAATCTCTCAAAAATGAATTTATATATGAGGGTTTTGAATTAACAGAAGAAGATCCAGAAATATTAGTGCTTGCATTTGATCAAGAGCTAACTTATAACCGCTTAATGAAAGCTGCTTATTTTCTTCAAAATGAAAGTTTTCCATATATCGCTACTCATCTCGATAATCGATGCCCTACTGAAAATGGATACATCCCTGATGCTGGAGGGATAGCTGCACTCTTGTACAAAGCTATTGAAAGAATGCCAAAAGTTTTCGGAAAACCAAATAAAGAAATGCTTCTTTTTAAGTTAGATAAGCTAAGTATTCCACCTAAAGATGCTATTATTTTTGGAGATCGCCTTTATACAGATATAAAAATGGGTATAAATGCGGGAATAACTACATGTTGTGTATTATCTGGAGAAACAAGGTTAGAGGCTATAGAAATGAGTAAATTTAAACCCGATTTTATTATAAATGGTATATGGGAATTACTTGAAGCTTTTAATAAGAATTAAATGAATTTTTGTTAAGTCTAAGTCTATTTTTCGAAAATTTTATTTCAATAAAGAAACTTTACTATTATAAGAAATGTTTTACAAGACATCTAAGTAAAATATAAAAATTAAGAGTGTTGTTTTTATTTTATCTAATTGATGATTATTAAGATTTTGGTTAATAAACATGACAACTTCTGAAAACAATAAATTTGTCTACAATTTTAGTGAAGGGAATAAGGACTTAAAGAACCTGCTTGGCGGAAAGGGAGCAAATCTCGCAGAAATGACCAATTTAGGTCTTAGTATACCACCTGGTTTCACAATAACAACTGAAGCCTGTTTGCTCTATTTTCTGAAACCAGAAAAAATAATGGAACAACTGAGAATCCCTGTAATGGAGCATCTAAAAACATTAGAACAAAACACAGGAAAAAAATTTGGTGATAATAAAAATCCTTTATTAGTATCTGTTCGATCTGGAGCTCCCATCAGCATGCCTGGTATGATGGATACAGTTCTCAATTTGGGATTAAACGACCAAAGTGTTTTAGGGTTGGCAGAACAAACCGATAATCCCCGATTTGCGTATGATTCATATCGGAGATTCATCCAAATGTTTGGGGATGTAGTAATGGGAATTGGGGATGAAAAGTTCGAGAGAATATTGGATAAATATAAAAGATCTATTGGACGTAATGCTCAAGATACAGATTTACAAATTACTGATTTACAAAAAGTAATTGCTGATTACAAAGCATTATATGAAAAAGAAATTGGAAAACCATTTCCTCAAGATCCATTTAATCAACTTTTTCTCGCAATAGAGGCAGTATTTAAATCGTGGAATAATAGAAGGGCTATAACTTATCGAAAAATCAATAACATTCCTGATTTTGGTACCGCTGTTAATATTCAGACAATGGTATTCGGAAATAAAGGTTGGAATTCTGCCACTGGAGTCGCCTTTACTAGAGATCCTTCAACAGGAGAAAATATTAAATTTGGTGAATATTTAGCAAATGCTCAAGGAGAAGACGTTGTTGCAGGCATAAGAACCCCTAAAAAGCTTGAAGAAATGAAAAAGGAGTTCCCAAAAATATATAAGGAATTACTTAAAACAATGAACAATTTGGAAAAACATTATAGAGATATGCAAGATATTGAATTCACAATTGAGGACGGAAAACTAAATATTTTACAAACACGCAATGGCAAAAGAACACCCTCGGCGGCTGTTAAAATTGCTGTAGACATGGTTAAAGAGGGATTAATTTCTAAAGAAGAAGCAATAATGAGTATAGATCCAAATAAGGTTGCCAAATTATTGTTTAAAAGTATCGATGAAAACTCAATTGTTCATGTTTTAGCTCATGGTATTAATGCATCACCAGGAGCAGTTTCTGGAATAGCTGTTTTTGATTCTGATAGAGCAGAAGCTATAGCAAATCAAGAGCATAAAGACATAATTCTTGTACGACCACAAACTAAACCTGAAGATGTACATGGTCTTTATGCTTCAAGTGGTGTATTAACTCAATTTGGAGGTAAAACTTCCCATGCAGCAGTAGTTGCTAGAGGAATGGGAAAACCAGCTGTTGTAGGTGCTCAAGATGTTGAAATAGATGAGGAAAAAAGAGAATTTAGAGTTTCTGAAATGGTTATTCACGAAGGTGATTGGATTACAATTGACGGAACAACTGGTCGGATCATTGAAGGAAAAGTTCCTCTAGTTGAGCCTGAAATTAAAGGGGAGTTTTTAGAATTACTAGAAATAGCAGATGAAATAAAAATTTTAGGAGTAAGAGCAAATGCAGATACTCCTACAGATGCTCGAAAGGCAATCGAATTTGGTGCTGAGGGTATAGGTCTCACAAGAACTGAGCATATGTTCATGGCACAAGAGAGACTACCCGTAGTGCAAAATATGATAATGGCAAGAACGACAGAGGAACGGCAAGATGCTCTAAATAAAATATTACCTATGCAAAAAGGAGACTTTACTGAAATATTCCGTATAATGGAGGGAAAGCCAGTAACCATACGGTTATTAGATCCTCCCCTACATGAGTTTTTACCTGAGTTATCTACCGTGTTATTAGAAAGTCAAGAACTTAAAATGACCAACGCATTATCGAGATCATTATTAGATACAAGCCCTTTAGATGATGAAATTAAGAAAAAGAGTGAAGTAATCTCATTGATTAGGTCTTTATCAGAGGAGAATCCAATGATGGGCTTAAGAGGTTGCCGACTTGGTATTGTCTGGCCAGAAATCAATGAAATGCAAGTAAAAGCAATATTTCAAGCTGCTTGTGAACTTAAGCTCAAAGGAATTAACGTAATCCCTGAGGTTATGATTCCTCTTGTAGGAATGATATCTGAATTACAATATGTTAAAGCACAATTGATGGAAGTAGCTCTAGATACGATTAAAAGTTACAATGTAGATTTGGAATACAAGTTTGGTACTATGATTGAAATTCCTAGAGCTGCTTTGACAGCGGATGAGATTGCAATTGAAGCTGAATTCTTTTCTTTTGGCACAAATGATTTAACTCAAATGACATTTGGTTTCTCTCGAGACGATGCTGAAGGAAAGTTTTTACCGATCTATTTGAATAAAGAAATTCTGGAAAATAATCCTTTCGAAATTCTTGATCAAGATGGTGTTGGAAAATTGATGAAATTAGCTTTAGAACTTGGTAAAAATACAAGACCAGATCTAAAAACCGGAATTTGTGGGGAACACGGAGGAGAACCTAATTCAATTAAATTTGCTCATTCAATAGGGTTAGACTATGTATCTTGTTCACCTTTTAGAATTCCAGTTGCTAGAATTGCGGCAGCTCAAGCTACTATAGAACAAAAAAATAAATAATAAACACTTTTTACCCTTATTTAGTTTAAAACTTTTTATTATATTATTTCTTAGATTTTATAATGTTGATTAAATAATAACAGTGAATTATAAAATCCATAAAGGTTATATCAATCGAATAATTTCCTAATTTATAAAATTATTAGTGAATGACAATATGTCTTTAACTTTAGATGAAAAAATCGCTTTATTAGAAGAAGTCGGAGAAGAAATTATTAATTTAGATGAATTAAGAGAGATGATTAAATGGAAAGTCGATCATAATAAAGAAATTTATGCTTATGATGGTTTTGAACCTTCAGGAAATATTCATATTGCTCAAGGCCTTTTAAGAGCGATTAATGTAAATAAAATAACAAAAGCAGGGATTCGCTTCAAATTTTTGGTTGCAGATTGGCATGCTGCTGCTAATAAGAAGTTTGGTGGCAATTTAGGAGTAATTAAAAGAGTTGGCGATTTTTTCATTGAAATTTGGAAAGTATGTGGAATGGATTTAAGCAAAATAGAATTTATATACGCTTCAGATCTGGTGAAAGAAGATAAATACTGGGAGCTCGTACTCAAGATAGGAATAGAAACAACTTTAAAACGGGTAAAACGATGTACTCAAATAATGGGAAGGAGTGAATCTGATAAACTTTATGCTTCACAAATCCTCTATCCTTTGATGCAATGCGCCGATATTTTTTATTTACCTGCTGATATTTGTCAACTTGGATTAGATCAAAGAAAGGTAAATATGTTGGCGAGAGATGTTGCTAAAAAACTGAATAAACCTAAACCAGTTGCAATTCATCATCATATGTTAATGGGCTTAAATAAACCACCATTTACGGATTTAACTGGTGTTGAAAGGATAATACAAATTAAAATGTCCAAATCTGATCCTGATTCATCAATATTTATGTTAGATTCCCCGGATGATGTAAAACGCAAGATAGATAAAGCATATTGCCCCCCTAAGCAGAGCGAAGAAAACCCTGTTTTGGAATATTGTAAATATATCATATTTGAACTTGTAGATGTTGTTGAAATTGAACGACCTGAAAAATATGGTGGATTTATTAAATATAACTCTTATATCGAATTGGAAAAAGATTATATTGAAGGAAAATTGAATCCACCTGACTTAAAATCTGCAGTTGTCAAATATCTTAACCAATTTTTAGCTCCTGTTAAAAATCATTTTGAAATAAATAAAAATGCTAAAGATTTATATCAATTTGTTCAAAAGGAATACAGAAAATATAAAGAAATATAATAAGAAACTCTAGAAACCGGTATAAAGTTGAAAAATAAAGAAATAATTGATTTGTTTTTAAACCCAAAATCTGTCGCTGTAATTGGTGCATCAAAAAATTTAGCTAAAGGTGGACACCGAATTGTAGTTAATTTGGTTACAAATAAGTTTAATGGGAAAATTTATCCTGTAAATCCTAACTCGGATGGAGATTTATTTGGATTAGAATTCAAAAAATCAGTTTTGGATATTGAAGAAGATGTAGATCTTGCTATATTTTATATCCCAAATCGAAAAATTCCCCTTATATTAGAAGAATGTGTTCAAAAAGGAATTAAAGGTGCAATTATTGAAGCTTCTGGATTTGAAGAAGTAGGTACAAAAGGTCTTGAGTTAAGAGATCTTATTCTAAAAATTACAGATAATTTTTCAAAAATTCACATCTTAGGACCTAATTGTATGGGACTTACACGGATTGATGGCGATAGCGATTCTAATAAAAAGGGTGGATTTTTCACTAGTTTTGCTGTTTTTTCTAAATATAAAAGTGGTAATATTGCTATAATCACTCAATCGGGGATGCTAAATGGTGGATTTTTATTATATATGATGGAGAAATATCCTGATTTAGGTATTAGATATTCTTGCTCAATAGGAAATAAAATGGATTTAAGTGAAATTGAATTTTTAGAATATTTTTTAGAAGATCCTTCAGTAAATGTTATTGCTATATATCTTGAATCTTTTAAGAATCCAAGAAGATTTATCGAATTGTGTAGAAAAACAAGAGAAATGCCTAATAAAACAATAATTCTCGTTAAAGGAGGTTTAACTCCTCAAGGTCAAAAAGCTACTTTAAGCCATACAGGAGCCCTAGCAGAGAATTTTCAATTAACTAAAGCTATAATAAAACAATCTGGAGTAATTCAAGCTAATAGTTTCCATGAATTATTTCAATTTGCTCGTACTTTTTCAATGATGTATAATGAAAACAAAATTATGCCAAATGAAGGTAATATTTCCATGATTACTGGATCAGGTGGTGCGGGTACAATAGTTGCTGATATTACTGCTCAATATGGATTAAAATTCCCTACTTTCGGAGATAGAATATATTATAGATTAGTAGAAATATTTCCAGAATGGATGCCCCCAAATAGATTTGCACTTATAGATTTTTGGCCAGCAATGGAAAAAGCTATGATGAATAATATGAATCCAGTAGAGCTTATGATTTCGGTCTATAAACTTTTATTAAAAGATGAAAAAATTGAAGGGATCCTTAATATGATGTTTTGCTCAAAACAATTTAGAAGTTTTACTGATTACAAAAGGGTAGTTGAAAGTATCAAACATACTTCTAAACCAACATTCTTCTGGTTAATTGGTGAAATTAAAGAAGTTGAACGTGTAACTCGATATATGGCTGACCATAATGTCCCTACTTTTCCAAGTTTAGAAGATATGATTAAAAACTTCTGGATTTTAGTCCAAGATTCTAAAAATAAAAAAAGTAATTAATAATGGTTCGAATATTGTGCATAGGAGATTCTCACGTGCCTATTCGTGCAAAAGATCTACATCTACAAATTTATGAAAAACTAAGTGAATTAACAAAAGAAGAGCTTTTTCATTACACTTTTTTTACTGGGGATTTAATTGATTTCCCTAAATTAGTCAATTTCTTGAATCAGAAAACAGAAAGAAGTGTATTTAAAGTAATTGGAAATATGGATTACTACTATGGAAATCGTGATTCGCCTAATTATCAAAAATTAGAAATCCTTTTTGAAGATAATGATAAAATTACCTTAGGCTTAACACATGGAGCACAAATTAGTCCCCGAGGAGACCATGATCAATTAGAGACTTTGTGCCAAGAAAGAGGTTATAATCTTATAGTTTCAGGCCACACACATAAACAAGAAATATTTTTAACAAAAAAAGGGATTCTATTAATAAATCCCGGTAGTATTACTGGCGCCTGGTCTTTTGTAGCAAGTAGTATCCCTTCTTTTATTGAATTATGTATAGATAATAGAACTAAGGAACTTATTATAAATCTTTTCCAAATTAATAAACATATAGGAGAAATAGACGTCTTAAAATCTAAATTCGTCTTTAAAAATAACCAAATATATAAAAAAATCAGTTAAATTATCAATAAATTTTTTAATCTAATACAAGAATTTTCGAAAGCTTTAATAAAATTCCCAAGTTTCGTTTTCCTGTTGATCCTTTTAAGAATCTTAATTTCTTATATCCAAATTGACTTTTTTTGAACATCATATTAAGAACTGAATTTTCCCCATTTACAAAAAAAACTAAATCTTCAGGGGCTGCCCTCAGCTCTAAATCATACTCATCTAATTTTCCTTTCCCTAATGAAAAGTTTCCATCTTTTGCGACTAAGTTAACCCAAAAATAATAATCTTCTTCAATTTGTAAACCTATAATTATTCTTGCATTAAATTTGTCTAACAGCTTTTTATTTTTAGGATTCTTTCTCTTTTCTGTTATTACACTTTCAATAGTCTGTTGAAATGTAATAAATAAATTTTCTTTTTCTGATTCTTCCATATTTTACTAAACCTTCCTAATTAACTAATTATTTTAAAATGATCCTTGTGTATTATAAAATTTGCAATTATTCTAAATATAAAATTTAATAAAATCATAAATATTATTAACAAATTAAATTAATTTAATAAATTTCAAATCAGAATAGTAAAATTGAAGGTAAAGGCTTATGATGTGGCATTTTTTTTGTCCAAAACTATTTTATGGTGAAGGGGCTTTAGCTGCTTTTGAGAATATAAATGGAAAAAAGTGTTTTATAATAACTGATAATATTATAGAGGAATTAGGATTTTTAAAAATCCTTACAGATACACTAGAAAAATACGGAAAGCCTTTCAGTGTATTTAAAGACGTGATTCCAGATCCACATGAAGAAGACGTAATGAAGGGTAAAGAGCAATGCATCAAATACGCTCCAGATTTAATAATCGCATTGGGAGGAGGATCAGTGATAGATACTGCTAAAGTTATTTGGGTAATGTATGAATATCCTAATTATACGCTTGATGATATAAATTTCAACAACCCAGAATTATTTAATTTCGCTAATAAAGCAAAACTTATAGCAATTCCTACTACTTCAGGAACTGGATCAGAAACAACTTGGGCAGCAATTATTTCTAAGTATGAAAACAATGTTTGGAGAAAGGGGTCATTTGCTCATGAATCATTGGTTCCAACATATGCAATACTCGACCCTGTGTTTCCAAAAGGTATGCCTCCAAAATTAACTGTTAACACTGCTTTTGATGCCCTAACACATGCATTAGAAGGTTATATTTCTGCTTGGAGGAATGAATTTAGTAACGCATTAATACCTAAAGCAATTGAATTAATCTTTAAATATCTCCCAATTGTTCATAAAGACGGAGATAACATGGAAGCTAGGGACTTTTTACACCAAGCAGCGAGTATGGCAGGAATAGCTTTTAGCAATTCTCAAATTCATATTGTGCACGCACTGGGACATAGTTTTGGAGCAGTATTTGGAGTCCCTCATGGAAATATTGTGGGTCTTTTTCTACCATATGTACTACAATACTGTTTGAATGCTCCAGGCGAGACAAATGAATCTATTTTATTGTACTCAAGATTGGCAAAAATGTTAGGCTGGGCTAAATGGGAT
>Ga0209427_10005234_pt1 | contig 14886 bp, 9 predicted proteins | sample DeeMarSWOR136_30_FD_187465 | JGI IMG/M metagenome (GOLD analysis project Ga0209427, IMG submission 187465) | Marine sediment microbial communities from White Oak River estuary, North Carolina - WOR-1-36_30 (SPAdes) (version 2) | ecosystem: Environmental > Aquatic > Marine > Intertidal zone >...
AGACTTTATTAGGCTATATTTATCTTTATATCTAACCGATATATTTGACTCATTTTCATGCATTGTGGTGGCCTAAGGGGCCATGAATGTTTGGGTAGTCATAGCATTGCCGATTTTTAAGTATACGAATGCCAGTTGAAACTCTGGGATGATTTTGGCAGAAGCGGGATTTTGTGGATTTCACCCGCGCGATTTTGCCAGATAATCAGTTTTGGCAGACCCATCCGGTCGGTTTTCCTTGACATTCAACCCAGTTTACCTATTCTGAAAGTGTTGTTTTTTCCACTCCTTAACCTCCACTCAGAGGTCCCCCATGAGGAAACCTCTCAAAATGTGCAAGCCCAACTCCTGATGGGGCGGTTTCCGTCCTGTCGGGAGATCTCAGATCCCATGCTCGAAAAACCAAACCCATCGTAAGGTGGGGACGGAAAGCCACGGGTCTCAGATAGCTTCGTCTGACTCCTGCGACTGGTTTTCTCTGCTGTTTCCTTAGGACTTCTGGACAAAGAAGATAGCCGAGCTGCCGAGTGTGACATCGTCAAGGTCACAGAAGGCGAAGTTCGGCTTTTTGTTTGGGTTAGGATTTGAGGAAAGGAGCTGATCAGCTATGCGAAGAAAAGCAGTGTTGTTCTTACTGGTATTGACCGCTGTGTTTTTTCACTTTTGCCTTGCGCATGCTCAGATCGCAGAGAAGGAGAAAGAGTGGGAGAAGACCATAACGCTTCCGAGTGGCGAAGTCATTTATGACTTAAACGGCGAATGGGCTGCATACATGGAGCACTATGGACCCTTGGAAGGATACGGTAGGTATCCCGATATCGTGGAGATAAAGCAGGAAGGTGCTTCATTTGTAGGAATTAGACAGATTGGAAACCCATGGATGCTAAAGGGTAGTGAGTTCATAAGAGGGGAACTTGATAAGAATGGTTTCAAGAGGATTCAGATCATATCGGGGATGGGCCCTCTAGATGCTAAGGGCCAAATTCTTCCCTGGTATGACATTGGGAAACAGATAATAGTCGATGACGGCGAAAAATACAGAGCGACGCTCATCAGGAGATAAAGCCTTGGTCATTCCTCGTTGTGTAAATTCCTAAAAGTGAAAGCTAGGATAAGGAGGCTTGGCAAGCGGTTAATTTGGGAAACCTTGAAACGACCAATTTTTGATGTTACAAATGGTAGTCGTAATGGAATGGTTCTACACAGGTGCTTTGAGCTAGTCTATTGCATATCACAGTTTCTCTTATTCTTGTGATACTCTCAATATATCGGCAATCGATTGATAGGTGATTTTCTGGATTTTGGGCAACAGCTTGGATTCTCGGCGATCCATAAACGCTGCTAATAAACAAAAATTATTTCACGAATATTCAATAAACCAGAATTAATGCTCGCTACCCACTAGTTATAAGGCAAGAAAAATGAGTGACGAAAAAGCTAACTGGAAGGAAGATCATATCAATGCGTTGAAGGAATCACTCGCATTTTTTAGCAACAAGGAGAAGCTGAACCGTGAAAAGTGGACCGTCAAACGTCTTCTTCGAGCATTGGCAATCGATTTCAGAGAAGAAGAATTGACTGGGGCAGAAGAACCCGTTGACGTGTCATTTCGGGATGCTAGATTTCAAGAAAAAGAGATTTTGGATGAAGACCGCCGCCGGACAGATGAGTATAAAAAGGCATTAAAAAAGGCGGAGGCAGCTAACAATTACAGCGAGCTTTTGGAACTTTACGACCCGATAGATATTTCGTTTTCTGAGGTAGTGCAGAAATGCTATGATTACGCAAGAACACTACTTTTACAGTCAAAATATGGCCCCCTAGAATGCAAGAATATTGACCTGATATGTTATTTTAATTTGGCAAACCATCATGTAGTGCCTCCAGTTGACGTTCTAAACGAGAAGATCGGATTTAGGTCATTGTCGGTAGTGAGTAACCGCTATTGTGCTGTCGCTTATGCGGCAAAAAATGCGCCCAAAATATTGAGAGATAACGTTGGTAAAGCCAAGGAATATTTTGAGTTATAAAACAACATGGATTATAACCTTACAGTCCAGGGGACAGCAAGGGCCGGGGCACTAAGAAATATAGTGTGTTTACAGGATTTTTAGCTTTACAAAGGTCAGTGGAAGCGCTTGCTACCCCTGACCGCACTTTTATCTGGATTCCGATATCTCCAACATATCCGTAAGAATCGTAGACCATCAAAACCTGTGGTATCTAAATCCTCCAGCGGAAAGCCACTGTTTCACTTAATTTGGTTAAGCTAAAGCTTGGCTTTCTACAGCTTACATTTGGTGGGCTTTTTCGCTCTTTGCTTGAAAGAGGATGCTAATGAGAGACACCGAACCGTTAGAGGGTATTGGGAAAGGCCACCTCGGACGAATCGTCATGGGGGAAGTTGAGAGCGGACGGTGATCTCTTCGACGGAATCAACGAAATCGTGAAAAAGAAAGGGATTCGAGCAGGAGTTATTCTATCCGTGGTTGGGGCGCTAAAGCGAGCGACTTTTCGGAATCTCATACTCTTGCCCACAAATCTGAAAATGGATGATCAACATCGCCTGTATTTAGATCTGGAACAACCCATAGAACTTGTCTCTCTCACCGGCTGGATAACCAATAAGGAGGGAGAATGATGCTTAAGATTGTCGTCCTCGTTTCCAAATCTGCTTGAAGACAATGCAAGTACGAAGGGATTGAAAATATGCAAGGACTTATTATTAACGCGGCGATAACTGGCAGTCGAAATACAAGAGATATATCACCCTATATCCCTATCACGCCTGAGGAGATCGTCCAGTCTTCAATAGAGTGCTGGAACGCTGGAGCTTCCATTGTTCATATCCACGTTAGAGACCCTGAAACTGGCTTTGGATGTCAAGACGTAGAGCTCTTTAAAAGGGTTGTTGTGCCATTGCAAGAAAAAACCGATCTCGTTCTGTGCTTAACAACCTCAGGGATTCCAGGGAGAAACCTACCCTTTGATGAACGGTTGGCACCCCTGGAACTGAAGCCTGAGCTTGCTTCACTTGATGTTGGGTCAATCAATCTTGGAGGGCAAGTCTTTAGTAATCCCCCTGAATTTCTTGATCTGGCAGCGATGATGATGAAAAAGAAGGGCGTGAAACCTGAAATAGAGATATTTGACCTTGGTATGATTGCCACAGCCCTACGAATGCATGAAAAAGGATACTTAGATGAACCACTGCATTTTCAGTTTGTAATGGGTACACCATCAGGTGCACCTGCGACTCCGAAAGCCCTTTTACATTTATATGAGCATCTGCCAAGAGAGTCGACTTGGTCTGTGATAGGAATCGGAAAGTCTCATTTGCCTATGTCCATGATGGCAATGATTATGGGGGGCCACATTAGAGTAGGAATGGAGGATAATGTATACTACGAACACGGGGTCCTTGCAAGAACTAACGCGGAATTCGTAGAACGTATTGCGCGTATAGCAAAAGAGTACGGGAGAAAAATCGCCTCACCAGCTGAAGCTCGTGAAATCCTTCGACTGAGCAAGAAATCTTAAACAGTGCACCTCCTTAGCTTCTTCTTTGAGAAAAACCACATGCAAATTGGCGAAGAACCTCTGAAGCCGAGAAGGATCTTGTCCCTCTGAGACTTTAAGGCTGGAATTGCGGTATTGGAAGAGTGCTCCTCGTGAGGCAGGAAATGAAGTCGAAGCAGACTTGCCAGGCCCTCCGCCTTACGAAATTTGAACGATAATCATGCTAACAATAAGCTCTAGATCTCAAAGTCCAGAATAGATACCGGATACTACAGCTCAATTGGATTGCATGATTCCGCTTTGATCCTAGAGTTCCACTTTTTCAAGCTTAAGCTCGGTAATCGCTCGGTTTGTCAAGCTATTTCAAATGCTTGTAGGCCAAGCTCATAGGCCAGGAAATAGAAGCGTGGTTTATCGGCAAAGAAAACCGCCCTCCGCGGCCAGGACATGTCCGGTGACAAACGAGGATGCGTCAGAAAGGAGCCACAGTGCACCCTCGACGATCTCCTCAGGGGCGAATATGCGGCCCATCGGCATTTGGGCGGTAAAGTCCGCCTCGGCTTCAGGGTTAAGTTCAAAAAACTGTTCCATCAATGGTGTCCGAGCGCTTGGACAGATCACGTTGACGCGCAGGCCGTATTCAGCATATTCCAAGGCGGCCACTTTGCTCAGGCTCACGATGCCGGCTTTGCTGGCTGAGTAGGCGGAACGGTACCGACCTCCGATAAATAATCCTGTTGTGGCGGTTGTATTCAGGATAGACCCGCTCCCCTGCTCAAGCATCTGCGGGATTTCATACTTCATACACAACCATGTCCCTTTAAGGTTGGTCTCAATAGTGCGATTCCAACTCTCTTCGGTGTGATCGACAAGGGAGACCACATCCCCCAAAATCCCTGCATTGTTGTAGGCACAGTCTAGCTTGCCATACATCTCGATGATCTTTTTGATGAGTGCCTCGACCTCGGCCGATTTTGATACGTCTGTTCTCACAAAGTGCGCCTCACCGCCTTCCACAGTGATGCCCCGCACCGTTTCTTCGCCGCCTTCCTCGTTGATATCCGCGATAACAACCTTTGCCCCTTCCCGTGAAAACAGTTGCGCTGCTGCCCGACCGATACCTGAGCTTCCGCCAGTTATAAGAGCAGTTTTATCTTTCAAACGGTCTGTCATTTTGATACCTCCTTGGTCAGGGTTTGTCCTCTTCTATCACTAAAGTTCAGAATAAGCGCTTTGTCTTTGTCTGAACGAATTAACCATGAAAGCTCTTGGCTCTTGCACATATCTGTTTCCCGCCAATATTAAACTGGAGAAACCACGCGACAGCCCCCACGCTCAGTCCAGCCATAGGGTTGAAACTTGAAGCGGTACCCACAACGGGTGGCCTCTGCCCTGTAATTCCAGGAACCGCTCCGCAGTACCCGCAGATTGTGTCCCTCAAGATAATTGGCCTGCCATTCATCTTGAGAAGCATCATAAGGAAAAGGTTTCTTCCAGCGGGTGGCACACCATTCCCACACATTACCAGCGCAATCGAACAGACCAAAGGGGCTGACCCCGGTCGGGTAAATTCCCACGGGCGTGGTGGCGCAGACCTTCTGATCTCCTTCTCTGGCGTTCAACCGGCTGGCTTCAAATTTGTTGCCCCAAGGATACACTCGCCCATCAAAGCCACGGGCCCCTTTCTCCCACTCGGCTTCGGTGGGCAGGCGATACAATTGGCCTGTTTCCGCACTCAACCACCTGCAATAAGCCACACACTCATACCAACTCAGCCCAATCGCGGGCTGGTTGGGTTTGTTAAAGCGAGCATCTTGCCAAAAACGCGGTTCGTTTTGCTTCTGGCCGATCTCTTGCCAACCCGCCTCTGTCCAAAACCTTTTGTCCTGGTACCCACCCGCCTCGATAAAACGCTCATACTCAGCATTGGTCAGCGGATATTTGCCCAACTGATAATCCGGTAGAAACAGTTCGTGTTGTTCTTTGCCTTCTCCCATTAAGAAATCTCCGGCAGGAATAACAACCATTTCACCCAGGCGGGGATCGCCGAGGCAACCGAGGATCTCACCGGCAGCAATCCGCACGCGCAGCGCTACAGCGGGCTTGACTAGGGCCGACAGCAAATGCTCAATGACTGCTTGCCTGGTCGCCGAGTCAAACCTGGCCTGCCCTTGTAACAAGCAGCGTCCGGCTAAGACTGGATTGATCTTGAGCAAGGCTTGGACCAATTGGTTGTCATTCTCCGGCGCTGACCCGGCTGCCAGGATGGTGGTTTCTTCCCAACCTGTGGGCGGCGGTGGCGGTAGCGGCTCATAGTTGTTTTCAGACCTAATCCACATGGGCATCTCTGCTTCCAACCAAGGCCAGCGCCATAGGTCTGCCAGCTTGGCTGGGTCCTTTTTGAGCATTTGATGTGCCGCAAAATACTCTTGCAGCAACTGGTGATAAAAGCGCACTGTCGAGCGGTCTACCGGCATTTCGATAATCTTGGCACTAGCGGCTAAGCTCAAAACCCGGTCGGGCGGGGCAGGTTGCGAGGGCCAATTAAGGTCAAGTTGCACCTGGTGAGGCATAACGGCTTTGACGTGCTCAGTTTTCACTTTGGTCCCAAAACCTGAGCGCGCTTGCATTTCAAAAGCCATCACAGAGAGGGCTTCATATTGTACATCCGCATTTAGCCATTGGGCAGGAGGGCATTTGGCCTTGGCCCAACCCAGCAGAATCTGGGTGAAGCGCTGCATCAGGTCGGCCCGATTCTGGCTCAATTGGCTATCTTCCTGGAACACGTCGATCATAACGGTGAGCAAGTAAGGGTTGCGAGCCATTTCCAGCAAGCAATGTGGGCTATCCTCACTTGGGGTCAACGTTTCCCATAGAGCCTGCCATTCTTCTGGCAACTCATTCTGCAAAAATTGCTGGATTTTTTCATCACTAAGCGGTTGCACTTCAACGCGTTGCAGGCCAGACAACTCCTCGCTGTAGTCCAGTATTCGGCAGGTGACCAAAAAGCAATTACCTTGGGCAGCCCTTTTGTCAATGAACCGACGCAATGCCAAGCTGCGTTCGCGATACCCCTCAAGCGGCATCTCATTTAGGGCGTCAAACAGAAAGAACAATTTTCCTGCTTCCAGATACGCTTCCAGATTGGCCGCCAGCTCCTTTGCTCCCCAATGGCCCGCCTCCAAGGAACCACCCCAACCCTGAATGATAAAATCTTCCAATGACATACCGGTGTCAAATTCACTCAGGGGCAGGGGAACTGGTAACATATCTGGGTGGTCTGAAAATTGGTAGGCCAGGTTTTCGAGAGCCGTTGTTTTGCCACAGCCGGGGTCACCCAACAGAATAACGCAAGGGTATTTGTCCACCGCCTCCCGTAAGGAGTCAAGTTTGACTTGTTTGATATCCTCGCCAGTGGGTATCCATTCGTGATACTCGCACTTGGCCCGGCGTCTGCGTCGGCGCGCGATGCGGGGCGCTTGAGTTGGCTGGTTGGAGATGACTTCAGTGGTTTCTCCAGCCAGGGGAACATAGTAGGCAGCCTCTTCAGCGTAGCGAGCTTTGAGTCTTTCTCGATAGTGCTGTTCAAGTTGTGACAAATCGGGAAAACGGGCAGCGGCGCCCCTAAAAGATGAGACCCGGTATACTCTTACGGGCCTAGTGATGTTTTTGACTTTTTGTTCTCCCAGAAACTGATACTCCAAATCCAATTTATTCTCGACTTGATCATAGACTCTTCCAGAGATGCAAATGCCACCTGCTTCAGCAAGGCCTTCTACACGGGCAGCAATGTTGACACCATCACCGTATATTCGGCCCTCCTCCTCAACAATATCCCCAACATTGGCACCAATGCGGAATTCCATTTTGCGCCCATGGGGCAACTCGGCGTTTCGCCCCGCAAGTTCCCTCTGGATTTCTACGGCACAATTTACCGCGTCCACCGCACTTGCAAATTCAGCCAGAAGGTTGTCACCAACGGCATCCACCACGCGACCTCTATACTGCTGGATAAACGTGGTCATCAAGGCACGATAGGTGTTCAAGGTTCGGATGGTAGCCTCCTCATTGTCGTTCATGAGGCGGCTGTAGCCGACGACATCTGCGCTTAAGATGGCGGCGAGCTTACGTATAAACTTATCCTCAGCCATCAGACTACCTCCCCAAAAACAAAAGCCTCCAGAAGGGCACGCGACTCCCTTGGAGACTTGCTGCTACGTCTACCTTCTGGAAATGTCTTTCCATAAGCTCCGCCAGAAGGATAGGGGTTATGTTTTCAGGTGATTAGAGAACAGAATGAATGGCTCTCATAGAATAGCTGATTTTCGATATCATGTCCATATCTTGTATGTTATCAAAATGACTTAGGATTTAATGTCTGTGCTGGTAACCACTCGCTCTTGGGGGTGGCCCAGAGTCAAATTCACGATACGGAGCCCAAGCAAGCGGTTTATTTGGGAAAACTTGAATCGAGCAATTTTTGAGTATTGATGCTAGTCATAACTGAATGGGGGTCATTGGAAGTGAGCCATATGCCAAAAAACATGCACTTCTTGGGAGGATAGATCAGACATAAGACATAGTGGTCGGTATCACCTCACTTCAGTCCCGCCTTGTGCAAAGAGTCAAACAAAAGCTCTGCATCGGCTTTATTCTTGAAGGGAAGTGTCTTTACAAAAGACTCCAAACTAAACTTGGGCTCCATCCTGAGGATTTGTGCGGCTTGGGCACGGGCTTCTTCCTCCCGGCCCAACAAACTGTAAGTAGCAGTCGAACCAATGAGGGCGCGGATGTCGTCGGGATAGCCACGAAGCACTTGCTCGTATGCCGCGAGGGCCTCCTCATGCTCTCCTGCGAAGCAATAAGCTTCACCCAGGCTGAATAGGTACCAGTTGGGGGGGATAGGGTTTAGACGCATCGCTTTCTCAAGGGACGCAATGGCTGCCTCCCGTCTGCCCGCGTAGTTCAGAATCATACCCAAATGGGCTTGGGCATCAGCCCCATTGGGACTGAGGGCGACCGCTCGTTCCGCCTCGGCAATGGCCATCTCAAACTGCCGTTTCATGAGGTACACATGGGCCAATAGGGAGTGGGGTGAGTCAATGGTATCATCCAGGGAGAGGGCCTTTTGCGCCAGTTCGACAACCCGATCCACCGCCTTGCTGGGCGATTCACTCGAGCCGAACCACACTTCCATCAGGTAAGTCCAACCCAGCATTGTGAAGGCATGTGCATTCTCCGGCTCCAAGGCAATGGCTTCCTCAAACATCTGCCGGGCCTGAAGATTACTTTCTCTACTAAAGCGATAAAAATACGGCCTCCCCTCCAAGACTTTCATAAAGGAATCGAGGTTTCTTGCACGTTTGCCATACAAGCGAGCTTGCTCCCCTTCTGTCAGCTCCACTCGCACAGCCGTCAGGATCTTCATCGTGATCTCATCTTGGAGAGCAAATATGTCCTTCAGATCCCGATCATACCTTTGTGCCCACAAATGCTTATTCGTCTGAGCATCAATCAGCTGGGCCGTGACCCGCACCTTATTGCTGGCTTTCCGAACACTCCCCTCCAGAACATACCGCACTCCCAGCTCCCGTCCCACAACTGGGATAGATACTGACTTGCCCTTGTATGTGAAAGAGGAGTTACGAGCGATCACAGACAAATCTGGCACTTTTGATAGAGCCGTAATGATCTCCTCAGTAATCCCATCACTGAAATATTCCTGCTCAGGATCGTCACTCATGTTGACAAAGGGCAGCACGGCAATAGAGGGTTTGTCGGGTAAGGGGAGCGGTGGCTTGTTAGGCAGACCGGCTTTGCGCAGGGCATCGCTGAATTTGGCGATTGCTGATTGATCTTTGAAAGGGAGTCTCTTTGCGTAGGCATCCACCGAGAACTTCGGATTGATCCTGAGGACTTCTGCTGCCTCAGCACGAGCCTCCTGCTCTCGGCCCATCACACTGTACGTAGCGGCCAGACCGAGGTGAGCAAAGAAGTTGTCGGGTGCGCGCTGGAGTGCTTTCTTGTATTCCGAAACTGCTTCCTCAAACCGCCCCATCGCCGAGTAGACGTGGCCGAGGTGCACGAAGTAACTGCTTCCACCTAAGGGGTTGAGTCGGATTGCCCTTTGCAGTACCGAAATCGCTTCTTCCCATTGGCCTGCATAGAGCAGACTCATGCCATACGCCAAATGAGATCTCGCTCCTCCCGGCTCCAGCGCCACAGACCTTTCCCCTTCAGCAGTCGCCTTCTCATGTTCCCCTTCTAGGGTATAGAACGTGCTCAATAGCTGGTGGGCAGAAGACAAGGAATCTTCCATGGCAAGGGCTTTTTGTGTGAGCTCAGTACCTTTCTCAATAGACTCCCGAGGGGACTTCCCAACGCCCAGCCAATACTCCAAGTAGTTCACCCAACCCATGGCGGCAAAAATCATGGGATTCTCCGGGCACATCTCCATCGCCTCCTCTATAATCCGCCTACCCACCCTGGTGCCGTCGACATTCAAACCTTCTAGGTAATTAATCCCTTCCAGACACTTCAAATAGCAATCGAGACCTTTTTCCCCTTTGAAATGTCTTTCGTAACCTGATGCTTCTTCCCCCGAGGTTAACTTCACCTGGATGGCCGTCAAGATCTTCATGGTGATCTCATCCTGCAGAGCAAAGATGTCCGTCAGATCACGATCGTACCGCTCCGCCCAGACGTGACGTCCTGTCAGGGCATCGATCAATTGGGCATTGATCCGGATTCGGTCTGCGGACCGCTGAACACTTCCCTCCAGCACATACTGAACCCCCAGATCTTCTGCCACCTGTTTGACTTTCAAAGGTTTGCCCTTGTAGGAAAAGGTGGACTGTCTGGATATCACGAAAAGGTGGCGAACCTTGGAAAGTGCTGTGATAATCTCCTCCGTGATCCCGTCGCTGAGGAACTCCTGCTTGGGGTCATCGCTCATGTTGACAAAGGGCAGCACGGCAATAGAAGGTTCGTCGGGCAAAGCGAAGGCCATTTTTTCTTTGGAGGCAGGTTCAATCTTCGGTGTCCGCCAATAGAAGTTCCAGACCACTAGGCTAATGATGACCAGAAGCACGACAATTGCACTCGCAAGCACAGTTTTGTGACGCCACAAAGGGGCCTTCGAAGCTCTTGCCTTTGCCCCCGCTACCGTAACCCTCGGCTCCATCAAGACGCGATACGCTCCAACAGGCTTGGTGATGTTCTTCACCGTTTGCTCTCCAAGGTACTCATAGCCCAACGGAAGCTTTGTCTCGATGTGGTCAAAAGCTGTCTTCGAGATGCAGATACCGCCAGGATCCGCTAGAGACTCAAGCCTAGCGGCTATATTCACTCCATCCCCGTAAATCCGATTTTCCTCCTCGATCACATCGCCGAGATTTACCCCAATACGAAACTCCATACGACGATTCTCAGGAAGCTCCGCATTCCGTGCCTTGAACTCATTCTGGGCCGCCACCGAGCATTGCACCGCGTCCACTACGCTGGCAAACTCGGCTAGGATGTTGTCCCCCGGTGAGTCTATGACCCTTCCTCGGTGCTGCCGGATCAGTTCCCCCATGATTTTGCGATAGGCGGTAAGGGTCTTGACCGTCTCGGCCTCATTCTCACCCATAAGCCGGCTGTAGCCTGCCACATCGGCACTGAAAACAGCCGTCAGCTTACGTTTGAAGCCCTCTTCTACCATGGGATCACCTCTCAAGCGCAAAAGCCTCCAAAAGGGTACAAAAGTCCCTTAGGGGCTTCACTTTCAAAACCTTCGGATGGCGTTCTTTCATGACCATCTCCGGAAGGTTAGGGTTATGCTTTTGGTTGGTCTAGAGACAGGGCTGGATAAAACTCCATGTCAGAATAGCTCTTTTTGGGGGGGATGTCTATATGTTGTAGGCGCTTGAAATAACGACGGATTAAAGATTTTTGCTGTTAATCACTTGCTCCTGGGGGTGGCCCAGAGTCAATTTCACGATAGGGAACCTACTGAAGCGATTAATTTGGGAAGTCATAGCATCGCCGATTTTTAAGTATACGAATGCCAGTTGAAACTCTGGGATGATTTTGGCAGAAGCAGGATTTTGTGGATTTCACCCGCGCGATTTTGGCAGATAATCACTTTTGGCAGAGGCATCCGGTCGGTTTTCCTTGACATTCAACCCAGTTTACCTATTCTGAAAGTGTTGTTTTTTCCCAACATTTAACCTCCACTCGGAGGTCCCCAATGGAGAAACCCCTCAAAATGTGCAAGCCATGCTCCTGATGGCGCGGTTTCCGTTCTGTCGGGAGATCCCGAATCCCATGCTGGAAAAGCCAAACCCACCGTAAGGTGGGGACGGAAAGCCACGGGTCTTTGCAGTTATTCTTGACCTTGATTTTGCATGGCTGGCCTCAACAGATGGTGATCTGCGCAGATCTGCGTCAGACAGAGGATAGCCGGGCTGCCGATAGTGACGCCGTTACGGTCACATAAAGCGCTCGGCTTTTCCTTTTGAGGCTTGGTCTGAGCATAATCTCACAATATAGCTCCTAAATGAATCGGCTTAAGCAGAATCTGTAGGCCCACAGGAGGTGGAGTGCGGAGCAAAACTCGTTGGGGAGGTCAAAAATGTGCTCTAGCAATAAACGATTTTTACTCATATCGATCATTATTTTTATTCTTTTCGTAACTTTTGCGTGTGCACCACCACCCTATAGGAAGCATCCCGAATTCGAAACACGCTCTACAGCCGTAGGAAACCCAGGTCTTATACCTCCGGATATAAAGATCTACGAACTGACCGCGGGTGGCCTTCATGAACTCAGGGATGACTGGTCGGAAATTGGCAAAGAAAACTGCCTAAGCTCGGTTACGGAATGCTTGAAAGAGAAGAATTGTCCGACAGAGTGCCTCGCCATAGATAAAGAGATGGAAGAGAAGTTAGAGGATATTCTGGCTCTATATAGAGCAGTAAGCACAAGTATCCATTTGCACACTTATCCGGGGGTCGCCTATTTCCCTGAGAAAGAGAAAAACTTTAGATATTCAATAGGTCCTCTCCAAGACGTATTAGAAGAATTCGGCGTTGACTCCCTGGTATTCGTCTACGGCTTTGATGAAATCTCAACGGGAGGCCGCCAGGCACTTATGGCGGCGAGCATCATTATCGGGGCTTTCACTGGCGTTTACATGGGACCGAGAGCGGGAGTTACGTTTGTGAGCGTTGCCGTTGTGGACTCTTCGGGCGACATCCTCTGGTATGATGTGAGTGCCAGTTCAGGTGAGCACGACCTCAGAAATCCTGAGACCACACAGAAGCTGTTCAAACTGATTTTTGCTGATTTCCCGCAATTAGTAAAATGAAAAAGACAGCATTACTCTTTCTGCTATTTTCCGTCTTTTTGGGGTGCGCTACCGCAAATCTGCCACCCGTGACAAGCCAGGACTTCTACTGGGAAGAGGACGAGAGGAGGCTCTGGCTTCGCTCGGAAGAGGAAGAAGCCGCTATTAATAAGAGTGGTCTTATTTACGAAGACCCGGAACTTGAAGCCTATCTAAATGAAGTCGCAAGAAAGCTTCAACCCGCCGATATTCTCGACAAAATCCCTTTCAGCGTCAAGGTGATCAAAAACCCCATGCTGAACGCCTTTGCTTTTCCTAATGGTGCAGTTTATGTCCACACGGGGATACTTGCTAAAATGGACAATGAGGCCCAGTTGGCCACACTTCTCGCCCATGAAATGACCCATGCTACCCACAGGCACACAGTGGAACAAGTCAGGAATATTAAGAACATGACGGCCTTCCTTGCCGTGGTGCAGGTCTCTCTCGGAGGACTGGGTGGGGGTGTGGGCGATCTGGCCACTCTGCTGGGTTCAATCGGGACCGTGGCAGCGGTGACGGGATACTCCAAAGAAAAAGAGACGGAAGCAGACATGGTAGGTCTAGCGCTTGTTGTGAAGGCAGGTTATGATCCTCGAGAATCACCAAAACTCTTCCTGCATCTGAAAGAATTTTTGGAAGAGGAGGACATAGAAGAGCCCTTCTTCTTCGGCACCCACCCGAGGCTCCAAGAGCGCATAGACAACTACGAGGCGTTTATCAGGAAAGGTGGTCCCGGGTACCAGGGTGGAATCAAGGGGCAGGAAAGATTTATTCAGAAAACGAGTCATCTCATCTGCCTCAATGCGTGCCTGGATTTGAAGGCCGGCCGCTTCGGCTTTGCAGAAAAAGGCGTGAAGAAATATGTTGGTATTAAGCCTGATGATCCAGAAGCCTATTACCTGCTTGGAGAAATATGCCGGCAGAGAGGAGAAGAGGGGGACATAGAGAAAGCGAAAGAACATTATCATAAAGCGATAGCATTTGCTTCGGACTATCCGGAGCCACACAAAGGCCTGGGATTAATCCATTACAGACAAGGGGAAAAAGAGCTCTCAAAGAAGCATTTCCAAACATATTTATCTCTTGATCCCCAGGCATACGATGCGTTGTACGTCCAGGAGTTTCTGAAGCATTGCAGCGAATGAGGAGGATGCAAATGAGAAGAATTCTTCTGATATGCCTTGTGCTGACGTTGGGATGTGCCGCCTGGATTCCTGCAAAAGGCGTTTACAAAGCGCAGTCGTTGAACTTCTCTATTGAGCAACCTGAGGGTTGGATGAGGCAAGGCACGACCGAATACGTCCTTCTGACCAAGGATGGTGTACTGCTGCAAAACATCGTTATAAGAAGGCTGGATATAGACGAACCCTTGAAAAACACCAAAAAAAAGGTTCAGAAGAGTATGCTGCCCTTCGAAATTGCGGAGGTGATTGTTGATGACATATCTTCAGACCAGACTGTTTTGAATTTGGAGGTTGTTGAGAATGTGCCCGTGAATGTCAAAGGGATCCCTGGGTTTAGGTTGGCATATAAACATAATAACGACGACGGCTTGAAGATAAAGAGCATCATTTACGGCTTCCTGTCTGATAAATGGCTATACCTTATCAATTACAATGCTGCTCAGAGGCATTACTTTGACCGAGACATCGATACGTTCGAGGGGGTTTTCAACAGTTTCAAGCTCCTCTAAGCAACTTGGTCCCACTATCCGGTACCAGGCATCGGCTCGTGCATCTGAGAGAATCTGAACCGATCCGCCAATCACAGTCCAGGTGGATGCTGTGAGTCTGTTGCTTATTGAGAAGGGAGTGTTTACCGAAGATGAGTTCTATTCCGAGCTGAAGCAGGTTCAAAGGCTATATGGGGAAATCAAGGGGTAGTTCAGTGGTTATGACTAATTTGGAGACTGTCGAAAAAGTCTTTTTGACTGAGAAGTTTTTTTGTGCGCATTTGCCTGCGGTTTTGTAACCCCTCATAATCTATCCGGTTTTGCA
>Ga0209427_10005238_pt1 | contig 14880 bp, 12 predicted proteins | sample DeeMarSWOR136_30_FD_187465 | JGI IMG/M metagenome (GOLD analysis project Ga0209427, IMG submission 187465) | Marine sediment microbial communities from White Oak River estuary, North Carolina - WOR-1-36_30 (SPAdes) (version 2) | ecosystem: Environmental > Aquatic > Marine > Intertidal zone >...
ACATAACTGCCGATGGCTCCAACCTGAGCGCCGACCTGGTCAATTATGTCGCCACTCAGTACACCAAGGGCACCTACACGTGTGATGCGGCCGGCACGATAACTCAGGTGACCACCGGTTACGAATAATGGCAACCATGTAGCTGAACGCGTTTAAGTTGAAGTGAGAACAAGTGGGGCGGAGAAAGACGAGATGTCCGTAACGGACATCTCGTCTTTTGTTAATAAAAGCGAAAGTGCTTATTTGCCGTTATCATTGAAGAAAATGACCAATGAAGCCAGTGGCAGACGCCGTTGCTTCCGGAAGCGCTAACCACCAGTTTGAGTTTTGAGCTGAATGTTGCCACCTTTGGTATATGGGTAACCTTCCGGTGGCGGGATTGGCGTGGCAAAACGTCCGCTATCCGCCAGCGCATTCATATAGAGCCTGAAATCAATGTAGTCCTCGGCCTGACATACGATACCAATATCTTTCCCGGTATGGGCAATGGAACTGATATCAACGCCAATCCGCTCTGCCTCAGAGAGGATAACCTTTACATCCTCGCTGAAACTGCCCCCCCTCTTAATGAGGCTGTCATACTCACTAATAGCCTTCTGCAAAGGCTCACGGTTCTTTATTTCCGCCATTTTCAGTGTCAGCTGGTTCTGAAGGGTAGTATTTTTAAGCTCCAGATTTCTCGTCTTATTCATCTCTTCTGTAGTTATTTGAACCAGAGGAAACGTCAGGGCAACCGCCAGTACCAGAACTACCGCTGAATACACCTGCTTGGCAGTGGGGTGCCACGGTCGATAAGCATCGGGCAGAAGATTTACATCGAAAGACAGCATACCGGTTTCCTGGCTGCTGCCTTGCAAAGTTGCCTCAACCCTCTGAGCAAGCCCGATATTCACCGCATATTGGGAAACAGGCAGAAACGGCGGGCATGTCAACGGAGGGAGCAACTGCTCAACTTTATAGGCCAGCCTCTGCTGCAATCTTTCCACCAGGTCTGGTTCGGCCGATAATTGCCCGGTAATAAATAGCGGATTATCCACGTCAAACGGTAATTTAACGTGATGAGCGTTATAGAAATCAACCGTCATCTCAAGGTTGGTGGCTAAATACTCGACGGCATCTTCGCCGCTCAGGTCATCATACTGCCAGGCCAGGGAGTGCATTACTTCCGGAACGCCCTGCATTACTATGACAATATCTAAACTGGCTGGCTCAATATTGAGAATAATCGCGCGTTCCCGGTTCACAGCCCGGCTGAGTGCCATTGTCTTTAATTCCAGGACACTTGGGGTTATACCCGCATGTTTCATGGCCCTTATTTTAGTGTCAATAACAATTCTGGGCACCCCAACAGCAAAGACCTGCTGCTCATCTTCGCCGGTGTTAAGGGACTGCCAGAAAAAATATATGCTTTCCGCAGAAACCGGCATCACCTCCGGAGCTATCTCATTAACTGACTCTTCAAGCGTTGGCGCCGGTGGCAGATTTGCCACCGGAATTATACGGCTCACCGTATACAGACCGTCGACACTGGCAACAACGCTTTTAGCCCTGATACCACTGGATGTCATCAGCTGTTTCACCATGGCACCCAAGGCCCGCTCCCCCTCTGCCGTCTCCGGGTCAATTTCCCGGGGGTCGTACGAGATATCAGCCCACCTTCTCACCACTCCGTTCTTCGCTTCCATGAGCCTGATATGGGTCCGGCTAATATCTAAAGTAACCACCTGGCTCGATAACAACCGCGCCCATAATCTGCTTAAAGCTTTGAGAAGCAGGTTAATTGCAGTACTCAAATCAAGCTTCAAGATGCTTTTTGGTTCAGCTTCTGGTCTCTCTTCCGCCAAATCAATACACCTCTTTATGAGTTGCTCTGATTAATTGACTACCCTCCAGGAGGCCTGGTGTAAAGGTCGACAGATACCGTAGCCACCGTTTCAAATACCGCCTCTTCACTGCCCAAATATTCGGTTGCCGTTTCCAGATCCGGGCCATCAAACTGGCGCACACTGCCATCGGCTTCACAAGTGTAGTAATACTCGGTGAACGGTACATCAATATAACTAACCGTCTCATACTCGGTAGTATTATCAGCTATAATTCGGTCGTGCTCATAAAGAAGATAGCCACCACGTGGCGTACCTGTACCTGTATAACCTTTGGACTGAATTGTGGTCGCAACATCAGGAAAGGCTGCCATGTCATTCACGGCTAAGTCTTCCCCAGAAGCAACCGGCCGAGGTATCGCTTCGAGGTTGTTCTCGCTCATCATTTCAGCCACCGCCTGTATTACTGCACGGAATTCAGCCCGCCGTGCCTTCTCTTTCTCATCAAGGTTGAGCTGCACCCATTTGAAATCTGCATTCTTGAGTATCATGGTTTTCAAGGTGGCGCCATTATCCAAATCAGATACGAAGTTCATCACAGCATCGAAATCACCCTGTGCTTTGATATTATTAAAAGCTAAGACCTGATAGGTACCTTCACCTATCTTCTTTTGTCCGGACCGACCGGGAGGATTAATCTGAAACTTCCTGCTCTCTGGAGAAACATCAATGCCGCTCTTCTCAGCAATCTCGACAATTGCTGCCAGAGCTTCCGGTATTTCCATCGGGGCAAGTGCCTCATTGACGTCATCATATTTAGCTTGCAGGTCTTCCATACTAGGTAACGGTTTGTTCACCACCACCATTGTCTTCATAATTTGCCCCTCAAGGTCCTTCTGTTTTGGCCCCTGCTGTATGTAAACGCTGCCGAGTCCAACGTAAACTATGACGCAGACACCGAGTACGACAATGAAGCCAACGCGACGTATTTTCGCCAGTATTATCTGCATTTTATACTAATTTCCTGCCATGCCTTCACTGTATATCCAGCCAACGAAATGCCGGCCAACTACAATATCCGATTACTTCCACCTTTCGCGCAGTGCCCGCTGCACTGTTTCCTCAACCGTTTCTTCCAATGTCTTCTCTTCTTTCTTCGTTTCCTTTGCCTTCCTCTCCGCCTCTTCTACTTCCTTTTCTAATCGGAAAAGCTCTTCAGCATAGAAACTTCGGTATAGCTGCTGGCCACGCCTCCATCCAACCACCCATACCATCAACAGGCCAAAGATAGCTACCGGTGATACAATTCCAATGCCAACGTCTTGAAATAGCAGGATGATCACGATAATAAGTACAACAAAGAGAAATACTGCCACATCAAGGTCCCACCTGGCAATTCTGGCCCTCTCCTTCGCCTTCCGGGCAGCTTCCCGCTTTATTTCTTCTTTTTTTATTGGCCCCCGTTCTGTCTCCTGGCTCACCAAGTCTCTCCTTTCATTCTGTTAATGCAGACCTCAGACTTATACTTAACCATAATTATTATATCCCCTAATCTATTGCGCTACTACAGGAATCTTTTGAATGAAGAGCACACTGCCCCAGCTGCCTTTCTTCCCTTGCCAGTCCGGGCATTCTCCATCCATGATAGTGATCGCCCTTAAAGCTACATTGAGTCCATATTTCTCAAAACAGTGTAATTGGAGAACCACCTTCTGTCAATTAGCCAAAGGCGCCGGTGAGCGTATACATCGGCATAATAACGGATAAGGCGATGAACCCTACCAGCAGAGCGATGCCTACGGTGCTGATGGGGCCTATCATTCCTACCATGGCGTTTGTCTTTTCTTCCGCCGCCGTTTCAAAGAAATCGGCCACCACCCCCATGGTGAAGTCAAGGGTGTTACTTTCTTCTCCCACGGCAACCATTTGTACCAGCAATGGAGGAAACAGGCTGACGCGGGTCATCGGCTCAGATAGTCCCTCGCCGAGAAGTAACCGCTCATTAACTTTATTCAAGGCATCCCGGAAAACTATATTGGTGGTAGCGTGAGGCAGCAACTCCATTGACTCCTGTAAGTGCAACCCGGCACCTATCATCACGGATAGTGTTCTGGAGAAACGCCCTAACTCTGACAGAAGAGCCGGTGGCCCGATAATCGGCATGTGAAGTCGCAAACGGTGCAGCACCCGTTTCCCGGCGGGTCGCTTCGTCATCATGACCACCGCGATAAAAAGTACGACACCACCGCCAATAATGTAAAGAGTATAGTTCTGGAATATCTCAGTAATGGCGATGAGTATCCTTGTAGGTAAAGGCAACTCCACGCTCATCGAGGTAAACATATCGAGCATTTTGGGCATCACCACCGTAATCAGCATGATGACCACTATAACACCTGCGGAGATGACCATTACCGGATAAGTTAGTGCCTTTTTTACCCTCTGTGTCAATGCCTGCTGGCGTTCTATATAATCGGCCATCTGGTTCAGAACAGTTTCCAGATTACCAGTCTCCTCGCCAACGGCGATTGCCCGGCTGTATATCTCATCAAAAGCCTTCGGGTGTTTAGATATAGCCTGAGAAAATGAGCTGCCGGAACGAATATCATTGACGATGCTCCCTAGAATAGTATTAAAGGCACGGCTGCTTGCTACCTGCCCCTGCAGGACTTCCATAGAAGGCAACAGAGAAATGCCGGAACGCAGTAACGTGGCTAACTGGCGTGAGAAAACGACGATGTCACGGGGTTTCACGTGGAAGAGGGTGGGGAAAGCCTCTTCCAGGCTGAACATAGATGGAGCGACCTCAACATGCTCGGGAACGTATCCCTGAGCAACGAGGAGACGCTCCGCGGCTATCTCGCTGACCGCCTTGATATTGCCTTTCACCGGATTACCCTGTCTAGTGGTAGCTATATAGCGAAAGGTAATCTCTTTCTGTCTTACAGGCGCCTCAGCCATTCCCGCCATTGCTCCTCTCTAGCTTATCGAGAATAATCTACTCTCTCTCGTGGCCGCCGCCGAAATTACACTCGATTTGTGGAAAACCAAAAAATGATTTGTGGAAACGGTTTTCCCACCTGTGGAAATACTACAACCGGCTATCAGCTAAGTCAATATATTTGCCGGGAATACCTGGGAAATTAGTCCTGGGAAAATCTACCTATTCTATTAATTGTCCTGTTGTATAATAAATCGGAGGTGTGCTATGAAATGCGGCTATTGTGGGAAATCTTTAACGGGTATTCGTGGAAAGACGGAAAGCGCTAGTGGTGTCAGGCTTGTTGTGGTCTATTGTCCGCATTACCAGGCTATATTAGGCGTGGCTAAAAAAGATTAATCGAATCTAATCGAATCTTTCCACAAACCTATTCAGCCAGGATTCCAATTTTCTGAGCATAAAATTAGGGGTTAACACCATACATCCTTATAATGTTAACCCCTGTTAACCCCGATGTTAACCCCTGTTAACCCCATTTTGAAGCTAAATTGGTGGAAATATCAGCTAATCGAGAAAACGTTACGCAGGACCTCAAAAGGAGTGGTAATTCCTGCCTTAACTTTCACCATGCCGTCATGCCACAGTGAGACCGTGCCCTCCTTCTGGGCTTGACTGCGTATTTCAGTGGAATCAGTGCCTCTGGCAATCATCCTGCGGATGGCGTCACTGGCTACCAGCACTTCAAAAATACCGGTACGGCCCAGATAGCCCGTGCCAGCACAGAAATTACAGCCAACGCCAACGACAAATTCGGAACGTTTTTCCCCCATTTCCTCTTCATAAGCCTCCCGTTCATCCGGAGCTACCTCGGAAGGTTGTGAACAGTACGGGCAGACGCGTCGCACCATTCTCTGGGCAACGACCCCGATTAACGCCGAGGCAATGAGAAACGGCTCAATACCAAGGTCAAGCATCCTGATGATTGTGCTCACGGTATCATTAGCATGGACGGAAGATAAAACCAGGTGGCCGGTAAGCGCCGCCTGAGTGGAAATCTGAGCCGTCTCACCATCACGAATCTCACCAACCAATATCACATCAGGGTCAAGCCGCATGGTGGCCCTTAAGCCGGTGGCAAAAGTGACGTTGGCCGCCGGATTGACCTGCATCTGGTTGATATTGGAAAAATGATATTCCACCGGGTCTTCAATGGTGATAATCTTGCGCCCAACGGAGTCGAGCGTGTTTACTGAAGCATACTGCGTGGTGGTTTTGCCGGAACCCGTCGGACCGCTTATCAGTATCATGCCAAAAGGCGTCTTCAGCATCCTCATGTACCTTTCCAGCATATCCGGCATGAAACCGATTTCCGGCAGGGGCATGAAGGCAAAAGCTTTGTCCAGTATTCTCAGCACCGCCATCTCACCGTATATAGTGTTGGAAGTGGCCACGCGGATATCCACTTCACGGTCACCCATGTCAAAGCTTATCTGGCCGTCTTGAGAGCGGCGGCGCTCGGCGATGTTCAAGCCGGCCATGATTTTTACACGGGAAATCAGTGGGGCGTGCACACTAAGCGGCAGACCCATGACTTCATTTAAAATGCCATCAATCCGGTAGCGAACGCGCAGCCTTTCCTCCTGCGGCTCAATATGCACATCGGAGGCACGGTCTCGCACTGCCTGCTTTATCAGCAGGTCGATAGCACGCACTACCGGCGCCTGCGCTATTGCCTCCGGTGAAACCCGGGCTTCTCTCAGCCCGGTACTGCCACGATACCGCGTGGGAATCTGATTTAGCTGTTCCTCAAGCTCACCACCAATGCGGTAGTTGAGGTCAATCATTTCCTGAATGTCCTGAGCTGTGCTGATAACCGGCTCAATCTTTCTCATGGTTATCGCGGTCAGGTCTTCGATTGCCTCAATGTCCTTGGGGTCTTCCATGGCGACTACAATAGTACCGTTTTCCTGAGCCACCGGGATTACGCCATATTTCCTGGCTACAGATTCAGGAATCAATTTCACCGCATCGGCCTTTATGCTCTCTCTTCTCAGGTTGATGAATGGTATTCCTAGCTGCAGGCTGGTAAAAAAGGCCAATTGCTGCTGGGTTATCATCCTCTGCTGAAGAAGAACGTGCTCTATTCTTTCGCCCGTCTTCTGCTGCAGTTCCTCAATACGCTGCACTTGTTCTTCGTTGATGATTCCTGCTTCTACAAGAATACCAAGAAGATCTTTTTTTACGCCTTTCGCCGTTGGTTTCATTTGCCTCTCCTCACACCATCCTGAAAGCGATAATCAGATATCCTTCAACCCGCTGCTCTTCCTGCTTATGATAGGGCTGCCATCAATCCTTCAGGGCAATGCTGATTCTCCGCATTCCTCTTCTATCCCTCACATGACCATTTACGTCAGGTAGCTCAGGCAGAACATCGGCCTCTGGCAACCTGGAAGCGAGCTCCGAAATCAAAGCAATAGGCTTGTCCAGCACTATGGTTATGATACTTCCCTTGTTCCAGGAACCTGTGGTACGGACGAATTTTATTTCGGGTGTAGTTTGCAGGTAGCTATACAACTTGGCTACCATCGTCGGCTCAACCGGCACGTCGATGGATAAATCAACCTCGCCAGTATACAGCGACCGGCCTTCTTCCTTGGTGGCAACCCTTCGGGGTCGCTTCTTCGGCGCTTCCCGTTCTTTCTTTCCGCCCTCCTCTGCCCTTTCTTTTTCGGCTAAAGCCTCCCCGGTAACAGCTTCTGTGACAGCAGTCCCTTCTTCCTGCGTGGCTGTTTCTTCAGCTACCAGAGCCTCAGTTTTCTCCTGGGATTGAACCGCTTCTTCCTCTTTCAACTCAACCGCATCTTCGCCAGCAGAAACCGGTTCATTTACTTTATCCTCGGCAACTGGTTCACCCTCGTCAATTATCTTTTCCGCGGTCTCCTCCTGAAGCGCCACCCCGCTTTCCTTTATCTTTTCCGCCTCCTTTTTGGCCTCGGTGATGATTTTCGCCGCTTCCTGCCGGGCTTCCGCCACCACCTGGGTTTTCACACTGTCAACAATCTTCTCGGCGCTACTAATCGCCGCCTTAATGATGGACCGAACTGAAGCCGAAGACGAAGCACCGTGTTGCTCCACAAGCCTGCCGACCTGCTCAACCAGCCGCGCTCCGTTTTCTTCATCCGCAACGGCCTCAGATTCCCGCCTCTCTTCAACCGGCTTATTGCCTGCGACCTTCTCTTCACGCTTTCGTCCCAGCAATTTAAACATGCCGTGTCATCCCCCTGCTATTTCCCAGGCTACGCTCCAATTGGTTTTACATAAACAATATTAATTCCCTAAGTACCAATTGTCAAGTATGTATGATATTTGACCGAGGTTAACCAGTCATTAAAACCCTGCTACAGATGGCTGAAATATACTGCCAAGCCACAGATTAATGCACCGTCGATGCCGCTACCGGCAGAAGCGTTCCCGACTCGCATTTGAAAAGATGACGCTTTTAAGTTATAAATATAAGAGTATTTTGCCATTATAACGAAAAGAAGGGTGTAAATTTGTCCAAGAAAAAACCAGAGAAGCCACAGCACATAATGACGCCACGACAGATTTCACGCTGGCAGAAGCAGAAAAAACGGCAGCGCATAATTCTGGCCTCGGGCATTTTTGTTATCGTTCTGGCACTTGCTTTCGTGGGCGCTGGCTGGTACTTCGGCCAGCACAGACCGATGCAAGAGACCGTCATCAAAGTGAATGGCACTGAGTTCTCCATGGATTATTATGTGGAAATGCTGAAGCTGGAAGGTGCTTATCATTCGGTATCAGACCTCTCATATGTTGCCAACAGCGCCCTGCAAACCATACAGCGCAACGAACTCATAAGACAGGGCGCCCTGGAACTGGGATTCAGCATTGCCGACGAAGAGGTGGTAAAAGAACTGAAGGCAAACGAACTGCCTGATAAAGAGGTCTATCGTGACCTGATAAGGCAGCAGCTGTTAACCGACCGCCTGCTGGATTCACACTTTGATGCCCAGGTACCCCTGTTTGCCGAACAGAGGCAGGTCATGGCAATGATGCTGGAGAGCGAGGCACAGGCTCTGGAGGTCAGGAGCCGGCTGGAAGCGGGAGAAGACTTCAGCGAACTTGCCGAGGAGTTGAGCCTTGAGCCGCTTACTCAAAATAAAGGGGGCGACCTAGGATGGGTACCCAGAATTATCCTGCAAGAGATGCTGCAGACTTCAATTGTCGATGATATTTTCAGTCACCGCGTGGGGGAATTGAGCCAGCCAATTTATGACGACGAAGCCCAGAAATGGGTCGGCTACTGGCTGGTGGAGGTTCTGGAGAGAGACGAAGAGGAAGAGGAGGCCCACATCCAGATAATGCTGCTGGGAAGCAAAGGTGAAGCACAGGATATCAGAAACGAACTGGAAACTGGTGCAGAGTGGGGCCCCCTGGCGGTAGAACATTCCCAGCTGAAAGGCGTTGCGGAAAACAAAGGGGAATGGCTAGTATCACCGGGCGAGATGGAACCGGTGGTCGATGATTACGCCTTCAATCTGGCCCTCGATCCGGGCGTAATAAGCGAGCCGCTCCGAGATGAAACGGCAATGACCAAAGGCGGCTACTGGCTCATAGAGATTACTGACCAGGACGCTGAGAGGCGCATCGCCACCGAATACAGGGACTACCTGAAAACAAAAGCTTTTGACGAGTGGATGGCGGCACTGGTAGACGACGAGGATAACGAAATCGTAAACTACCTTGATGCTGAGAAAAAATCCTGGGCGATTGAGCAGGCAGCCAAAGGCTAAAACAAATAGCGAGGCAGGAGGCGGCATGGAAAAGAGAAGTATCGGCATCGGCTTGATGGGACTGGGAATAATCGGGGGGCAGGTGGCCAAGGTCCTGACGGAAAAAGCAGACATGCTCGCCGAGCAGGCCGGTTGTTCCCTGGTTCTGCGCAGGATAAAGGTGCTGCCCGAAGACCTTGAGAGACCTCTGGCTAAAGAAATGCCCGCCGACCTTTTCACCACGGACGATGACAAGTTTTTCAATGAACCGGGCATCGACATTATTATAGAGGCAATCGGCGGCGAAAATCCGGCCCGGGATTTCCTGAAATGGTCAATCACCAGCGGCAGGTACGTGGTAACTTCGAACAAGGAAGTCATCGCCAAGCACGGCGCCGAACTGCAGGCACTGGCCCAGCAGCGCGGTGTTGGGCTGCGTTATGAGGCCAGCGTCGGCGGCGGCATCCCGCTGATTACGCCGTTCAAGCATGACCTAGTGGCCAATGATATAACCGGCATTTACGCCATCATCAATGGTACTACTAATTACATCCTTACCCGAATGGCGCGCGAGGGCATTAACTTCCCCGCGGCATTGAAGAGCGCCCAGGAACTGGGCTATGCCGAGGCCGACCCCGTCAACGACATTGAGGGCATCGACGCCAATTACAAACTGGCCATCATGGCCTCACTGGCCTTTCAGACAGTGGTCAAGCCGGAAGACGTCTACCGGGAAGGTATTTCCCGTATTGGCAGTCGGGATTTCCGCTATGCTCGGGAACTGGGCTTTGCCATCAAACTCCTGGCCATTGCCAAACGCGTTGATAACTCCATTGAAGTCCGGGTACACCCGGTTTTAATCCCGGAGGACTCTCTTCTGGCCAAAGTCGATGGCGTTTACAACGGCATTCTGGTGGAAGGCGACCTCATCGGCAAGGTGCTCTTCTACGGACAGGGGGCTGGACCGCTGGCCACCAGCAGCGCCGTGGTCGCCGATGTTGTAGCCTCAGCACAGGACATCATCTCTGGCGTAGGCAATCGACTGAAGTGGAAGCCAGAGTCAGGAAAACGGCTCAAGCCCATGGACGAGATTGAGACCCATTACTATCTCCGGCTGAGCTGCACCGACCGTCCCGGTGTGCTGGCCCAGATTTCAAAAATACTGGGCGATAACATGATAAGCATCGCCTCGGCAATTCAGAAGGGGACAGATGACACCGCCCAGACCGCGGAAATCGTCCTGACAACCCACCCATCGACCGAAAAAGCTATGCAGCAGGCATTGAGTCAGCTTGAGCAGCTCGAGGTGGTCAGGGAGATAAGCAACTTCATCCGCGTGGAGGAAATTTAGCCGACATCTAAATCAGGGGTTCTATTCAATGGTGAAAACAGGCGTCCTCTACAAATACAAAGACCTCCTCCCCGTCACTCCCAGAACGCCGCTCTTTTCTCTGGGAGAAGGAAATACCCCTCTCGTCAGGTGCGACGCGCTGGCGAAGGAAATTGGCTGCGGGGAGCTCTATTTCAAACTGGAAGGGTGCAATCCCACCGGCTCATTCAAGGACCGGGGCATGGTCGTAGCCGTGGCCAAGGCAATGGAAGAGAAGAGCCAGGCCATTATGTGCGCCTCCACAGGAAATACCAGCGCCTCCGCTGCTGCCTATGCTGCCTACTGTGGCCTGACGGCAATCATCGTCGTGCCCGAGGGCAAAATCGCCCTCGGCAAGTTAGCGCAGGCGATTGTCTATGGTGCCAAAATCCTGACCATAGATGGCAACTTTGACCAGGCGCTGCAGATTGTCCGCAAACTCACAGAGAAGCACCCGGTGACACTGGTGAACTCTCTTAACCCGCACCGCATCGAAGGGCAGAAAACAGCTTCCTTTGAAATCATTGACATACTGGGCGACGCTCCTGACTATCTGTTCATCCCCGTGGGCAATGCCGGTAACATCACGGCCTACTGGACGGGTTTTAAGGAATACCATGAACTGGGGAAGGCCAGTTTAAAGCCAGTGCTGATGGGGTTCCAGGCGGAAGGTGCTGCACCCATCGTGCACGGCCATCCCATTGAAAATCCGGAAACGGTGGCCACAGCGATACGCATCGGCAACCCGGCCAGCTGGCAGAAAGCAGAAGCGGCGCGCGATGAATCCGGTGGCATCATTGACACGGTCAGCGATGCTGAAATCCTGGCCGCGCAAAAGCTTCTCTCCACCAGGGCCGGCATATTTGGCGAGCCGGCATCGGCGGCTTCCGTGGCCGGGCTGGTCAAGCTGTCCCGGCAGGGAAGCGACTTTTCCGGGAAAAGGATTGCCTGCGTAATCACCGGCACTGGCCTGAAAGATACCGATACTGCCCTGAGAGATGCCCCTCCTTTCCTACAACTTCCACCGGATATCGCGGAGGTGGAAAAGGCGCTGGGCTGGGGATAGCCAGTTCGTTTCAGGAGGCGATGATGTTTGACGAGGCCAAGATAAAAAAGGCGATTAGTGACATTATTGAAGCCATCGGGGAAGACCCGAAGCGAGAAGGGCTACTGGATACGCCGGAACGCGTCGCCGAGATGTATGCCGAGCTTTTCGGCGGTATGAATCAGGACCCGCGGGAGGAGTTGAGGGTCGGGTTTGAGCTCGGCCACCGCGAGATGGTGGTGCTGCGGGACATCCCGTTTTACTCGATGTGCGAACACCATCTGTTGCCATTTTACGGCGTGGCCCACATCGGCTACATCCCCAATGAAGAAGGCAGAATAATTGGCATAAGCAAGCTGGCCCGTGTGGTGGAGGTAATCTCCAGGCGACCTCAGCTTCAGGAGCGAATGACCACCGAGATTGCTGATGCCATCATGGATGCCCTCAAGCCGGAAGGAGTAGCGGTGGTCATTCAGGCGGAGCACCTCTGCATGATTATGCGCGGCATCAAGAAACCGGGCAGCAACGTGGTTACTTCAGCCATCAGGGGCATTTTCAGTCGCAAAGCAGCCAGCCGGGCGGAGTTTTTCTCCATCATTCAGGGGAAACAGGGTTCACTGCCCTAGATATCCAGGTTTGCGTTCTTGGCGTGGGCCTGAATAAAAGCCTTGCGTGGCGGCACTTCACTGCCCATCAGCATATGGAATATGCGGTCAGCCTCTACGCCATCCCCGACGCTAACTCCAAGCAAAGTGCGGGTATCCGGGTTCATAGTGGTCTCCCATAGCTGCTCGGGGGTCATCTCGCCCAGGCCCTTATAGCGCTGTACCTCAACCTTTCTAGCGCCTTTCAGTTCCTTCATTACGTCTTCCTTTTGCTGCTCCGAATAGACCCAGCGCTGGTCTCTTGCCGCCTTCAAACGGTAGAGTGGCGGCTGGGCAATGTAGAGGTAGCCACTGCTGAGGAGCCCGGGCATGTGGCGGAAGAAGAAGGTGAGCAGCAGCGTGCGTATGTGCGAGCCATCCACGTCGGCATCAGTCATCAGGATTATGCGATGGTAGCGCAGCCTAGCAGCGTCAAAGTCATCGTCGATGCCCGCCCCCAGGGCGGTGATGATAATGCGGATTTCCTCGCTGGCGAGCATTTTATCCGGCGGCGCCTTTTCCACGTTCAAAATCTTGCCGCGCAGCGGCAGTATCGCCTGGAAGCGCCGGTTCCGTCCCTGCTTGGCCGAGCCACCGGCGGAATCACCTTCCACCAGATACAGTTCGCAGTGGGCGGGATCCTTCTCCGAGCAGTCCGCCAGCTTTCCGGGCAGCGTGCCGGCATCAAGGCTGCTTTTCCTGATGATTAAATCGCGGGCCTTGCGGGCGGCCTCTCTTGCCTTGGCCGCAGTCGCACACTTATCAATTATTTTTTTCGCTTCGTCTGGGTGCTCCTCCAGATAAACGGAGAGCCCCTCCCCAACTATGCTCTCCACCTGGCTCTTGACCTCAATGTTGCCCAGCTTGCCCTTGGTCTGGCCCTCAAACTGTGGCTCCTGTATCTTGACGCTGATGATGGCCGTCAGCCCCTCGCGGACATCCTCTCCGGTCAGGTTCGGGTCGTCATCCTTTATGAGCTTGTTTTTGTGGGCATAGTCGTTCAGCACACGGGTCAGTGCCGAGCGGAAGCCGGTGAGGTGGGTGCCACCGTCAACGGTATTGACGCAGTTGGCAAAACTGAACACCGCCTCGGTGAAACCGTCATTGTACTGAAGCGCCGCCTCGGCAATGGTGCTGTTTACCTCTTTGGCAATGTATATCGGGTGGGCATGCCGGACCGTCCGCCCCCGGTTCAGGTGACGGACAAAGCTGGTGATGCCTCCATCAAAATAATAGGTCTGCTCATTTCCGGTTCTTTCCTCTTTGAGGCTGATTTCCAGGCCCTTGTTCAGAAAGGCCATCTCCCGAACGCGCTCACTGAGGATGTTAAAATCGTATTCAGATGTGCCGAATATCTCTTTATCGGCGTAAAAGGTAATGGTGGTGCCGGTTTCGCCGGCCTTGTCGGTTTCCGTCAGCGGGCCCTGCGGTATGCCCTTCCGGTATTCCTGCTGATACTCTTTGCCGTCGCGCCGCACGGTGCAGCAGACATAGGAGGAGAGGGCATTCACCACCGAAGCCCCCACGCCATGCAGGCCGCCGGAAACCTGGTAAATCCGACCTCCGAACTTGGCCCCGGCGTGCAGCACGGTCATCACCGTCTCCATGGCGGAAACGCCGGTGGTGGGGTGGATATCAACAGGGATGCCACGGCCGTTGTCCTCCACGGTAACGCCGCCGTCTTCCCTGAGAGTGACCAGTATTTTATCACAGCAGCCCGCCATGGCCTCATCTATGCTGTTATAGGTTATCTCATAGACGAGGTGATGCAGGCCGCGCTGGTCAGTGCTGCCAATATACATGCCGGGCCGGCGGCGCACTGCCTCCCGTCCCCCCAGTACCTGAATGTCCTGGGCAGTATATTCGTTGTTCTGGTTGTTCGCTACTTCAGCGACTGCTTTCTTCCTGGCCATTATCAGTTCTTCTTAGAGCAGAAAAAAGAAAAAGCAAGCTCTCAGATAACCGCGAACTTGCCTTTACTATGCCTACAAACCACGATTAATTATAGCACAAATCAGCTTCAAAGTAAAGGTGGAAAAGAAGCAAATGTTTTTTCCCAGAAAAGGCGGAAAATATGTTGAATCTCACCCCCCTTTGTGTTATATTAATTCAGGACAAAGACCTTTAAGCTGGTCCGGTGAGGCTGGCAAGGAAAAGACAGGGACGAACCGCAAACCTGACCTCTTGCCAGCCCCGGCAGGAGGTTATTTTTATGACCAGAAAAACCGTCATGACCCAAGATGACATACGGCGCACCCTGGCAAG
>Ga0209427_10005239_pt1 | contig 14879 bp, 11 predicted proteins | sample DeeMarSWOR136_30_FD_187465 | JGI IMG/M metagenome (GOLD analysis project Ga0209427, IMG submission 187465) | Marine sediment microbial communities from White Oak River estuary, North Carolina - WOR-1-36_30 (SPAdes) (version 2) | ecosystem: Environmental > Aquatic > Marine > Intertidal zone >...
GGGATTGTAATCACCGAAAAGGACGTCTGCGATAGCATTACCACCCTCTTCGCCTGGCACCCAGGCCTGGATAATAGCTGGTATCTTATCAATAATCCACCCAAGGGCAAGCGGTCTGCCGTTTACAATAACAAGCACGATAGGCGTACCTGTTTCATAAACAGCTTTCACAAGTTCATCCTGTATACCGGGGAGGCGAAGCTCGGCGCTGTCCCTCATTTCCCCGCAGGTGCAATCGCGAGTAAGGCCAGATTTTCCGCCGACAACTACTACTGCTACGTCGGCTTGCCGTGCTATCTTGATAGCTTCGGCAAAGCCAGTGCTTGATGTATCATGTACTTCGCATCCTTTAGCACATAATATATTTGTCTTTGGTGAAACCTTTGCCTTAATGCCTTCTGTAACTGTAACTATGTGAACGGTAATATAATCAGGTTGAATATCTGAGTCCGGTAAAGTAATACCAAGCGATTCTGCCACAGGCCTGTTTATTTCGGCATGAGCTGTAAAAGTATAATCACCGAGGAGGCTTCGGGGGCTATTTGCATTCGGGCCTATAACAGCGATGGTTTTAATATTTTTATCTAGAGGCAGGAGGCTCCTCTCGTTTTTTAATAGGACCAGCGTTTTATGTGCTGCTTCAAGTGCAAACTTACGGTGTTCCGGTGCATCAGCTATCCCTGTGGATTTTTGGGGCTTGACATAGGGATTTTCAAAAAGGCCGAGCATGAACTTAAGTCTCAGTATTCTGAGAACAGCCCGGTCGACTAATTCCTCAGGCATCAGTCCCTTTTCAATTTGTTCTTTTAAGGGCTGTGCATAGCAATTAGATTTCGGGAGTTCGATATCGATTCCGGCGACAAGTGCTAGCTTTGCTGCCTCTGCCTTGTCTTGGGCTATCCGGTGGTAGTAGTGCAAGTTCTCTATAGCAGAGTAGTCGGAAACAACTATACCATCAAATCCCCATTCATTACGTAGAATGTCAGTGAGTAACTCTGTGGAAGCACCGCAGGGGATACCGTCGATTTCGTGATAGGCATTCATGAGGGCCAAAGCCTTGCCTTTCTGGATGGCTTCCTTGAACGGGTATAAATAGACTTCCTTAAGCAATCTAGATGGTATATAGGCCGGTGCCCAGTTCAGTCCTCCTTCTGCCATACCATAGCCAACGAAATGTTTAATGGTGGCTATGATGCCATTCTTCAAATCATCTCCCTGCAATCCTTTTATATATGACTTCCCCATTTGTGCAATGAGATAGGGGTCCTCTCCGAAGGTTTCTTCAACCCTCCCCCATCTGGGGTCTCTGGAAACGTCTAGAACCGGGCTGAGTGCTTGGTGTATTCCAATAGCTCTCATTTGACCTCTGATAATGCTGGTCATTATCTCCAATAGTTCCGGTTCCCAGGTGCTGGCCATACCAATCATCTGCGGAAAAACAGTCGCCCCTTTTGCCATGAGACCACTCAGACACTCTTCGTGCATAATAGATGGTATTCCGAGCTTGGTGTTTGTGACCAGGAAATGTTGAGCTTCGTTCGTGAAGTTCGCAATTCTGTCCGGCGGCAAGGCAGTTGTTGCCCCAGGCCTGGATATGTGACCGATTCCGTCCTTGATGAGAGCCTGCGCTTTTTGGGGAGAGAATTTTCCATCCTCCAATACTTCATAACTCCAGATAGCACCGAGTTGTGCAATTTTCTCATCTAGCGTCATTCTCATGATGAGGTCTTTGGCTCTGGCTTCAACTGGTTGTGAGGTATCCCGATAAGTTTCCATAGTCATATCCTTTTTTTAGATTTGTTTCAACGTATTCTTTGCGAAAGACGAATCACGGACAAAGAAATCTTTCGATGTGTTATATATAGGTTGGGACTAATTGTCAAATCTCCGTAATCTGAAACGCAGCCTATGTTATCTTGATGTTGGCAGAGGGATGTATTATATTTTAAATATTCCTCATATAGCATTAACACTTGGTATATTAACATATAGGAGGTAAGAGTTGAACCAGATAAAGATTGACCCCAAGCGTACTATGGGTGATATAGACCGCAATATATTTGGCGGATTTGTAGAACACTTAGGGAGATGCATCTATGGTGGAATTTACGAACCGTCTTCGTCTCTTGCCGACAACGATGGGCAACGCACTGATGTAATCGCTGCTCTCCGTCGTTTGGGGCTGCAGGTTATACGCTATCCCGGTGGCAACTTCGCTTCGGGTTATCATTGGATGGATGGAGTAGGTCCTAGAGACAAGCGTCCCATGCGGCGTGAACTAGCCTGGCATACTATCGAAACCAACCAATTCGGTACCAATGAGTTCATACAGTTTTGCCGGAAATTAAATTCAGAGCCGTATATAGTAGTGAATTGTGGCGATGGTGATATGAGAGAGGCAGCTGACTGGGTTGAGTACTGCAATGGTATTCAGGATACCAGCTTGGTGAGGCTCCGCCACAAACACGGTTTTGAGGAGCCACATAGGGTTCAGTACTGGGGTATCGGTAACGAGGTTGACGGGCCATGGCAGATTGGCTATAAGACACCTTTGGAATATGCTCGGGCTTTTACCGAGTTCGCTAAGGTCATGAAACTGGTTGATCGAAAGATAAAACTGATTGCCGCGGCTGTGTCTTCCTGGAATGAGGGTTGGGTGGAGCGGTCAAGCTTACTTATGGAGCAGGCTCCAAACCTTATCGACTACATGGCAATCCACTGGTACGTTACGAATCTAAACAGTGATTTTAGCCAGTATATGACTCTATCTGAGCTATTTGAAGAACGTCTTAGTTCCTATGAAGGGTTAATTCGAGCTACACGCCTTGAGAGAAAAATCGAACGTCCTATCGCCATTGCAGTAGATGAATGGGGTGTATGGAATTACACCCCTGATCAATATAGAAGATATAAAGCCGGTGAAATATCAATTCAAAACGCACACGAACAAGTCTATAACCTGGAAGATGCCCTGGTGGTAGCTATGCAGCTCAATGCGTTTATCCGCCATGCCTACTCGGTGAAGATGGCTAACAGTGCCCAGATCGTGAATGTCCTGGCGCCTATTCTCACACGCGAGGATAGCTTAGTACTACAGACGATTTTTTATCCCTTCGAGCTCTACAACCGTACCTGCGGTCAAAAAGCGCTGGATATATGGTGGGAAGGAGAGACCTTTGCCGGGGGAAAATACACGGGCATCCGTACCCTTGACGTCACTGCCACATTAGATGATTACAGAAAGCAACTGGTCGTATACGTAGTAAACCGTAGCCTGAAGGAACCAATGGAAACAACAATTCAGCTGACCAGTGCCCGCTTTGCAGGGACTATACATGCTTTCGTGGTGAATGCTTCGGATATTAAGGCGGAAAATACCTTTGCTAGCCCTAATGTGGTAGGGACAAATGAAAACACGCTTATGGTTAAGGGGCAGTCCCTTGTCTATACCTTTGAGCCCCATTCGGTAACAGCGCTGGTATGTGCCCTCAGTCGAGCATGATATAAACTGTATATTTGTCGCCTCCTTTCTCTCAAGCTTGTTTCAACTCGTGTCTGGTTAAAGCCGAATCGCTGCCAAGGAAGTCTTTTAATGGCTCGTATATGGGCTGGAGTCAATTGTCAAATCCACACAATCTGAAATATGGCCATTGAACGATTGACGTGATGTAGTCAACCTGCTACGCAGTGAAAATTAAAATATGTTTAGGATATTGGTGTCAAGCTTAAATCTAATAAAAATAGAACTGGGATGGAATGCCCATTAATTCAAAATAAAGATTCATATAGGTTGGTTTAAATACCTGACTGCGAGCCTGGAAACTGCCTGTCAATTGCCTCATACATTCTGCTTATACGTTTTTCCAGCATATTACGGCATACCTTGTCATTGAAAATGTAGAGCTCGTTATTACGAATACCATTCAAAACCATCTCGGCTACGGTGTCCGGCTCTGTCAGAGATTCTCCTAAATACTCCCGCATTGCCTTATTTCGCTTTTTGATGCCTTCGACATCATCGTCAGCCAGATCGGGATGAAAAATAGATGTGTTAACAATCCACGGAGCAAGTAATGAGACGCCAATTCCTTCATCGGCCAGTTCATCATGCAATATTTCTGTGATAACTGCAACTGCCGCTTTGCTAGCGCCGTATGGACCAGACCCGGTTATGGGTGTTATCCCCGTCATTGAGGAGGTATTGATGATGTGCCCGCCTTCTCCATGCCGCTTGATTCTCGGGACAAAGACCTGGATACCGTTGAATACACCACCGAGGTTAACATCCAGTACGTTCTTCCAGGCTTCCGGTTCGATTTCGTGGATCTTCCCTCTTATCCCTCCAATGCCGGCATTGTTGCAGACAATATGTACCTTGCCGAAAGTGCGTTCTACTTTATCTGCCGCCCTTTCCATTGCAATGCGGTCACAGACGTCCAGTTCAATAGGCAGCACATTTACCGGATTTTTTAATACTGCTTCCAATTTTACCAGGCGGTCCTTGCGGATATCCGCGATGGCAACTTGCACGCCCTCTTTTAAGAAGGCTTTAGCCATACTCAATCCTATGCCGCTTGCACCTCCCGTAATGAATGCTACTTTTCCCTGGAAATCCTTCACTTTTTACCTCCGAACTATTTTATTTTCTACTAGGCTGCTGTCATAATACAATTTGCACCTGCATATAGTAATCTTAGGAATAGCCTTATTTATAGCTATTAATTTTATAGCCCGTATTCTGTCCTGGCTATTATACTGTCCTAAAGCTCCTTGCTCAATTGTGTGAAGTAGGCATGGTAACCAGCCACTTCCACCATTAAGACTTCGTTTTGGAAGTATAGGCGGATCTGACTTCAACTGGCTGTGATGAATCGTGAAAAACTCCCATTGTCGCATCCTTTCTCTCAAGCTTCTTTCAACGTATCTTTGACGAAAGCCGCATCGCGGTCAAAGAAGTCTTTCAATGTGTTATACAGGGGCTGATAAACACTACCGTAGAAACGACGGTATAGCTGGGACCTGGTAGAAACAGGAGATCTTGAATCAGCAACTCGAATGAATTTATCGCATGCTTCCTCAACCGAGCTATATAGACCAGCACCAACAGCCGCCAGGATGGCGGCACCGTAGGCTGGCCCTTCATCTATGCCCATTCGGACAACTTCGGTCCCCAAGATATCTGCTACCAACTGCTGCCAGTACAGGCTTCTGGCTCCTCCTCCTGACAAACAGATTCTGCTTGTATTGACTCCGAGTTCTCGCCCCAATTCCAGGCAGTCTTTGAGACTCAAAGTGACACCTTCCAAAACTGCATTTGTCATGTGTGCCTTGGTGTGTCTGAGTGATAAACCCAGGAAGGCCCCTCTGGCATTGGCATCAGCGTGTGGAGTCCTCTCTCCAGCTAGATATGGCAAGAAAATCAGACCCTCTGAACCTGGAGATACACTGGTAGCTTCTTGGATGATAATGTCATAAGGGTCAACGCCTCTCAGTATCGCCTCTGTTATTTCAGACAAGCATAATGTGTCGCGGAACCAGCGCAGAGCCCCGCCTGCTGATAGTGTGACACCCATCAGGTGCCACTTACCAGGCACAGCGTGGCAAAACGAATGTAGTCGTCCTGCCGGGTCAAAAGTCGGTTCATCCAGGTGCCAGAAGATGACTCCACTTGTTCCGATTACGCATGATGCCAGACCTCTCCTAATAATACGATTACCAACAGCACCAGCTGCCTGGTCACCACCACCACCAACAACTGGTGTACCAACGGTTAGGCCTAGGGCATTGGCTGATTCCTTGATTAGGTAGCCGCTTATATCCGTTGATTCAAAACAATCGGGGACCAATTGGCGGGACATATCTAACGCCTGCAACATCTCCGTAGACCATCTTCGTTTAGCTACATTGAATAGCAACGTGCCAGAGGCATCAGAGACCTCGGTAGCAAAGGTGCCGGTCATCTTGTACCTGATGTAGTCTTTGGGCAGCAGGATTTTAGCAACCTGTGCGTAAGCCTCAGGCTCATTTTGTCGCAGCCACAGTATCTTGGGAGCGGTAAACCCGGCCAGCGCTCGATTATATGTTAGTTCAATAAGTCTGCTGAAGCCGACGGTCTCAGTAATTTCATGGCATTGTGACTCAGTACGCTGGTCATTCCATAGTATTGCCGGACGGATCACCTCGCCATGCTTGTCCAGAAATACTGAGCCATGCATCTGCCCGGACAGCCCGATAGCAATCACCTCTATTTTTTGATTGGTAATAGAGCATGCCTTGTCCAGACAGTTACGGATTGCAGAAACTGTAGATCCCCACCATGCTTGTGGTTCCTGCTCTGCCCAGTTTGGCCTGGGGATTAGAAGTGGATACTCTGCACTTGCTGATGCGGTTACATGACCGTTATCCGAAACAAGCAGAGCTCTTGCCCCAGTAGTACCGATGTCAATTCCCAGAATATGTCTCATGCTTTTGATTTTCTACGGCTGGCGTGCATATTCTGAATGAAACGGTCATCAAGCCCCAAAGCTTTATAAACGACTTCGTAGGAGGCAATGGCATCATGAGTTGCCTGTGCCTGCTTCAAAGCACTATCATCAATTTTCGCCGCGATAGAATCAATGAACTCCCATTGGTAAATGCTACGTTTCACCGCCTGAATCTGGTCTTCGGTATAAGGGAAAAGGTCAAAACCAATACGTTCACCATTTTCGCCGTACCTGGCTCGGCGTAATTCGATAGCCAAAGCTAGCGTCTCAATAAAAAAGGAAGCTCCTACCATATTATCGTCGTCGAAATTACCCCAACCTGAATTCCCGTGTTGATGCCCTAGAAGGCCATCCTTCGCCAGAAGTGCTGCGTATTCTGCTAGAGGTTCTCCATTCATAATCAGGTGCTGCCAGTCCATATTTATCTTGAGGTTGCGAATAGGCACGCCTTTGTCTTTCACTTTGTTAATAACATACATAGTCATTCCAATATCGCGCATTAGTATCCTCATGGCTGGTTCAGAATTTTTATGTTCTAGCAGTACTATTACCCCAAGTTCATTTGCCCATGCCACTATTTCCGCAATTGCTGAGATGAACTGTCCCCATACATCGCTGTAAAGAACCTGAAAAGGATAGTTATATCCCTCGCCACCGGGCCAAATGATGAATTTAGCGCCCACTGTTGCTGCCAGTGAAACTCCTCTCTTGGCTATCTCTATTGATTCTTTGCGGAGATGTTCATCGGGGTTGATGAACGAGCCAAGTGCATATTTAGGGTCGGAAAACAAACCCAGTGCGATGGCATAAAGGTCATGCTGACCAAGCGCTGTCATTATCTTGTCTACATTCTCTTCATTAACCTCACCAGGGTAATGGAATTCATAACCATCCACCAGGCTACTCAGTCCGTCAACAACCCGGCGGACCTTAGCTGGCATATCCTCTGAAGCTGCCTCCGGGTGGTATCCCGATGGCATAAATCGGGTAGCATTGGCACCGAAGGTCCAGATACCGACACTGTTCTTGACTCTCTCCATATAGAATCTCCTTTCCTATTTTTCTAAGTCCTTGGTGCACAATTGTACCGTGTATAGCTCAATGCTACAAGGATAAATTGTCTGTTCCTGTGGTGTTTCTATGACGTTCACCTGTGGCAGCTCATTGGACTAGTTTTTCCTGCAACCGATCTGACCTATTTGCACGACCATTGACACTAGTAATTATTCATTCCATAATGCGGTATTGAAAGGAGGGACATGCCATTGCCTGAATTAAAATTTGACAAGACAAAATGTGCCGAGTGCAAAGCCATCAGCTGCCTTGTTAAGTGCCAGTACATGGATTTTAAGGACAGAGACAGGGCGAAAAAGGAATGGCAGAAGGTAATCAACGGTGATAACTCTTCTGTGCTGGAGGCATGCACCACATGTTATGCATGTGAGGAATACTGCCCCTTTGGAAACCACCCGTTTTACATGCTTGTCGAGCGCCAGGAGGAGAAGGGTATATTGCCAGCACCGAGGCCAATCATCAAAATGTGGATTAACCAGTGCCAGCCAGTGGGCAGATTCATAGTGGGCAAAGTTGAGGAAAAAGCATTATCGTACTGCTTTTTACCCCAGTTTAACACACTGGTAAAGGGTAAGCTTTTCGACGGCATTGCCTTGTCTGTAATCTTCGGACAAGAATTTTTCTGTAATGCTGTTTACCTGCATTATGCAAAAGCTTCGGTAATAAAGGATAGACTACCCAAGATAGTTGAGAATATTAAAAGTCAGGGAATTAAGGAGCTTGTATGTCTCCATGACGAATGTTATGGCACGTTCACTTCGCTGGCACCTGCTTATGGCATAGATATACCCTTCAAACCCATTCATTACTATGAGTACATGTATAACAGGCTAAAGGAGCTCAAAGACCTGATAAAGCCGCTTAATATTAAAGCTGCCTACCAGAGAAACTGCTCAGCGCGGCTTTGCCCGGAGACAGACCACTATGTGGACGATATATTCGGGCTAATCGGGGTTGAGAGAGTTAAACGGGAATACGACCGTGATAACGCCCTGTGTTGTGCCGAGACAATCAGGATGGCAAAAGGGCCAGCAATGGCAGACGATTTACAAAAGAAAAACATAGATGATATGGTGAAATTCGGAGCTAAGTATTGTGTGTTTAACTGCCCGGCTTGTTATGACTCTCTGGCCGAGAAGGTTGCCAAAGCTGGAATCGATCCAATCCACATGATTGACCTGTGCAGGCTGGCGCTAGGTGAAGAGCGGGGGCAGAAACTACATCTGGAGGGTATGCCAGTCCTTCGAGCCGCAATGGAGGATAGACAGTATGAGTGATGTATATGAAGCCTTGCAAAAAATAGTTGGTGAGGATTACGTTTCTAACCGGGCGGAGGAGCGCTATTTCTATGGTCGGGACCCGGGCTTGATGCCACCGCATGAGCCTGATTATGTGGTGATGCCAAAGACGACTGAGGAAGTACAGGAGATAATAAAGTTGGCAAATAGGGAAAAGGTGCCGGTAACCCCAAAGGGAGGGGGGTTGGCATTGACCGGACTGGTGATACCACTCAAGGGCGGAATTGTGATGGACATGAAGAGAATGGATATGATTCTTGAAGTGAATGAAAAATCCAGATACGTCATCGTTGAAGCCGGTGTTACCCATGGAGCATTGAAAAGCTATCTACAAAAACACCACTTTCACTTACGGCATAGCATACCAGACTCACCCCCCATAGCGACAATAGTAGCAAACGCGGTTATTCATGGGCAGGGGCGACTGACTCAGCAGCGAGGCTTTAACTCAGATATGGTGAGTGGATTGGAGGTCGTGCTGGGAACAGGCGAGATTTGCCGAATTGGCTCGTGCGCCCTATCCTCGCAATGGTTCTCAAAAGGACCTCCGTTGCCTGACCTGTCTGGATTGTTCTTGGGCTGGTTCGGCAGCACGGGTGTCATAACCAAACTAGGGATGAAGCTTTACCCGTGCAAGAAGATCAGAGAAGTCATGCTATTCCTGACAGATAAGGTAGACTTGGTACCCGAGATCATACGCAAGCTTACCCATACCGAGATGGTAGAAGACATAGTTGTGGCGGCTCAGCCGATTCCGCCAAGATTCGAAGGGATTGTCTCTATACTGCTGTTTATTACAGGGGACTCGGAGGAGGAAATTGAGTTTAAGAGAAGGATGGCATGGGAAGCGCTCATGGTGTACTTCGAAAGCAGGGATGGCGGCTTTGTCAGTGTTACCCCAAACATGAAGCCGGCGCTCTTAGCCATGCCATCGAAAGATACTGCCAAGTTTGCCGACGTGAGCAAGGGAGGTGGATTCGAGTATAGTGGTCCAATTGCTCCGATCGACAAATATCCAGCGTATTTGGAAAAGCTGGAGGAACTGGCTTTAAAGTACAAACTCATTTATGCTTCGGCAACACGAGTTATTGATGGTGGTCACTCTATGATGTTCTCTTTCTCCTATACGTTTAATCGGGCCAATCCTGACGAAATGAAAAGGGCTAAGGTAGCCCTGGATGAAGCTGCCGAGTTTGCTCTAGAGGAAGACGGGGTCATCTGGAAGCCGAATATAAATGAACAACAGATGGTCATGGAAAGGATGGACCAAAATACGCTTATTCTTATGAAGAAGGTAAAACAACTCCTGGACCCCAATGGAATCATGAACCCTGGAAATTGGGAGGTGAAATAATGCAACAGAAGGACTATGCCAGCCAGATTCACAGGTGCTTTAGATGCGGTTATTGTAAATTCCCTACCGATTACTCGAGCTTCAATTGTCCCTCCTACAGAAGGTTCAGGTTTGATAGCTATTCCACCGGTGGGCGACTTTGGCTTGTTTATGCCTGGTTGAAGGGTGAAATCGAATGGTCGGAACATCTCGCTGAAATTCTTTACGCCTGCACAACCTGCAAGAACTGTGCCGAGCAATGTCCAATGAGATTCGCTCCTGATATTGTTGACTGGATTGTTGGAGCCAGGAGCGACATGGTTGAGAAAGGGAAAATACAACCCCGTGTAGCACGCTTTTTTGAAGCTGTTTATAGCTATGGGAATCCCTTTAAGCAACTCAGGAGTGACAGGGCTGCTTGGGCAAATGGCACCAAAAACTATGCGCCTGGTGACGAATACCTCCTGTATGTTGGCTGCTTAGGCTCGTACGACGAAAACGGGCAGAAAATGGCCAGGAGCCTTATAGATATCTTAAATGCCTCGACGGTATCCTTCGGAATACTTGGTAAAGAGGAGGACTGTTGCGGTAACGAGATATATATGCTGGGTGAAACGGGACTGTTTCAGAATCTGGTGGAGAAAAACTGCAAGAAATTCAAAGAGCTTGGTGTGAAGAAGATAGTCACACTTTCCCCGCATGCCTATAACACTATGAAAAATAACTATCCGACGTTCGGTGGAAACTTCGAGGTGTATCACTACACTAAAATCCTGAGTGATTTGATTAAGAAGAATAAGATTAAACCTTCACGAGCTAAAGCAAAGATTACTTATCAAGATCCCTGTTTCCTCGGACGTTATAATAATATCTATGACGAGCCGAGGGAGATACTGCAAAGTATTCCTGGCATCGAGCTGGTGGAGATGGAGCGGAACAGGAGAGATGCTTTCTGTTGCGGTGGAGGCAGTGGCAATTTCGTTACCGACCTTTTGGCCGGCAGCATGGATAGCCCGGCCCGAGTCAGGGTTAGAGAAGCCTATGAAACCGGTGCCAATACTTTAGCAGTTGCCTGCCCCAGTTGCCTGACTATGCTCACAGATGCTGCGAAGGCAGAAGACCTGGATGATAAGCTGGCTATCAAAGATATCTCGCAGATTTTAAAAGAGCTTCTGCCTGCCAGATGAGCACGTGAATCCGATCTTTTACTCCCAAGCTACTTCTTGAAGTGTAAATACACCACTACAGGATCAGGTTCTGCAAGCTACCAATTATCAGGGCTGCTGTTAGCATTATTACAACAGCTTTAAACAAGTCTCGTACCCCCAGCTCACGGGCCAATATCACAAAGGTGGCTACACAAGGGAAAAACATAGCCAGGACTGTGCTGCTGATAACCAGTTGCTTGGCAGTTAGAGCCAGGGGAGCTAGCATACCCATGGCTACATCCTTACGCAGGAAGCCAATAACTAATGCTGTAATTGTCTCTTTGGGTAACCCCCACAGCCCGGTTAGTACTGGGGCAGCAACGTTAGCAATAGCATCGAAAGCTCCCAAATTATACAGGATATTTACTACTAACACGGTGCCAAGGACTATAGGCAAGGCTTCTTTAATAAAGCCGGAGACCCGCAGCCAGAGCTTTTCTCCAATGACCCGCCACGGAGGCAAGCGGTAAGGAGGAATCTCCACCAGAAGTTCCGGGTTGAAACCTTTGACAATACGATTAAGGATTAGTCCTATGATAACCCAGGATATAAAAAGGCTCCCATAGACCACAGCGACGTATCCCAACCCTTGCTGCCCCACCAGCCCGATTATCATAGCCTGCAAGGCAGCACAGGGAACACCAATAGAAATTAAAGTCGCGGCAATAAACCTTTGTTTACGGCTCTCCAAAATGCGGGTTGCCATGATGCCGGGCACATTACACCCAAAGCCCAGGATAGTGGGTATGATGGCATAACCATGTAACCCTAATCGATGCATTATGGTGTCCATCAATACCGCCAGGCGGGGTAGGTAACCAATATCTTCCAGTATTCCTAATACCAGATAAAAAGCGATGATATACGGCAGCACCGCAGCGAGGGGGATATATAGTCCAGTGCTGAGCAAACCGAAGGATTGAAAATAGTCTATTTCTCCTCCAATCAATTTACCTATCAGGACATCGTGCCAGAAACCCCCTGACCCTAAAGCAAGACTTAGTTTCATTAGCAATGGTGTCCAAAGCAAATCGAAGAGAGGTCCAGCTACATAGTTAATTATTCCTTCGCCAACGAATCGGACGAACCAGAAGGTGGCAAAAAGGACCAACAGGGCGATAACTATCCCCCCTAGTCGATGACTACTGGCGTCTTCCAAACTCTCATACCAGCGATGGTGGCGATGGCTTAACGACTGCACCTGGCTTACGATATCACCTACTTTCGCCCACCGCTCATCGCTACTGGAAAAAGTGCAAGCGTTTTGAGATAGCTTTGCCTCGGGAAGACGTCTAACCAGTTCCCCTATTCCCTGTCCAGTGATGCCTGCCGTGGGTACAACTGGCACTCCGAGAATTTCCTCCAGCTTGGCAACATTTATACTGATACCTCGATGACGGGTATCATCCCACATGTTGAGGGCTACTATTACCGGTGTCTGTCTCTCCAGCAACTGCAAGGTCAGATTGAGGTTTCTCTCCAAATTGGTGGCGTCGACGACGTTTATAATCAGGTCTCCTTCATTGAGCATATCCACGGCCACTTCTTCCGCCTTAGAAGTTGGCTCAAGAGTATAGCTACCCGGGACATCAATAAGCTCAGCCCGCTCATCACCCAACTTCAGATACCCTTTAGTGAACTCCACAGTAGTACCGGGATAGTTGGAAGCGATGATGTGTGTACCGGTCAAGCGAGAAAACAGGGCGCTTTTACCCACATTGGGATTACCCACAAGCAGGATACGCATCACCTTAAGAAGTTCGCGGTAGATATTTATCTGCTTCGACTATTATTCTTCTGGCCATGCCAAAACCTACAGCCACCTGGGTATTATTAACCCTGAGCATAACCGGGCCACGAAAAAGCGTAGAGCTTATCTTGGTTACTTTCCTCCCCGGCCTGATACCCAAAGCATCCAGACGCTGAATTAAGCCATGTCCTCCAAGTACCCCAACCACAGTGCCTGTCTGCCCGGTCTTCATCTCAGCCAGGTTCAGTTGTTCGTTTTGATGCATAGCCATAGCTTATCTCCTAGCAATAATAAGTTAGCCTTGTTTAACTTGCCAATTTTAAAAAAAATTGCCTTTTATTTCCTTTTTATTGAACGTCTGTTTGAGCAATCTTGGGGGAGCTCTCCATGCTCCAAATAATATTTATACCTGCTGGGGAAATTAGCACTCCCCAGTGGACAGGCCTCCATAAATTCTACAAACTTTGCCAGTCTCTCCATACTCAAGGAGCTAATGACGTGCTCGATCTTGCAAGCATCCGCTTCAGCAGTTTCTTGATTAATGCCCAGAGCTTGAGCAAAAAAGCGGGTCAATGACTTATGTCGGCGAATCACATCGTTGGCAACCTTATCACCTTGGGGAGTGAGTTTTATGTGGCCATATCTCTCATGCTCCACAAGCTCCTGTTCTGATAGTTTTTTCAAAGCAGAGGTAACACTCGGCATCTTAACTCCCAGCATTTCGCTGAGCTGTTTTACTCTTACCACCCTTCTCCTTCCACCCAAATTGGCTATCGCCTCAAGGTAGTCTTCCATGCTGGAGGTCTGCTGTCTTTGCGTCTCTTGTTTCACCATTGACTGCCTCCCGAATTGTTAGACATGTCTAACAATTATAATGTAATTCATTTCTTCTGTCAAGATTTCCCTTAGGAGTGTTCAGCAATTCCTGATATCATTGCGAGGCATCTTGTGTCGAAGCAATCTCAAAAGTTGGCATGCTTCACTCGCAATGACGGGCATAGGTCGGTAAACAAGCCTTTTCTTGGGCTTATATAAAAAAGGAAGTGGATTATTATGGTCGGGGTGAGAGGATTTGAACCTCCGACCTCATGGTCCCAAACCATGCGCGCTAGCCGCTGCGCCACACCCCGTGTTTCTCTAAATCCGCATTCTCTTTCCACTACTATCAATGGAGGATAATCAGTAATAGTTAGTATAGCATGGTTTTTGTATTTTACTTGCTTAAAGCTAATGTCAACCTTCAAACTGGAAGAGCTGCCACCTTTGCCTTGAGTTTGGCATATTCATTGTTAACATGATCTTGAATTTTTTCGATTTCCCCATCCAGCAAATGACGGAACCGGCCTTGTGGCTTTAAATATTCCTCCACTGGTCTCAGTTTAGGTCGATCAACATTTAATTTATACCGGCCATTCTCTACCTCATAGAGAGGGAAAATGCCCGTCTCTACGGCTAGCCGACCTATTTCAATAGCCAAATCACTGGCATGCCTCCAACCTGTGGGGCAAGGAGAGAATATATGGACATAAGCTGGCCCTGTTACTTCCCCGCCCTTTTTAACCTTGTTCATCAAATCAAAAGGATAGCTGGGACAGGCTGTGGCTACGTAAGGTATGTTATGGGCAATAGCAATTTCAGCCATGTTCTTCTTCCAGGTAGTCTGGCCAATGCTAAACTTGCCAGCAGGTACTGTGGTGGTCGAGGCTCCGTAAGGTGGAGAACTAGACCTTT
>Ga0209427_10005241_pt1 | contig 14878 bp, 13 predicted proteins | sample DeeMarSWOR136_30_FD_187465 | JGI IMG/M metagenome (GOLD analysis project Ga0209427, IMG submission 187465) | Marine sediment microbial communities from White Oak River estuary, North Carolina - WOR-1-36_30 (SPAdes) (version 2) | ecosystem: Environmental > Aquatic > Marine > Intertidal zone >...
CCCATTGCCGCCGTTGCTGGAGGCATAGCCACTATAGGCATCAACGTTGGTCATCATCCCCAGAATGTGCATCCCGTCGCCGCCGTTGTAGGTGAAGGCAACATCCTCCATATGGCAGCAGCTATTCCCATCGACAGCCAGACCGTGAACGGTATTATTACGCGCCGAAAGTCCGTCGATTTGCAGGAACATATCATAAGCATCTATACCATTAGCGTCATTATGGCTTGCCTCAACATTCTCAATTGTAATGAACCCATTATATGCATCGATTCCGCTGCCGCCGTTTTTGCAGAAGGACACATCCTCCATATGAGCACAGCAATTTCGGCCAGAGAAACCCATCTCGCCGTTGCTGTTTGCCGAAACATTCAGCAATTCGCTGTTGCTGTGCACCAAAATTTTGCCCTCTACGACGGCCCCTTCAATCTTCAGAAACATATCATATGCGTCTATTCCATTGCCGCCCCAGTTGCAAATCGTGCCGTTGCGAATACTAAAGCTAAACGGCACCTCCTCTATCGGCAGGGGCTCATCCGTCTCGCGGTACTGCACACAGAAACCGTCCAGTGAACCGGGCACGCCAATAAGACTAAAGCCCATCAGGTCCACAGTAACATTATTAGCTTCAATCCTGATGCCGCACTTGTTCGGCTCGCCAGTGATGTTGCCGGTCAGATAATACGAGCCCGGTTGACTGATGACATACAGCGAATTGGCGTCCCCGGCAAGCGACTGCACTGGCGTTCTCGGCTCGACCTCAGCCAGCGTCTTCATCGTCGGTCCCGGCGGGGCAGTAGGCTCCAGATTGCCACCAATCGCAGTGAGCGCAAAAACCACTAAACCAACCAAAATCAATACACTCACCGCCTTTTTTATTCTTTTTGTTCTCTCTTCCATTTTTGTCCTCCCGTAAGTTCTCTCCATTTTTTCTGCTTGCGCCATAATTGCTAACTTAACAGTACAGCAACCTGTTGTTATCGCTCCCCTGTACGTTTAACATCACTGCAATATGGCGTTAGCATGTCGTTTCGGATTTACATCGGCGTATTCTGGACTATATTCCAGCCTTCCTGAACCGGGTCACCGGGGCTTCCATCAGGGTTGGTGAGCGTATACTGCCATTCAATTCTGCCGAAACGGAACGATACCTGCTCCAGTTGACTACCGGGGTCAACCGTAACGGGCCCAACCGCGGATACTATTACATCTTGAAGCGTGTACTTCATATAAACCTGCTTCTCACCCATCGCTCGACAAAGCTCTATTATCACCTCAGGGATATGCTTGCCATTGCAGCAGTACCGATATAACTTCGGTGTGGCCTTGTCGATTACTTTACCGACGGTTATCTCGGAAAACTGCGGCCGAGACCCCGTATAAGCACCCTCGCGGGATGTGGTGGCCCCTTCTGCTGTGCTGACTTTGGAATCGTACGACACGATATCAATCCAGCCTTTGTGCCTATCATCGGTTGACTCGCCCTGAATACCATCAATCCACAGATACATATCAGTCGCCATACTTACCGCAGACGGAAAACCGCTGGGCATGCTGGATGACGAGGTTGCCTCAAGACTACCGCTGCCGGTAATCAACGAGAACAGAAACAGGCCGGTCAAAGCCAGTATGCCGACCTCCACAATTTTCTTTGTGTGTTTAGTTTTCATTTTTGTACTCCCAAAAACTTATTTTCACTTTTTGCTGCTGACGAATTAACTGTCAGCTTAACAAAATGCTAACCTGTTTTTCTTTCCTCCGTTGAGGATTTGAAATTACCGCAATACAGCGCTCGAAACTCGTTTCCGATTTACACCTCTTTGTTCACAGTTCGATCCCAGCCAGTTTTGATTGGAGTGCCGGGGTTTCCCATGCTGTCGTAAGGGATATACTCCCACTGAATTTTGCCGTAACGGAATGATACTTCTTCCAGATGCGTAAATTCATCGTTGCTTCGATAGGACATAACCGGCGTAAACGACGAAACTATCACATCCTCGAGCTTAATCCTTTGGTAGACAACGGTATTGCTTGTTACCGGCTCTACCATAGTAAACTCAATTATAATATCAGGGATATGCTCGCCTTTGGCGCAGTACAGGGCCAATTTAGGTGAAGCTTGGTCGATTTCTTTGACAAGGGTGAAGTCGGAAAATTCGGCTCTTCTACCGATACGGCCTCCAACACTGGAATGAGATGTCGCTGCCGGCTGCTGTGCAGACTGACGAACCGCCAGCAGTTCAATCCAGCCCGAGTGGCTTGCGTCGGTTGATTCGCCCTCAAAGTCGGGAACATTAACATCCATATAGGCAATAGACCTCGCCTTGGCCCCAGCTACGGGCCCGGTTAGCTGGCCCGAGCTCACGCTCAGCGAACTGGTCAGGTTGTAGAGCTGTTCGAGGGTGTGCATTGTAGGGCCGGGCTCCGAAGTCGGCTCCAAACTGCCGCCACCGGCAGTGAGGGAAAACAGCACCAAAGCCGACAATCCTATCAAGCCCACTGAAAGCAGCGTTCTTTTCTGTTTATCTTTCATTTTACCGTTCTCCTTATTTTACTTATCATTTTTTACTATTTTTACTTCTTTGGTCTCGAACTACATCAATCACAAAAATTCCATACCTACATTGGCTGATTGACAAGTAAATCCCAGCTCCTCGTCTCGGCGGAATTAATATCCGTCCAGGTAATTTGACGATACTTGAACGAAACCTCTTCCATATGGGCGTAGTCCTGGTATTGTTCACGGTAGACCATACAATCGGTTACTTTCGTAATCACAGCGTCCATGAGTATAATCTCGTAATACGGCATCTCCATCTCAGGCGAGATCGTAGCGGGCAGCATACGTATGAAGACGGTACCGAAATGCTGACCGGCGGCACAATAAAAGGCCAATTGCGGCGAGGCCTTGTCAAAATCCTTGGTGATTTTAATTTCCGAAAACTGAGGTCTTACGCTCCAGGGGTCGTTTGGCTCTCCAGAGCTGGGAGAAGCAGTAACACCAAGGTCAAGGTCTATCACCTTGATTCCGCCCGGCGGCAATCCCATGTGTATATAGGGACCTTCAATGGGTGGATTCTCGATGTGCATTACGGCAAACTGTCGGCCTTCAGCCGCAGGGGCCGGTTCGCTCGGCATAGTGCCTGCCCCGACCATTAGCGAAAACAATATCAGGGCTACCAGGACCAGGACACCACCACCGACTACGGTTCTTACTGGTTGTGTTTTCATTTTGCTATCCTCCAAAAATGGTAATTTATTTTGAACTTAATTACGGATTGATTTGTGGATATACATTAACCGACAGGGAATATCGGAGGCCCCCGCACCCCCACCGGAATAGCCAAAATATTAGTTCTCACACCTCACCCCACCATAATACTTTATCTTATAAGTATAAAATTTCGTCCTATAAAATGCAAGAAAAAAATAGTCCCTGACGAACGCAAGAAGGCTTCGTGCGGCGTGTAAAAGCCGGCAACATCCCTTTAGCGGAACAAAAATAACATAAAATACGAAAGGACAACGATGGAATAAACCTCGAATATCGAATCCGCCCAGTCTGAAGACGGGCCGGACCTGCACGGCACCGAACAATACAATGACGAACAACAGGAGCGTAAAAACGCCGGCAAGTCCTCATATCAGTTAGCACAAATCCTCTTGGCGACCACGATACCATTATATTTATCAAAAATCTCTGATATAAAAATTCTTGACATATTTTGCGGCTTACATTAGTTTTCGTCTTTTAGCTGTCCGTACTTAGCAGATGAAAGAAGCTTTTTTAATCGTTTGGAGGTTTTTTGTGGCTAAAGAGCTGGCTCGTGAACTCATTAATGCAGGGGTCCATTTTGGACACAGTGTGAGCCGATGGAATCCCAAAATGGCACCCTTTATTTTCGCAAAACGCGGTAATATCCATATTATTGACGTGAAAAAAACCTTAAAGGGGCTGCTCATAGCCAGAAAGCTTCTTGCCGAAGTGGTCTCTTCCGGCAAAGATGTCGTCTTTGTAGGCACGAAGCGTCAGGCTCAAAAAGCAGTCGAGGCTGTTGCCGAAAAGTGCGGGATGTATTATGTCTCCGAACGCTGGCTCGGCGGGATGCTCACCAACTTTAGAACAATACGCTCTCGACTGCAAAGACTGGAGCAATTGGAAGCTATGCAGGAAGATGGAACGCTTCAGAGTGAGAGCAAGAAGCAGGCGTCGAGGCTCAAACGCGAAATGCGAAAGATTAAGAGTAATCTGGATGGCATTCGCAAGATGGCTCGCCTGCCGGGCGCAGTTGTGGCCATTGACGCAAGAAAGGAATATCTTGCCTTGCGTGAGGCCAGAAAGCTGGGCATCGCAACCATCGGACTTCTCGATACGGACTCCGACCCAGATACGGTGGATGTGGCGATACCGGCCAATGACGATTCCATCAGAGCAATCGATTTGATACTTAACGAATTGGCCGATGCGGTAGCAATTGGCAAAACGATGGTCTCAGCCCGACCGGAACCGAAACAACGGCCGAGGCGGATCCGCTCAAGAAAGCCGACCATCGCTCGTGCCGATGAAGCCAAACGCGAGACTGTTACCGCTGTCGAGCAGTCCTCGGCAAAGGCCGCAGAGTCGCCCTCGCAACAAGACAAAACACAGCAGCAGGAACCGAAACAATCAACCTCGTAGTGCGCCCAGTGTATTGAGTATTGCGTAAAAACCAAATCCGCACGCAATACGCAATACAATCTACGCAATACGAAATTAGGAGTTTTTAAGATGGCGGAAACCAGAGAAGGAAGCGGAGGTTCCCGACGTCGTTTTGAAAACAGGGATGTTTTCAATTCGGAAATTCCAGCTTCGATGGTGGTGAAACTGCGAAAGATGACCGGACAGGGAATGATGAACTGCAAAAAAGCACTCCAGGAAGCAAATGGGGACATCGAGCAGGCTATGGCGATACTTAGAAAAAAAGGCCTTGCAACTTTAGCAAAACGCGCCGAGCGCGAAACTTCCGAGGGGATAATTGTCAGCAAGATAAGCACCGACGGCAGGACCGCTGCGATGGCAACGCTTTGCTGCGAGACCGATTTTGTAGCCAAAAGCGTCGATTTCGTGGCGGCAGCAGATGCGCTGGCAAACTTCGCATTGGCCTGCCCGGCGGACGAGGGCGCCGACAACCTCCTCGAAACGTCCCTCGACGGCACTAAATTCAATGACATTCTCACCGAAACAGTCAGCAAGACCGGCGAGAAAATACAGGTGGGTGATTTCACAAAATATAAGCTCGACGGCCCAGGCCTTATAAGCGTTTACATTCACTTCAATAGAAAAGTAGGTACAATGCTTCAGATTGAGACCGGCGATGAAACAACAGCGGCGGCTGATGCGCTAAAGCAGACGGCGGCCGATATAGCAATGCACATCACCGCTACAAAGCCGCTGTCGCTGGATAAAGATGGGATTAGTCCTGAGACAATCGAGCAGGAGAAGGCCATTTTCGCCGAGCAGGTAAAGAACAAGCCTCCGAACATCACAGATAAAATTGTGCAAGGCAAGTTGAAGAAGTTTTTTGTTGAGAATTGTCTCCTGCAGCAGCGATTTGTAAAGGACGACAGCAAATCAGTTGCGCAGGTTCTTGCTGAGGCCGCCAAACAAGCCGGCGGCCAAGCCAAAATTAAAAGATTCGTCAGATTCGAAGTCGGATAAGAAGCGTGAAACGTATCCCGACCGAGATACCAAATAAATGGCGAAGAGCAAATATAATCGCGTTTTATTGAAACTCTCGGGCGAGAGTTTTTGCAAGCCCGGCGAATTTGGTATTGACGGCGACGAGCTCGAATCAATCGCCGAAAGGATAACAGAAATCTGCAAGCTCGGCCCGCAGGTTGCCATCGTGGTTGGTGGAGGCAACTTCCTCAGAGGAGAGAAGTTTTCGCAAGTCTGCAAAATACCCAGAAACACAGCCGATTATATGGGAATGTTAGCCACTATCATCAACGCCTGTGCGCTGCAGGAGACGCTCGAGAAACTGGGTCAGCCGACCAGGGTCCTAAGCGCAATCGAGGTCGCGGCAATATGTGAGCCGTTTATCCGTAGAAGAGCACTTCGGCACCTCGAACAGGAAAGGGTCGCGATATTGGCCGGCGGAACCGGAAATCCTTTCTTCACTACTGATACCTGTGCGGCTTTGCGGGCTTCGGAACTCGATGCAGACCTGCTCATAAAGGCAACAAAGGTCGAGGGTGTCTATAGCGATGACCCCAAAAAAAATCCGGAAGCCCGGCTTTTTGAAGAATTATCTTACGATGAAGTGTTAAAGAAAAACCTTAGAGTAATGGACCATTCGGCTATAAGTCTTTGCCGGGATAATAATATTCCTATCATCGTTCTGAATTTTTTCAAAAAGGGAAACATAACAAAGGCCCTTTGCGGCGAGCAAATCGGCACCAAAATAGCGATGCGTCATACATAATGTGTATCGCGTGAAGGAAAAGACCAAATATGATATCCGCAATACGAAATGAGGCTACAGATGCCCGCTAAAGAAACGCTATCCGAAAGCAAATCTAAAATGAAAAAAGTGCTCGAAGCCCTGCAGAACGAATTAAAAACCGTTCGGACGGGAAGAGCTTCTACGGGGCTGGTTGAGAATATAAAGGCCGATTATTACGGTACTCCTACGCCCCTCAAACAAATGGCGACCCTGGCAACGCCACAGGTGGATACGATTGTGATTAAGCCGTTCGACCCAGCTTCGGTCAAAGAAATCGAAAAGGCAATTAAGAACAGCGACCTGAGCATTGCACCGGTCGTGGACGGCAAACTAATCCGCCTCAACATTCCACCCCTCAGTGGAGAAAGAAGGAGGCAGCTCGTCGCCCAGGCCAAACAGATGGGCGAGCAGACAAAGATTAGCATTCGAAACATACGAAGAGACGCAAATAAGCAGCTCGAAAAGGAGCAAAAAGGCAAACTCATCACCGAAGACGACCTCCAGAACGGCAAAAAACAAATCGACGATATTACCAGAGAATACACCGACAAGGTTGACGACACGGTCAAAAACAAGTCCGACGAGATAATGCTCGATTGACCTTGATAAAAAGACGATAACTTATAAGTGCACAAGCCAACCTCGCCGTTTTGCTTGCCACACTGCCCTTTGGCAGGCAAGACGTGAGGCTTCGCAAAATCGAAGCAGCGGGGCCTTTGCTCTTTAGAATACCGTTTTGATCCAGAACTTTAACTACGCTTTCGGGGGACAAAGCAATGCGAGCACCAAAAAAACCCAAAGCCGGACCGCAAAGAAAAAACAAAACAAGAATACTCAAGTGGGCATTGGCGCTTACAGTCGTTTTGACTGTGTTAGTGGTGTTTCTTGTGCCTGCTTTTGTATCATCCGAGAAAGGCCGAAAATTAATATTAAACAAAATCAATAATTCCATCGACGGCAAAGTAGATTTTGCAGGCCTTTCGATGAACTGGACCAAAGGCTTCAAGGTTACAGACTTTAGTTTTAACGACAGTGCCGGACTCACTTTTTTTAATATAAAGCAAATCGCTGCAAAACCCCACTACGGCTCAATTTTGATGGGCAGTTTATCCTTCGGCAAAACGATAATTGACGAGCCGAAAGTAGATATAAAGCTCGAGCGCCCCTTATCGGAAAAGGTTGAAGGCCCTCGGCAAAAGACACCGGCCGGCAAAAGAGCACAACCAATTATCCTGCCCATTAAAAAAATCGACCTCACTGTCAATAACGGCAATGTGAAAGTAACCGATTCAAAAGCAAAAACCGTCGAGCTTTCGCAGATAAACTCGAAGGTAAATTTACGGCCGCCGCCCCGACAAACAAATTTCGATATAGATATGACTGTTGTTGATGAAGGCAAAGGGTCGAAGATTCACGCAGACGGACGAATTAGTCTCGGCAAGGCAAAAACCGGCTGGACACTCAAAGGTACAAGCGGCAATTTCTCTGTTCAGGCCGCCGACTTAAACCTCCCCTCTTTATCTCCCTTTTTCGCATTAGCCGGTGTTGACGTTCAGGCCGAAGGGCTGCTCTCCGCCAGCATAATCGGCGAAATCAAAAACGGCCAGATTGATAACTTGAGCGCAAACCTCAAAGGTAAGAATTTGGACATAACCGGTTCCGAACTCAAAGGTAACCGATTCAAAACCGGCACTTTAGACGTTGATGCAATACTTAAAAAATCCCAGAAACTGATAAATATTCAGAAGCTGCAAATTCAAACCGACTGGATGACGGCACACGCAAGTGGCGATGTGCCGACCACGTTTGAGTCCCTCGCCGATTTCGTAAAAGCCGATTCAATTTACAACTTAAAGGGCAGCTTCGATTGCGACCTCGCCGCGGCAAGCTCTCTAATGCCGCATACATTCAGATTGAAAGAGGGAACTAAAATAACTTCCGGACACTTGAACGGCGATATTGAGACATCCACCAAAGCCGGCAAAAAGAAAATTGCCGGCCGGGGAAGTCTCGTCGGATTAGAAGGTACGGTTGATGGAAAGACGATTGCGATATCGGAGCCGCTAAACGCGACAACAGAAATAACTTCAGATAAAACCGGAATAAACTTCGACAGGTTGGATGTGTCGGCGGCATTTTGCCGGTTCAATTGCACGGGCACGACCGAATTACTCAAATACACTGCCGACGTAAATTTGGCAGGGCTTCAAGCTGAGTTAGGACACTTTATAGACATAGGCCCGCACAAAATAGCTGGTGAGCTTTTCAGCAATGGTGAAATATCTGGTAGCAAAGATAAAATTAGTGTTGCCGGCTCATCTGCAATAAAAAATCTCTGGCTGACTTCAGCCGAAGGTGTCAGTGCGTTCGAGCCAAAAGCCGATATAGATTTTTCAGTTATCGCTGATACGGCTAAACATATTATCGACATTAATTTTATAAACGCCGAGGCAAGTCTCGGTAAAGTCGGTATAAAAGATTCGGTTCTGCCGTTCAATATTAAAGCGGCAAAACCTATGGACCTCGTTGTCTCCGCGAATAATGTCGACCTGAAGAAGCTTCAGCCCTTTGCAGTCTTATTCGCATCTTTTCCGAAGGAAATGCAACTGTCAGGCACCGCTGAAACCGATATCTCAATTAGTGCCGAAAACCGGCACTACCGTATCATAACCGATAAGACACATATTAAAAATCTAAAGGCTATCTACCCCGAGCAGAATCCTTTTGAGCCGAACGAGGTCTCACTCGTTTTTCACGCTGAAGTTAATCCCCAAGAAAAGTCCGTTAATGTCAAAAAACTGCAGTTGACAAGTCCGCAAATAAAGATTCACAAGGGCGAATTCAGCCAAGTCAGTAAAACCGGTAAAACCAAATTAGAAGGGCAACTTGACTGCGAATATGACTGGTCGGCTGTCAGCACCCTCGCCGCGCCGTTTTTGCCCGAAGGTTTGAAACTTCAGGGCAAAAGAAAAGACGCTATCAATTTCACCAGCGAATACCCAACCGGTCAGACAGATAAACTCCTGGCCAATCTTAACACAAAGGCCAAATTGGGCTTCGAAAAGGCTTATTATAAAGGGCTGACCTTCAGTCCGACCGAAGCCGAGATTCAGATTTTGAAAGGTCTTTTTACAATCTCTCAATTTTCGTCAAAGGTCAATAATGGTGTATTTAGATTTGCGGGTGAAGCGGATTTTAACAAGAAGCCAACGCTATTAACAACATTGGGGCCGATTCAAATCGTTGAGGGTATTCAAATCAACGATGATATATCGAGAGAGCTGTTGGTGTACATAAATCCTATTTTTGCGGACGCATTTAATGTCCGCGGCGTGGGGAATCTAAATTGTGAGCGGCTCGTGCTGCCGTTACAAGGCAAGCATAAGAAAGAGCTCGAAATTGTCGGCACCCTATGGGCCGATAATATAAATATGGGTCTTTCGCAGTCCGGTTTGCTTGGTCAGCTTCTTTCTTTGACTGGCTTGTACTTGAGAGAGCAAAATATCATAGTACATCCAACCAAATTTATTTTGCAGAACAGCCATCTTAAATATGACGATATGCAGGTAGATGTGGGCGATAATCCGTTTAATTTCAAGGGCGTTATCGGGCTGGATAAGAGTTTGGATATGGTTATAACTTTACCTTACACTCTGGATGGCAGAACTGTAAGGGTTGGTGAGGAAAAATCCGGAAAAAGAATAGCGATACCGCTTAAAGGAACAATTGATAAGCCCGAACTCGACCTGGGCAAACTGCTCGGAGAGCAATTGAGAAAGCAATTAGAGCAACAGTTACTAAAGGGCCTTGAGGGATTGTTTAAGTAAATAAGGCAAGGCGTAATTCAGAGTTGAAAGGCGACAGAAATGTTCAAGTTAAAGAAGCTCTTGACCACACCAACCGCACAGCTTGGAAAAACCAGCCGATTTTTGGTCTTTCAAATCAAACTCTGGTCGCACTGCGCAAGACTGCTGATTAAGAACCGCGCAGGCCAGCAGGCCGCCGCCCTTTCTTATCATACAATCTTCGGAATTGTCCCGCTGACTATCTTAATCCTTTTGGTATTCCGGTCATTTCCTGCTTATAGCGATATAGGGGAAAAAGTAAAAAATGTAGTTTATGAGCAGATTCATCTATCAACTATTGAATACACCCCAGACCCCGAAAAACCGGATGAAAAAATAATGCTCACAAAATATCTCGACAATATAGCCGGAGGCTTCTTCACAAGATTAGATGAAGGTTCCGTCGCGCTCTTTAGTGCCGCAATTGTTATCTGGGCTGCGCTGGCGCTGCTATTGACGATAGAAAGGGCGTTTAACAATATCTGGCACGTTGCTCGCAGCAGGAATTTTCTGCACCGAATAATCAATTACTGGGCGCTCCTGACGCTTGGCCCATTGCTTTTCGGCCTGGGAGTGTACGCCAGCACAACATATACTGCTCTGGCGCAGATACAAGAAACCGTCCTGTCAAATATCGCCCCAACTATTCTGTCTTATATCGTCGCAACTGTCGCCTTCTTCCTGCTTTACTTCGTTTTGCCGAACACAAAGGTTCAGGCAAAGGCCGCTATTGGGGGAGCGGCAGTGGCTGCGCTGGTCTGGAGTTTTGCAAAGTGGGGCTTTGGCCAATATGTTACGGAATTTATCCCTTACAGTAAGGTTTACGGAGTTATGGGCCTGATACCACTGAGCGTCTTCTGGATTTTTATCACGTGGCTGATTGTCCTGTTCGGCCTGCAGTTGACATTTACAACCCAGCACTTAAAGACGCTTGACGCCGCAGAGATTGCCGCCGCCCAAAAAACAGAGGAATATTTCATAGCTAACGACCTTACCGCCATCAATATCGCCAGAGAGATTGCGGCCGCCTTCCAGAAAAATCAAGCTCCTGTCTCGCCTGAGGTTATATGCAGCAAATTGGATATACCCACTGAATTCAGCGAGAAGATACTCGACCATCTCGTTGCCAGCGGCATTATAATGAAGACCTCCGAGCCAAAGCTCGGTTTTGTTCCGGCACAAGAACCGGCAAATATCAGATTGTCCGATATTGGCGAAGCCGTAGCCAAAGTGAGTTTTGCCCAATCAACAACCGACCAGCCGGACGGTCTTGCACAAATAACCCAATCGCAGCGAAACGCCCTGGCCCGGTACACCTTACAACAAATCCTCGGGGACTCACAAACACAATAAACCAGGAAAGTAACCGGGCTTTTTTTAACCGCCGGGTTCGCAGAGGCCGCTGAGTTTTTTGATTTTAATTTTTTCTCTGCACCCTCTCCGTAAGGAGTCCCAAGGACAGCGTTCTCTGCGGTGGCTCCCGCCTGCCTTCTTTACCGCTTCCGCTTCAGCTCCTGGTAGCGCCGAATCTCCTCCATCGGCACTGATGTCCACAGATACTGTTTATTTAACCGACCATCGGTTTTAGTTATTTCAAGATGGTCGATTACCTGGCCGTTGATATCGAAGGTATACATTGTGAGTTTATTGCCCTTGATGTGAAACAGACAGAAATGATGCACAACCTTCGCCTGCGAGTGATAAAGAGATGGCTTGACATCGTAAAGTGGCGCACCACCCCCGCCGCAGGTGATATAAGTGACGTAACTTCCATCAGTGCCCGCCGGTGGGGCCACCGGTCGAAATCGCTCGTACTGATGCGAATGTCCCGTCAGAACAAAATCAACGCCGGCTTCAGCCAGAGTTCGCAGCGCATCCGGATAGCCCCAGGCCGACCAGTGCCCGCCGAAATTAATGCTTGGCTTGTGATAGCTTACGAATTTCCATTGAGCCCTGCTTCTTCGGGCATCCTCGGCAATCAGCTTCAACTGCTCTTCGGCATTTAGACCTTTGGAAACGTTATCTGCACAGAAATAGTGCACCGGACCGTAGTCGAAACCGAAACTATTTGTGACTCCCTCGCCAATCAGCAGTTTTTCAAAATTGCCGCTATTGCCCTCGTGATTACCTTTGGCGATATAGATAGGTACAGTCTCAGCAAGACCCTTTATTGGCCCAAAGTACTCAGGCCCCCATTGTTCATAACTATCACCACTACTCACCAAATCACCAGTGTGAACAACGAAATCAACCTCTTTTTTGATTATTTGCTTAACTATTTTCCGGTGAATCCAGGGCATGCTTCGACTGTCTCCGTAGACCGCGAATGTCACTTCATTAGTATCAGCCGGCACAGTATGAAACTTGTGAATTCTACTTTGCTTCTGGGCCGGCCCGGCAACGAGATAACTGTAAGCTCGGCCCGGCTCCAGATTTTCGAGACGGACCTTATGAAGAAAAGCGGTCTTTTTCTTCACGGCCGCGCCTTTCTTCTCAATCCCGTATTCGACTCGCAAAGGTTGGGTTATAGCTTTTTCGCTCAGCGAATCGCCTTGGCCGTACATAACCTCGCCCGGCCCCTCGATCTTAGTCTCCCACATCAGCGCAACTTGGTCTTCAGATACACCGAGCAGAACAGGACCTTTTGTGATTCTCGCACAACCGCCCGCCGCAGCCATAACCAGCACGGCAGTCAAACACACTATCGGCAGGGTAGATAAACTCCCAATTATCCACCGGCTCTTTCGTGATTTCTCAATGCGCATAGTTTTTCTTTCTGAAAGTTGGCTAATGACTTTTCGCCAGGATTAGATTTATCAAGGTGCCGGCGGCAGCGTAAATAAAAACAACACCGAAGACAAGCAGTGCCAGCGAGCAAATCAGCAGCACTATTCGCATCCCACGTGGGCCAAGCAGTACCGAGCCTTTGAAACTTGCCCACGACAACGCACTGAGCCAGACAAGGTCGCACAGCCAGTGAACGATTGCGAATACTACAAAGGCCCATATCCCTATTCCGGTCGCGGTAGTAGCAAGAGCTAAACCGACGGTGGCCCACCAGACAAGAAAATAAGGATTGCCCGCCGACAGTATTATCCCTGCCAGCACCGGTGCTCTTTTAGTTGCTGTTACTTCTTGTTCTTCCGCCGAGTGCAAACTCTTCAGCATTTGGATTGCCATTATCAGCAGAAATATTCCGCCGGCCAGACCGATTACAATTTGTGCGGTGGGCAGCTTCAATATTCTGCCCACACCTAACACAATCAAAATCATCAGCGGAAATTCGACAATCCCGTGCCCCACCGCCATAAGCACCCCGGCAAATCGATTGCGTGCACCCATCGCCACCGCCGCTGCCGTTACCGGCCCAGGCATCATCACACCAGAAAGTGATATCGCAACCACCTCAAATAAGAAAAACAGCAAACTCACAAAGTCACCAACTCCTAATAAACAAACAGAAACGTGGATTATTTGTCTTTATTACCACCAGCAGAATTACCCGTTTATTTTTTCAATTTCCTCTGTCCCTCTGTGGCTAAATTAGTCTTTACCAAGAGACGAGCAACGAACTTATTCTCCGATGATTTTCACTAACACCCTCTTTTTCCTTTTGCCGTCGAATTCGCCGTAGAATATCTGCTCCCACGGCCCAAAATCAAGCCCGCCATCGGTAACGGCCACGACCACCTCCCTGCCCATTACGCTGCGCTTCAGGTGGGCGTCAGCGTTGTCTTCAAAACCGTTATGTCGATACTGCGAGTACGGCTTTTCAGGAGCCAGTTTTTCCAGCCAGACCTCAAAGTCCTGATGAAGCCCGGACTCATCATCATTGATAAACACGCTGGCCGTAATGTGCATAGCGTTACAAAGTACAAATCCCTCCTTGACGCCGCTTTCTCTCAGGCACTGCTCAACTTCCGGCGTGATGTTGATAAACTCCCGCCTGCCTCTCGTATTAAACCACAGCTCTTTCCTGTAACTTTTCATAATATTTTTCTCCCAATCCAGAGAGGATTAGAGTCTGCTCCTTATCTCATCTAATCGTTTCTTGGCATGTGCATGTGCCTCCGTGGCAAAGAACCCTTTAAGCTTTTCACAGGCATATTCGTCGCAGTGCGCACAATTCTCAACACCCTTCTGGCTTGCACACTTTCTTATCTGACATTTCTTAGAACCTGAGAGTAATCTTCCACCTTCTGTCTTACATCCGTCACAATCAGTAACATCTTCGGGCTTACATTCTTGGCCATAGAGTTTTTTAATTTGCTGCGCTATATCAACTCTCATTTTGTATTTTTTTTCTTCGTCCTTTTCTCTCGTTGCCAGATAAATTGGGCAGCTATGACAGGTCAAGCCGCAATAGGTGATCATTTCATCCATTTTCAAACTCCTTTTTTATGTTAAATCTATCTCAAAAGGCATAGTCAAGTGCAGCCTTATAGTCTTATCTAAGGATGCAGCAAGCCAACGCTTTACCGGCGTTTCTTCTCCTAAAGATGCAAGTATGTCACGATCTATTTTCTTAGCTGTTTTCTTGTCCTTCCA
>Ga0209427_10005242_pt1 | contig 14875 bp, 12 predicted proteins | sample DeeMarSWOR136_30_FD_187465 | JGI IMG/M metagenome (GOLD analysis project Ga0209427, IMG submission 187465) | Marine sediment microbial communities from White Oak River estuary, North Carolina - WOR-1-36_30 (SPAdes) (version 2) | ecosystem: Environmental > Aquatic > Marine > Intertidal zone >...
AAATTGAGAACTACGCGTGAACAATGGAGAATAGCCTATGCCGCTTAAGGAAACGCCATTCGGGACAGTCACCTATTTTACTTGCCCATTTTAACACAATGTTTCTATCCTCCCCCTCTGCCTGTCCCATCGCAACGGGATGGCCAAAAAAAGCACTTTTTTTGGCCATTTTTTTCTTAAAAATGTTATATTTTCATTGAACATTTTACGGCTGTTTGGTATAATAATAACGACAATTGAGAATTGAGAATGTAGAATGTAAAATGTAAAATTGGGGGATTTGAAATACAGATTCGGCACCTAATTACCATTAACCAATTACCAATAACAAATTTGCCAGAAAAGGCAAATTTCTTAAACATTTTGGAGCATAAATGACAAAAAACAACTGTTTTTCGCCGTCTTCTGATAAAGGCCATTTAAATGGCCTTGTGGACGAAGGCAAGTATTTGCGACAAAGTGTGCTTTACAAGCAAATACTGCTGAGAACACTAAGCCGGCTAAAAACTTCTATGATCTCCGTCAATCCTGTTATCCTGTCTATTTCTTCTTTGTGCCCTTCGTGTGCTTCGTGGTTACAAAATCCCTTTGATCAGCGTAATCCGCGATTAATAAACGATTTACGTCTCTGCGATGGACTCTACAACTGTAGAAGAATCATTACAAATGTCGTGAGCGCACTACAAATACAACTTTTTATGCAAAACGAACCCAATTTCAGAAAAAGTCAAATCAACGTAACCGTTTTTATTACAATGAATTATGACCAAATGGACACTTGGTCAATTAGGAAAAACGAACCCAATACGAACCCAAACGAACCCAAAACGAACCCAATTTTAGCCAATAAAACGCCCATACGAAGCCAAAACGAACCCAATTCAAACCCAATTTATCCTGTCGTAGCCTCTGGCGAAGCAGGAACAAACCCAATTCAAAGCCAATATCTGGACAAGATTTTATGGAATTTCAGGAGACCTGTTAAATAGGTAACAAAAATGATGAGGCCGAATTCGAATAAACGCGATTTTCTCAGGGATGTGGTACTAAACGCCGCCCCGGCTGTGAAAAAGTTTCATTTAATGCTTGTTTTACGTCGCCGAATATTGTTTAATTTCGGTTCTAATTGTGAAATGGACATGGCCGCCGCTTTGGCAAGTGAAGGCAAAAGGGCGGCCCGGCAGGCAGGCCAACTAACTTTTTGGGACACGATAGAGTTTCTGACGAGACTGAGGTGAACAGAGATGGCAGATTTGAAAGCATTAGCTGACGCAATTATTAAAGGTGACCAAAATACAGCCGTGGAAATTACCAAAGCGGCCCTTAAGGAAGGCGCGGAAGCTGAAAGCGTACTGAATGACGGGCTTATTGCTGGTATGGACGTAATCGGCGAACGTTTCAAAAAGAACGAGGTTTACATACCGGAGGTCCTTATCGCCGCCCGTGCAATGAAAATGGCGATGGAAATCCTTGAGCCGGAGCTTGTTAAGGCCGGAGTAAAGCCGCGGGGAAAGTTTCTAATAGGGACCGTCCAGGGTGATTTGCACGACATCGGTAAAAATCTCGTTGCTATGATGCTCAAAGGTGCCGGCTTTGAAGTCATTGACCTCGGTGTTGATACCGGGCCCGAAAAATTTGTTGAGCAGGCCAAAGCCACCGGAGCACAGATAGTGGGTATGAGCGCACTGTTGACAACAACTATGCCGAGCATCGAGAAGACCGTAAACGCCCTGAAAGAGGCCGGCGTGCCTGCAAAGATCATGATAGGTGGTGCGCCGGTGACGCAGGGTTACGCAGACAAGATCGGCGCCGACGGCTATTCGCCCGATGCCGCCTCGGCCGTCGATACTGCTAAATCTCTCGTCGCATAAAATTAAAAGCAGATGCGTTAAAAAACGCTGTTTTTTGCGATGGCTGCCCTTTTGCCCAAGCTCAATTGCGCAAATATTGCAGCTTTTCCGGCAAGGCAATATTGTTACCAAAACTGTCTTCGCCGTATCCGGATTCGGCAAGAAGCTTAATATCAGCCAGCACCCTTTTGTCACCGATAAACTTTGCCCGAAGGCCGCTGTCGACATCAATTTTGCCCGCGAGAAGCAGCCGGTTAATTTCACTAACCACCTGCTCTGTTATAGTCCCCTCTTTATCCACGGGCTCATCAGAAAGAGAGAGCGGCTGCTCGTACATGACAAGCGCCCCCTGCTCGGCCAACTTCACCACGATTCTGCGAACAATTTGTTTTATGTCTTCGGCAGATGTTGTTGTCGGAATAAGCTTAAGGGAAAGGATTTTGTTCGCCAGTGACCGTCGCTTTTGCGCATTTATCATCTCATTGGCACGAAACAGCTCCAGCGCAGAGCCGGCATCATAGCGCTGACCTTGCAGCTTCATTTGAACTTCACTGCCATAGTGTATTACAAGCCTGGAAATCAAAGTAGCAGGGCGTACATGAAAACCTCGATAGGGTGGGACAGGGGCCTCGATCTCGCCTATTTCGGCATATCGCTTTAGCATATCCTGGCATAGATGCCGGGCACATACAAGGTATTCACCGGCATACGAAACGGAATAGTCTCGAAGGACGGAAAGTAACATATCGGCCTTCACAAGCGGCTCCTGTCGTTCCATGATATTGCCGCACTGGATTTTTAGATGCCGCTCATAGTAATGTGCAAATCCCGTAGCCGTTCTAAGCAAGTGAAAGATTACACTTATATGCCCCCTTAGTACGGGCAGGTTCTCATCAAGTTTTTCGGTTTCGGTCCCGAGGACATACGTATCGTATAGTGATTGGAGGTTGTGGAAACGCAGCTCAAGCCGCCGGAAGCGCTCTTCGGTAAGGCTATCCTGTTCGCTTTCGGTCGTTATCTTATGGTTGTAACTACCGTCCGGCTGCAGGGCCCTGCTTTCAGCCGCAAGGTTCAGGAACGAGGTTGCCAGAAGTATCACTGTTTTCTGTGCCGAATCACCGATACTTACTCCTCCGTCCTGTGGCAGCCTGCCGGGCGGGAGATCCTCACTATATTCTTCCTCACCTGTCTTTTCTGAGGGGATCGATAATCCAAGCTGGCCGGAATAGTCGGTGATTTTCTTTGCAGCCTCTAAAAGCACCCCCCCCGTAAAATCCGCCGTTTGATTTGTTGCCGCTAAAAAGTCTTGTCCAATTGGTAAGAGCCGGTATGAGGATAACGCATGCAGTATATGAAGCAATTCATAACCGACTTCGGAAAATTGCTTGATTGCCGCTATGATGGACCTGTAAATCAACCAATTGTGATTTCCTCGTGCTCCATAAGCGTCAAGCAGTTCCTCCACCTGAGTTGACTGTGACAGCAGTTCTCCGAGAACCGGACGTGCCATGACCCGCTGAATGGACTGCTGTTGCGTCAGGTAGCGTGCTGCTCTTAGCAGCCTGTTTGCGCGTTTTTCCACCAGTTTTTGGAATTTCCGTTCAGAAATAATCGCCTTGTCAGCCATAAACATTTTCCAACATAGTTGTGCTAAAACACAGCATACTTGCCTATGTCGTCAACGGAAATTAGACAAATTTTGCTTTAAAGCAGATAACTTCTGTTCCTTTTTCTTTGATTTTAATACTTGATAACTTTTTTACAAGAATAGTTTTGAAAATGCTTTCTCTCGCCACGGAGTGGAGATTCACAAGTAATAAAGGAGAAGATACCAAAACGGACAACCGCTGTCTTAAGAGGCCGAAACGCCCTCAATCCCGGCCTGACAGGTTTGGCCCAATACCCTTTGTTGGTAAAGGACCAAAACTCGACGTTTCTCAACATTTGTTCCGATGTCCACAAGCAAGGTGGGACAACTATTTTCTGGGTATATCTAAAGTGTTAGTTTATTAACCTACACCTGGTCTGACATGTATTACTAACGGCTCAACCTTGCCGGATGGCCTAATCATGTGCACCGAACAAGCCAAACACGGGTCAAAGGAGTGTACTACCCTGAGCACTTCGATCGGCTTACTGATATCAGCAACCGGGATTCCAACAAGAGCTTGTTCGATAGGTCCGAGCTGGTCTATATCATCCCTTGGCGATGCGTTCCAGGCAGTTGGAGTTACTACCTGATATCTGCTGATTTTTGAGTTGGTAATATCTATCCAGTGACCGAGAGCACCACGTGGAGCTTCCGTCAGACCAATACCTGAAGCATTAGCCGGAGTGGCTTGATATGTATAACTGGATGCTCCGATAGTAAGTCCGTCAAGCCAGCCAACCATAGCGTCAGCGATTTTTTTGGTTTCAAATGCCCGTGCAGCTAATCTGTCAATTACAGAAATACCGTTTCTATAGTCGCCGTTAATCCACATCCTTGCCAGCGGTCCAAGTTCATGGACTATTCCATTGTATCTCGGCGCTTTAATCCAGGAGTAGGCATCAACTTTATCAGGTTCCGGTTCCGTCTGGCCCGCTGACGGATTTAGACCGCTGACATTGCTGAACCATGAATATTTAACATCTTCGTTGATATCGGCCGGATCAATTGTTTCATAATATAAGCTGGTATAACGTCCACTGGCCAAAAGCTTGTTTGTCCCGGTATTATCGAGATCAAAGACACCGTATGCCAGCAGGTTACCACAGCCCTGACCAATCTGATAATAATCCGGAAAAAGAGTGCCAACAGCATTAACATCGGGAATATAAACATTGTCAATGAAGTTTCGAATTTCGGTAAGAAGCGTTTGGAATTCGGATATCTTATCTGTAGTAGCGACTTCTGTACAGCCTCCCGGCGCAAAACTTGGAGAGCAAGGAAGCTTGCCTCCAAATATTGCCCCCATCTGATGCGCTTTTCGCCTTATAGCCAGGGCCTGCACATAATGATTGACCATGTCGGCGGCGACGCTACCGGTGACCATGTCATCGGTAACATAACGGGGACACCAGGGCCCGATGTCAAGAATACCATCTGTATTAATGTAATCCAATGCCGCGAGATGATAAAAGTGAAGTACATGCGACTGAATAAAGTTTGCACCCAAAACCAGATTACGTAGTATTCTTCCGTTGTCAGGTATAGTAATCCCAAAAGCATCTTCGAGGGTCTTGCAGCTTGCCATGCCGTGTGAGACAGGACATACTCCACAAATCCTTTGTGTAAAATGCGGTGCATCGAGAGGGTCGTGATTAATAAGTATCTTTTCAAAGCCTCTAAACATTGTTCCGGAGCTTCCTGCGTCGACTACCTGCTGCACACTATCTACCGTATCAACGGCAACTTCGATTTTAAGATGACCCTCGATTCTTGTTAGCGGATCTATTTTAATTGTCGTGGCCATATTAACATACTCCAAATCACAGAAATATTTCGCTGCTATTTTTTTACAAACGGTATTTTTTTGAACTTTTAAAGGTGATTACGTAAGATTGTAAAATGGCGTCTTACCGTCGGGAAAGTCCGGCTCTGTACAACCATGACACGGGGTCCTGGCGTCGATACACCAGTTTACACCGTTTTGTCCTGCACCGCCGCTGTTCCACTTTCGAATCGGACAATCGCCATTGGTCTGTCTTCCACTGCAGCCCAATCCTTCCATGCATCCCTCTTCACCAAGGGCATTAGCTATTGGAGGATTGTTCCCTTTGTATGGACAATTTTGGTGTATACGTTCACCAAAATAGAGAAGAGGTCTATGATACGTATCCAATTCCGGTACCGCTCCATTGGCTAATATATAGCTAACTGTACCCACAAACCAATCCGGATGAGTCGGGCAACCCGGTATATTAACAACGGTGCCCGATCTTCCGATATGGGCCAAAGCTGATTCAACACCCAGAGCTCCGGTTACATCAGGAGCAGCCCCAGGGATACCTCCATAGCAGGCGCAGGTTCCTATCGCAATAATACAGGTTGCTTTTTCGCTGAATCTGTCAAATGCTTCGAGCATGGTCATCTCGCCTCCAACATGGCAAAAGCGGCCTTCTGCACCTGTAGGTATTGAGCCTTCAACGACAAGTATATAACCCTGGGCTGCCAACCTGGCGAAATCTATAAAATTGACTACGCCATCGCCGTTTAGGTCATAATCATTTCCTTCTGTGAGCCATTCTGATGTAAAAGCTGATAATTCGGTCGTAGAGGGATGAATACCTGTGGCTCCGGTCAGTGCAAGATCCCCTGCCGCGGCTATCAGGGTTGAATGGTACTCCAGGTTAATCGTATTGGTCAGTAAATCATCAACCGTTGTCAAATTTACACTATTTAGTAGTGATACTGAACAGCCGCTACACCCCTGTCCCTGAAGCCAGATAACGCGCGGGTCCCCATTACCGGCAAGAGCTTTTTTAAGGAATGTTAAATTAACCGTCGCTGCGGCTCCCAAGCTCGCAGCCAATTTTAGGAATTCTCGACGAGATATTCTCATGATGACTTCTCCTAATATTTCCTGGTTTGTGCCTTACAGGAAAGTCCTACAGGCAGGTAAAAATAGTCGATAAATACGGCGGGAATAGCCGACAGTTTTTTTTCATTCAATTTTCCAGATTACCAGAAGCTCCCAACCTACAAGGTTTTGAGCATTTTTTCGTTTTCTTTAGCCCGGTTTTTTAAAACGCCGGTAACGCATGAAAAGAAGTCAAGGATACAGGGAGTCTTAAGCTTGTAAATAACCTTGAGTTCCTCTTTACGATACTCCAGCACACCAGAACTGACCATTACGGAAAGATGCCGCGAGACGTTTGATCTTTCAGCTCCGACACGCTCTGCTATGTCACAAACACACTGCTCGCCATCTTTAAGAAAATCCAAAATGGCTATTCTATATGGATGTGCTACTGCTTTTATGATTTCTGATTGCTTTTCATAAATAAATTGTCTTTTCTTGTCCAACATTTCAATACTCCATTATCCATGAGTATGTGAGCATATACTCACATAGCATAAGAGTGTTCGTAATAATCTGAATAATTTATTATTATTTTTGGCTGCTAACCCCTAAGCTGTTGTGAAGTTTTCAATTCAGCGGTTTTTCTAATAGAAAAGTCTGTCGGCAGGGGAGAGTTGTTTTAAGTTCTTGCAAAATTACTTCGAGAAACAACTATGAAGGTTCTTACGCCCCTTTTTCTTACGCATCGTTAAATCAACGCTATTTGCGCAAAACTTTGAATTATCAGGGTAAATTTGATAGAATGTTAGAAACTGTGATTGTCAGTGTTTGCTGAGCAAGGGTATGAAATTCTGTATGGAAGTCCCATTTTTATATTCCTCGGGAGGTAAAGGTTCATAAGATGCGAAAAAAAGATGGTTTATTGAGGTTTATGAGCGCTGTCGTGCGGCGGCGCGTGCTCATCATTATTCTCAGCTTGCTGTCCGGGCTGATGATGCCGCAGCGTCTCGAAGCCTGGACCAACTTGCTTAAAGACCCGGGCTTCGAGAAATACCGTCTGGACCGGCGGGGCTTCTACAGGCCGGGGCCGGACTCAAAATGGATTGAGGTCGCGATGGGACGAGGCTCTGTGCAGATGGATATGAATGGCTGGGAGGCACCCGAACAGATGGTCCGAGAGCTTCCTTTAGGATTTACACCGGCAACGACCGGATATGAGGGGGAGGGCCCGGAGCAAAATACAGGCCGGATTATTATGCAGCAGGACGTGGTCCTGCCCGATGCGGTAACCGACAAGAACCAGTTGTACGAGGCTTGGGTCTGGCTTGGAGGAGGCGGTCGGGACGATGATAACAACGGCGACCGTGAAGACGAAGCCGGAGGCTGGGAAGTGTTCTTTTATAGTGATGATAAGCCGTCGACGTGGACGGAGGACAGAGCGCTCGAACATCATCACATGAGCAAGGACTTCTGGGGCAAGCCGGGCAGTTTCGTGCAGGTAGCTGGGTACGGAAAGATCCCCGTAAACACGAAAGGGATTCGTATGCGCGTCTGGGCTTCGACCTGGGGACAGGCCGGCAAAACCAATGAACGTGCCGGCTTCGACACGGTGGTAGCACTGGACAACGCCCACTTTGCAATCATCAGTGCGCCGAACATGCTTCTCAACGGCGACTTTGAGCTGGACGACCGCCCCGGCGAGTTAAAAGGCTGGCAGCGACCGGCGTCGTGGCCGTTTCCGAGGAACGGGTTGGAGCCGCTGGGTGTCCGGGACGTCTTCGGCGGCAACTTCGATCACGGTCAATACAGGCCGTTCTACGGCGGGCGGCGTTCGTACGGCTATGCAACGTACCTCCGTGGTTGGAAAATGGACGCGTTCACGTTCGGACAGTATGTTGATTATACTTATCCCGACGGGACTGAACTGATGCTGATGTTCAATTGGATTCAAGCAGCAGCGAACGGGGGCGAGCGGCAGCTTCGGCTAATCGGCTCGAAGATAGAAATCGTGGTCGATTACACTAGTACTAAAGGACGGCTCGGAGCACAGAGTTTCTGGCTGGACTGGCCGGTGCCGGCCGGTGCAGGCTGTGTCGGACGCTACGACCAGAACAGTGGGCAGCCATATTGTCCGCGATTTATTCTCAATCCTCCCGCCGGCACAAAGCGCGTCGGCGTGCACGTCAACTTTATGGTCCATGCGCCGTACAGGGATGGATTCAGACTCATCAACGCCGCTGTGGACGACTTCTTCCTTGCTCCGACAGGAAAATAGACTGTCTGTATATGTTCGGATTGTAATAAGACGCTATACGGCAGTACCCGGAAGGATTACTAACTCAGGCGCTTGGCCAACTCACTCAAGGCCTTCATTTCCTGAGCATTAAATCCCTTGATTTCCTTGTCGGGTGGTTCCGCATCTATTATCTCTTCCAAGACCTCCACTTGTTCCTGGTAGAGTCTGTCGATTTTATGCCGTAGTTCCATGTTGATGGAAGTTAAATTTGCGACCTCCCGTTTAAGGTGATGCTCAAAACGCCCGTGCCTGACAATTAACCGGCACAAAAGTATGACCGATACGACTAAAACAAATCCCACAAATGCTGTTAAAGACGCCTCACCCGTGAAGGCAGTGATAAGTGGATGGACTGCTACTTTCCACCACTTGATTGGTGTTAGCACCAAAAAGATAACGTATGGCAATTGTATGCTCATGATTTCCGTTATCTCCCAGTATTAACTGGTAAATCTTTTCTGTTTTCAGGCTAATTCAACGGATGAATTCTCCTCGGTGCAGCACTTAAGATTTTATCGGCCAGATATGATGTTGACTTAAATCAGGATTTGCCATTAAACCAATTTTCAAAACAGGTCAAATTTGTTCTTATGATTTTTATAAAACAACACTTTTTCACCTCTAAACCCTGTCGCCCAGGGGGCGTGGATTTTGCTGTAATAGCCGTTGTCTTTGGAAACACTTGCAGATTAAGCTAAAAACGCTGTTATTTTCGAGGCGAATTTGATAAAATGGACACTTGGTTATTTGGAAAAAAGTGGTAAAGGCAAGACGATGCGACAGATAAAGAATCGAAACCTGGAGCAGTTGCTGGCACAGCTTCGATTTGCCCCGCGAAAGCAGCGTCTCAAGCAGCTCGAAGCCGCCGAAGAGCTCCTTGCCATTATCGACCCTGACATGGAATATCCCTTCGACTTTGTCTGTTTTCGGATCACCGGTTTTCAACCCAAGGACCTTCCCCAACAGCAACCTATAAAAGGCGACCGCCTCGCAGATGATTTGTGTATCTTTATATCCGGGCTAGGCGCCCAGCTTGCCCAGCCCGCCGCCGAGCAAAACGAAAAAGTTTACAAGATTGAAGAACTGGCGGCCACCTTCGGCATCTCTACCAAAACAATCCATCGCTGGCGAAGACGAGGCCTTAGTGCAAGGAAATTTATTTTTGAAGATGGGAAACAATGCCTTGGATTTACTCAATCGGCTCTCGACAGGTTCATTGAGGCGCATCCGAAACTTATAGCTAGGGCAAAAATCTTTGTCCGGATGACGGACAGCCAAAAACAACAAATCATAAAACAAGCCACCAAGCTTGCCGCCGAGACCAGATTATCACGCCATCAGGTCATAAAACGGATAGCGGATAAAACAAACAGGGCGCACGAAACCATCAGATTAACATTGTTAAACCACGAAAAGGAACGTCCGGAAGAGCCCATTTTTAAAAAGCCGGCCGGCGTTATCGACTCTGCACAGGCAGCGGAACTTTATAGGCTCTTCAAACAGGGAACCGATATCAGGGAATTGATGAAACGATTCCATCGAAACAGAAGCTCGATATATCGGATTATAAATAAGCGAAGGGCAAAGGCTCTTCTGGCACAAAAAATTGAATTCGTACCAAGCAAGGAATTCCTCAAGGAAAACGCCGGTGAAAAAATCCTTGCAGAGCCCGTCGAAATCCAACAGCCTGCCTCAGCCGAAAGCTTCGAGACGTTTGAATTGCTTGGCGAGCATCTGCTACCGGAATATCTTCAAACATTAAAAGATACTCCCGTCCTGAATAGGGAACAAGAACGCCGGCTTTTTCGCAGATATAATTACTTAAAATATCTGGCCGTTACCAAAAGGGCCGGCATAAAACCTACTCTCGTATCGGGCGAAGTAATAAGACAGATAGAAGACTATTTAGCCGAAGCCGAGACTATAAGAAAAACGATAGTCGTGGCAAATCTGCGCCTCGTCGTAAGCATTGCAAGCAGGCACGTCAAAAGTGGGGCCAGCTTTCTCGAACTTGTAAGCAGGGGCAACTTCGCTTTGATTAAGGCGGTCGAAGAATTCGATTACACAACCGGCCTGCGGTTCAGCAAGCGGGCCTCCTTAAGTATAGCAAAAGAATACGCGAAGGTATCCGGAAAGAGCACGCAACTGAGCAGGGAAAGAGCAGCCTCATTGGCCAATATACAACGGGATTTGAGAGAGACGGCCACTGCGGACCTGGCCGCCATCGAGCGGGCACGCCAAAGTTTGACTCAGGTCATCAAGAACGAACTCAACGAGCGCGAACAGTATGTTATTCTGAATCATTTCGGACTGACAGGCTCGCCGATAAAAAGAGAGAGACAGACCCTGAAGCAAATCGGCGAGGACCTGCACATGACAAAAGAAAGGGTCCGGCAAATCGAGCTGCTGGCCCTTCAAAAGCTCAGGCAATCCCTCAGCAGCAAGGAATTCGAGCTGCTGACCCGCTGAGAATCAGCGTCCTGTCCGATTCATCATCAAAATCACCTCGACCGCCTCGTAGATTGCTGCGACAGCAAGAACGATTATCACCAGTAAATTGCCCCTTACATTCATCAGCAGCGCTCTGCCGTATCGCACACCGACATTCGGGCCTTCCGATTTGCGGCAAAGATAAACCAAAACCAGGATGCCGAAAAATGACGCGATAACATAACCGTGTCCCTCAAGCAGCAGGGTTACACTATGTGGGACCATCATCCCCGACAATGCGCTAAAACTCGGTGCCAATATAAACCCCCAAAGCGCAGACCTAAGACCGGCAACCAAAACACCCGCACCCGGAACAATTATTGACGGAAGCGTTATGAGCACCAGAGAGCCGAACGGAAAATTAATCGCAAACGTCGTCACCGCCGCCAACAATATATTTTTGCTGGCATACGCTTTACCGGCTATGGCCAGAGGACCCGAACCTTCCGTTATCTGGGATGCCACACCGACCAAAAAGCAACTCTGAACCTCCGGGATGACATAGGAGACGAGCATAAAAAGCAGGACTGTTCCAAAATAAATCAGGTTCATAGCGATAAAAAGATATTTATACTTACGAATTTCGGCCAGCGGCAGTCGAAGCCACTTATTTCGAATGCGGTCGGCCAGGATGCAATAAAGCGTAAACAAGGCAAGACAGCCACCTAAAAGAAGCAGGGCCATACCTGCGAGATATATATAAAATGGCTCCGGCTGCGTCCTGATTAGCGGGGCGTATGCTGTGAATTTAGGGCCCGGGAAAACCTTTCTAATCTGTTTTTGAAATTCCGAATCTGTCACTTTCTCTTTTGGCAATCTAAGGATGTATGCACTTTGACCATCTCCAAACAATTCTTTAGCGGCTGAGCCTTCGCCAATCAGATAACTGTTCGCAAACAGACCAATGCCTTTCTTCAACTGGCCGGTAACTTTAAGAGTGCGGCCTTCAACCGTAATCTGGTCTGTGTGTTTTGCGGTGTAGCCGGCCAAGACCTCGCCCGTACCGCCGGCCGGCAATTGGCCCCACTCAAGCATATCGGTTGTAAAATCATTTGCAATATCAGGACATAGAATTACCTTTTCCCGGTAAGCGATACGATATGCCCATTCAACTTTAGAGCCGAAACCTTTTGCTATCTGTGTAAAATTCTGTGCCCGGCCGGTCAGAGGCAGCAACCGAGCCGGCCTTTGGTCGTATTCCAATCCTTCAATCCCGCCTTCCGGCTCGCCTGAGCCTATGTACATGAAGGCGTATTCCCATGTATTATCAAAGGGATCGTCCTGATAGTGATAGTATGAAAAGATCATCAGAACAAGGCCCGCTATTGCGACAATCAGCCAGAAAAATAGTCTTTTCATTGTACATTTTCTCCAAAAAATTCCTTTTTTATCCGGAGCATGAAAAATCCTTGAACACGGCATAGAAAACCCTGAGTCATTCGGCAACTGATTTTCGGGATGGATCCGGGCGGGGTGAGTGTAAAATTGGGTTTGTTTGGGTTTGAATTGGGTTTGTTTGGCTTTGAATTGGCTTTGTATTGGGTTTGAATTGGCTTTGAATTGGCTTTGAATTGGGTTTGTTTTGGCTTTGTTTTTCCGAATTGACCAAGTGTCCATTTGAACATAATTACTTGTTAATACGTTATTTAGGTTCATTTGACTTTTTCTGAATTTGGGTTCGTTTTGCAAAAAAAGTTTTATTTTTTCGTACGTAATCTTTCGTAGTCGTAAGTTGTTTATTAGTAGTGGATTACGCCCCATTAGGAACAAAAAACATGTTTCTAACGGGGTAAACAGATTTCGCGGACCTACTTTATAAGTAGGCAAGGACCAAAAACTTACTTTATAAGTAGGCAAGGACCAAAGACTTACTTGATAAGCAGGCAAGGATCGTATTTGCCGGCTAAGAACGGTTATTGTGAGCCACAAAAAGGCACAAAAAGGCGCTTTATTTGACATTTATGCTCCAAAATGTTCAAAAATTTGCATTTATGATGCAAAATAATGCGTTTATCTCGTATTGCGTATCGCGTATTGCGTATAGCATGGTAGAAAATAGCGGATAGCGTACTGCGGATAGCGGAAAGAACATACATAAAACACCATTCACTAACCAATAACGATTAAATTTAACTTGGGTGACTTGCCCGATTCGTGCGGTTCTCCGCTAAACTGCCACTTCTGTGACGATTGTAATTATACCAAACCTGGCCGGGATGTTCAATGAAAATATAACTTTTTTCAAAAAATTTCTCGATGCTGGATTCTGGATTCTTGATGCACGAGCGAAAAAGATGTTTTTTTTAGGCATGAAAAAGCACAAAATGGGGAAAAATGACCAAATAAGCAATTATTAGGTCATCCCGAAGGGATTCGAATCCTCAACCTTCAGATCTACAGCTTGATCAAAAGCACAACTTAAGCGTGATAGTAGCTCAACCGAACATAGTTGTTGCGCGCTTTGTTGCGCACTATGATGAGTGGGTTGGCCCTTTAAGTCGTTACTCATCCGATAACGACCGGAGCTGGGCAGCCGCCGGGTGACGCGGCGTGCCCAACAATCAGAGAGTCGACACACAACCATTACCAGCCACAAAAGGATTCTCGATTAGGCGGTCAGCTCCAGCGATTTGTTGGGCAGCGCCCGACCAAAGCACGCGACCTACTGTACAGCATGCGGAACTTGTCTGATTTCCGCAATGACATACTCCCCGGTCTCTGTCCAATCAAACGATGCGTAGAATTCAAGAAACTCAATTGCTTCGCCGGGCGTATCGAACAGACCATGGCTATTCAGTCGATCGTAGTGCTCTCTAAACAATTCCCCCTCCACATCGGTTCCATGCCATCGAGGAAAGCACATACTGTCGCACACGGCTGAAAAATGGTCGCCATAGAACCAAGTTGGCTCAAAACCCAGGAGATTGCATTGTGCAGGCGGGGCTATAGCGGACTCGACCTGTGCTGCCCAGATCAACTCCCACTTCTTAGGATTACTCAACAACGAATAGATGTACCAAGCATCCGCCTCTGAAAAGATGAAGTTATCCTCCGACTTCCCTTGACACTCAAGCGCATGCATCCCAGGACACGCATCAGGCTCAATCGCTGGTGGATATGGAATAATGCTGCCCGCAAATTCCGGGGCTGCCGGTGACCAAGCCCCAAGCGCCTCACGGTCAATACCATGGTACTGTTTCGCCACGTCTTCTGGTTCCACTCCCTCTCGAGGAACCGAGTACACTATCATGTCATTAGGAAAGGTTTTCACGAACTGGCGATATAGTGTCTCGAATGTCTTGACAATTAGGAAACCGCACAGTAGATCATTGCTCATCTTGTCTCCTCTCTCGCGCTGCCCAACAATGTTTATATGATTTCCGCATAAGAATCCAGTGAGTAAATCTTGGTTCAGCTGTTAACCGCTACTGGAAATATATACCGCAGAAGTCGGATTTACAAGAAAAATTCGTGTCGGAAGATACATTCAGTCAAATCCAGGGATTTGCCGTATGCAGGAGCTAAGAATTATTGGGAAAAAATCCCACGGCGCGGCCGTTCAAAGCATTGATTTTGAGCTAAAAAACGGGTCTCGGCAAAAAATTTTAAATTTTTTGCATTATCTACGGGTTTTGCCGTTGACAATCTACGGGTTATGCAGTAGTTTGTGTTCAAGAAAGTAAATAGATAAAGGGAATGTTTTCGAAAAGTTTAATCAGGAGATAAGTTCAATG
>Ga0209427_10005243_pt1 | contig 14874 bp, 13 predicted proteins | sample DeeMarSWOR136_30_FD_187465 | JGI IMG/M metagenome (GOLD analysis project Ga0209427, IMG submission 187465) | Marine sediment microbial communities from White Oak River estuary, North Carolina - WOR-1-36_30 (SPAdes) (version 2) | ecosystem: Environmental > Aquatic > Marine > Intertidal zone >...
ATGCCTCCATAACCCGGCGTGTCATCTGACCGAACATCGTTATCACAGCATCAGCGTCTTTGGTCGCTTCAATCGTTTCGTCCTCGGTGGTGCACTCAGCTAACACTAACTCAGCATTGACCTTGGTCAGCTCTTCACGCTCTTCCTTTATAATGTCACGTTCGATTGTCTTGTCCACCCGCACTACTTTTGGTCCACTTTCCATCAGCTCTATCCTCCTTTTCGCTTATCTTCGCTGCTCATTGTAAACTGGGTGAAAAGGGTTGTCAATTTAATAAAGATAAATGATGTAAAACTCAAACACTGAGGGCAGAGGCCTGATTCTCCTCTATTGTGGTTGATATTCATTTTTGCTAAACTTACTCTAACTGATAATTGAGAGGAGGGTAAAGGAGAAGATAATAAGATGAAAAAAGCGATGCGGATAGACCCCAAGGATAACACTGCCACTGCTCTAAGTGACATTGAGGCCGGAGAAACGGTGAGTCTGGTCTCAAAATCAGGACAGGTCGGCGAGATAACCGCGAAACAAGCAGTACCCCTAGGACACAAACTTGCTTTAACCAGTATTGGTAAGGGAGATAAGGTTCTAAAATACGGAGAGGTTATCGGCTTAGCCAGCCAGCCAATCAATAAGGGGGATTATGTCCATATCCACAACGTGGAAAGCGCTCTTCTCCCTCCCCCGAAGGAGGTAAAGTAATGGAATTTCTAGGCTACGAGAGGCCTGATGGTTCTGCAGGAGTGCGCAACCATGTGGCAGTCATCTCAAGTGGACGGTGTGCCAACGAAATAGCAGCCACCATTGCTGATTCCGTTCAGGGTGCCGTGCCCATAATTCATACTCATCCCTGCGTCCGCCTCAAGAACGACAACGAATGGGCGCTACGGGTGCTGTCCGGAATAGGTAGCAATCCCAATGTCGCTGCTGCCGTCGTGGTGGGCATTGGCTGTGAAAATCCGTCTTCATCCAAGATTGGTGAGGAGATAGCCAAGTCCAAAAAACCGGTTGAGGTCTTGACCGTTATGGCAAGTAACGGCTTCCAAGATTTAATGGATAAAGGCTTGACCACCGCTCGTCACATGGTATCTCAGGCATCCCAGATGCAACGAAAGCCTTTCCCCCTAAGCTATCTCGCCCTAGGAGTAAAGTGTGGTGGTTCCAGTGCTGTCTCCGGTATCGCCGGCAACTCGGTTACCGGACGAGTTCTTGACCGTTTAATAGAAGCAGGAGGTACTGCCATCTTCTCGGAAACAACGGAAGTCATTGGGGCTGACCATCTGCTAGCCAAGAGAGCCATTAATGAGCAAGTAGCGAAGCGTTTCCGAGAAGCGGTAGACCGGATGGAAGGAAGGATTAAGGCCACGGGAGAGGATATCAGGGGTACACAGCCTACTCGCGGCAATATTGCTGAGGGCTTGACCACCATTGAAGAGAAATCTCTGGGTGCCTTAGCCAAAACAGGGACTACCTCTCTGCAGGGGGTGCTTGAGTATGCGGAAAAGCCACTGGGGAAAGGGTTATTTTTCATGGACGGCTCAGCCATGACCAGCGAATTGATTATTGGGGAAGCGGCCGCAGGCGTGCACATACATATCTACAATGTCGGCGGTGGAGTCTCTTCCAGTTTCCGTTGTCCACCGGGCTGGATGGGCGAAATTCCAATACTACCTCAGATATCAGTGGTCAGTAAACTAAGCAAACCACGAGATAGCCAAGAAAAAGAATTTTTTGATATCTATGCTGACACCATTGTTGAGGGTAGCGAGTCCGTTGACCAGATAGCTGACCGATTCTTTGAAGAAATTATCGCTGTCGCCTCCGGTAAGTTGACCAGGCGAGAGATGCGTTCCGGTTACCGGGAGCCTATAGTAATGTATACCACCGGCCCTATTCTGTAACGGAAGAAAGAGTCAAAATACAACTCTTCTGGTTACCCTCAATTTTATCTATCGTGGGTGTCTCCTTGACAAAGTGAAGAACTTCATTAGAACATAAACTAATGCAGATCGTAGTACGTAAATAAACGGTTAGGAGGTAATTTCATGATTGTTAAAGTGCCGCAATTTCCCTGGTATGGTGATACCGAATTAGAGCTTGACTTCCCTGACGCTTGGGAAGTGATTGTTCCCCAAATGGCCGGACAGGACGCCCCTAAGCTCAGCGATAAACAAATACGAGATGCGTTTCTCAAACCTATTGGTACTCCCCGAATTACTGAGTTAGCTCGCAATAAAAAAGAGGTGGTTATTCTCTTTGACGACCTCACCCGTTCGACCAAGGTAAGTGAACTAGTGCCCTACGTGCTGGAAGAGCTAAGGGAGGCTGGCATTAAGGACGAGAACATCAGATTTATTGCCGCCCTTGGACTCCATGGAGCCATGAAGCTCATGGACTTCCAGAAGAAACTAGGCCCCGAAATACCACAGAAATTTCTGGTCTTCAACCATAATCCCTATGAGAACTGCACTTACCTGGGGGAAACGTCTCGTGGAACGCCGGTCTCGATAAATAGCGAATTCATGGCCTGCGACCTAAAGATTTCTATAGGAGAGATAGTGCCTCATCCTACATCCGGTTTTGGCGGCGGGGGTAAGATGATTCTTCCCGGTGTTGCCCATATTGATTCCATAACAGCTAATCACCGTAACCTTTGTGAAGTCTCAGAGTCCGGTAGTCTCGTGCTTGACACCTGGGGCAGGGTTGACGACAATGCCCAGCGGCTGGACATGGAAGAAATCGCCAGGATGGCTGGACTTGATTTTTCAGTAAACGCGGTGGTGAATTTACACCGGGATACCATTGGGCTGTTTGTCGGTGACTTAGTCGAGGCTCATCGGGAAGGGGTCAAAATCGGGCGAAAAGTCTACGCTACCGAGGCACCAAGTGAAGCCAACATCGTCGTTGCCAATGCCTACTCCAAGGCAAACGAGGCAGCACTAGTGGTAACTCTGGGTAACAAGATGCTCAAAGAAACCGGTGGTGACCTAGTCGTTATCGGCAATATACCTGAGGGCCAGATATGCCATTATCTCGCCCGCAGTTTTGGTAAGAAGATGGGTGGTCGACTATGGGGAGCACAGACCAAGTTACCTCCCAGAGTCAAGAGAATGTTCGCCCTCGGTCCCTATCTTGACAAGGCGGGGCTCGACTGGGTAGGCCCGATAGACCAAATCATTCTTCTTAACAGCTGGGGCGAGATTTTAGAGATGCTCAAAAAGAGCTATGGTGATAAGGCAAAGGCAGTGGTTATCCCCGATGGTACGCTGCAATACTTTCCACGCAGTGGTCTTCCCCGAGGCTACACTTCGGCAATTGACTAACCGATTAAGGGAAGCGTAAAAGAAGAATCAGGGTGCCAACGCTAATTTCACCGACACCCTGATTTTGTTTTTGGCAGGTAGCACTAGTCGGCACAAATCCCGCACGCTTTGGGAGCATCAGGGAAATACTGTATGGTGGCATCCGGTATTATGGCCACCTTCGCTTTATTACCATGCCTGCTCCTGAGGTCCTGAATAACTTCAGCCCAGGTTTTTGTCCAGTTGACCAATTCATACGGTGCTACCCAGTCAGCGCCAACTTTATCCGAGTAGGGCGCCATGATAGTTAGTTTCCTTGTGTTTTCCGGCAGGCTGGCTTTACGACATAATGTCGCCCAGCCCCGACCGCCAAAGTTCTTGCCAAAGCTTCTATCAAAATAGTGGTTTATCTGGCCTTCCGGAGTAATCACTATCAGCACCATATCGCCACCATTCGGAGACAAAAGTGGAGAGGCTACCGGCGTCGCCAGCAGCATCTCGTTCGCCTTGGAAAAGCAATTGGCCACCACGATGTCAGCATCATGAACCATATCGGTGGCGTAGTGTTCTCTGGCTAATTTCACTCCCTCTACATGTTCTTCGATAGGGTCACCAACAAAAAGTGCCGTTACCTCTCTTTTCAAATTGAGGATAGCGTCTACCTTAACATCAAGCCCGGCCATTCTGGCGGCTTCATTTATATCTTGCAGTATTATATTACCTTCTAGTTTGCCTATGGCAACGGTGGGCGAAAGCGCCAGCATGTTGTGGTTGGAAACAATTGTCTCCATAGAGGCGACGCCGGGAAGAATAATTTTGCTGCCACCACCAAAGCCATATGGATGCGGAACGATGGAGCCAATGCCAATCTTGAGGTCGCAAGACATGAACTCACTATTGATCGAGATTGATGTACCCTGGCTACTAATTCCGAGCGGGGTACAGTTCTCATAGGGATTATGATTGTAGACCAGAAACCTGCCCATAACGTCATCGCCCAACTTTTTTCGGAAGTCTATGCCATTCATCGAACCGTGAGCCCCGATGGCAGCGATGAAGCGGATATTATCATCGGAAATACCGGCCGCAATCAGTTCCTCTAAGATATAAGGGATTAATACCGCTGTCGGGGTTGCTCTTGACATGTCATCAAAGAGAATGGCAACTTCCTTTTTCCCTTTGGCCATCTCTTCTACCGTCTTGGTGCCGATGGGATTGGCAAAAGCCTTTCTTATTGCGGCATCAGACAGGGGCGGTGCCTCATGCCCCTTCATCTTGCAGACAGTAACGTCCCAGGATTCAGGAAACTCCAGCTCGAGTTCTTCATCACCGTACCAAGCAAGTACTGGTACCACTGCTTTTTTAGAATTATTCATTTAAACTCCTCCTGATCAACTAGACAAAGGTTAGTAACCTCTTGGGATTTTCTATCATTATGGTATTTATTAGCTCTTTAGAGAGCCCTTTGATTTTCATCACCGGCACGGCATCCCGCAGGATATGACCATATCCCCAGCCACCATAATGGCAAAGTGAGCTCTTGGTGTAGTTATCATGCGAAATGAGGAGCTGATTTTGATACCCTTTGTCGGCGAGTTCTTTCAGTTCGTTAATGCGCTGGGCATCATTGGGAATATCCAAGACGCGAAAGCGAGGGGGATAGTAACCCTCCCGGCCAAACAGGTCATACTCGATGCAGCAACCGGTTTTGGCCAGCTCAATGCGGTTTTGAGGCTCTCTAACGGCGCGCTCAACGTGACTCATAATGGTGCGACTTAGGTCAGCCCCAGCTTTATCCAGCACCTGAATGCACTCCATGGCTGCCCTTTCGTCCTGGCCAGGATGCACATTTATTGCTGCGCCAGTGTTCTTTTGGGCACGCGCCGCAGCACGCAACACCTTTTTTTCATTATCAGTGAAAGGCCAGGAACAACCAATTTCGCCAATAATTCCGGCACGTATCTCGGTATTGGCAAAACCTTCCATTATGTCAGCCACAAATTCTTCAGCGATTTCCTCTTCACTCTTGGCATTCATGTCGACATTGGCCGCCGGATAAGATGATTCCACGTAGTAGGCAGTACCCATGATTATGTTTACACCAGTGATTCGGGAGATGCGAGCCACAGCCAAGGGGTCGGGGCAGAGACCTCTGACGGTGAGCTCAACGATTGACTTACCACCGAACGCTTTATAGATAAGAACTTCATCAATCATTGTTTTCTCATCCAGTAACTGCAGGTCGTCCCAGTTCTGGAAGGGGTGATAGCGAAGCCACCATAGGATATCTATGGTAACGGGATGCCGTACCAGTCTCCTTTCGGAGGCTTCATCGGGTTCACTATACCAAGTAGTTCCGTCACAAATAAGGTGTTCGTGAGGCAGGGTAATTCCCAATTCTTCCGGCGGAATTAGCCTCAACACAGTTTGAACTTTACCTTTAAGCTCCGGCCTAGCCATAATTTTCCCTCCGCAGTTTTTAAAATTTACCTCGGCTGAAGCTCAGTTACAAATTATGTCTTTATGTTCTCCCTCACTGCATTTTCGGCAGCGATACGGCCAAAGGCAATGCATTCGGCCAAGTTGCCTCCACCAGCCGGATAGAGCATGCCAAAAATTGACCCACATTCCCCTGCCGCGTACAAGCCGGGAATAGGTTCGCCGAACGGGTTCACTACCTGCGCCTTGCTATTTCGCCTTGGCCCTCCCAGTGTATTTGAGCCCCCGGGGAATAGTTTTATGGCGTAGAAAGGGAGGCTGTCCAGAGGCACCAGCTCCAGAGGATTCCGACCAAAATCTGGGTCATTACCCGTCTCACAATATTTATTCCAGAGCTGTACCGTGTTTTCCAAGATGGGGGGGGGTACGCTGATGTTGCTGGCGAGTTCGGCGATAGTTTCACCCCTAACAATCCACCCCTTCTGCAGCTCAGCCCGATTATCCCGGCTCCACTTATAGAGCTGATGGGGGCCTGAGGGACCACTGGTCAGTTGGCCTAGAGAACCGTACTCTATTCTTCTTCGGTCGAAGATGTGGTAGCTGGGCACCCTGGGATACTCCAGCTTATGGGAGTCAAATGCGCCAAGTTCATAGGCAGCAGCATGAGGCTTTAAGTCCTCGCTCATATAGCGTCGGCCGTACTTATCCACGATGATGAAACCAGCCGGTGCTTTTTCCTTCCCAGTCAGCATCGAGCGCTGACTCCACCCGCCACCGCTAAAGTCAATAAAGAAAGCAACGGGAAAATCGGGAAATTTGGCACACAAACGTGCCGAGACACAATTCATATGCCATAGGTCAGCGCCGACTTCCTGCGCCATCCTGATGCCATCCCCGGTATTGCCCGTGCCCCCGGCAAAATACATAGGGTACACCCTCAGGTATTGCAGCTTCATTTCTTCACTCTCTTCGAAACCGCCGCTGCACAATATCACTGCCTTGGCAGCCCTGATATTCACTTCCTTTGGCTGCCTGCCTTGAGTGTCAGTCGCCGTCACCCCGATTACCTGACCACTCCCATCAGTAAGCAATCTCTGCGCCGATGTCTGATAGCGGACTTTGACCTTCCGCGATGCTACCTGGTGGTACATGAACTTCATCATGCGCAGACCACTGCCCTGATATTTCCACAACTCCATACTATCAGCTCCCGGAAGCTGAGGAAATTCTGCTGCTTTGGAGAAGAACTTGAAGTTCCCACCCAGTTTGTCAAGCCAATCTTTATTCTGTGCCGTGTACTTCACCCAAGCGCGTACAGTATCAAGGTCTGTCCATTGCATTCCCTGCTGACCCGCCTGACCTAAAGCCACCATATACTCCGTGGCTCGGTCAACGTCTGAAGGCGACAAAAATATGCCCATGGCGATGCTACTGCAGGAGCAATGAGACTCAGCGCTCTGCTTTTCTAGCATCACCACGCTGATTCCCAAGTCGTGGGCAGTTATTGCTGCCACAGCTCCGGCCAGCCCATAGCCGATGATAACTACTTCAGCGCTTTCATCCCACTGGTTACTTTTTGGGGGTAACATCACACCTTCCTTATTTTAATTACCAGTAAGACCCAATCCAGGTAGCCAGGTGGGGTTGGGGTACGGGAGGCCGTTTGAGGATGAACTCCTCATTGATGTCTGAGCCTAGGCCAGGACTGGTGGGAATCTCCAGGTAGCCGTTTCGACACTTAATTGGCTCGGTGAGCATCTCGTTATAAAGTTCTAGGTAAGGGAAAAAGAACTCCTGAAAGATGCAATTGGGGATGCTGGCATCCAAGTGCAGGTTAGCCAATGTAGAGATAGGACCGTTGGAGTTGTGGGGCTGAACGGCAACGTAGTATGTCTCAGCCATTGCGGCAATCTTTTTCAGTTCCAAGATGCCGCCCACATGGCAAATGTCAGGCTGGATGATGCGCGCTGCCTGTTTCTCAAAAAGGGTACGGAAGTCCCAGCGAGTAAAGAGTCGCTCCCCGGTGGCTATTGGCAGGTTGATGGCTCGTTGCACCTCCGCCATGGCGTCAATGTTATCTGGTGGAATGGGCTCCTCATAGAAGAAGGGGTCAAATGGTTCCAATTTCTGTGCCATACGGATGGCACTCAACATATTAAAGCGACCGTGGCATTCAATGAGCAGGTCCACTGAGGGACCCACTGCTTCTCTCACTGCCTTGACACAGGCGACGGCAAACTCTTCCTCTGATTTGGGTATGTTCTGGCCGCCATTGCGGAAGGGGTCCCATTTCATGGCGGTAAAGCCTTGGTCAACCATCTTCAGGGCGTTCTGTGCAATGGATTCCGGGGTATCGTCAGCCGTCAGTTCGGTAACCACGTGCTGAAAAGCCCAGGCATTGGCGTAAGCTCTTACCTTGTCCCGCAGTTTCCCGCCGAGGAGTTCATAGACAGGCACGCCCAGTGCCTTCCCTTTGATATCAAATAGTGCCTGCTCAACAGCACTAAGGGCAGTCAAAATGATAATCCCCCCGTGCCAGAAAGTACTCTTGTAGAGAGCATTCCAGATGTATTCAATCTGGAAGGGATCCTTGCCCACCAGGAAGTCTTTGAACGACTCCAGCGCTTTAACAACTACCTCATCGAAGCGCTCAAGGCTGGCTTCCCCCACACCAGTGAGCCCGCTGTCAGTATAGAGCTTGACAAAGGCCCAGTTAGAATGGGCACCTTCGGTTGGGAAGACGCGCAGGTCAGTGATTTTCATCAATATACCTCCTTAGAATTCTGAACTGGTCGCCAAAATGGGCTACAAGGATTATACTCTCACGAGGAATGCTCTGCAAGGGCAACCTTGACCAGTAAGCAACGGTATGGTAGTCTTACGGCGTAAACTCATCTTCATGTTCAGGAGGGAATCTATGCCGGAAATAGAAGCTGCAAAACTCAAAGAAATCTATACCACCATGGTGCGGATTCGGTTTTTTGAGGAGAGGGCAATTAAGGAGTACCGTACTAAAGGTTTACCTGGTTTTGTCCATCCTTCCATTGGCCAGGAGGCCATTCCATCCGCAGTCTGTGCCTTTCTCCGGGAAGATGACTATGTTATTTCTACTCATAGGGGTCATGGTGATATCATCGCCAAGGGAGCCAGGCTCGACAGAATGATGGCTGAGCTCTTTGCCAAAGAAACCGGGTACTGCCGAGGTAAGGGTGGCTCGATGCATATTGCCGCGGTTGACCTCAATATCCTCGGAGCCACCGGGATTGTTGGCGATGGCATTCCCATTGCCAGTGGTGTCGCCCTAGCCTGCAAGATGAAGAATCTCGACAGGGTGGTGGTTGCTTTCTTTGGTGATGGTGCCACCAACTCCGGCGCCTTTCACGAGGGTATTGGCCTAGCTGCCGTCTGGAATCTGCCCGTGCTCTTTGTCTGTCAGAACAATCAGTACCAACAAAGCACTCCCACCAGGGACTATACCAGGCTTAGTGACCTGTCTGACCGGGCCAAGGCCCACGGAATTCCCGGAATAACGGTGGATGGAAATGATGCTATCGCCGTTGCTGAGGTAGCGAGAGAAGCAATAGAGAATGCCAGAAAGGGTAGAGGGCCTATTTTTATCGTTGCCAACACCTACAGGACCGGTGGACATCACATGGGTGACCCCGGAACCAGCTACAGGACCAAAGAGGAAGTCGAGGAATGGAAGAAGCGAGACCCGATTAAAAGGCTGCGCGACCAAGTGGTGCAGAATAAGGTAGCTACGGAATCGGAGCTTGACGAGATTGAAAATACCACCATGCGGGAACTCGATGAGGCAGTCGAGTTTGCCATCGAGAGTCCCGAACCCAAGGTCGAAGAGGCTCTTGAGGATATTTATTACACCGCCGGATAAGTAAGGAGGATATAATGCGAGAATTAACCTACAGAGAGGCAGTTCGGGAAGCGCTTCGAGAAGAAATGAAGCGTGACCCCTCAGTCTTTTTGATGGGGGAAGAAATAGCCGAATATGGTGGCTCATACAAAGTAACACAAGGACTGGTAGATGAGTTTGGTCATGATAGAGTGAGAAATACACCTTTAGCGGAAGCTTCCATCGCCGGTGCCGCATTGGGGGCTGCCATAGTCGGAATGCGACCGGTAGCCGAAATTATGTATATTGACTTCTCCTTCATCGCCGCTGACCAGATTATTAACCAAATCGCCAAGCTACGGTACATGACCGGTGGTATGGTCAAGGTGCCCCTGGTGATACGAACCCAGGGTGGTGGGGGCGTAGCTGCCGGACCACACCATTCCCAGTCCCTAGAAGCAATATATGCCCATATACCTGGACTTATTGTGGTTATGCCTTCCAATGCATACGATGTAAAAGGTCTACTCAAGTCAAGCATCAGAGAAGATAATCCAGTGATATTCATCGAACACAAAAAGCTGTATGGCGAGGCGGGCGAGGTTCCCGAGGAGGAGTATCTAGTGCCGCTAGGGAAAGGGGAGGTTAAGCGGCAGGGTAAGGATATAACTGTTGTTACCTACTCACGATGTGTAATTCGCACCTTGACGGTTGCCGAGGAACTAAAAAAGGACGGGATAGAACTGGAGGTAGTCGACCCGCGGACGCTAAAGCCTCTGGATGAAGACGTGATATTAAGTTCGGTGAAAAAGACGGGTAAAGCGATGGTAGTTTATGAGGCTGTCCGGACGGGAGGATTTGGTGCCGAGATAGCCGCCATGATTGCCGAGAAGGCTTTTGATTATCTTGATGCACCGGTGAAGCGAGTGGCTGCCCTTGATTCACCGATACCCTTCAATCCCAGATTGGAAGACTATATTCTCCCCAATGAGGAGAAAATTAAAGCCGCGGCTTTTGAATTAATGGGTAAGTAGGCGACTTAGTAGTTCTCCGGTTAAATCAGTGTCCGAGCTTCAACAGCAGAGTGAGAGCAGAATAGTGGAGGTACCAATATGGCTGTTGCCGTGATATTTCCGAAACTTGACGAAGCAATGCGCAGCGGAAAAATAGTCAGGTGGCTAAAGAACGAAGGGGACCGGGTAGAAAAAGGAGAGACCATTCTGGAAATAGAAACCGAGAAGACCGCCTTTGAGATTGAAGCGGAGACCTCAGGTATCTTAAGCAAGGTAATGGTCAAAGCCGGTGATGAGGTGCCGGTGGGAGCCACTATTGCCTTCATTCTTAAGCCCGGAGAGGAAGCGCCTGAGGTTCCAGAGCCTGTTATCGTCAGCACCAAGAAAAAAACGCCGACTGAAGAGCCCAACGCATCCAAGGAACCTGGTGAGATAAAGGAACCCGGTACGATAAAGGCTTCGCCACTGGCAAGGAACATTGCTAAAGAGCATAACATTGACCTATCAATAGTGGCAGGAACCGGTCCCAGCGGGAGAATTACCAAGGAAGACGTCCTGCAGGCTATAGAGGAAGGCAAGACAGTAGCAGCCCCACTCACTGGAACTGAGCCAACAATCGGAGAAGAGGAAATAGTGCCGTTATCCTCAATGCGAGAGGTTATTGCCCAACGCATGATGGAGAGTTTTCAGACACCGCATTTCTACCTCTCCGTAGAGGTTAACACTCAAAAATTGGGGAAGACGCGTAACCGTTTGATACCCATTATAGAGAGTAAAACTGGAATACGCTTGACGCTGACCGATTTGATAATTAAGATAACAGCCAAAGCACTGGAGGATAACCCTTCGCTAAATTGCTCCTATGTCGATGGAGGGGTAAAACTCTTCAAACGAATCGATATCGGGTTGGTGACGGCGGTTGAAGGGGGGTTAGTTGTCCCCGTCATTCGTCAGGCTGATAAAAAGTCCCTGGTGGAGATTACTCAGGCCAGAGCCGAGTTGGTACAAAAGGCAAGGGAACGCGCTCTCAGTAAGGAAGAGATGAAAGGTAGTACTTTCACTATCTCCAATATGGGAATGTTCGAGATAGACCAGTTCAGTGCCATCATACAGCCACCCGAGGCGGCTATTTTAGCCGTTGGTCGCATTACCGATAAAGCAGTGGTGCGAAACGGCGAGATTCTCGTCAGACCCATGATGACACTGACTTTATCCATTGACCATCGCGTGCTGGACGGTGCTATGGGGGCAAAATTTCTGCAAAGCCTGAAACATTACCTCGAAAACCCTTTCAATTTGATTATGTAAAATAGAGAGCTTCATTCTTTCTACAGCCTGTGCTATTATTCTCAATAGTTAGATTGCTGAGGTTCCAGCAACCCCCCCATTTTCACTTCCCTATTTTGGTGCTATATTTAGTAGCAGAAGGAGGTTAAGTGATGGGCTATGAAAATCTAATCTATCAAAAAGGGGATGGTATTGCCAGAATAACCATAAATCGGCCTGAGGTCATGAACGCTATCAGCCCGGCGCTACTCTCCGAAATCAAAGCCGCTCTCGATGAGGCAGAAAAAGACGATGAGGTAGGCGTGGTAGTGCTTACTGGAGAGGGACGTGCCTTTTCTGCTGGGGTAGACCTGAAATCATTAGGTGACCGCAAACTGGAGGGAGGACGTGTTGGACCGATACTGGATGACCCTGGTAGAGATGTTATTGATACCATACAGGCAATACCGAAGGTTGTCATCGCCGTGGTCAACGGATACTGTTTTACTGGAGCCCTTGAAATCGTCCTGGGTTGCGATTTAATCATCGCCTCAGCAGAAGCTAAATTTGGGGATACCCATACTCGCTGGGGGCTTCGACCCAGCTGGGGAATGAGCCAGCGTTTACCGTGGGTTGTTGGCATATTGAAGGCGAAAGAGCTATCCTTTACCGCTGATATGATTACAGCAGAAGAGGCAGAGCGCATCGGTTTAATCAATATGGTAGTCCCTGCCGAGAAAATGGAAGAGGCGGTACAAGAGTTAGCCAAGAAGATACTGGTCAACAGCCGCGAAGCTCTGGCTGCCTATAAGTATCTTTATAATCGCAGCTTGAGAGACATACTGAAAAAGGGCTTGGAACTGGAAGCCAAGAGCGACTTCGTGATTAAAGATACCGAGGATAGACTGAGCCAATTCCGAAAGAAGGAATGAGAATGAACTAAATGGAAGGAGAGGGCAATGGACTTTAACTTAACAGAAGACCAGCTAATGCTGCAAGCTACGGTCAGAGAATTTACCGAGGGTGAAATCGAACCGATAGCTACCCAAATCGACCGAGAAGGGAGACTGCCCGACGACCTGATTAAGAAGATGGCCCAAATTGGGCTGTTCGGCATGGCGATTCCAAAACAATACGGGGGAACTGAAGCCGGTAATTTAAGCTGCGTCCTGGCTTGTGAACAGCTAGCTTATTCCGGGACGGGTGCCTGGTGGTTAATGGGATTCAGTAACAGCATTCCAGAGTGCATTGCCCACTTCGGCTCAGAGGAAATAAAGCAGAAATATATCAGGCCACTCTGTGATGGTACCGCCTATTCCAGCATTCAGTTCACCGAAGAAGAGACCGGGTCAGACCCGGAGGCACTAATTACGACGGCTGTTCTAGACGGAGATGACTACGTGATAAATGGCATGAAACGTTTCAGCACCTTCGGTGCCAGGGATGGTTACGCTGTCCTCTACGCCAAAGACGAGGCTGGGGAATGCACTGCCTTTGTCATCAAGAAGAATGTAGCTGGTTACTCTGCCGAGAAAGTCTGGGAGTTGATGGGGGGAGGGGGCATTGAAGCCGCCGATGTCTACTTCGATAATATGAGGGTGCCAAAGGCAAACCTGCTTGGTGAGAAAGGCGAAGGCTTTAACGTATTGTTGTACTGGATAGCTGCCGAGAAGATAGAACAGTGTGCTGCCTGTGTGGGAATCGCCCAGGCTGCCTTGGACGAAGCGGTAAAATACGCCAAGTCAAGGATGGTGAGAGAGAAACCAATCTCAGGAATGCAAGGTATCCGGTGGATGCTCGCCGACATGCAAGCCAAAACAGAGGCAGCCAGATGGCTTACCTATCGAGCTGCCTTCCTCCAAGACCAAGGGGCAACAGAGTGGATGACCGAGGCGGCCGCGGCTAAACTATTTGTGGTGCCGGCCACGCTTGAAGTTACCGAAATGGCAAGGCGAATCCACGGCGCCTATGGCTACACCAAAGAGTTCAAAATCGAAAGACTATATCGAGCCATTGCCGCCGGTGCCGCGATTGCCACGACACTGGAGATAAACCGGTCGATAGTAGGAGCTTCATTGGTAAGGTAGAGAAACAAAGCTAATAAATCTTTTCACCTTTGCCTGGAGTAAGCGGCGCTGCTTACCGGCTTCACACTTTTATTTGTCCAGTCGACTATTTCGGTAATGGGTGTCCCCGGTAGAAAGACCTTTTTGATGCCGGCCTCCTTAAGCTTGGGAATGTCGTCATCAGGGATAATACCACCTCCAATAACGGTAATATCAGGGGCACCTTTGTCTCTTAGCTGTTTCACTACCTCAGAGAACAGATACACGTGAGCGCCGGAAAGACAGCTCAGACCAACTAGGTCAACATCCTCCTGCACCGCGGCACTAACTATCTGCTCGGGTGTCTGATGCACGCCAGTATAGATTACTTCAAACCCAGCGTCACGGTAACCTCTGGCGATAATCCTGGCACCTCGGTCATGACCATCCAAGCCTGGCTTGGCAATTAAAACTCTTAATTTATTCTCTGGACTCATTTACCCGCCTTTAGTAGAAGCCGGGGTCTCGATACTCGCCAAAAACCTCACGATAGACATCGCAAATTTCTTGCTCGGTAGCATAAGCTTTGACCGCTTCAATGACACAGGGCATGACATTTTGCTCACTCTGACAGGCATCACGAAGGTCATGCAGAGTCTGGGCAACCTTCCGATTATCCCTTGTCCTCTTCACCTGCTGCAGTCTTTTATTCTGTTCCGCTTCTACCCTTTCATCAATCTTCAAAATTTGAATCGGGGCTTCTTCTTTGGCCACATACTTGTTTACCCCAACCACGACCTTTTCCAAACCATCTATTTGTTGTTTGAAATGGTAAGCAGCATTGGCGATTTCCCGCTGCGGGAACCCTCGAGCAATCGCCACCAGCATCCCCCCCATTTCATCAATTTTATTGATATACTCCCAGGCGGCATTCTCTATCTGGTTAGTTAACGTCTCG
>Ga0209427_10005245_pt1 | contig 14874 bp, 14 predicted proteins | sample DeeMarSWOR136_30_FD_187465 | JGI IMG/M metagenome (GOLD analysis project Ga0209427, IMG submission 187465) | Marine sediment microbial communities from White Oak River estuary, North Carolina - WOR-1-36_30 (SPAdes) (version 2) | ecosystem: Environmental > Aquatic > Marine > Intertidal zone >...
AGGAGAGAAGATCGAAAGCCGGGTGGACACAGGAGTTTATCTGGCCACACGAGAAAACATGGATAGACCGGAGATGAAGGCCTTACTCTGGCCGGATTTCTCCCGGTATCTGGATTAATGCCTCAGAATCAGTCTTTGCCTGTCGTCCTGGAGATGAAAGGCATCACCAAGAATTTTGGGGCGACGTGCGCTGTGGATGATGTCGATCTAGTGCTCCAGAAGGGAGAAGTGCACGCTTTGATCGGAGAGAATGGGGCGGGCAAGAGCACCCTGGTCAAGATTTTGAGCGGGGCGCTCAAGCCGGATGAAGGAAGTATGCTCCTGGAAGAACTTAGGTATTCCCCCTCCAGCCCCTTGGAGGGAAGGAGGAGAGGCGTAGCCATGATCTATCAGGAACTCAACCTCGCTCCTCATCTCACCGTGGAAGAGAACATCATGCTCGGCAGAGAGTTCCATTCCTGGGGTTTTGTCCGGCGGAAAGAAATGAAAGAAAGGGTCCGGCAGGTTCTGGATTCGATCCATCATCCGGAGATATCCCTGGATATTCCGGTGAGAAAGCTGAGCATCAGTGCCAGGCAGGTTGTGGAGATAGCCCGGGCTCTTCTGGGGAAAGCCACGGTTCTGATCATGGATGAGCCGACAAGCTCCCTTTCCCAGGAGGACAGCGAGCTTCTCTTCGAGATCATAAAAAAACTCAAGGCTCAGGGAGTGAGCATTATTTATATCAGCCATTTTCTGGAAGAGGTCCAGGAGGTTGCCGATACCTACACGGTGCTGCGGGACGGGAAGAAAGTCAGCTCAGGAGAAATGAAGGATGTTTCTCTTGAGGAGCTTATCCAGATGATGGTCGGGCAGAAAGTCGATGAAATGTTTCCGCGTGTCGCCCATGAACGGGGTGAGGTTTTTGTCTCTCTGGATAAACTCAAGGGAAAAAAGATGCAGGAAGAGGTGAGACTCGGCCTGCACCGCGGAGAGATCCTGGGGATTGCCGGCCTGATAGGTGCAGGCAGGACGGAGCTGATGAGGACCATATTCGGGTTGGACGCCGTAGAAAGCGGTTCGGTCAAGGTGGCCTATGTCACCACCTCAACAGGTTCTCCCTGGCAGAGGATCCGGCAGGGTATGGGATATTTGAGCGAGGACAGGCAGGGGGAAGGGCTGGCTTTATCGCGCTCTCTGGCTGATAATCTGACTCTCAGCTATTTCTATCCCTACAGTCATTTTGGCTTTATCAACTTGAAAAAAAGGAGAGAGGCTGTTTCGGGGTGGATCCAGAAGATGGCGATCAAGGCTCAGAACCCTGATCAGCCGGCTCTGAGCCTGTCCGGAGGGAACCAGCAGAAAGTGGCTCTGGCCCGGCTTCTACACCAGGATGCCGACGTCCTGCTCCTGGACGAACCGACCCGGGGGATAGATGTGGTCAGCAAATCCCAGATTTACGAGTGGATAGGCCAGCTGGCTTCCCTGGATAAAGCGATACTCTTCGTCAGTTCTTATTTTCCCGAACTTCTGGGTATCTGTGACAGGATTGCCGTGTTCTACCGTGGGCGGCTGGTCGATATCCGGGCCTATTCCGAGTGGAATACCCAGAGCATGATGGCCGCAGCCACCACCGGAAAGGCAGGTTGAAAAGATGAAAAAGGAGAATGTCCAGTTCACGCTGACCAAGGGAAAGACCCGCCTTCAGCATATCATCAGCTGGCTGGCTCCTTTCTTTGGGCTTCTGCTGGTCCTGGTCATATTTTCTTTGATGCCAGAGGTTCAGGATCGGTTCCTTCGAGTCGAGAACTTCAAGAGCGTTGCCACTCAATCGGTGATCGTTGCCCTGGGAGCCCTGGGGATGACCCTGATCATCATCAGCGGAGGCATCGACCTGTCCGCTGCCTCGAACATTGCCCTGTCCAGTGTCATCGTGGCTTTTGCTATAAATGCCGGTGTTCCGCCCTTCCTGGCCGTGCTCTGCGGGATATTGACCGGGGGCTTGGTGGGATTTGTCAACGGCAGCCTCATCACTTCCCTGAGGCTGGTTCCCTTCATCGTCACTCTGGGGATGCTGGGCATTGCCCGAGGCATTGCCAAGTGGATTGCCGGAAATCAGAAGATCGATGCTCCTCTGACCTGGGTCAACGAACTCATGGCCAGGCATCCTAGGCCCTCCTGGCTCTTGATGGCGCCTGGGATCTGGCTGATGATCATTCTGGCGGTGGTGATGGCGGTTATCCTTCGCTACACCGTTTTCGGAAGACACGTCTTCGCCATCGGCTCCAACGAGGCCACGGCCCGGCTCTGCGGTATCCGGACAAGCCGGACGAAGATCGTCATCTATTCTGTTGCCGGACTTTTCTGCGGGCTCAGCGGGGTGATGCAGTTTTCGAGGCTGACGGTCGGTGACCCCACTGTAGCCATTGGTCTGGAACTGGACATCATCGCGGCTGTAGTCATCGGCGGAGGAAGCCTGAGCGGCGGGGAAGGGAGCATCCTCGGCTCCATGATCGGAGTTTTTATCATGTCCTTTCTCAGGAATGGGAGCACGATGATGGGCTGGCCTAACTACATCCAGGAGATCATCATCGGAGCGATCATCGTCGTGGCCGTAGCTCTCGACCAGCTCCGCCACCGCCGCGACTAACGTTGACCCCTATAGGGAGTTGAGGGCCTGGTCGAGGTCGGCTATGACGTCATCCGGGTTTTCAGCGCCTACACAGAGCCGTATCATCTGCGGGGGGACATCGGCGCTGGCCCTGGCCTCTTCACCTTGCTGAAGGTGAGTGGAGATGGCCGGGATGGTGGCAATGCTCTTGATGCGGCCCAAGTCACCTGCCCTCATGATGAGCTTGAATCTATCAAAGACTTTCCGCGCGTTTTGAGGAGGGCCATCCACCCGAAAACTGAGCAGATGGCCGTAACGGTTGATTTCACTGGCTTTTCCGTCGTCAGAGTCGACAAGCTTCATGTATTTTTTGGCCAGGGGATGATAGAGAAAACTTTCCAGCCCGAGATAATCGACCTGGTAGACACGGCGATGCTGCCTGAGGAATTCCGCCACCTGTTCTGAATTTCGGCTCAGCAGGTCCATCCTGGAGCGGAGCGTCCGCAGGTCGTTCAAAGCGAGAAAAGCGTTCATCGGAGAAGCAGAAGGCCCGGTATCCCGGAAAGGGAGAAACTTGACGTACTCGGCAAAGCTTTCCTTAAAAAGGGGATTGTCGTTTTGTATCTTGGTGACGATGGGTTTTCGGCTGATCAGCGCCCCGCCCATGGCCAATCCGCTGGCGGTTATGGATTTCGTCAGAGAATGGATGACAATGTCTGCGCCGTAGGCCAAGGGGCGCATCAAAGCGGGAGTGGCGCAGGTGGAATCGATTATGAAAGGAATATCCCAGGAATGGGCCAGGTTGGCGAGAGCCTTGACATCGCAGAACGAAAGCTGCGGGTTGCTGGGAGCTTCGGAGAATAGAAAGCGGGTGTTCTCGTCGATTTTCGATTCCCATTCCTCTAAGTTTTCGGGATGGTGAATCCAACGCACTTCTATGCCTCTCTCCTTCATCTTTCTCACCGAAAAATGCTGGAAGGTGCCGCCGTAGATCTGGATGGAGGAGACGAAGTTCATTTTCTCAGGACCCTCCTTTTGCTTGACCAGGAAGCAGTCCACAGCGAGCATCAGGGCGGACATTCCGGAAGCCGTCACCAGACAGGACGTATCGCAGCCGGTCTGGTATCCTTCGAGCAAAGCCAGCACCCATTCCAGGTAGTAGGTAGTCGGGTTGGCGAATCGGGTATAGCACCAGGTCGGGATCAGATAAGCGAGGGCGGCTTCCAGCTCATCTGAGTCCCGGTAAGCTTGAGCCGTGGAAAGGATAAGAGGCTCTATCACCGCTCCTTGATTCATGCCGATGGCTTCCTCCATGGTGTAGAGCCCATGAACGGCTATGGTGTCGAATTTGAATTTTTTGACCCGTTCCAGGGACTTCTTTTTTTGAGCTAAGAGTTTCTCGGCTTCTTGGATGTATTTCTTCACACCCGGGCTGTACTTTTGATCATCACTCATGGTTCCTCCGCTCTCAAGAAAGAATGCCTTATGCTTTTTTCTTTGGTTTGTATTTTTTGATAACAGAACTCAGCCTTTTGACTCCTTCGACGATCTCCTCTTTGGTGGGAAAGGAAAAGTTGATCCTCATCGAGTTGTATTTTTTATGCCCTTCCGGGTAAAAAACCTCTCCGGGGACGAAAGCCACCTTCTCTTCAATGGCCAGGTAGAAAAGATCGAGGGTGTTTATCTCCTCAGGCACGGTTATCCAGAGGAACAGCCCGCCTTCGGGTTGTGTCCACTTGACACCCATTTCTTCGGGGAAGTTCTCTTCCATGGCCTCGAGGAAGAAATCCAATTTCTCAGAGTAATATTTTCTTGTCTTCTGAAAATGAGAATCCAGGTCATACTCCTCAAGGAATGTTCTGCAGATATTCTGATTCAGTTTGGGCGTGTTGAGGATATTGGCTCCTTTAATGAAAGAGAATTTTTTGACGACTTCGGAAGGGCCGATGTTGAACCCGACTCGAATGCCGGGGCAGAGGATTTTGGAGAAAGTGTAGAGACCGATCACATGGCCTTGATTCTTATCCAAGGAATAGATAGAAGGGAGGTGCTTGCCGCTGTATCTCAGCTCTCGATAGGGGCTGTCTTCGACCACCGGAATCCCCAGCTTTTTGCCCAGTTCGAGCAGAGCGAGTCTTTTCTCCAGGCTGGTGGTGATTCCGGAGGGATTCTGGAAGTCCGGCACCACATAGATGAATTTTGGTTTTTTCCCTTTCTTATTAGTGTATTCATCGATTTCTGCTTCCAATCCTTTCACATCCGTTCCGTCCTCTCTGATATCTTTAGCGACGTACTGGGCGTTTTCGAGCTCGAAGGCAGCCAGGGCTCCCCCGAATGTGGGAAGGTCTATGACGATGGCGTCTTGAGGGTCGAGAAACAGCCTCCCCACCAGGTCCAAGCCGTGCTGTCCGGAGGTGGTGATCATGATGTTTTCCGGCTCGATGTGGATATTGTCTTTTTCAAGATAGTTTCTAACGGCTGTCATCAGTGCCTCTTCGCCCGGGATGGGAGTGTACTGGAGCACATGCGTCCAATCCTCTTTGAGCGAAGTATCTGTCGCTTTCCTTATGATATCCAGGGGGAAGACATCGCTGCTGGGCAATCCCCCGGCAAAAGAGATGATATTAGGATCGCTCAGGAACCTGAGCATTTTTCCGATGGCATAGCCTTCGAAAGTCTTCATTATGGTCGCGTATAATGATTCCATGGTTGTCCTCTTTCTGATTCATTCATATGTATTAAATTGGGGATAGTCCCCGATTCAATACGAACTATGCTTTTTTAGCGGTGTAGCGCTGGGGGTCGTCAAACACATCTATAACGTGGACCCGGGTAAGGAAGGTGGCTGAATGCACCGTGCCCTCGGGGATGTAGTACCAGTCCCCTTTCCGGCATATCCGCGTCTCTTCCCCGATAGTGAGCTTCATCTCTCCATCAACCACCAGGCCCCATTGAGCGCAGTGGGAGTGGGGAGGAACTACGCCTACCGGCTGGATATCAAAAAAAACAACCTGCCTGTCCTGACTCTGAAGGAGCCAACCCCGTACCCCCTTAAGGGCGACATCGATCTCGGGCAGCTCTCTTATCATTTCAGGATAAGGAGTGCCATCCCAGCCATGGCTTTGATCATTCATCGGATTCATCCTTTCTGTTGGCGATAAGAGTCATCTATCAACTCAGCCGGAGTCAGGCTTTATCCTCATGATGAAAAAAGGGCTCTCTTTTGCCCTCGAACTTCTCTTCATGATAATGCCTGATCCCAAACGCCGAGATTGCCGCTATCGCTTCGCTCCTCGCAACGACGTCTGCAGCAACTTCGACTGGTGAATAATCCAGGCTAGAAAAGGGCCTTGATGTATCCCCCGTCTACCTGGAGAGCTATGCCGGTTATATAGCCTGCCCCTTCAGAAGCGAGGAAAGCCACAGCCTGAGCCAATTCCTCCGGTGTGCCCAGCCTTCCCGCAGGAATCGCTTTCTCAATGCTGCTGTAAAAGTCATTGACCGTGCCTTTTCCGCTTTCTTCGAAGGATCTGGCCAGCTCATCCACTCTTTCTGTCTTTGTGTATCCGGGACAGACCGAGTTCACGGTGATGCCGAACGGAGCCAGCTGATTGGAAATGGATTTGGAAAAACCAAGGACCCCCGCCCTTGAAGTGTTGGAGAGGATCAGGTTGTCGATCGGCTGCTTGGCTGAAACCGAAGTCATGTTGATGATCCTCCCCCATTTCTGCTTCTTCATGAATGGCATGACCTCATAGCAGAGGTTGATCGTGCTCAACAGGTTGAGCTCCAGCGCTTGGGCATAATCAGCGGCTGTAAATTTATCAGCCATGCCCGAGGGAGGTCCTCCGGCATTGCAGACCAGGATATCGATCGTCCCGAATTCGTCGATCGTCTTTTTTACCAGTTGAATCACCTGATTTTTGTCGGTGACATCAGCCTTGATGGCTTTCACCACTCCTCCAGTCACAGCGGCGATTTCATCCCTGGTTTTAAGCAGCTTGTCTTCGTCTCTGGCACAGATGACGACCTTCGCGCCTTCTTGTGAGAGACGCTGGGCGATGGCTTTTCCCAGCCCTCTGCTCGAGGCAGCCACGAGAGCCACTCTCTCCTTGATGCCTAAGTCCATTGTTCATCTCCCGCTGAAGACGTCAGGTTTCCGTTCGGTTTTACGCTCGGCGATGACAATGAGAAATGAAGACCCGAACCCATAATTTAACCTCTGTAGGAAACCTTGGCGAACCTCGTTTCATGACCTCGTTTCATGATCTCTTTGGCATCCTCGTCGCAGCGGATGCACTTGTGGTAGATGACGTCACCGATCTTATCTGCCAGTTCGTTTCGTTCCTCATCGGAGAGGAAATAAGCCTCCATAGTGTCATAGGGCCGGGATGTCCCGTCGCTTTCGTATTTTATGGTGACATTCCTTCCCGCATCAAGGACTTTGTGGGCGTTCTCGGTCCAGTTGAAGTCAGCCATACCCAGATCCGGGTTGATGCGGAGGTGGGCGGCCAGAGAGATTTGCAGGCCTGAATCCTGAACTTCATCACAACACTGGATGAATGTTTCCGCTGTGGCAGCGTTTCCGATGTTGATCTCATAGATAGGAGTCGTGCCGTCATCCCGGAGATATTCTTTGAAGATGTTGAGTAGCATCCGGAGCTGGATGAGGTTTTGGGTGGAGAGAAGCATGGATATTTTGAGGGAAAGATTGGGAATTTCTCTTGCATAATAGCAGACTGCTACGATCGTCGACCAGCTCGGATTGAGAAAGAAATTCGCGCCGGTGGTCAGGGCTGCCCGGGTGATCCCGTCAAGGTAGATAAGATGATTGTTGTTTCCAACCTCCACCCCGCCCAAATTGCCGAAGGCTGTGCCCATGTTCTTCAGGATGATCTGGCTTAACCCGTTTCCCAGATCCCTTCTCTCGAATTTCTCGCCGGTGATTTTTTCAACTCGTGCGAATCTTTCTTCGGGAAGAGGAGTCCCCAGCAGATTGGTCGTGCAGAACTTGCTGGCTCCCAGGATGTTTTCAGCCATGGCAAGAGTCGCCAGCAGGTCACCGCTGTAGAGGTAATTTTCGGTCAAGCCCACGACCGATATCATCTCTGTCGGAAAAAGCACATCGCCGTTCTCGGCGATCCTTTTTATACAGTTAAACGTAGGCCTGGCGCCCTGGAATCCGGAGACCTGGGCGGTGCAGACGCCTTCCTTGGTCACGGATATCTGGTTCTGTTCAAGGAAATCCTCGACTTTGGCAAAGCTTTGTACATACTCGGCAGCCTTTTCCAGCATATCTCCGTATCCTTTTTCGGCGGCAATCCCTTTTCTCGTATCGTAATCCCTCATCGATTCAATCTTTTCGGAAATCTCTTTTGGTCCTCCGTAGGAGTCCAACAAGGCATCCATGGCCTTGAGGTCCCTATCGCTGAGAAGTTTAAAGTGCATTTTCATCTCCTTATTGGGTCTTTTTTCTCTTCCTGTGATTTTGACCTAATTCTTCTCTGTAAAATTCCTGCCCACTGCTCTTTTTATGATAAATGCAGTAAGTTGTCATTGTGAGCAAAGCGCAGCAATCCCTTAGGGAAAAAAGCATTTGTTTTTTACGAGATCGCTCTGTTTCGCTCGCAGTGACATGTTATTTACGGCATTTATTTTGATTGCTTTGATAACTGCCGGTGAATGGCCAGAATGTCGATGAGTATGGAATACCCGGTCTCGATTTTGCCGGCTCCAGGACCCTGAATGGTGACTTTGCCCAGCAGGTCCAGGTCAAAGGTGAGGGCGTTATTTGCCCCCATGACGCCGGCAAGCGGGTCAGAGAGCGGCAGCTTCTGGGGGGAGACGCTGGCTTCAATCCTTCCCTTTTCTTTCCTGGTGGAAGCGATAAGCTTATACCTGTAGCCTTCCTTCTTCGCTTCCAGAATTTTTTCCTTGGAGAGTGCGGCGATCCCTTCTCTGTCTGCGTCAGCAGGACTGAGATTCCCGCCTAAAAGGACGTTGGAAAGGATGACGATTTTGGCCAGGGCATCGTATCCTTCCACGTCTGCGGTCGGGTCAGCTTCCGCATAACCCAGGTTTTGAGCGAGTTTAAGGGCGTCATCATAAGCCATGTTCTCCTCTTCCATCTTAGTCAGGATGAAATTGGTGGTTCCGTTGAGGATGCCTTTTATCTCCTTGATCGTGTTCCCGGCGAAGCCGCTCTCGAAAAGGTTGAACACCGGTGTGCCGCTCATGACTGTTCCCTCGATCCTGAAAAAAAGGTTGTTTTCCTGAGCCAGTTTTTTCAAATCCTCATAAAAGAGAGCGGCTGGCCCTTTGTTGGAAGTGACCACATGTTTTCCTGTTTGGAGGGCTTTTTTGACGTGGCTTGTGGCAGGCTCTGCTGTTTTGATGTCGGTGTAAGTCAATTCAGCGATGATGTTCGCATCACACTTTTCGATGACTTCCAGGGCATCCATCCCTTCAGCATCATTGGGCTTCCCTTCCAGATAATCGCCGATTTTCTTTCCTTGTTCCAGGAGTCGGAGCAGCCTTTCTACGTCAATCCCTTCGGGAATGATGAGCGATCCTTTCAACATGTCGCTGATGGCCACGACCTTAGCCTCAAAGTCAAGCTTCTCTCTCAGGTATTCCTTCTTTTTCAAGAGTATTCCCAGGAAGCCCTGGCCCACTGTGCCGCAGCCGACAAGGCCTATTCGATATTCCATTCTTCAGTCCTCCTAATTATAGAATTCGGACTTCGATGTCTTTGAGACTGTGTTGAATGCAGGAATGCATCACGGAACAGAACACCCACGTTCATGTTGGAGAAAGCAATTTGATTAGAGAATATACCACATTCGTCGGAGAAAGTAAAAATACAAGAAAGAAAGAGCAACAGGGAGTATTTTCGAGATAGGAAAGAGCAGGGAAAGCCGCCTTTCCCTGCTCCTGCATTGCTGAAGAAATGATTAACGTTTGTCTACTTGATCTGTCCTGCTATCCACTCTGTGGTGACACTCTTGGGTCTCTCGATGGCCAGTCCAAGGGCTCTGCTCCAGATCAACTGGGAAAGAACCCCGATGGCTCTGGAAGCCCCGAAAAAGACCGTGTAGAAGTCGTATTCTGTTACCCCGTAGTGGTACAGCAGACATCCGGAGTGGGCGTCAACATTGGGCCACGGATTTTTGGCTTTGCCTTGTTCCTCCAGTATGGGAGGGACAACCTCGTAGAGAGCACTCACGACCTGAAAGATTTCATCTTCAGGCATGTGTTTGAGAGCGAATTCTCTCTGAGCGGTGTACCTGGGGTCAGTTTTGCGGAGAACGGCGTGGCCGTATCCGGGAATGACCTGACCGGAATTCAGTGTTTCCCAGCAGAAGTCTTTCAGCTGTTCTTTGGTCGGAACGCCGCCTAGCTTTTCCATAACGTCCATGACCCACCTGAGGACTTCCTGGTTGGCCAGTCCGTGAAGCGGTCCGGCAAGACCGTTCATCCCGGCCGAGAGGGAGTAGTAGGCATCGGAAAGGGCTGATCCGACGAGGTGAGTGGTATGGGCTGAGACGTTTCCACCCTCGTGGTCGCTGTGGATGACCAGGTAAAGCCGCATCAGTTCCTTAAAAGTATCGTCTTCGACTCCGATCATTTGGGCAAAGTTACCACCCCAGTCGAGTTTCGGGTCAGCTGGAATGTGCTTGTCGTTTTTGTAGCTTCGGCGGTAGATGTAAGCTGCGAGGGCTGGGAGCTTGGCCAGAAGATTCATCACGTCCTCGTACATAGGATCCCAGTATTCCATCTTGCTCATCCCTTCTCTGTATTTCTGGGCAAAGAGGGAATCTTTCTGTAGGGTCAGGATGCCGAGTGAGAACTGGGTCATGGGATGTGTATCTGGGGGGATGGCTTTGAGGACATCGATGAGGTACTTGGGAAGAGAACCGCGTTTCTGCCATTCTGCGGTGATATCCTTGACATCGTCCTCAGTGGGCAGGTCACCGGTGAGCAGGAGGTAGAAGATCCCTTCTGGAATGGGCTCTTCACCGCCAGGAGCCTTGGGGAGCTTTTCCTGGAGCTCGGGAATGGTGAACCCGCGGAAACGGATTCCTTCCATTGGGTCAAGGGCTGATGTTTCCCAGACCATGCACTTGACGCCGCGCATTCCTCCATAAGCTTGAGTAATCGAGACATCAGAGATCTTGAAATCGCCATGTCCTTTGACGATGGAACTTACTTGTTCGCGCATCGGACCGAGCTTGGAAGCCAGTTTTTCCTTTAATGAAGCCATTGAGCAAACCTCCTTATGGGTTTAAGAAAAGTATTTCCCTTGAAAGAGAAATCAGAATATATCATTGTCATGAATCCCTGTCAATTTTTTTTGAATAAAGCAGAGAGAAAAAGTGTATTCCTGTATGAACTGTCTTTTGTATTGACTTTTAACCTCTTAAATAGTTTATTATTGAGGACAATGTTTTTTGATATTCATTTGAGGAGAGAGATATGGGAATTGCGTTGATCGTTGTCATCGCCATTGTGGCTTTTATGATCATCTTCGTCATCGGAGTTTACAACGGCCTTATTACCTTGAGGAACCGATGCGATAATGCCTGGGCTCAGGTGGATGTCCAGCTAAGGCGGAGGTACGACCTCATTCCCAACCTTGTCGAGACGGTCAAAGGCTATGCCAAGCATGAGAGAGAGGTCTTCCAGAAGGTCACCGAGGCGCGGGCCAAGGCTATAGACGCCGGAACAGTCAAAGAACAGGGAGAGGCGGAGAACATGCTCAGCGGCGCTTTGAAATCGCTCTTTGCCGTTGTCGAGAATTATCCTGACCTCAAAGCCAACCAGAATTTCCTGATGCTTCAGGAGGAGCTGGCCGGAACAGAAGGGAAGATCGCCTATGCCCGGCAGTTCTACAACGATAATGTCATGAAGTTCAACCTCAAGCAGCAGGTTTTCCCCTCCAATATCATTGCCAACATGTTCAACTTCAATGAGAAAGAATATTTTGAGATCGAAGAGCCGGAAGCCAGAAGGCCCGTTGAGGTGAAGTTCTGACCTGACGGTTCTCCGGACATATGCTTCTGAGTCCAAAATCCCTGTAACCCTGCATTAGCCCAGATGTACGAGCAAATCGCCAGCAATAAAAGAAAATCCTTTTTCCTCATCCTGTTCTTTCTCTGTTTGATCTTCGGTTTGGCCTGGCTTTTCGGTCAGCTGACCGACTGGGGGCCCTATGGATTGATCCTGGCTGTGGTCATTGCCGTGGCCATGACCTTTGGCAGCTATTACTCCAGCGATAAGATCGTCCTGGCCATAAGCCGGGCGAAACCGGTGGAGAAGAAGGATTACCCGTATCTCTACAATGTCGTGGAGGGGTTGGCCATAGCTGCGGGATTGCCCAAGCCTCGCTGCTACATCATCGATGACACAGCGCCCAACGCCTTTGCTTCAGGCCGCAATCCGAAGAACTCGGTCATAGTGGTGACCAAAGGTCTGTTGGAAAAGCTGAACCGGGCAGAGCTGGAGGGCGTGATCGCCCATGAGATGGCCCACATCAAGAATTACGATATTCTTGTTCAGACCTTAGCTGTGGTCATGGTCGGAGTCGTCGCCCTGCTCAGCGATTGGATCCTCAGGAGCTTTCTCTGGGGAGGAGGAAGAAGGAGAAGCGGCAGCAAGAGCGGAGGCAATGTGGGTGCGATTATCGTCGTGGTGGGCTTGATCCTGGCCGTGTTTTCTCCCCTCATCGCCCAACTCATACGCCTGGCTGTCTCCCGGAAAAGGGAATTCCTGGCCGATGCCAACGGCGCTTTCCTGACCCGGTACCCTCCCGGCCTGGCATCTGCCCTGAAAAAGCTGGCCGCGGACAAGGAGCCTCTGGAGGCGGCCAACAAGGCCACCGCCCATCTCTACATAGTCAATCCCCTCAAGGATATAAAAGGCACGGTGAACAAGCTCTTCAGCACCCACCCGCCCATCGAGGAACGTGTCGCCGCCCTGGAGAAAATGTAGGAATATAGGGACGTTCCCTGAGGGGCCACCCTATCTCTTCCTTATGGTTTCTTAAATATTATCAGATAATAGAGTGATCCCCGCAGGGAACGTCCCCAATAGCGGTTCCCCTCCAACCCAACCAATACCCTCCCACGCTTCGCCCTGGGTTTCGGATGGAGAGGAACCGTCACCGCACTTCCCCATTAGGCCGGATGTTTCCCTTATCAAGGAAATTGAAGATGCTTTTTAAAACCTGTTGAAAAGTAAGGGGATTTGATATTATAATTGTAATCCCTTGGCGGGGTCGTAGTTCAGTTTGGTTAGAACGCCGGCCTGTCACGCCGGAGGTCGCGAGTTCAAGTCTCGTCGGCCCCGCCAGATAATACCTTCATTTTAAACGAGTTCCCTTGTTTTATCCTTTCAGTCCTTTTACCATAATTTCAGCGTAAATCAGTCAAGTCTGTTGCACATTTGTGACATGGAGTCAGTGAAGAAGTCTGCCTTCAAGTGGGGCACATGACTCTGGATCACGGAAGCGGGATTCGAATCCCTGCTTCCCAGCTCTCATATTTCCCTTATTTTCTCTGATTTTCCCTGTTTCTGCCTTTCAATCCTAATACCGTATTTTCAGCTTTTTTCAGTCGATTTTGGCACATGAAATTTGATCTATTCTTTTTAGAAATGGGGCCCTGACTACGAATTAGAAGGTCGGCTCCTCTCTTTACCGGAAAACTTGAGGCTGGGATCGTAGGTACTTGTCCAGGTCTTTTGAATCCCGCCAAAAGGATCATGAGCAGCTGCATAGACCACCGCCCCCGAATCATTGGTGACAATTCTCGTAGAATTTATCTGGTCTGCGGTGTAATAGTAGTATTTGCCCTCCTGGGGTCTGTATTCGGCGATGAGGCGGCTCCCCATGTAGATATAGTCCCTGAGGCATGTTCCGTAGATATCATATTCGGAAAGGAGCCTGCCGTCGAAGGAATAGATATAGAAGGTGCCGACAGGTGATGCGGAGCTTGTTCCGCGGAGAACCTGGCTTGCGGGAGCGCCCCTTAAACCTTGCTCTTTTACCTGTTTTCCCTCGGTCGAAGATAATAGCCTCTTGACGGCTGAGAGAACATTCGCTTTTTCGACGCTTTAATTCGATAAATCCTTTATCGCTTCATCTAATTGGCGGACGCATGCCTTTATGATTTCCGAATATTTTGGGTCCTTTACACTCTCTAACGCCTTAATCCGCATTCTATACTCATATATTCTCGCCTTTGTTCTCTCTCTATACCCAGGTCCAACTCCATATACGGGGTATCCTGTGTATTTAAACAACCAGAGGTCCTTATATTCATAGAGTACTTCCAAAAATAAGCTGGGGTTTATCCGCACCAGAGCGCCTAATGTCATATCAAGTGTTTCTCCAAAAGCTCCGTCTGCAACGTTGATCAGCCGGAATGCCGCTTCAGTTGAGTACCTGTCGCCTGCCCATATTTCATTTTCCAGTATCGCATAATTCCGGAAAGTGTAGATATAATCCACGACTTTGTTCGCGGTGTCTGTATCAACTTTTATATTATCCGTGGGGAGAGTATCCAAGAATGCTTTTGCATTTTCTGGAGACGGATATTCCAGGTATGTATCAAAACTGCTCCTAACCTTATCCCAATCGATTATCTGTTCATCAATATTTGCTTCAGATTGATAACTGCCGGGCAGGCAAGTCACAAGTCCGGCAACTATTAAGCACAGAAACAGCTTGGTCTTTTGGCTTTTTAATAGAGACTTCATCACTACCTCCTTTTTATATACATAATGGCCATATAAAAAATGGAAATCCATAAGCGAATAATAGCTCGAAAACTGTAGCTGGATGAAGGTACGAGGAATAGGTTACTCCTACTATGATCACCGTTATTTCCGGAAATCGGGGCCAGTTAAGAAGGGTATTGGCCACGCAATAACTAATCATCTCTTCTCTGGCGGCTGGCCCACCCCCAAGAGTTCCGGCTTTGCCATCCCATTTCTTGCCTATCAAAATGCATCCCCTTGTATCCTTGAGGTCCTTTCCCCCGTGAATATATATATATTTTCTTCCGTCTTTATCCTCCAGCCAAACTACCCAGACTCCCAATTTTTCCGAATAGTGGAGGGTGGCGTCATACGTGCCAAGCTGAACGCAGCTAATATATTCTTCATTGTCTCTCCAAGGAAGCTCGAGTGTGCAGCCAAAAAGTACGTTGTCAACGTTATAGTATCCATAAACGCCTTTGTTACTAGAGCTAGTCCGTGTGATGGTAATTGTTATGGGATCTTTT
>Ga0209427_10005246_pt1 | contig 14867 bp, 16 predicted proteins | sample DeeMarSWOR136_30_FD_187465 | JGI IMG/M metagenome (GOLD analysis project Ga0209427, IMG submission 187465) | Marine sediment microbial communities from White Oak River estuary, North Carolina - WOR-1-36_30 (SPAdes) (version 2) | ecosystem: Environmental > Aquatic > Marine > Intertidal zone >...
GGATTTAGTAAAGTTCGCACTTCTCGCTTAGAAGATTTGTATATAAGTTTAGTAGAGGAAGATAATCATAAGATTGGAGGTGAAATAGTATTATGAACTCCATTTTGGCCATAGAGGAAAATCTTAATTTAAAGCAAATTTTCAATATTTATAAATTTGAATTATTTTTGCTAAGAAAAAGATATTTATTAGTTGTTCTTCTTTCAGTAGCAGCCACTATTTTAACCTCAATAATAGCCTTAGAATCTCCTACAGTAATGGGATTCTATGCAGGTACACTCAATCAAATTGGGTCATTTTCCTATCTTTTAACTTTATTTTTTGCTGGAGGTATTATTGCAAATGAATTTGATAGAAAAACAGCGTTAACTAACTTTACTAAGACTGGGCGTGATAATTTTTTTATAGGGAAAACATTCGCAGCATTTACTAGTGTTATAACATGGTTTGCTCCTGCTCTTGTGGTATCATTAATATTTAGTTTAATGGAGTACAATACAATACCTATAGAATTAATAATTTGGTTTGGATATTATTGTTTAGTGGGTATATCGATTACTTCCCTTTATCTTCTATGTAGTGCCATTTTTAGATCTGGAAGCCAAGCTATGATAGTAGGATTTATTATTTTCACAAGCTCAGCCATAGTGTTTGCAGTACTTCTATTTGTTGATCCGAGTATTCCAAATCCAACATTCTTTTATCTTGAACTAGTAGGACAAGCCATTTTCATAGGAGACTTTGGAATGTCTGAGATGAACATAGATTTATTGCTAGCAATCTATATAGCACTTGCATATCTTATTCCATGTCTAATACTTTCATACCTAAGATTCAAGACTCGAGATGTTTAAATAACTTTATTTTTATTTTTTTAAAAATGACAATTTTTATTCATTTTTGAAACGATTAAAAAGTGAGAAGGCATTTTTATTTTCTATAGCAGAACACTCTTCTTTATTAAAACCATTGTACTTTCCAAGCCCTTGAACCATTTCCTTTATTATAATTTCATGAACAAATGGATAATCACTACCAAAAAGTATTTTCGAAGAATCTGTAACTTGTAAAAGCGTGTTAAGAGCATAAGGTGTAGCTGATATTGCCATATCATAATAGAAATTTTTTAGATATTTTATTAACCTCTCATTTCCAAAAGTTATCCTCCAAGCTAAATACGGAGCAGTTCCTCCAGCATGTGCTAGGATAAATTTGATGTTAGGATATTTTTTGAGAATTCCATGATGAATTATATTTGCTGCTGCTCGAGTAGTATCAAAAACAAATTCCAAAACAGAAGTAGGAAAACTGAGTTTCGGGAGTTGCTCAGCAGGAGGTGCATTTGGATGGATGAATACTACCATTTTTCGATGGTTAAGTTCTGAATATAATTCTTCATATTCAGGATCTCCCAAATAAGTACCATTAATATTTGAAAGTAGAACAATACCATCTAAATTTAAAGTATCCAAAGCATACTCCAACTCATTCAATGATGCATCAATATCTGGTAAAGGTAATATTGCAAACCCTCCAAACCGTTGAGGAAAATCATTAATTAAATTAGCAGAATACTCATTGCATAATCGAGCAACTTTTTTTGAAAATTCACTATCTCCAAAATATATTCCCGGAGAAGAGATTGATGTTATCGCAGTTGCGATCCCTTGGCGATCCATTAACTCCAAGCTATCTTTAGGTTCCCATATGGGAAATTGCACATTCCCTGCTGTAATTACATTAACTTTAGCTAAAGATTTCAGATATTCTGGAGGTAATATATGGTGATGGATATCAATTCGGTACGACTTTTTCTCTATCATGGAAATTATAAAGTTATAGCGTAATTTTTTATCTATTTAAGGCAGAATTGATGATATACCCTAAAATTCTTCCTTCAATTGGAAAATATTTATTATATAGTTTAAAAAGTTCTGAATCAAAAGCGGGATTAGCATTTATATCTAGCAAAAAGAAATTTGATTCTTGATCAAGCAACCAATCAAATCTTACATAATCCTTACATTTAGTAATAGATTTTAAATTAATTAATTCCTCCTCGATTTCTCCTAATTCCGAATTTTCAATATCGCATCTCCTATAGAAATCTTTAACCGGTAAAGAACTATAATTTTTCTGATTAAAATCATAGAAGTTTTTTGGAGTTACTCTAATAGTAAGAGCTTTGATATCATTACACTCTGCATTCCCAATTATTAATGTTGTGTATTCTCTTGCATCTTCAATAAATTCTTGAATAAGTATTATATCCTTTTGTCCCAAACTCTTCTCAAGATAATCAATTCTATCAGTAACTTGTTGAAATGAATTACAAATGCTGCTTTCATCAAGAAGTAAAGAATCTCCTGAAAATCCCATTTTAACTATTACTGGATATGTTAAGGAATTTACTTTCTCTTCTAAAAACGTTATATCAATTTCGGGATAATATATCGCAGTATTAGGAAAATTAATTTCTAAATAATCCATAACATATAGCATTAGATCTTTTCTCTCTAAGAATTCGACATTATTAGCTTGTCTCCCTGTGTATTTTATACCTAAAAAATTAAATAGTTCAATAAAAAATGCATTTTTAGAAAAATCATTTTCATATCCATTGTCTGCTAAATTCACAACCAAGTCGATATTGTCTTTATTTTTGAAAAAGTAATCGATACTTTCATTATGGTTATCTAACATCAAAACTTCATATTTATCGTTCAGAAGCATTAATTCATTTTGAAAATCTTCAAAATCTGTATAATTATCGATGGGTAATTCAATATTATTAATTTTTATATTATTTAACTTATCATAAAAAAGAACAACAATATTTTTCATTTACATTTTCCAACTTCTTATAAGTATAATTATAGCTTCTTTATTGTATATAATATTTTATCTTTGTTGTTTAAAAATAACTTATTGTTATCATGTTACCAAATAAAAATTTTTTTAGTTATTAATAATAATGAAACACTTCACGAGTAAAATATTGATTTGGATGGCATTTATGTTAATATCATATAAAATATTTTATCCTAAATGAAAATATGATGACTAAATAGTAATTTGAATAAAAATAACTTGTTATATAAATATCAATATTAATTTTTTTTTAAAATTAGCAATATAGAAAAAGACGTGGAAATAATTTCCACATCCTTGTTCGTGTTTTATCTAAAAAATTGAGTTGACGTTTTAATTAGAGAGATTTTCCTTTTAAATTGATAGGTATAATTATTCCCATTATCGTTTTAAAGAATATTTGAAAATTTACTTGTTTCTCTCTTTATGTATTAAATTTTTTACCAATAACCCCTACATATATAGCTGTCTCATTAATGCCATCAATTTGTAATAATTTATTAATTTCATCATCATATATTGCCCCAATAGTACATGCTCCTAATCCTAAAGCCTCAGCAATTAAATAAAAATTTTGGCCTATATGGCCAACATCCATATAGATATAACGATAGCATCGTTGAAGATATTTCCATCTAGATCTTTCTATAATCGCGGTCCATACAAAATTTACAGCGGAATTAAATGCTATTTTCTGGTCTAAACACCCTTTAGCAATTTCAGTTCGAAAGTCACCTTTACTTAGTAATTCGAGATAATGATTTGGAATATTGTAATGATAAATCCCATGATCTAATTCCTCAATGTTATTTACTATAGGATATATTTCAATAGGATATAATCCTCCTGCAGATGGTACTGTTCGAAATGAAAAGTTTGGATATATTCGAGTTAACCCTGTCATTCCAAATAATAAAAGACTAAGTTCAGAAAGCTCTAAAGGTTCCTTGCTGAATTTCCGTATAGATTTTCTGTTTAATATAACTTTCCAAAATTTAGTATTATCATCAAAGTCAGGTTCGGGCAATTTAATCATTCTTATAGCATTAGGATATGCTTTATGAGATTCTGGCTTTGTAGTCCAATCTAGCCTGTGTTCTGGAAGTTGATTTCGAATATATTTAGATTTCTGCTGAAAATTATCTCCATATTTTTCAAAATTAGTATTCATAGTACAAATACAAACAATAAGGCTTAAAAGGTTTAATTTAATATTTTAAAAGAAGTAAATAAATATAATTTAAGAAGTATTGGTAGATTGATTCCAATGAGTGAAAAAATTAAGCTGAAAAGGATAAATTCTGAACGTGCTGCATATTTTCATGCTTTATCAGCTACACCAGAAGAGGATGCTTGGAACAAAGCAGAAATTTGGGCTAAAAAGAAAGGTTTATTAAAAAAAAATTCAAAAACTAGAATTTTTGGACGAAATACTTATCCAACTGAAAACCCAGAACCTCATGGATATGGGTATTTTATTACAGTTCCTCCTGATATAGAGATTGAGAAAGATATTATTGTACGTGAAATTCCCGAAGGGCTATATGTCATAACAAAATGTGATGGAATAGAAAAGATAGGCGAAGAATGGGCTAATCTATGGAATTGGGTCAACATCAGCGAATATGAATACATTGGAGAAACAAAGGGAGAATATGGTTTCGAATTAGGTTTTGAAGAACATCTTAATTGGTATTCATCAATGGTAGAAAAAACAGAAAATAAATTCAAATTTAATCTAATGCTGCAATTAAAGGAATAATGAAGTCAATTCTCATCATTGTGTCATCGTGAATATTGTTTAAATATAATTTTCTGTATTATAATATTGATCAAAATTAAAACAAAATGATTAAATATTAATATATAAATAAGCTCTTTTTGGTAAATCGGCTAAATTTTCTACAAAGATTAACAGATATACAGCATATTAGCACAACCTGTTGCATGGATATGACCATCACCATTTCTTCATAAAGCACATAATTTGAAGGGTCTTGAAAACAAGTAATTGTTTGTATGTAAAATCGACCTAATTTTTTTTATAAAGGTTTATTAAAGTCTTATTCGAATAGGAAAAACATTTAAAAACGCGATCATAAAAAATATTTATGTCAAATAAAAATGAAACTTCGGAAAAGACTATAAAAAGTGAATATCTTTATCGCAGGAAACCCGTACATTTGAATATAGAAAGTTCAGATGATAAATTCGATGTAGTTGTACCAAAAAAGAATCTTATCGTTCTAATTGCAATTTTTTTAGCGCTCTTCTTTATCCAATTCTATTATTTTAGTGGACTTTATTATAGGCTTATGTTTCCAGATGAACCTTATCATCCTGGGGATTTCTATTGGTGGGCGCCTTTAGTGTTTATCGCAATTGCGATTGTTCCTATATTTGCGTGGGGTCAGATTGGGGCACGATTTGCCTCTAGAAGCATGGTAAAATATTTAAGAAAAACGGTATCGAAAAAAAGACCAAAAATTGCTGAAATTGTTTTAGGATATCCTCTAAGAACCAAAGATATTTATTATCTTGAAACCTTTCCCATGGATTTAAATTTGGGGAAAGGAGTTGCTAGTATAAAGATTTTTGTCAAGAGAGTATTGAATGTATTGTTCCTTTCCATGGGTATGAGCGTTGTCATTTCTCAGGTAGTAGCACCATATCTTTATGAGCCTGTCAGTGAGTGGGATCCTGATTTATATTTTAATATCGAGGAAATGATCATTGATCTTACCATTTATTTAGGTCCATTTACTTTACTGATCCTCATGTTCGTTATGCCTGTATTTTGGGTTGCTGAGGATACTCAAGCTTACCGAGTTAACGAGTATCAAGATTCGGTCCGCTTAGGCTATTATTTGAGAACTGGACTATTAAGTAAAATTCTTGGATTCTTTGGATTAGTTATCGTATTTAATTTAGCTCAAGAATTTGCTTCCGCTCTATTAGCTGAAGGTGAAGCAATTGAACCTTCGCTTTTAATGAGTTCTCCAGAACTTGCGATTCAAGTGTATACCACAACATTTATCTGGTTTTGTCTTATTCTCGGAATGTGTTCCGCAATTCCATTTTTAGTTACGCTGGTATATTTATCTATCTATCATGAAAGATGGGTAAATAACGTAAGAGTTAAAGCGAGTGAATTTATGGAACTTGGTACATTAGAAGTTCGAGAACCCATGGAAGCCAATTTGAAATATATGAGAAATTTGGATATGATCGATGAAACTGGTGGATTTTTCCAAACTATACATGGAAGGATTATTCTTATCGCATTGATTATAGTTGTAGCCTTAATTTGCTTCTATCTTGCATTTATATTGGGTTTCGAAGGAGCCTTATTTTAGTAAAATTGAATAATTTCTAAATTTCATTTCAATTTTTTTTTTATTTTTTCTTTTTATATTTTTTTCAGATTTTAGTAAAAATAAATGAAAATTTAAACCATTTAAATGATTCTAAGCCCACTTAAATATATAGGAATGTAAATACCTAGTTTCAATAATTTCAACCTTTAGTTTAAAACTTTTTGTAAGAACTATTGGATCTACTGGATCAGGATGATGAATTCGTCGTTTCCTTATTAATTTAACACCCTCTTCAGTTAATTCTATAATAATTAACATACCATTGGGTTTCATAACTCGAAGAAACTCTTTTATAGCACGAGCTTTATCATCAATATGGTGAAGTGATGTATAAAGAAATATTGCATCAAAAGAAGCATTATCAAAAGGAAGATTTTCAGCATTAAACGGTTTGAACGTAATTTTCTCCTCCACATTCACTGATTGGGCTCTTGATTTCCAATCTGCCCATTTTTCATTCTCAGGTTCACCAGTAATAACATTATATCCATGGAGGGCGAGTGTAATTGCCATAAATCCCCATCCAGTGCCAATATCTAAGATTTTTGAGTTTTTATCTAAATCTAATCTTAATATAATTGACTCTAAAAAGTCTGCATCTCGACTAAATTTTTCACCCAAGGTCTCTTTAACCTTTTCTAAGCTCATTTTCATAAATCTATTTTGTTTTTTTGAATATATAAGCACTTGAAGTTTTAGTATATCCTATTCCTCGATTAATATTCTTTAAATATTTCTTTGTAATTTTCAATTCTGGTTTTTTTGGAATGAAATATTTGTCTAAATTTTTATTAGTTAATCGATATTGGCTATTATTTTTGTAAATTACTGCGATAAATTCAAAATCATCATCTAAATATGCTAAACCCGCGTCTCCATGGCTATTGTTAGCCAAAAGAATACCATTTTTTTTAAGATATTTCTTGCAGCTTTCAGACACAAAACCAGCATATAAAGATATTAATAAATCAAAATCTTCAATTATTTCTCCAAAATCCAGATTATAGTCAGAGTAATAATATCGTATTATTGGTGTTTGAGTATAAGCACGATTTTTAGAAATAAAATCCATAAAATCATTGGCTTTAAAAAAATTATTAGTTTTTTCATCAAAATCAATATAGACAGTTATTGGAATATAAAATGATGGAGCAATATCTATACAACTTCCGGGATATAAAGCACTTTGAACACCATACTTTTCAACCAAAAGTTTAAAAATTTCTCTTCTATCACCATTGTGAAAGTATTGTCTATATTGTTGTGCTGTACTTAAATCCTTTTTGGTCATAATAATTTTATTATTAGAATTCTACATTTTTTGGAAATCTAAGGAGATTGAATTAATACAATATCTACAACCCTTATTTTCCGGTACATCATCGAAAACATGTCCTAGGTGCCCTCCACATTTTTTACACAGAACTTCAGTACGAATCATACCATGACTTCTATCTTCTTTTTCATCAATGTTATCTTTATTCATAGGTTTATAAAAGCTAGGCCATCCTGTTCCAGAATTAAACTTTTCATCAGAAGAAAATAAAGGAGCACCACAACCAGCACATTTGTAAATTCCTTTTTCATGGTTGTTTACATATTTTCCTGTAAATGGAACTTCAGTTCCTTTTTCACGTAGAACCCTATATTGTTCTTTAGTAAACTTTTTTTTCCATTTATCTTCAGTTTCTTTTAATTCCATACATTTCAATAATAAATCTAAGTATTATAATACACTCTTTATGGAGATTAAAGCTTTTGCCCTTGGATAATTATAAAAATAATAAATTATTTAACCTAAGTTTATAGAAAATTAGCCTTACGTTTAACTTACTAAATTCCTTTATTACTAACTATGAAGAATGAAAAAGCCATTTTTGCAGCAGGATGTTTTTGGGGAGTAGAAGCGAAATTTCGAAAAGTAGAGGGTGTTTTATCTACTCGAGTAGGGTATACGGGAGGCCATTTTTCTGAACCTACCTATAAGCAAGTATGTTCTCATAAAACTGGCCATGCCGAAGCTATAGAAATAGTGTTTGATGCATCTAAAGTTTCATATGATAAATTATTAGATATATTTTGGTCAATACATGATCCTACTACTCTAAACCGTCAAGGTCCTGATGTTGGTACCCAATATCGATCAGCCATTTTCTATCTTAATGCTGATCAAAAGGAAAAAGCCTTAAAATCTAAAGAAAAACTTGAACTGTCTAAACGCTTTAAAAATCCAATTGTGACTCAGATAGTACCTGCCTCGGAATTTTGGGAAGCAGAAGAGTATCATCAACAGTATGTAGAAAAAAAGAACAAGAAATATATTGTCAATCTTTAAAAATTTTAAGATTATTAGACAAATGAAATTATAAATATCAAAGACTTTTTTTTAAATTCTTAATTTTTAGACCTATTAATATGCGGAATAAAAGATCTGACTTTTTTATCTTTTTTGATGATGGTGGTGTTCTAAATGATAATAATGTTCGAGGACAACAATGGCAAGAATTAGTTGGTAAATATTTTACCCCTAAATTTGGTGGTAATCCAGAATCATGGGGAGCTGCAAATGCTCAAATAATAGCTGATTTTACTGGTAAAGAGGTTCCGAAATTAATATTTGAAAATAAGGAAAAATCTTATCTGGAATTCAGAGATTGGTTTATAGTAAAATGGGTAAATGATATGTTTGATTACGTAGGAATTAAGCGTCCTAAGAGAGATCTCTATAAAGATATATATTATGGCGCGGCTCAGTATGTTGATATTAGAACAAAAGCTGCATTTCCTGGTGTAATTGAGACTATTAAGATGTTATATAATAAAAGCTATACCCTATGTACTGCATCAGGCACAGAATCTATTGAATTAAAGTACTATCTTGAAGGAATGGGAATTAAACAATACTTTAAACAATTTTATGGGCCTGATTTAGTCAATATTCTTAAGATTGATGGTACTTTTTATAGAGCTATTTTTAATGATTTAGACATTACTCCACGCCAATCGATTTTTGTTGACGATAAGCCATATTACTTGAATATTGCACAGAAATTGGGTGCTAATGTGATTCAAGCGTGCTTAACTGGAGAATTTAGCCCCCAGTTTCAATATGTCATTACTGAAATGGAAATCATTCCCAGAATTATTGAGGAAATAATAGAAAATATAAGTTAGTTCTATTAGAGTTATAATTTATATAAATTGTAGTAAATTTATAATTTCCTAATACATTCAAAAACTGCTTCTGATAAAACATGTTCCCGTGGATCATCATATAAGTAAAATCCAGATTTATTCATAGCATAAGCAAATCCAGTTTGAGTATCCGGATCTGCATAACCAAAAGAACCACCAGCACCAGGCGTTCCAAAAGCCTTTTCACTAGTTCCAAATTGAAATTCAGGCGTTGGTTTTAAGAATCCCAAAGAAAATCGAGATTCTATCTGCAATACTTGATCAAATCGTCCTAATTCTGGATCTGCCGCAGGCTTCATAATTGCATCGAGAGTTTCTTGTTTAATGTTTAATTCATAGCCGCCCTGAGCAAAAATACCATATAACCTTGCTATATCTCTCACAAGACCAATTCCATTTGAAGCTGGTAATTCAATTCTTCTCAATTCACGTGTGTTATATCTCATTGTTTGACCTAGAACTTTTGGATTAGAAAATGTACGGTTTGTTATTGTACCCTTCTTAATAAAAGCTTTAACAAATGGTTTTGGATACTTGTCCATATTAAATAACATTCGGAATTTATACATTGGAGCATATATGTTGGCAATTCGAGAATCAGGTATATCTTCTGATAAGCCTATATAAAACTCAATACCTAATGGTTTAGCGATTTCATCTTGAAAAAATTGCCCAATTGTACGGTGTTGAGGATCTGTTTTTCTTATAAGCTCACTCTCATACCATCCAAGGGTAATTCCATGATAACCGTGCATTTTTCCAGGTTCCCATAATGGAGCTTGTTCTGCAATGATTTTTCCCATTTTTTCTACATCCCCTAAAGTATCTAAATCCATGGGCTCATCAATCGCACATAAACCTGCTTGATGAGAAAGTAATTGGCGGACAGTGATATTTTCTTTTCCTTTTTGTGCAAATTCGGGCCAATATTTTGACACTTTTTCATCATATTCGAAATATCCTCTTGTATGTGCTAATGCTACCGCCAAACCAGAAATACCTTTCGTTGTTGAAAACACAAGTACCATTGTATCTTCTTTCCATGGATCTTTAGACTTTTTATCTCTATAGCCTCCCCAAAGATCTACTATTTTCTTACCCTTATGATAAACAGTACATGCAGCACCAACTTCTTCTCCCTTTTCAAAATTTTCAGCGAATTTTTCTTTTACTTTTTCAAATCCCGGTTCAACTGAACCATGGATCATAGATTTATCGATTTTCATAATTTAATACCAACTGTTAGTTATTTTTTAATAAACTTAGTGTTAAATTTTAAAAATGCGATGTTTATATTTATATTTCTAGTATAAATGTTTAAGGGATTAATGTGTTTTACCTGCTGCTCTTTGAACTAATAAGTCTGTTTGACCTTTCACAGGAACTGAATTTCTAACTTTTTCAATGGTTATAGCTCCAGAGGGACAATTCGAAGCGCATACACCACAGCCTATGCATTGATTTAATCGAATTTTCATTATATCATCTGATAAATCTTCTTTATGCGGCCAATGATGATAAATCGCTCCCATTGGACAAATATCTTTACAAATCTCGCATAGTGTGCACACTTCCCCATTAATAACGGGCTCAAAATTTGATTTCGTAATAGAATCATAATTATTAAGCTCTCTAACTGATTTTAAAAAACCACAGCAACATGAACAGCAATTACATACAAATGTAGCCGTATCTTGCATATTGAATGTTTCATGAACTAATCCTTCCTTTTCTGCTTTTTCCATAACTTCCATTAATTCTCCTAAAGAGACTTCTCGACCAACTCCCTGCTCAATAACCATTTTAGCCAATACTCCAGTTGTAACACAAAAATTTTCATCAGTTCGTTTGCATGGTTCACCTGCTAGCTTTGCGGCATTTCTACAACTACAAGGAACAACTGCATATACTTTTGGATGAGCTTTTTCGAGGTATTCTTTCAAAATTTCATAGGGCATTATTTGATGTTTAATATCTAAAGTACCTTCTAACTCAATAACTTTTTCAGTTGGTTCAATAGCAGGAATTACTCGATATATAGAATAATCACTTGAACTTAACTCATAAGGGAATCCTAAGTTGAATAGAGCTACATGAGCTTCAGCTGCCTTTTTCATGCGTTCGGGATTATCTCGATTTGTTGTGAAATATACTTCAAAACCACCAGGTAAATAAGGTAATAGCATAAATAATGGGCCCAATTTTATAAGCTTTCCTTTATAGTACATATCTTCAAGTTCTTCAGTTAAATATTTTATTGGAATGTTGGTTAATTTCAATATCTTTTGTAGATTCATAGGTGAGTTAGGTTTTTTAAATGAGCTTATTAATATCTTAGCCTCTTCTTCAGTAAACATATTCTTCAACAATTTCATAGTAATCTCATGTTTAGGTAAACCAATTACGTTCTCGCCAGTGCTCAATAGTAATCTTAATTTCTCATATAATTCCAATTCTGTCATTGTTCCATTTCTCTTGATATTGAATTTTATTTTTATTAATAATAATTTAGATTTAGGTTAAATTTTAATTAAGGTTAAAAGTTAATTTTTTATCGAACTTATAGTTATTATAATTAGATTACTGCTCTTAAACTTCAACATTCATTTTTTCAGTTTAGTTAAAACTTAATTAAATGAATTTTTTAATTATGTAAATCATTTGTAGTGATTAAGAGTATTTTATCTCTTATCAAAAAAAACCTATTAAGAATAAGTGATCTAAATTACAACTCCAATTGAAGATCTTGATTCTAGAATTGAACAAAAATTAAAAAACAATACAATGCAACTTTCAATTGCTGAAGGATCTTTTGGAGTATTCAGCAGTGTTTTAGCTGAAAATTATATGGTCCCCTTTTCCCTTAGCATTAATTCTTCACCATTTCAAATTGGATTATTGTCTTCTGTAGGTAATTTAATAGCACCAGTTGGGCAAATGATTGGATCTAAAGAAATTGAAATTAAAACACGAAAAGAAATTTTAATAAATGGAATTATAGGACAAGCGTTTATGTGGCCATTATTCCTAATTATAGCAATCTTATTTCAAATTGGTTTTCTTCGATCATTTCTCCCATGGATTTTGATTATGATATATCTTATATATATGTTGTTTGCAGGGATAATGACTCCTCCTTGGTTCTCAGTCATGGGAGATATTGTTCCTGAGAATTATAGGGGTAGATATTTTGCAAAAAGAAATTTAATCACACAATCAATAGCTATCTTTGGAATGATTATTTTATCGTTTATGCTAGATTGGTTTGAAACTCAAGAGATTATTTATTTTGGATTTACTTTAATCTTTATTTTCGGTTTTGTAACTCGACTGATTTCTTATCTTCTCTTTACGAAACATTATTATCCACCTTATGTTTTTGAAAAAGGAGATCACGTAAAAATGAGTCAATTCATCAAAGAAATACCAAAGAGTAATTTTGGAAAATTTACATTGTTTATTTTATTATTAACATTTGGACAATGGATCGCAAAGCCATTTTTCGCTGTGTATATGTTGACTCAATTGAATTTTGGATATTCACTTTTTATTATTATTAATTTATCATCTACATTAGTCGGTCTAATTACCTTTCCGGTATTAGGTAGATTATCGGATAAATTTGGAAATGTAAGTTTACTTAGAGCTGGAGCAGTTATTATACCTCTTTTACCTTTTTTTTGGATGATCTATAACAATCCCCTCCAAATCTTCTTCGGTATTCAGATCCTAAGCGGCTTTGGATGGACAGCATTCAATTTAGCAGCAGCTAACTTTATATATGATAATATCCCCTCAAAAAAGAGAGGAAATTATATCGCTATGTATAATCTCTTTATTGGTTTAGCGATATTCGGAGGAAGTCTTCTTGGTGGTATTTTTGTAAGTTTTGTTCCAATCTCACTTATGAATTCTTATCATTTCATCTTTTTATTGTCTGGAATTATTCGAATCACAGTTGTAATTGCTTTATTGCCAAGAATTAAAGAAGTTAGAGTTACTACAAAACCCATTTTAAATGTAAAAGAAAAAAGTATTTGTAAATGGCTGTTTGATATTATTCTCAGAAGTAACCATCAAAAAAAAAAAATAAAAAAGTAAAAAAATTTCTAATGATTTTAAAAACCTGTTGCAACCATTACATTAGTTGCTTTAATTACAGCAGCTACTTCTTTTCCTTTTTTCAACTCTAATCTCTCTGCAGATGACTTTGTAATTACAGAGGCTATTTCAATACCCCCTGCTAATTCAATAATAATCTCAGAATTGATAGCACCATGAGTTATTTTTTTCACTTTACCTTTCAATACATTTCTAGCGCTAATTTGCGGCATGAGAAATATAAAGATAACTTTATTTATATCTATTTTTGTAATATTTTCTAATAAGAAAGATACAAATACAAATCAGAACAACCAACTTATAATTGCTCTTTTCTAGAGTTTAAAATTTCTGCTCTTTCAGATAGAATGGTTTTAATATTTTCTGTATCACTGGGTAAAGTAGAGCACGAAAAAAAACTTTCAGCAGACATAATGAATAAACACAAAAAAGGCGGATGGTCTCAAGCACGTTTCAACAGGTTGAGAAAAGGTTCGATACATGCTTTCTTCTCTGAAGTAATAGGAGCACTACAAAAAATAGCAGATGAACAAATTATACTCGCAGGACCAGGAACAGCTAAAATACAGTTTAGAGACATGCTACCAAGAAATCTAAATGATAAAATCGTTGAAACCATTGATATCAGTATCAACGATGAAAAAGAACTTCTGAAAGAATCCATTTATCTAATTTCTAAAAAGGAGAAACAAAAAAGCGTTGAAGCCGTTAAACACCTGAAAGAGGAAATACTGAAAGATGGACTCGCTGTCTACGGCGTAAAGGATACATTGCAAGCAGTAAAAAACGGGCAAGTGGAACTACTACTCATAGAGAAGGACTACAAACCACATGGATGGATATGCGAAAACTGTCAAATAGTAGAAGAAGGAAAAAAAGAGATATGTCCTTATTGTGGTAAAAAAACCTCAGAAGTAGATATTTTAGAAGAAATACTAGAGTTTGCTGAGAGAACTGATGCCCAGATAGAGTTTACAGATGATGAAGAAATATCTAATCTTGGCCATGTAGGGGCTATTCTACGGTACAGCTGAAAAGAGTTACAATTCTTTTTTCTCTTCTTTACTTGGTTTTACTATTTTCGTGTCAGGTATAGGAACTTTCATCATTCTTATACCTAAACGTGCAATTCTTGCACCTGCGAATAACAGGAAAAACATTATTGCTAGCCATGCCATCAAGTTAAATAATGGATACATAGGTCTCAAAATTTGGCTCATATCAAAAGTTACTTCGCCTGAAGATGCATTAACTTCTGCTTGCGACGTATCTGTATCTTCAACTTTAACTATTTGAATAGGA
>Ga0209427_10005247_pt1 | contig 14865 bp, 13 predicted proteins | sample DeeMarSWOR136_30_FD_187465 | JGI IMG/M metagenome (GOLD analysis project Ga0209427, IMG submission 187465) | Marine sediment microbial communities from White Oak River estuary, North Carolina - WOR-1-36_30 (SPAdes) (version 2) | ecosystem: Environmental > Aquatic > Marine > Intertidal zone >...
CATTATTTCTTCCTTGACTATCTTCTTCTTGAGGAGGTATTCCATAGTTCCCATACTCGCATATTTTGGACCAGAGACTACTTTAGAAAAAGCATCTATTATGTGATCAATTCCTGGCATATATATAAGTCGATGTAGTATATTTGGCACTGCTTCTAAGTAACGGGGTATTTCAGAGCCGATTAATATAGCTTTGTTCTCTCCAATTGAAAGAATCGCCTTTGGAAAATCTGTTGTATATTGTATGACATGAGTAAAGGATGGTTTGTGACCATAAGCGATCAAACCTATGTTTTTAGCAACAGTCTTAGCTTCTTCTAAGGCTTCAGCAGCCATTTTTTGGGCTATTGTTCCATTAATTTTTATAAAAGCAGCGTCTCCAATTGCAAAAGAATCCGCACTTCCATTTATCAACAATCTTTTATCAACCTCAATATAACCTTTATATAAGTTTGCGCCAATAATTTTGGAGGTAATTTCAGGGCTCTGAACTCCAGCAGCCCAAATTGTTATATCTGCTTCAACAGTGCTACCGTCTTCGAGAATGCATCTTTCTTTCTCTATTTCTTTTACTCCTTTCCCTAATAGGAAGTTTGTGCCACGTGAAATGAAATATTCATGTGCAATCTTTCGAGCTAAATCATTGTTGTACATGGGCATTATTGAGTTCATTTTGTCGACTACAGTAACTTTACCATTCCTATTTTTGATTTTGAAAAAATCGAGTAATTCAGCCACAATTTCTAGACCTACAAATCCTGCTCCTACAACTACAATGTGAGGGTTTTCCAAATCCAATTGTGTCAGTTTTTCGTGAATATTTATAAAATCAGTTAGAGTATGAGCTGGAAGCGCAAGATTTGCTCCTACAACATTAAAAAAGTTAGGTTTTGCACCTACGGCCACGACCAAGACATCATAAGTTTTTTCCTTTCCATCAACTTTTAACTTTTTTCTATTTAAGTCGATGCTTTCAACATTGCCAACTGTTAGTTCAAAATCCCATTGTCCAGAAGCATTTTTAAGATCATATACAAGTTCTTCGACTTTTATTTTTTCACTTATAATCTCTGCACATCCTATTATATTCTCAAAGTACTTTTTATTAGTTATTAGTTCAATTTCTATATTTTCAACCTTTCTAAGTATTAGTTGTCTCAAAGTCTCTGTCCCGCCATAGCCTCCGCCAATTATTACTATCTTCTTGTTCATCCAATCACCCAAAATAATTTAAAGTAAATAATTTGTTCTTTTTAAATTTTGATTTCAAAAAATTGGTATTTTTTGCTTCAATTAATTGGGCGAAGGAGTCCCCTTCGATAGGGTGGGGTAGCTGACCTGTTATTAGGGCTTCCTTCTTTGAATAATGCATTCTATAAAGTATAAATCGCTTTGTAATTGACCCCAAACCTTCGTACCAGTTTCAGTGAATATCCATTCTTGTTTTCCGAAGTCGCTACTTAGTATCAAGGAATTATTCTATTTCGCATCCAATGTTTTAGAATTACTGCCAAAGATTTCCAATTTACTTATTTCTTGTCCAAGTGCAACTGTGGATTATAACCATTATTTTCTTGGGCATATTTTCACACTCATAAGGAAATAAATGAAAAAATCGTAGAAGAAAAAAGATTCACAAAAAATGACAACAAGATTCTACTTTTGTTTCCATTGTTGTGGTATCATCGGTTTATAGCCTTCGAGATCTAAATACACATGCTTGTATCCTAGGTCTTTTAGATGTGCAACTATTTGGCGTATTGCGTCTTTATTAAATAATTTGTCAAATTCATCTTTTCCAATTTCTATTTTGGCATAATCGTCATAGTCACGTACACGTAGAACACGAGCATGAAGGAGATTTCGAACAAACCTTTCTGCTTTTCCAACTCTAAATATTTTCTCTTCTGTAATTAGATGTCCATAAGGTATTCTAGAAGAAAGACAAGCTAGTTGGGGTTTGTCCGCAAAAGAAAGGCCACGAGATCGTGCTATTTCTCTTACTTCCGGTTTTGTAATGCCAGCCTCAGCTAAAGGACTTCTGATACCTAATTCTTTTAATGCAACATAACCTGGTCGATGTCCTTCCAACTCTGAAGCATTAGTCCCGTCAACAATTAGTTCTGCTCCTTCCAGGGCTCGATATTCACTTAATATGGTAAATAATGCTTTTTTACAATAATAACACCGATTATCTGGATTTTTTACAAATTCTGGATGTGCTAATTCGTCAACTTTAACAATCATATGAGAAATACCACCAATTTCTTCCGCAATTCTCTGTGCGTTTCCAATTTCGCCAAGGGGTACAGTTTGCGAGTCGGCTGTGATAGCCACAACACGTTTAGCTACATCTTTTGCTAATAACGCAATTGTCGAACTATCAACTCCTCCGGAAAATGCTACAATTACAGTTTTATCCCGAAGTATATCGTAAACACGTTCAATCTTTTCTTCAAGCATTTAGTAATACTCCTATATGAATTTATGACATTGGAATACTTAGAAAGGATGTAAATAAGAGTTTCGACATACGCAAACATCAAAATTCTATAATAATCTTTCATCAAATTTTACTAAATAATTCATCAGCGCGTTAAACATCTTAAAAAACATTTGATTAGTGCCAATTATAACATATACAATAATTCAGCTATTTACTATTTTTCAATGTATCCACTTCTTTTTTTAACCTATTTCTTAAAGTAATTCCATGAATTGGAAGAAATCCATACCAATAAAGAAGACCAAATAATCCTCTCGGAACAAACATGGTATGTTGATGAACTTCTGTTGTTTGGTTATCAATTTTTCTTAGTAAAAATTCCAAAGCGGCTCGGCCGGGTATTCTCAATTCAGCATACAGTTTAAGATGTTTTTGGTGCTTTATGCTAATCACATTCCAGCAATTGACAAAATCAATAAGTTTTAAATTCGATGAATCCTTTTTGCCTGTTCTTATACCTAATTCGCCAATTAATTTGTCTATTACACCTCGAAACTGCGATGGCAAATTGTCACAATAACCTCCTAACCCTAGCATTTCTATAATTGTGTTCCAGACGTCTTCAAGAGGAGATTCTATAACTATTGAACGATGATCTCGATAAGTAGAACCTCCTGCCCACAAAGGATCTCCGAGTTGTGTCCACTCAGGAATAAATTCGGGATATTTTCTACTAGTTACAGTTCTTATAAGAGTGTATTCAATCTGGCTTAATGCTAACTGAATGGCTTCCTTATTTGTAAGCAGTCTTTGTGGGATAATATTTGTAATATCATCATTTAAGCAAATTAAATCGTATTTTAAACCCATGATTAATGGAAGAGCGATAGATGCTGATATAGGAGTAATTAAATTGATCCAATAAGAACTCAATCTTGGTGTAACAAAAGGAACATGAACAACAAATCTTTTTACAAGTTTTGCTTCTTGCGCATAAAGTTTCCCTAAATCATAGTAAGTAATGATCTCTGGACCACCGATATCAAGCGTTCTATCACTTGTTGCAGGGTTCTCTAAGCAACCAACTAAGTATTTCAAAACATTACTAATGGCTATTGGCTGGCTTTTTGTCCTTAACCAACCAGGAATGATCGTTACAGGTAATCGTTCAGTCATATATCTTAGAATCTCAAATGAGACGCTACCAGCTCCTATTATCATTGCAGCTCTTAGTATTGTAACTGGGACACTACCTGACCGAAGGATTTTCCCGACCTCAAATCTTGATCGTAAATGTTTGCTGAGACCGGCCTGTTCTTCCCCTAGTCCACTCAAATAAACGATACGCTTAAGTTCTGTATGTTCTGTAGCCCAAACCATATTTTCCGCAGCTTTTTTATCAAGTTTAGCGAAATCCTTGCCATGATACATCGAATGTATAAGGTAGTAAGCTGCAAAACAACCCTCACAAGCCTTTCTTACAGACTCCCGATCAAATATATCAACAGCTACGGGCTCTACTTTGGGATGATGCGCCCAAGAATGACGTTCAAGTTTACTCAATTTTCGCCAAGAAGCACGAACTGTGTATCCTTCTTTTAGTAGACTTGAAACAAGTCTTCTACCTACGTAACCTGTTGCTCCTAATACGAGGACTTTTTCTAAGACCATTTTTACTACATCGTTCTTTAAAATCAAGTAGTCTATTCTTTTATGTGAGAATATTATATTTTTTGGTAAATGCAAAACTCTTCTAGTTGTACGTATCAACGGATGAGTTGACTGGTGAGTTACCTCATACTCAAGCTATGAGGCTTCCTGCTTCAACAACCAGACTCGTCCCCTTGGTGGGGCGGAGGTCTCGATGTTAACAAGCCTGAATTCCCTACAAACCATAGGTGCTCATATTTAAGGACAACTGAGTGTATAAATGCCTAGCACTTCATTACCTCATAGCAGCGATGTTGCTTTCTGGCTTAACTGTCAGTAAAATTAGAATAACGGTTTGACATCTATGTGAACATTGTAATATGCTAGCTTTTATTTAGGGGATTCAAACATTCATACGCTAACTTATTGCCAGAAATGCAAGTTTAAAAGTGCATTTAGTTGAAAAATTTATTTATCAAGAAAAGGAAGACAAATTAGATACTCATACAAATCATATAAATCATTACGACTTCATTTGTTCAAATTCTATCTCCACTTGGATTTCGTGAAGTTGAGCTCGTAATTTCGCTTCATGTCCCTTTTCTTGTTCTATCAACAAAGAAAACAGCCTTTGTGCGTTATCAGTAGTTGCTTTTTGAAAAGCTTCAGTATAATAACGCATAGAGGCTTGTTCGCGAGCTATAGCAATTGTGATTATTTCCTTCATTTCTTCCAACGATTTTATTTTACTAGACACACGCCCACCTCAATTATAATTACTTTAGTAATTAATTCTCATATCAATACGGACAGATTCTCGATTTGCCATTTCTATTTCAGTTTCTTTCGTTCTGCGTCTATTATTGACTGTATTTCATTAATATGATTTTTAATGTTTATCACATGTCTTTTCTCTTCTTCTAATAAGGTCGAAATCATTCTTCGTGCTCTTTCAGTTAGTGTTTTTTGGTAGATTTCCGTATAATAGTGTACAGAATTTTGTTCACGGGCCAAGGCGATGCATAATATTTCAACCATTTCTTCTAACTCTTTAATTCTTTTCGACAAACACACACCCCTACTTTTAAAACTTTAAGAATAGACTATTTTGCCTCCATAGTGACCAAGAATTGTGGCTATTGGCACTAAACTCCATACTACTGCCAAGTAAATGTAACTTAAGTTAGTTAATGAAAGTAGGATGTTTGGATTCAAAGTTCGCCATGTAAAACCTGCTGTAATGATTGCAATTAACAAGATAGTATATACTATTTTACGAACAAAGGTTTTAGTCCTTCTCCCTTCGTAAGTGACTTTCCAACTGAAGACGCCCGAGAGTGCACATGGGGTACCCGTCAAGAATCCCAATATAAGCATATAATACGAGGCTGCTTCAAAAGAGGTTACACCTGTAAAAACATAAAGAAGAGTTAATAAAGAAATAATGATTGAATATGCTATAGAAAAATGAACCACAATGGGATGAATATGCAATCCCTCTAGTTTTTGTTTAAGGTTCTGCATAGCTGGTACTTCCGTACTCAACTCACCGACAATAGGAAATTTCACGAAAATTATGTCATCGTGGGGAGCGTTTATCATGCCTGGAGTTAAATCATCTCCAGCGAAGTGGCGTCCTGCATGCTTTCCATCTTTCCATAAGCGACTGTTTGAAACATCATAGACATTTCCATTGTAAGCTATATATGAAGGTCTGCCTTCTTTGCCATCAAATTGCTTCAATTCCGTGGTTGTGAAGCGTCTTAATTCTTTTTCTGCCATTTTTTAGCCCCCCTAGCGTGAATTTCACTAAGGCTATTTATTTCATTTATGTAAGTTTTCATATTACATGATACAGAATAAAAATGTTGACTTAATTACACTACTATTATGTAAGCTATTCGATCTAAAAGATGACAGTTAATTCAAAAAGAATTTATAACAAGTAATCGACAGAAAGTGCATCAAGCGTTCACCAAATTAGACTGTATATTGAAATAACAATTGAGTATATATTCGCTTTTTCGAATTAGTAGGCTTGTCTGAATATTTCTTCTGACAAAAGTCGTATAATCGTCTTCCGAATTAAGTCTGTTCTTATAGTCTTTTCTGAATTAATTTCCGTAAAAGAATAAATTACTAGAAAATTATTTAAGACAGAAGATATATGACACTGGTATAATCAAAATCTGGAGGAACTACTTAATGGCAATTTTTGTTCCTATAATTATTTTAATCCTAGCGATAATCGGCTGGGGTCTTTGTGGATTATCAATGGCAATAGGAATGAGTATAACTTCCATAGCTAATGCCCTAATTATTCATGCAATTGCAGCACCTATTATCTATTATTTCATTTCGTTGCTGTATTTCAAGAAATTCAATTATACAACCCCTATACAAACCGCAATTATCTTTGTGGCCATTGTGATCCTGTTGGATTTTTTTGTGGTCGCGCTCTTAATCAACAAAAGTTTTGATATGTTTTTGAGCCCTTTAGGAACCTGGATTCCATTCCTGTTGATTTTCTTATCAACCTTTTTAACAGGTTCATATTACACTTAGAGGTCTATATTTAAACAAGGATAACATACGAAAAACTCTGCTCAGCCCTACAAAATAATCTTGTAACAAAATAAAATAAGATGTTAGGAAGAAACCTTGTGGTGAATAATGGCATCTCAAAAAGTTAGAAAAATTGGCATCTTAACTTCTTTTCTGCTTTTCCCAGTTGTCATGAACTATTTCTCTCCATACCTGATAGTTGAGTCAGCAGCACTGGGAATAATTAATGGCAGCTTTATTGTGTTTGTTATTTTGTTCCTTTCATCATTATTTATTGGCAGATTTTGGTGTGGGTGGTTATGTCCTGTGGGTGGATTGCAAGAGGCTTGTTTTATGATTACTGACAAACAAGCAGCAGGCGGAAACTATAATTTAATAAAATATGCTATTTGGGTGCCTTGGCTAATTATAATTGGTATCTTGGCATTTTTAGCTGGAAGTTATACGCAAATTAACTTTTTCTATAATACGGAATCATATGTTTCCATTGATGAGCCAAGTAGATTTTTCATATATTATATCATTCTTGGGAGCATATTTATTCTGGCGTTAACTCGCAAAAGAGCTTTTTGTCATTATGGATGTTGGATAGCACTGTTTCCGATAGCTGGCCAAAAAATAAAGAACTTCTTCAAGTGGCCCTCTTACCACCTTGAAGCAGATCCTTCTAAATGTAAACTATGCAAAAACTGCGATAAAGCATGTCCAATGAGTCTAAATGTTTCTGAAATGGTACAAAGCGGGTCGATGGAAAACACAGAATGCATTCTATGCGGGACTTGTGTTGCAACTTGCCCACAGGGGACCATAGAGACCGCATGGAGATGGAGGAATTAAATCACATATATAAAAAATAGAGAAATTGTCTGTGTGTTGGTTGTTATTAACCTTGACTTTCTTTTAAAAAAGTTGAAAACTAGGATTAAAGTTCTAATCTATTCCATATCTTCGTCCCAGTCCACTTCGTCCCAGTCTTTTTCTTTTAGTTTCTTTTTTTCTTCTTCTAATTTCTTCATTTCCTCTTCTCTTTTTTCCTTTTCACTCAAACTTATCCCTCCGTTACGTCCGATAAGTCTTAAATTCTATGAGAGTAAGTTAAATTTTTTATAGGAATAGTTTTCATTACTATTATATATAATCTTATCTTTAGAGGAATGTACCTATACAAAGAGAATTAAACGACTAGATCATCATTATCAAAGAAAAGGATCAGTATAGATAAAAAACTCTTCAAAAGTATCAATGATTAGATTTCTACTAGGTTTTGATCATTAAGAGCGTGAGAATTAATTGTCTAAGAAGAAAAACGAATCACCAAAGTATCATATTCCTGATAGTAAACTTATCGAAATGCTTAAGGAAAAAGGCATCCGACCAACTAAAACTCGTAAAATTATTCTAAGTGAAGTAAATAACTCAGACCATCCAGATGCAAATGAAATCTATCTAAAGATCAGAGGAAATCATTCAAATATCAGCATGGGGACTGTTTACAGAAATTTGAATCTTTTCAAAGAAAAGGGGCTAATTTACGAATTGGAGCATGTCGGAGGGGTACCTGGCAGATTTGAAATAGGTTCACCAGATCACTCTCATTTCATTTGTGAGAAATGTGGGAAAATTTTTGATATTGAAGACCAAATTAATAAAACTGTAGAGCAAGAACTTTCAAGAAAGCTTGGAGTAATGATTACTCATCACAAAGCAGAATTTTACGGATTTTGTAAAGATTGTGGCTCTAATATTGGAAAATAATACGCGATCTAGCAAAAAAAGAAGCAAAAGATATTTTTCTATCTGAAATGCTCCAAAGGATAAATTTAAAGCGTATTAATTTGAAACAAAAAGCTCAGAATGCAAGGCAAGAGTTACAAAGATTTCTTTTGATTCTATCATTATCGTTTACATATTCAATTACTGCTTGAATAAGCGGATCTTGTGATACAACGTATGAGTTGCATAAGCTGAGTTCTAAGATCCCAAACTCGATAAGACGATCTAATCGAGATTTAGCATCAGCTTGAAATCGGAAAAATCGTATTAAAGATTCCTCTGTATGTATATGATAATCATACCATACCATATAATTTAAAAGACACAGATTTTGCTTGACAGAACTTTCTAAATCAAAAATATTATGAACCAAGAAATTTCACGACCTGAAAAACTATTATTTTGTACCTATGTTAGGATCTATTTGTATTATTCTTGTTAACGTTTAAATAGTTTATGCATTTTATATTTTCGATAAGGCCTCTATATTTATTTTCCATTAAAAAAAGATATTTTCCTTTTCTCCTAAAGAAGTTTTCTTCCCAAGTGAAGTAATGTTCGATTATTATGATTTCATATTCTTTTAATCGAACTAAGTCTCTTTTCAAAAGAACTTCTTTAGTACTTCATCTGGCAGAACTAATCTTCCAAGACACTACTTAACCGGCGATGAGCGACTCTCCACCACAGATATATAAAGATTGTGACGAATAAGACTACTAGGAAAGTAATAGCGTGAGTTAATAATGAGAATACAATGAAAATGAAGATATCCATGAAAAATGTTGTTACAAGCAGGATTCTAAATGTTCTATTGGAGCGGATATAGAACATAATTCGATGATCCAGCGGAATATGTCTTTCAGTAATTTTGTCGTGAATTGACATTCGAGTTATAACACAGAAGATATTTAGAACGCCTAGTATTGCAAACAGCATGACAATAACATCAGGATATGGAGTAAACGTAAAAAGAAACGAGTAGATATCTGTAGAAGGGTAAAAGTCAGATCCTACGATTAGAGAATGCAACCCCATAAAACTAAAACCTGCGAAAAGAGAAAAAAATACTGTATAAAGACGTGCATCTTTACGTTCATCCTCTAAAAAGGCCTCTTTTTCAGTTTCAGTCCAAGTTTGAAATTCTTTAGAAATCTCATCATACTTTTTCATTCAAGAAGCCCCTAATTAAAACTTATCAAATTTAACTTGAATATCTTCTTTAAATTTTACTCTTTCAGCAAGTTGTGATTTTAATAATGAAATTGATTTGACAGGCGTAGGGTCAGTTCCATAAAGAATAGCTAAATAAATACTTGTAAAGTCTCCTATATAAGTAACAGAAAACATTTTCGCAAGTACTGATTGGCCTCTTGCCAGAATTTCAATTATCTGTTTTTTCTTTTTTAATATAATCTGATCTCTTGAGATTTCTATTCTCGCTTTGATTGCTGGGCTTTCATTAGGATCACGAATAAAAACAGGATAAAAAGACTCCAATAATTGTGTTTCAGCTTCCCAGCCTACAATACCATTATGGTTCATTTCTGGGAGAACTTCCGAAAGGGCAATAACTTTGCTATTCTCATTAAACTGACATTTTATACGATTTGCGACGCTATCAAAGTAGGTGTGCCCATAAATTAAGGGGATCTTATTATAAAGGCAAATCGCAATTCTTTTTGCAAGATTATCTATTATTAGAGTCTCAGGTTTTAATTCTTCTTTAAGGACTTCAACAACAGCTAACGTTTCCTCAACATCCTTCTTAAAAGTAGGATGAACGTTTAGTTTTTCTAGAACTACTAGTAATGGAAAGAATAAATAAGGAAGAGATGCTCTCGGTGGAAGACCGCTCGGAAGTTTTACATACGGTAGACCGAATTTTATACAGAATGCCTCAAGTATGCCTCCAGAAGTAAGTGCTACAATTGGACATCCTTTTTCAATTGCATCTATAAAGCAGCTTAAAGTCTCTTCAGTATTACCGGAGTAACTAATTAAAACCACTAAAGTGTTTTCATCAGCATAAGGCGGCAAATTATAATCTCGATTTGATTCTACGGGAATTTTAACATTAGCGTATCGTAAGAATGACCTCAAGAAATCAAAGGAAATTGCTGAACCACCCATGCCCACACCGATGATTTGAGAAAAATTATAGTATTTTAGCGTTGTACCTTTGACTTCTATATCTGATGGAATCACTAACTTTCGTGCTCTTTCAATTGCATCTTGAATAAATTCTGGGACTTTTTTCTGTAACTCTAACATCCCAGATTTGTCAATTTTCTTAATCTCAGTAAGATTATCAAGTATGTCCACCTTTTTACTTAAATCATTGGGCATTCATAATCCTCCTAATGATGATTTGTTCAATCCTCAAAGCACTTAAATGTTAGGTTCTCAGTGACCTGTAATTTCTTTATGAAGCTTAAGAGATATTGGTATTATGCTATCTAAGAAATGAATAACATGTTCCACTTGCTTAAAAGGTAAACTAGTGATGTTGATGCACTCCACAAAAGCTATTGACTTTTCTGAAATTAAACTAATCATCTTTGATCTTGATGGTACAATCATACCACTTCATAAGAGGTTTTATGCCGTCTGGACTGATACTTTGACGAAGTTCAATCTTCCAAACATTTCGTGGGACGATTTTATGCAACGAATCGAAGAAGACTCGTTAGAGGAAACTATTGATCAATCACTACACAAAGCGTTTCAGAAAACCTTCTTAAGTGAATATTCGCAATACTGGTCTCCAGACGATACAACAATCCCTGGAGCTAAAGAAGTTCTTATCCAATTAAAAAATAAAGGTTTTTCATTGGCGTTAGCAACGGGCAGGATTTCAAGCACAGCGGAACTTGTTAATGAGATGAAACATTATGAATTAGATCACTTTTTTGAGGTATTGACCTCTCAGAAAGCTGAAGATTTCAGGTTAGGAACTTTAATTCCAAAAGAAAACCAGATTAAACATATTCTTGAAAAATTGAATATTTCTCCCTCACAAGCAGTTATGGTGGGAGATTATGTCACTGATATTCGTTCTGGAAAAGCAATGGGACTAAAGACGATTGCCTTACTTTCAAGTAGAGTTTCAGTAGAGATCATTGAAAAGGAAGAGCCAGATGTCATCCTTGAGAGTATTAATGACCTACCAGAAGTCATTTTTGACTGAACGCTATTCTATATAATATAATCATAAAGGACTTGAATGGAAAAAACAAGGAGGTAAAATATATGGTAAAGAAAATTGCTTTGTTTGCTTTTAATGGAGAGCCAATGTGTTTTGCACATGCTTTACTAAATACATTAGACATGAAAGAAAAAGGATACGACATAAAACTGATCATAGAGGGGACAGCTACAAAGCAGATTAAAGAACTCTCAGATCCAAACAAGCCATTTGCAAATCTATATGAAAAAGTAAAGAAACTGGGATTAGTTGACTGCGTCTGCAAGGCGTGTTCAAACAAGATGGGATCTCTAGAAAGTGCTGAGGAACAAGGATTGCCTCTATGTGATGAAATGTCAGGTCACCCGCCCATGTCCAAATATATAGACCAAGGATACGAAGTCATAGCACTATAGTGCAATAGCTCCATAATCTAATGAATGAATAGTTGATACATTTACCACAAGTTTTAATTTAATTTGGACTACAAGATAAAAAGAAGACTTTTTTATTCAATTATTATAATTATATAGGTAAAGGGTCTCAAATAGTAGAATAAACGTCTGATAGAAATTCCAAATATTCTGCGGTGGGTTTTTATGACTATTCCAAACGAAATTAAGGACGAAAAACTTAAGGAAAAAACAGAAACCGAAGAAGAACTGAAAGTTCCTATTCTAGAGGAAAGTTATCCCCTTATTCCTCCTTTTGCTTACGCACAAATTAAAACAGATCCCAAAACTCGCCGAACTATGTATCACGTTATTGAGGTGCCCTTGAAGAAAAAAGAGAGCACTGTTGTTAATCTTATCAAACAGAAAATGATTGAAAATATTGATGTCATTTTTGGAACATTAGAAGAAGACAAAGAAAAAATGGACTATCTCCGCGAAAAAATAGAGGCCATTTGGAAAAAAGAGAAAATAGAAATAGACCATGATGAAAGCTTTGACAAAGTTTTATACTATGTTTCACGGGATTTTATTGGATTTGGCAGACTTGAGCCACTTCTTCGCGATCAGACGATTGAGGATATCAGTTGTGATGGAGTTGGAATCCCTATCTACATTTGGCATCGAAAATATGAATCGGTTCCAACAAATCTCATATTCAGAAATGAGGAAGAACTTAATGGCACAATCACTAAAATAGCTCAAAGATCTGGTCGCCATATTTCCATTGCAAACCCTATACTTGATGCTAGTCTTCCTGATGGTTCAAGAGTCCAATTAACTTATGGAAAAGAGGTTACTCAAAGGGGTTCCACATTTACTATTAGGAAGTTTCGTGCAGATCCTTTAACAATCACTGATCTACTTCAATTCAACACTCTAAATACAGATATGGCCGCATATTTATGGTATTTGATTGAGAATCGCCACTCAGCTCTCATCGCTGGAGGCATTGCTTCTGGCAAAACAACGCTTCTAAACACCCTATCCATGTTTATAAGGCCTGGACTTAAGATTGTCACAATAGAAGATAGTGTAAGTGCAGATTCCGAAATTTGGATTCATCGTAACAATAAATTTGAGCGTATCGCTATTGGCGACTTAGTTGATGAACTCTTTGAACTTTATGGGTTTCAGAACTCAGGTGGATACGAAGTCCTAACCGAGAACCCAGAAGACATCAAAGTATTTTCTATGAGTCCAGATTGTGAAGTTCAATTAACTGACGTAAGTTCTTTCATTCGCCATAGGGTAACAAAACAAGGGATTGAAATTGTTACTACAAGTGGAAGAAGGATAAAGGTAACTAAAGATCATTCGTTGTTCACCCTTTCCCCCGAAGGGCATATTATCCCAATAGATGCTGATTCACTACAGATCGGTTCTAGAATTGCAGTACCAAGGTTTCTACCTTTTGATTCATATACACGCACTGAATCGGGTGTTGTTAATCTCCTTCAGCATTTAGGAGAGTTAAAGAGGTTTTATATAGAAGGAGAACCTATAAAAAGGGTTCTTTGGTCTTACCAGAAATTTCTTATTGAGGAACAAGGCTTAAATGAAAATACATTTAAGTGGCGACTACGTAGTAGCGTAATATCATGTGAGCATCTTGACGCTGTTTTAAGAAGAGGTCATACCTTTTCTTCTGAAGAGATCGCGTTATTATCACTTCGTGGAAGAAGTGGTGGAGCACGTATCCCTTTAATTATTTCAATTACAGATCGACTTCTTGAAATTGTAGGTTTATGGATTGCAGAAGGCTCATATGATATTAATTCTATCCTAATAACTGGTAAATCTGAAGAAGTTCGAGATATTGTCCATGATTTTGGAAGAGAACTGGGTCTCACACCAGGAGACCATAGTGATGGAGTTACTCTAATGCTTAATAGCGCCATCCTTAAAGTAGTATTCGAGAAAGTTCTTGAACTTACTGGTCATGCCGATACGAAGCGAGTTCCTACATGGATATTCAATCTACCGAACGCTAAAATCGCTAAAGTATTAAAAGGTCTTTTCTCTGGCGATTCTTATGTTGGAAAACATGAAATTCAATATGCATCTCAATCAATAGAGCTTCTTAAGGACATCCAAACACTCCTTCTCCGATTCAACATCCAGGCATGTATGCCTGCGCTTCCCTATGAAAGAGATAAGACTTATCGACTTAGAATTAGCAGTGTCCCACAACTAGATACATTTAGAACTAATATTGGATATTTCCAAGAATATAAGACTAGAGCCCTCGATGCTGCAGCAGCTCGTTCCTCCTCAAAACATGATATTACAGACACAATTCCTCTTTCCCTCGATATCATCGAGCAATTAAAAGCAACTACAGATAAAAAATTTCATTTTAGTTCTTACGAAAACATCCTCCAAGCAAGTCTAGGGAGAAGGTATCTCCAAGAAATAGTTTCATATTTGGAAGATTCGAAACCACATTTAACGCATTACTCTCTCAATGCTCAAACTGCAACCGTTAGTGAATTGAAACTGACAACTTCTGTATATCAGAGCTTAAAGGATCTGGCACATTCTGATCTTCTTTGGGATACAATCAAAGAAATTCGATGGTTTAAATTTGATAATGAATATGTATATGATTTATCCGTGCCAGAAGCTGAGAACTTCATCACTGAAAATATTGTAGCCCATAACACTGCGGAATTGAATATTCCTCACGAAAACGTCATTTCCAGTATTGCTCGGACTGGATTAGGTTTAGAGGAAGATGGTCTCAAACGAGGCTCTGTTACATTATTCGACCTATTAAAAGCATCTCTTAG